>Ga0099364_10000052_pt1 | contig 170889 bp, 104 predicted proteins | sample TergutTh196P3_FD_73070 | JGI IMG/M metagenome (GOLD analysis project Ga0099364, IMG submission 73070) | Microcerotermes parvus P3 segment gut microbial communities from Pointe-Noire, Republic of the Congo - Th196 P3 | ecosystem: Host-associated > Arthropoda: Insects > Digestive system > Gut ... | reverse complement strand
TATCGATCGGGGACGGGGGTGCTGATTTTTGTCGTAGATCGGAGATCTCCGCTACGGGATTGTGCCAGTTTATCGATCGGGGACGGGGGTGCTGATTTTTGTCGTAGCTCGGAGATCGCCGCTACGGGATTGTGCCAGTTTATCGATTTGGGGCGGGGATGCTGATTTTTGTCGTAGCTCGGAGAGCTCCGCTACGGTATCGGGCGATGTTATCGATCGGTGGCGGTGGTGCTGATTTTTGTCGTCGATCACCACCCCGTCTGCTTCGCAGCCACCCCTCCGAGGATGGGAATTGGATCGCCGCTACGTAACATATTATGTATCAAGAATATATAAGGAACGAATGAATGCGTTCCCTACAGGAATAGGAACGAATGAATGCGTTCCCTACATTAATGCCATCTGGAAATGCTGTAATATGACAAAAAATAAAAAAATATAGATTGTAAGAGCCCTTTTAATTAGTAGCGAAACAAGGTCCTTGACAAAAAACCGTCTTTCAATAATCTTGGTTTAGGAGATTAAATATCAAATCATGGATTGTCAGACACCATTGTTTGGCTTTTTATTAAAATTAAGGAAGGTAAGATGAAATTATCTACCACATTGGCTATTATTTGCATGGTGATGCTGATAGTCAGCTGTGCAAGCATTGATAAAAAGGAGATTGATAATATGAGCACAAAAGAACTCAAAGATCGCTTGACAAAATTTTATGAAACTGATGAAAATAATCTAAATACAAGGAGAAAAGATGACTTTAAATGAAAAATGGCATGATAGTATTAGAGCCAACGTGGTTTCTTTATGTAATATACCTAGTCCGTCTGGGTTTACATTTCAAATTTGTGAATATTTAATGAAATTCTTTATAGATAAGGGATTTCAACCGTATCAATCAAACAAAGGGTCGGTGATCGTGCCTTTGGGTGGAGAAGGTAAGCCTGTCGTTTTAGCAGCTCATATAGACACTTTAGGAGCGATGGTGCGGTCTATAAAGAGCAATGGCAGAGTACGATACACGAGTGTAGGAAGCTTTCCTGCAAATAATGTCGAAAACGAAACTTGTAAAATTCACACAAGGACAGGAAAAGTTTATGAAGGGACTTTTTACCTTACTAGCCCGGCTGTTCATGTTTATGACAATGTAGGTGAATTAAAGCGTAATGATGAGACAGTAGAAGTGATTTTGGATGAAAATGTTAAGTCAAAAGAGGATGTAGAAAAGCTCGAAATTTGTGTAGGTGATTTCATCTCTATAGACCCTCGAGTTAAAGTTTCTGAGTCTGGATTTATAAAAAGTCGCCACCTTGATGATAAAGCAAGTGCAGGCATTTTGATGAGTCTAGCAGAATACTTCAAAAGTGAAAATATCACCCCTAAACGAAAAGTTTACCTATTGTTTACAAATTACGAAGAGGTCGGACATGGTGGTTGTGCAGGTATCCCAGATGACGCTACAGAAATGATTTCAGTAGATATGGGTGCAGTGGGAGATGACCTTACTACAAATGAACGAACAGTTTCCATCTGTGCTAAAGATTCAGGAGGACCTTATGACTATGAAATAGTTACAAACCTCATAAATACCGCCAAAGAACTAAATCTCCCTTATGCAGTAGATATTTACCCAAGATACGGAAGCGATGTGGAAGCCACTCTCCAAGCGGGCTATGATCTGAAACACGGATTGATAGGTCCCGGTGTCTTTGCCTCACATGGATATGAAAGAACACATATAGATGGTCTGGAAGCGACTTTGAAATTATTGATAGGGTATTTATAGCATTTCCAAACAGGAACGGATAACTGCGTTCCCTACAGAGATGTCGAAAAAATATTATATGCTAATTATTTCATTAGCACCATTCTTTTTATCTCTGAGAAACTTTCAGTTCTCATTTGATAAAAATACATGCCGCTGCTAACGTTATGCCCGTTGTCATCTATACCTGTCCACACAGCAGAATATCTGCCTATATCCATGTGTTCATGTACGAGGGATTTCACCTTTTGACCTCTAATATTAAAGATGTCTATTTGTACTACTCCTGCTTCTTTGATTTCAAAGGCTATAGTCGTGGATGGGTTGAAAGGGTTGGGATAATTTCTTTTTAGCGTTGTCATTAAAACGGGGTTGTCTCCACCTTCAGATGTCTCTATGCGAACTACTACTTTGGCAGGGAAGGATTCTCCTATATCGTATATAGCTATGACCTGATATGTGTATTCGCCTTCTATTAGCCCATTATCTAGGTAGCTAGTAGCTGTTTGATTTGCTACTAGTACAATACCGTCACGCTCTATACGGTACCCTATTACATCTGATGAAGGAGATATCCAGTTTAGCTGTACCTGATCAGGGTAGATGAAGCTACCTGTCAATAGCTCTGGAGGTGCCAAAGCATCTGTAATCTTTGTGATCAAGTTTGAGATGGCACCGGTAGATTCATGACCATTTGTATAAACAGCTTTTACTATATAGTGGTATTGACCCGCATCCAGAGCAGGGAATTGAGCATCTATATAAAAAACAGGTTCATCTTCATTGTTCCCTATCGGAATATTTTCTGCGATCCAATCCCACTGACTGGGATTTTCTAGATTGACAATGTGTGTTCTATAGACATTATAACCTTCATGAGCACGAGTATTCGCATCCGCCACATCGCTTGCTTGGCTAAACCATACATTATCTTTTGTAAAATCGGGAGGTAACCATTGTAATTCAACTTTGTGGTTTACTATTTCTGCGACTAAATTCCTGGGTGGATTCATGACTTCAAGTACCATTATCTCGCCGAGATCGAGATCTGATGTCCCCACCTCTATATCAGGGTCATCATATGTCATATAACCATAGCGTGTTACTCTCAGATGGTATGTATAGCCGGGGTAAACGCCGGGTATAGTAAAGCTACCAGAAGCATTGCTAGTGGTCGCATAATCCGTGATACCTGTGAGAGTGATGTTTGCGCCATCGAGCCCCTGCAAAGCGTCAGAGCCCTTTATCACGCCAGAAACAGCCACCGTAGAGGATGCTGCTAGTGTAAAGTTTGATGTAGTAGCGTTATCACCAGTGATGACGACACCGTTGTTTGTAGCTGGCATGTAGCCAAGCTTTGATGCTGTGACAGAATATGTGCCGACAGGTACATCGGTCATGGTGTATACACCAGATGCGTTTGTCAGAACAGTTATACCAAGGTCTGCAATAGTCACTTCAGCATCTGCGAGGGCATTGCCATCGCTAGTAACAGCACCTGTGAGAGTGCCAGTAGAACCGGGCATGACAGCAAGTCCACGGATCATCCAGTTTTCATTGTAACCATTCCATAATAGACCATTTTTCCAGCCACCACTCGGTGTCCAGATGATATATCCATGTCCATCAAAACCATTGCCATAATCAGTCACTGGTGGACCTTGACCATCAGAACCTGGTACCATATGATAGCCTATCCAAAGCTCTTGATCAGAGGGGATAGGGATTTCTGTGGTCAAATCAACCTCTGTCCATATGGCGGGAGAGCCAATTCCACCGTATGTATTAGGTGTATAGCTGGTGACAAGCTGCTGATGAACTAAGGTTCCAGGATTTAGTGTCGTATTACCAGCACCGCCAGATCCACCCATATAAACCTTGATCGTGTAGGTTTGAGCAGTTCCAATTCCAGCAGCAAAAATGACTTTTGAAAGATTGTGACCTGACAGTCCAAAGGCTGCGATTTGATCGGGAGTAAATCTTTGCATAGCTTCAAAGCTTTCAAGAACTATCCATATGTCTTCTAAGATATTGCTGATAGTGTGCGAAAACTGAATGTTTCTTTCGTCTAAAGAAGAGGTTCCAAACAAAATTCCTTTTTCTGGCAGTAAGTGATTTTCCACAGTAGATTTGGGAATATCATTTTCTATTTTTTCTATTTTGTGGGCTAGAGTAGCCCTCATTTGAGCGGACAACATACCTATTGTCAGGCTCAACATTAAAATCCCGATGATTAACTTTTTCATATTAATCTCCTTGTTATTTTTCTTTCAAAAATATCTTTTTTTGCTTATCCATAGTCAGTCACATATCCTAACAATATTTTTTCCGCCCATATTTTTGTCAAGGGTTATTTTTTTTTTAATATTTTTTTCCGAGAAAATGTCATGTATGAAGAATACTTATTGACAAAAATGGGGCTATAAAATATGCTACATTACCTGAAAAAAAGTTTACAAAGGAGCTTTGTATGTATGTAAAAGCTGTTCTGGGATGCCTATATGGAGATGAAGGCAAAGCAAAAATGATCGATGTTTTAGCATCAGATGCAGACGTAATAGTCCGCTTCCAAGGTGGTAGCAACGCTGGACATACTATCCAGTTTAATAACAACAAATACGTATTACACCTGATACCGAGCGGAATATTTCACGAAGACAAGATATGTATTCTCGCATCTGGAGTGGTGATAGATCCATATCAGCTAGAATCAGAAATGCAGATTTTGACGGAAAAGTCTATAGTGTTAAACAACAGATTGCTGATAGATGAGCGAGCCGTCATTGTATTGCCGTTGCACAAAGAGTTGGATGCGAAAAACGAAACTATCTTTGATGACAAAAAGATAGGAACTACTCGTAGAGGTATAGGTCCTTGCTATGCAGATAGCATCAGCAGAATAGCTTTGCGCATGTATGATTTGTTTGACAAAGACAGATTAAAAAAGAAAACCACTTTTATCTACAAATTTCACAATCATTCTATTTCAGAGACTGATCTGGTCAAACTGGTAGATGATTTATACAAATTTGGTCAAACTATGAAAGACAGCTTTGTAAACCTCCCCTACAAAATAGACACTTTTATCAGGGAAAACAAAAAAATATTGTTTGAAGGTGCTCAGGGCTCTTTGTTGGATGTGTATTTTGGTACGTATCCATATGTCACCTCTTCGCATACAATATCCGGAGGCATCGCATCATCTGTGGGATTTTCTCCTAAAAAGATAGATGAGATTATAGGCGTCTACAAGAGTTATTTTACCAGAGTAGGTGAGGGTCCATTTCCCACTGAGCTTTTTGATGACATCGGTAAAAGAATACAGACAAATGGTAACGAGTTTGGTTCTACTACAGGTAGAGCCCGTAGATGCGGCTGGTTTGATGCTGTTTCCGCTAGATATAGCACGATGATTAATGGTATTGATTCAGCTGTTTTGACTTTGCTGGATGTGTTGTCAGGCTTTGAAACATTACATATCTGTACGGGATATGAGATAGATAATGTTGTTTACGATTCTTTCCCAGCGGACGCATCTTTGTTGTACAAAGCAAAGCCTATCTATCTCACGCTGCCCGGATGGGAAGAAAATATCAGTGAAATAAAGGGCTGGGCAGATTTACCTACCAACGCAAAAGCCTATGTCCGAAAAATAGAAGAGTGCCTCAGTGTCCCTATCAAAATCATTTCGGTGGGTCCATCTAGAGAGCAGACCATTTTTCTCTAATATGACAGCATTGAATCATTTCAGAGCGACGACTAGAGAGTCTAGGAAAAAACATATCCATCAGTCGATGAAGGCTACAGGATTTGGGAAATTTCGCAGCAGTAGTTCAAAACTTTTTTCCTATACTGTTATTATTTTTTTCCTATTGGTGTGTCTTTATGCCCAGGAAAGTGACACAAAAGATTTTGATATTGCAATAGAAGAAACAATAGAAAACAAAACAACAGCGGTATCTGTAGAAGATTTAGAAATAAAAGAAATCCATACTCCCACAAACCCGACACAAAGAGAAGGCAGACCTGAATACATGAAAGGTCTTTATGTGACCGCATATCGAGCCGCAGACAGGAGCTTTGAAGACTATCTAAAGCGAGCAAAAGATGCAGGTATAAACACTATTGTTTTTGACGTAAAAGAGATGCAGGGGGTCGTCTATTTTTCTATTAGAAATCATTCACATCTAAGCCATACATATTCAGAACCTATATTAAACATCAACAATGTCGTGGCAAAGATACATTCACATGGGCTGTATGCAGTGGCAAGAGTAGTCCAATTTTATAATGTCGAAACAGCTCAAAAGCATCCAGAGCTCCAACCAATGAGCAAAGATGGAGGGTTTTGGCAAGAAAAAACAAATACCCCTGCATGGCTTGATTCGTCTCATCCAATAGTTCAGGCAGAATTATTGAAAATTATAGATATAGTAGCGTCCAGCAGCGTAGACGAAATCCAGCTAGATTATGTGAGGTTTCCTACAGAGGGTCGACTTTCAAACGCTTTGTTTTATTTTGAAAGTGAGGATGCAGCAAGGATGGCACAGGATAGCACATATGTAGCAAGAGAAAAAAGAGAGATTATCAGAGATTATGTAAAGGCTGTGAGATCTGTCGTAGATAGGTACAATGTGTACCTATCAGCAGACATATTTGCAATAGTAGCATGGCAAAGAAGTTTAGACATACGGAATACGGGTCAGGATATAGAGTACTTGAGTCCTTATTTACATCACATACATCCCATGATCTATTCGTCTCATTTTTCTGATGGTTTTGAGTTTGCTGCTGAAGATTTTATACAAAAACCGTACGCAATAGTAAAAGCTGGCTTGGAAATGACTATAAAAAAAACAGAAAATAGCTGTAAAGTAATCCCTTATTTACAGGCATTTGGGTGGCGCATAAACTTCACTAGAGAGTATATGATAGACCAGCTAAATGCAGCTTTTGACTCTGGATCAAATGGCTATATCATGTGGAATGCGGGAGGGAACTACAACACCTCCCTCTCATGGCTCAAAGAATGGAACGAAGCAAAACAAATAGGGATTAGGTTGGATGGATATTTTGTGGAAAAGGAGTAACACATGCCACACATAGAAAAACCGGATTTTAAAGTAAAAAAAAGCATCCCTGTAGGGATGAAAATGGTTCTTTTAATAGCCGTAGTTTTGGGGATATGGAGTCGCTCATGCTGGCGTACACATGAAGTAAATAAAATCACTTTTGAAAATATAATGATAGAAAATCAGACTATTGCGAGTGTAGAAGTGATTTTTGATGTCGACAATCAAACATTACAAACAGGGAAAAAAAATATATTGATCACAATACTCACTGCTCAAAATGAAGTTGTAGCGAGTAGGATCACTTCTATTGATGTCCAATCTAATGAAAAAAGAAGATATGTAAAAGTGATAGATAGATTTGATCGGGCACTAAAAGCTGAAGAGATAGTCTATGCAGAAATCAGTTTGTACCAAAGGGCAGCATTTCGATGATGAAAAAGAAATATCTATTTTTGCTATCCACGCTGTTGTTGTTTTGTAATATGTCTTCTGCAGAAAGGGCAAACAGAATAGCCATTAGCATGATGACTCTAAACCAGATTATATATGATTATTTTTATCATAGTACTGTACAAGATAGTATTGCTTTTCGAGCTGATTCTCCCTGGCTTTTGAGCTATGATAAAAATCAATTGTTGCTTTTTAATTCTGAAAAAGTAGAAGAGTTTAAAACAATAAACAATTTTCCTGCCACAAACCATCTGGTGCAGTGCCAATCTTTAAACAATGAAATAATGCCTGACTTTACAGAATATACACATCTGTTCAATGATAAAAATATCTTGTTTTTAAATTTTGATAAGGAAATGAACAATCTAGACAACTTGTCAGAAAAAGATCGACTCAAATTGCTGATACACCTCACACAACAGCAATATATCTCGTATTTAAAAAACTTTAATAGAGAATTAATAGATATTCCCTCTTTTATGTATCCTATAACAGATATACATAATCTGGTGCTATCTAGCATAGAATATAATATTTTATTTGAAGGTTATTTAAAAACCTTAGAAGATGTCTCTTCTGAAAATAAAGACAGCTCAATGATAAAAGACGAAGTTTTAAAACTATTAAAAAATTTTTACGCTGTCAGATTAGGTCGCTGGAGATCGCAAAATTCCTTTGTCCAAACGTATGAATTATCCCAAGAAAAGGTACTAGGGCTGTCATACTTTAAAGCTTTTGAATTGATGAAATATTTAGAAGAACTAAAAAGTATAAAACCTAGAAATGAATATAATAGCTTTATCGATCAGATATCTACTGTGAATATTTTACATGAAAAGTTTTACTCGATACTAGACGGTACGATGATTTCGATAAACTCTATGAGTAAAGACAAATCAGAAAACAAAGGATTTTTACTTTCATATCTGTTTCATTTTCTGGGCTGGAACTATGAGCCCGAAACCAGCAGAGACAATTTTCATGTGTTTCTGGGCAATCAGCTTTCTATGCGAACCACGGAAATAGACTCTCTTTACAATACATGCATAGAGAGCCTTGATTTTGAGTATCAAAAAAGAAAAGCGACTGTCTCTGTAGAAAAATACTTAAATGATTTTGAGAAACAAAAAGAGGACTACAACCTTTTGATATACTTTGACCACTACACGGAGGATTATTTTGATGCTAGCGAAGAGTATTTTGTCAACAGCCTTGAGCGACAAATTATATTTCCAAAGGTTAATAAATACAAGATTAAGAGTCCTTTTATAGAAATAGATATAATGCATCAAGGCTTTTTGTACAACATGGATAGGAGAAACAAAAATATCCAGACGAATATCAATACAAATTTTGTTTTATCAATAGACTACCATCGGTTTGATTTTGATAAGTTACCCGAAGAGATGCATTTTGAAGATATTTTTTTTCGGTCAAACAATCTATCTCTAAAAATAAAATCAAAAGGGGTGTTGTACTACAAAGAAGATGTTTTGACAATAAAACTTGACCCTATGTTACAATTTTATATAGAAGAAGAGTACTGGGAACTGATAAATGAGTTGCATCAACTGCTCGTAAATAGAGGAGTGTCTGCAAAATGGTTTATAGAGGGTATAAACCATGAAAACTTTCGTGTTTATCACAGCATCGTGCGATATTTTACACAAATGCCCGAACACCAGGTCACAAGAGGTGAACGTGACCAAAATTGGTATATGAGACACTTTGGCGTGGATGAAAAAATAAGAAAGGGTGCAGAGTTTAGAAGAACTCATAGAAATGCTCTTTTAGCAGCAGAAAAAAGGCATGGAATACATTATGAGCTCTTGATGGCGATCATGGCTATAGAATCTGACTACGCAAATCCAAGGTGGCGAGGGAATTTTTACACATTTCCTGCCCTAGTATCTCAATATATACTTTTGCCCCGCAGGCAAAGATTTGCAACAAACGAACTAGTTGCATTGTATCAGTTTTCTGAAAAAACAAACAAGGACCAGTATCACTTTATAGGCTCTTTTGCAGGAGCAGCTGGCTGGGGACAATTTATTCCCTCTTCTATGAATAATTTTTTTATAGATTCAAGCGACAATTTTTATGATGTAGATATTTTTAGTATAGAGGACACTCTACACAGTATCTCAAACTATCTATTCAGACATGGGCTCTCTGGGAAAAATATGTCAAACTATCAAGCCCGTTTTCGAGCTGTCAGATCATACAATCATAGTGATGCCTATGCCCGAGCAGTACTACAAATCTATGATGGGCTGAGAAAACAGCGAAATAATTGATGGGAGGTGTCATATGAGATCATTTTTTACTACATTTTTTGGAGCATATTTTGGTGCGACACTGTTTGTCATTTTACATATGATGGATGTTCTGAAACCATTTAAAATCAAGTATTTAGTATTAACGATTTATCTGCTCATGGGAGCTGCTGTTTTTTTAGGTAGAGTGTGGGGAAAGTATTTACCACTAGAACTGAGTGCTTGCCTTACCCGAATAGGTTATGTATGGATGAGCATTTTGACCTATATGTTTTTGTGGAGCATTGTCTGGATTGTGCTGAGATTTTTGAATATAGGTCCTGTTTTAAATACGCACAGGGTTTTGTTTTTTTTGGGTGAGGTTGCTACATGTCTGATTGTTTTATTTGTCGGTTATTTAAACGCCTACAATGTCCGAATAGTTCGACACCAAATTGAAACTGAGACAGATACAAACATTCGGATAGTTCAGATCAGCGACACTCATCTCGGTTTTATGAATTCAGAAAGACAATTCAAAAAAATAATAGACAAAATAAACACAATTGATGCAGACATCTTATTCATCACAGGTGATTTTTTGGAAAACGAACACAATTTTGCTGTGATAAAAGGCATCGGTCACTCGATAAAAAATCTAAATATCCCACTGGGAATTTGGGCGGTTACGGGGAATCATGAATATATAGCTGGGATCGAGAGGAGCATGGACTATATGAATAGTCTGGGGATCAATGTATTGCGAGACAGTAGTGTCATCCTCGAAAATGGCTTGATGTTAATAGGGCGCGAAGACAGAACTCTAGAAAGGCGAGGTGGAAAGTCACCAATGAGCTTAGAAGAACTGATGGCTCAGAAAATATCCGGAGAATTTAGCGTCACAGAATTATCAAAAGAATATCTCACTATCCTTTTGACACACCAAGTGAGTGATCACGGTGAATATGTAAACAAAAACATTGATTTAGTGCTCTCAGGACATACACATTTTGGGCAATTATTTCCCTATACTTTAGTGACAAAAAGGGTATATGACATAGCCTATGGATACGAAAAAAGAGGAAACACTCATATGTATGTATCGAGTGGAACTGGTATCTGGGGTCCTCCATTTAGAATGGGAACAAAATCAGAGATCGTTGTCTTTGATATTCGGAAAGTGGTATCATCCCGTAGTTGAGTCCCCTCTGAAAACCCTATTTGATGTAGGGGACGGAATTTTGTATCCTGTAACATATTTGGTTTTGATACGATAGCGGAACGAAAAATTACGTTCCCTACAGGAATTGGTTACTTTTCGACTTTTTGGAGGGGACTCCTACGGGATCGGGCGATGTTATCGATTTTGTGCGGTGGCACAAAAAAAAGCGGGCGACCCGAAGATCGCCCTTTTGATTTATATATCAATATTTTGCTTACAAAGAGAACAAAAAGCATCTATCCGCATCAAATGATGCGAAATATGACATTGTCCAATCTATTAATACATTCCACCCATACCACCCATACCAGGTCCGCCCGGTGGCATTGGAGGATCTTTTTCTTTTATGTCAGTAACCAGAGTTTCTGTAGTTAGGAACAAGCCTGCTATAGAGACAGCATTTTGGATAGCAGAGCGTACGACCTTTGAAGGGTCGATGATACCAGCTTTATAAAAATCTCTATATTCTCCGGTAGCAGCATCGTAGCCAAACTCTATGACATTAGATTCTTTTAATTTTTCGACGATCACGGCGCCTTCTTCGCCAGCATTTTTTGCTATTTGCATAGTTGGAAAACAAAGTGCTTTTTTTAGGATTTCTACGGCGACTTTTTCCTCGTGACCAGCTTTTGGATCTAATACTAGTGATTTTGCAGCTTGTATGAGCGTGACTCCACCACCCGGAACTATACCCTCTTCGACTGCAGCACGAGTAGCATGCAGAGCATCATCTACGCGAGCTTTTTTCTCTTTCATTTCAGTTTCAGTAGCAGCACCTATTTTGATGACGGCTACGCCTGAGCTGAGTTTTGCCAGTCTTTCTTGCAACTTTTCTCTATCATAATCAGAAGTAGTTTCTGCTATTTGAGCTTTTATTTGTTTTATTCTACCTTCGACGGCATCTTTGTTTCCTACACCTTCGCGTATGATGGTATTTTCTTTTTCGACGATAATCTTTTTTGCTTTTCCGAGATCTTCCATAGTAGCACTGTCTAGTTTTCTACCCATTTCTTCTGAAATCACCTGTCCACCTGTCAAGATAGCGATGTCTTCCATCATTGCTTTTCTTCTATCACCAAAACCCGGAGCTTTTACGGCTACAACATTTAAAGTGCCGCGAAGCTTGTTTACTACGAGAGTAGCTAGAGCCTCACCCTCGATATCTTCTGAGATGATCAGTAAAGGTTTGCCTGACTGAGCTACTATTTGCAGTATGGGCAGTAGGTCTTTCATCACGCCGATTTTTTTGTCATACAACAATATGAAAGGATCTTCCAATTCTGCTATCATCTTGTCTGCATCAGTTACGAAATAAGGCGATATGTGTCCTCTGTCAAACTGCATACCTTCGACTTTTTCGAGAGTAGTTTCGATAGATTTTGCCTCTTCTACATTGATGATACCTTCATTTCCGACTGTTTCCATAGCTTCAGCTATTAATTTACCTATTTCAGGGTCATTGTTTGCTGAGATAGTGGCTATCTTTGCGATTTCATCAGAACTGTTTATTCCTTTGCTATAATCATGGATTTTGTCGATGAGATGTTTACATGCTTTTTCCAGTCCTCTTTTTAAATACATCGGATTAACGCCTGCGGTGACATGTTTCAATCCCTCTTCTATTATAGCTTGTGTCAAAATAGTAGCTGTCGTGGTGCCGTCACCCGCATTGTCGTGAGTCTTTTCTGCGACTTCTTTGCATAGCTGAGCTCCCATGTTTTCAAAAGGGTCTTCGAGCTCTATTTCTTTGGCTATAGTTACTCCGTCATTTGTAATCACCGGAGAACCAAATTTTTTATCCAAAACGACATTTCTGCCACGTGGTCCGATAGTGATCTTCACGGCATCTGTTAAAATATCAACTCCAGCTTTTAGAGCTGATCGAGCTTCATGTCCAAACTTCATTTGTTTAGCCATTCTTAAATTCCTCCTATTATTATAAAAGAATATGTTTTTTTACAGTTCATAGAACCTGAAACAAAGTAAAATGTTACTCGTTTTTTGTCAATAAAAAAATGTTTATTTATGAAAAAAAAGAAAAGACCTCACATCTGCGAGGTCATTTCTAAAAATCTATGGCTCCGGAGGAGGGATTTGAACCCCCGACCTAGTGGTTAACAGCCACCCGCTCTAACCCCTGAGCCACTCCGGAACGAAATATCTATTTCATACGAAACAAACTATTCAAAGGCTGTTTTTTTGTCAAGCGTAAAATAAAAAATAATGTAAAAAAATCAAATCAAAAAACATAACTATATATAATAAAATGCTGTTACATTTACATATTTTTTATATTAGGCTCGTTAAAACCTGAGAAATATATCGTACCTCTCTTCGACAATGAGCTCTTTTTCCAGTTTTTCACCAAAATTTATTTGAAAAATATTTTCACGTTCATCTATAATCAAATCATCTGTAACAGATGAATCATTTATCAATATCTCATAATTTCCTTCGATTAAGCCAGAAAATATCACTTCACCCCTATTATTCAGTATTGCCCTTTGGACTATTGCATTGTTATCAATGTTTCTGAGCATGATTTCTAATGAGTCTTCATAATCATCTATCGTGTATCTATCTAGGTTTATTAAAACATCGTTGTAATATCCCACATTTACAAAAGCGTCTATATTCAGGGGGGAAATGCGCTCATAGGAAAGTTTTTTAAATTTGATATAAACTCTCCCATAATCTGAAAAACGAAATGTCGCAGAGTGCTTTTTGTACTCTAGCAATGTAGATAAATCAGGGGAGAGTGTCATTTCGATAGGTAGATTTATTATTTTGAGAGTAGCGGGGTCAAAATCTTCTCTTTTTGTGCGAATGATCCCAGCTTCATTTGAAACAAAATATTTACTATCCATTTCTAGTACGACACCACTCACAGGCTTTCTTTGCCAATGATCTAGAAAAGTCAATGTCATGTATTTTTTGTTTGACTTTGGCAACAACCTAGCATTTAAAGGCATAGAATACTCTGTCGAAATGGAATATCTGTACATATCTGAAAAGGAAGGATTTATATTATAACTTCCCCCGAAACTAAGCTGATGTTTCCATGGAAAAGTATAATAAAGGTTTGTAAATAGTAATAAAGAGTTTCTCCAGTTTTCTTCGGAATAAACAGCATAGTGTGTGCCTAGACTTTGGTGCAGAAATGCTGTCCAGCGATAAAAAACATTTATCTGGTTTGTAAAATTAAATTTATGTTTATCAAAGGCAGCTTTATTGTAGGCAAACAAATTGAGATTGATAAAATTCCAATTTGACAGCCATGTATTAAATGTGATAATGTTTTCATAGGAAGTAGGATACTCGTCTAATTTTTCTTTTCTGATGCCGTATAATAGCTCAAATTCACTATAGTTTTTTTTGTGTAAAAGACCATAAAAGTGTTCATTTTCAGTAAATTTTGTACTTACATAGCTTTTAAAATTTAGAGCAGTATCAAAGAATCTATATCTGAGATAAAGGTCTTTTGTGATAGCTGAAAAAGCATTTACCGATATATTGTGTGAGATGTATTTGCTGGTAAAATTATAGCCGGGCTGGGTATATTCATCTCTATACCGAAAGTTTGTATATACGTCTAAAAAGCTATACTCTACATTAAATTCGTTGTTTAGGTGTATTTTTTTAGGTGATTCATTTATGGTGTTTACATCATCATAAAGCATGGAGAATCTGTTCATAAATTCTTTTGAATAAAAGGACAATTCTGTAGAGTAGACTAGTGGTGATACATCACTCGTATCTTTTTCTTTTACAGTATAAACTTCTGCGTGTAGCCTGACATTTTGGAGTAACCGCATTTGAGCTTCTAATATAAACTTTTGGTGCTCATAATTTGCAAACCACCTATTAAATAGACTATCAAAATCGTCTTTTTTGTCTACCTCACCTATCCAGTGCCCATCTAGGTCTTTGTTGTTTTTATGATAATAATGAAAACGAACGTATTGATCTGGTTCAAATAAAAAAGAGTTTTGTTCCCATGTATATCCGAGTGATGTTCTATTGTGAATAGCTTTTTGACCATAGAGTTCTTGTAAAAAAACTCTTTCAAAAAATACCCCTCTGTGTAAATAGCCTATCTCAAGACCTCTTCCGTATTTTTGAAACCTTTTTAGATCGAGCACATAGCTATTTTCACCCAAAGCTATATTTAAGTGACTCGTACGATAATTTAGGTTTAAAAAGACATCACTGTCACTTTTAAAATCATAATCTATATACCTATAATTTAAAAGAAAGTTTAAATAAGATGACGGGTATTCGTCAATAAAGCCACTTCCATAGACATTTGTCGTATAATGCCTAATAATATTCCGATGAGCATACATAGATTCGTGGTACATAAAATTCTGAGAGATAAATATCGGCAGTCGATAATACTCTCTTTGAAATGGGTAGCTCGATTTCTTTACTATCGGAAAGACACTACGGAGAGTCAAATTTTCTACTTTCAGTTCATTTGGCAATATTTTTGTGATAGTACAGTCAATAGTAGAGCTAATCCAATAGTCCGTTTGAACTATATGCGGAATATCAAAAAAACTTATGAACAGTGTATCAGCATGAGATGGATAAATTATTTTTTCATTATAGATGGATGTCTCGGTAGATGACCGACTGACTTGATTTCCTTTTACCAATACCTTGAATTCTATAGGAACTGAGCCTTTGTTTGCAAAAAGAAAAGACAATCCCGTATTTACAGTCGGGTCGACATAGCGAAAATCATTTAGAGGGATGATGGCAAAATCTTCATTTACAATGTGATTTATCTGAACAACGTCTCTGAAAAGAACTCGATCTCTGTCATCCTTTATAGTAAAAGGGAAAAACCTCTTACCAGCTATTAGGTCGTCCAGAGGAGTTAAACTGAGAAAAACCAGCTCACGAGAACCAGGAAGTACTACTCTGGGAGAAACCTTGTTTAATCTATAAAAATACTGATCGCTATGAAATGTGCTAAAATAATCTGGATAAACAATCAGAGATTGCTGACTGATATTTTCGCATATTATGGGGATATTTAACGTTTGACCTGCAAAAGAATCTATATCTGTGGGAAATGTCACGTTTATTGTTTGAGTAAAGAGCAAAACATAAAGATATAAAAAAAAAACAGCAAAGATAGATTTTTTCATTTATTCTATAGAAAAAGAGACTTGATGACCAAATACGCTACCATATCCACAATCGGCTATAAAAAGAGCGTGGTAATTCGTTTGATAGTGTAGATTCACAGGGACATTGACTCTCTTTGTAGTTTCGGGATAAACTCTATTTTTTTCAGAGACAAAGCTGCCTACAAAATTTGCCATATCGTCATAAATGTCTATTTTTATAGACGCTGAAACCCATTGATTGCCAGTATTTTTTATATTTAAAGAAATATTGTCGGAGTAGTATTTAATATTTTCAAATACCATGTCGATTTGCCCAGTATCTATGATGTTTACAATCAGTCCGACAGCATATCTGATATTTATGACTATGCTTTCAGGGTCATGCTCTGTTCTATTTATTATTTCTTCTATGAGTAGATCTGACCAATAAGAACCACTTAGTTCTGCATTATTCGGCACATTTATAGAGAAAGGAAACTGGACAGTTTGTCCCGGGGGAATGGCTATATTGCTTTGAAATCTGACCCATGTGGCATTTGATCGGTCAGTGCTACCCGGCACGAGATATACATCATTTCCATATTCATCGGTGATATAATCTGATTGGTATATGCGCAGATTGACGATATTGTCTGATGTGTTGTGTACAGATATCGTGCTTTGAATGTTTGCTCCTATATGGGTATCAAAAACCCTCGTGAGCTCGTCCTGAACAAAAAAGCTCGAATACAAATGATTTGACATCAAAAAACACAATATCAGGGTGAAAAAAAAGCTATTTTTCGACACTGGGTTCATCATATCCCTTTTTTTGTATACTATTGATCTCGTAGGGTAAAGGTCAGGGTACGTTGGACACTCATTACAGGAGCATCGTTACCTGCTCGGAGCTGAAACTCCATGGTTCTGTACTGGTTATGAACATTGCTGATATTGTTTAATACATCTTTTGGGAAACTATTGATTTCGACAAAACCCGGATTTGCGTATGCACCTTCTGGCTCTGTAATCCTGAGTGATAGCTCTACACCATGTGGCATTTCATCAGAAAGCTGTGCTGTGAGCTTTTTGGGTCTTCCATTTGATGAAATCACATAAGTCAAGGGGATATTGTTCACTTGCCACATGTTTTGATGTGTAAACCCTCTAAAGCGTACATCAAAGTTCAGAGCTGTACCATTGATCTGAATGTAGTAAATCTCAGGTATAGTAAAATTTACATTTAAATGCCAGTCGTGTTGCGGTGGGTTTAGAGCAGACATCATACACGTCATTAAATGTAAAACCATAAAAATAAAAATGAATTTTCGCATTCATCCTCCTTTTCTACACATTGATAAGACAACGAAATATTCCATTCTGCCATTTTATTTATGAGAACATTTTTGTCAATACTTTTTACACATAAAATGGCGATCAGTTGTTTCTAAATATATATACAGTTTCTCCCGGTTTCACCATAGAAAACTGCCTACGGGCAATTTTTTCTATATAAAAAGGGTCATTTTTCAATTTGTCGATTTCAATTTCTAATAAAGTATTTTGGAGAGTAATATTCTCGTTTGAGATTATTAGATTTTTTAATTTATCATTAGTTCTATGAAAAGCCAAAAAGCTGTAGGTGTTGCTAAACAACATATTCAGAAAAAAATACACACAAACGACGATACAGGCTATTATAGCCGCATTTGCCAGATAATATTTTAAGAACTTATTGTTATTCATAGTTTAATTTTACAATCCTTTGCTCAGTTTCGTTTAAAGCCTCAGTGTCTATATCGATAGAATTTGAATTTATCTCTTCTATATTTGGATAAAGCTCCACAAAAGGCTCAATAGTATCGATAATATCAATCTTTGATTTAGCTGTCCTATAGTGCATAGGAAAGACGTATCGCGGCTGTATGATTTCAATAAACTCTTTTGCCTTTGCAGCATCGATAGTATATTGACCTCCCACAGGAACAAGTAAAATATCTACAGTTCCTATCTCTTTTATAGTCTGTGTACTTGGGATGATTCCCAAGTCTCCACAATGCAATATTGAAGCATTGTTTATACAAATCAAGCTTAAAAAGGTGTCACCTAAATTTTTGTCATTTAGTTTTCCATGACTCGTTTCGATGAGCTTTACCTTACAATTTTGAAGCTGATAGGTGCCTATTTGTGTTATTTTTTGAAAATTTGGCAATATTAGTTTAAAATTGTTATGATCAAAATGATCATGAGATGAGATTACTATATCAGCACTTAAATTTTCTGGCATATCAAAACCAATATCAGTAAATGGGTCGATGACAATATGGCAGTCATTTGTAAAAATGCTCCACATCGAATGCCCGTACCATTTTAAAGTCAACATCCTGTCCTCCTTGTATTTTATTAATATTTAAACTCTGCACCAGTAAACGCATAATGTATCTCGCTGTTTGGAAGTTTGTGATAATCATATTTTGCAAAAACATAAAGCTCTGGAATGAGTCTGAAATCTACACTAGTTTTAAAAAATTCTCGCCTAGATATATTGTTCGCTAAAAATTTTTGTTCCCCAGCACCTGCCGTTGGCCAGTAGCCCACATCCCCTTGTTGAATATTTTCATATAAAAAGGAAAAAGATACTCTTTCGAAATGATAGCGAACCCTCCCCACAAAGCTCAAAAAATTTGAACCGTTTTTATGACCCAGCATCATGTCATCATGCATGTATGTCAGATATTTAGATTTGTGTGCATATGTACTGGGACCTACTATCGTCATCTCGCAGCCTACTTCCATCGGAAAATTGTTCATCAAGGTCAATACACCGCCCTGAAAGGCTGTATAACTAAACCTTTTATCCGTAAAAAATCTAGAGTTTTTAACATCGTCAAATAGGAAATTTGCATAAATATTTAAGCCATTTGCGGGTTTAATTTCTCCATATCCAAAAAACAGACCATTGTCGACACCGTGATATTTATTGTCTATGACTTTATAAATTGCAAATGGGGTCGAGTATGCGAGGTCAAAGCTTCTGTTGCTATACAGAATAGAGTTTCCCAGCCCAAAAGTACTATTCTGGGTTTTTAGTGCTATAGTCTGGACTGCCATTCCTTTGGGTTTAAATTCTGCAGGTGTTTCATCTCTTTGAGGTATCAGTTGCGAGGTGATGCCGTTGTATTCGAGTGAACCAAAAGTTTTATTAAATTTCAAATAACCGTATGGAGTGACGTTGCTGTTTAATATGATAGATGAAGAGATCGTCCGTCCTATATCAAAGCTTCCATATCCCGTAGAAAGATTTAGAAAACGATTTTTAAAATCAACCTCAGAAATCATATCTACTCGGTAAAATCTATCTCTGTCGTTATACAAAGCATTATCCAGCCAAGTGATATATGGATTTTCTTTGATAAAATCAGCATTGCCTATATAATGCCCTTTTCTAAAAAGTAAATAATATCCGAAATTCGGTGAAAAACTACCAGCCGACTCTATACCATAGTACCTGTGCATCCGGTCCACAGTATTATTGCCTATTTTGCGGTAATCACTTTGGACACCTAGTATTCCAGAGATATACATCAGATGTGAATTTTGGGGAGTGAGATTTAAATTGCGACCCATTTGTCTCTCTCGCTCCGCATGATAATTGCTATTTCTATCTCCTGAAAGAGTATCTGACTGAGGCTCTGCGATGGTCACAAGTCTTTGGTGAGTAGGATTTTTCCGAAATAAACCTACGATATTTTCCCATAGCTTGTTTGCCGGATATACTGCTATTTCAATACCCTCTTCGTAGCTCATATTTAGCCTACGCTGATGATAAAATGCTATATTACGGTATACTCCAGCTGTTCTATCATATGCTATGCTCTCTAGCTCTTTCATTATTTGATGGTAATACAATGGATATTGGAAGTGATTCAAGCTAGATTTACGTAGGGTGTTTGTCATTTCTAAAAATTCATACACAGGGTCAAACTGCGGAACTATGAAATCAGCATAAAGTACAGTCCAAAACAACAAAATCAAACCGAAAAAAACTTTTCTCATTACTCAATCCTCTAATTTGTCGTAGCTCCTCAGAGCTCCGAAACAGCTGTAACATCCCCATTTTCAGAGACAGTAGCGATATTGATATCGCTACTGCTCCATTTTAAATTATTAATTGGTTTAATGTTTGTTTCAAGATCAAACGATAAACTCGAAACAAAAACTATATATTTACTTCATCAGCATCATTCTTTTTGTTTCAGAATAATTGTCTGTCAACAGTCGATAAAAATACAAGCCAGAGCCGACAGGTTGCCCTTTTTCATCGGTTCCATCCCATGTGTATTCATGTCTGCCGCTGTCAAAGAATGAATTTGCGAGTGTTTTTATGATCTGACCTCTGATATTGAATATCTCTAGCCTCGCCACACCAGCTACATGTAGATCAAAATATATAGTAGTACTGGGATTAAAAGGATTTGGATAGCTATTTCCGAGCATCGAAAGCGTAGGCTGGACAGGTGTTTCATTTTCTGACACAGGTGTGATAATCACGCTATCTGAAGGTTCTGACTCTGCATCTGTGTATAGTGCAGTGACATAAAAGGTATAAGGCTCACCAAAATTAAACTCATCTTCAATATATTGTATAGAGAGTGAGAGCCCTTGTTGTACCAAAAACTCTCCATTCAAGTATACATTGTATCCTACTAACGTAGTGTTTGCATAATCAGGAGTTTCCCATTCTAGCTCAATATAATATCTTCCCGTGAGCCAGTCATGCGCAAATACCCCGGAAAGGTTTTTTGGAGGGGCTATCACTGGTGCATTTCCTGTAGGAACTGTCACATAATTTGAATGAGCAGATTCTCCGTCAGAATACAACGCAATCATATAGTAGGTATACACACTATATAGCTCTATTGTTTCATCTGTAAAAGAAAGGATAGACGCATCAACCTCTTTTAAATGCTCGTTGTTTCTGTAGAGTTGATAGCCCAAAAAGGTCGTATGAGCATATGTAGGAGCTTCCCATGATAAATCTATACATATCGCACTCTCATCAAAGATACCTGTCAGATTTTGTGGTATCCCGAAAACAGGCTGAAATACTGTAGCCACTTCAAATACATTTGATGGAGCAGATTCTCCATCAGAATACATAGCAGTAGTGTAGTATGAATAAACTTCATCCAGTTCTACATCAGTATCAGTGTAGGTCGTAACACTCGTACCCACTTCATGTATTAAATTGTCATTTCTGAAAATCTTGTATCCCAAATGTGTAGTGTGTGCATAGTTCGGCACGCTCCATGCCAAATCCACAGCCAAAGTGGACTCATTAAAACTACCAGCTAGATTTTGTGGTGCTCCTAGGAAAGGTACAGGTGGCTGAGGATCTGAAAGATCAGTCATTGCTGCCTGATGAATAATCCTATTTCCAGAAAAGGTCTGTACAAATGCTACCAGACGAAGGTCATCATGACTCCATGTTGGAGCGATGTCAAAAGACTGGGTATATACCTGAGTGTCACCAGCGTTTGTTTCGTTAAAATTCTGCTCTTGGAATCTGACTACAGAGGCAAAATAATTTCCCGGCTGAGTCTTGTCAAAATTGTGAGTTAAAATAAAAAGAATCCTGTTGTTTGTAGAAGTGATGTTCTCCAACAATTCAGTAACAGCAGTAGCACTCAAGGTGTTACCATCGATACTGAGAGATAGCGAAATGGTCATAGGACTAGGGACATTTGCCACACTGTTGTATGAGCCCGGAAAACCTCCGGGATTACCCGCATAACCAGTGCTCCCGCCCCATAATGCATACGGAACGTACCCATTTCCAAACATATTGTATCTAGCATTTGCATTTGGACTGGTATTTCCATCCAGCTGCCATATTAGCGGTATCAGATACGGATAGGTCGTACTGTTCTCCGCCATATTTCTCAGCGCCAACCGCGCCGCTGGGCAAGAGGTTCACCATGAGATAGTGAAAACTTCACCCACAACATATCTTTGCGTAGCGACGAGTGGTGTCAGCATCAAAAACACAAAGAATAAAACAAGTAGCTTTTTCATCAAAGCCTCCTTTTATATTAGTTTTTTACTCTAAAATCAAATCAAGGTCAAAGATAAAATACGCATTGGATTTGTCAAGCATTAATTAATAAAAAATATAATAAAGAATACTAATTTTTATAAAACTGGAAAAAAATAATTGATTGATATAAAATGATTACGAGATAATTGAAGTGAATAGTCTCATTTTTTCTTGACAAAAAAAAGGCACAAAATTATTTCGTGTTTTTATGAAGAAGATGCTTGTACATATATGCTGTGCTCCATGTTTTGTTGCACCTTTGTTTAGATTGCGTGAAAGTTTTGAGCTGACAGGATTTTGGTTTAACCCAAATATTCACCCAGTGACAGAGTATTATCATAGACAAAAATGTCTACGAGATTTTATTTCTGAGGAGAATATAATGTTAATAGAAAAAGATGATTACGGTCTATATGACTTTTTGAAACAAACTCTTTCTATTAAAACAAACCGATGTTCTGTCTGCTATTATATGAGGTTTGACATGACAGCAAAACATGCCAAAATTGGCAATTTTGACTATTTCTCCACTAGTTTGCTGTATTCAAAACGTCAAAATCATGAATTAATAAAAGAAATTTGCAACTCTGTAGCCCAAAAACATGATATAGAATTTTTTTATCAGGATTTCAGGGAAGATTGGCACGTGGGGATAGAGCTTTCAAAAGAAAAAAACATGTATAGACAAAAGTATTGTGGGTGCATATTTAGTGAAATGGAGAGGTACTGGAAGGGGGACGTATTATGAGTAAATACAAAGAATTTGACTTTTCTGGCTTAAATAAATATAAAGTAATAGATAGACAGAGTAGTGTGAGTGTCGATGATTTTGCAAAGGTCATGAAAGATAAAGAATCAAAAAATAAAGCCACTATTAATGCTTTTTTAGACTGTGTTCCAGATATTTTAAAAGGAAAAGATTTCAAGGAATTGCTAGATACAGCTGCCATTGCCTACCAAAACAAAAAGCCTATTATTATAGGCATTGGAGGACATGTCATAAAGACAGGGATGTCGCCTTTGTTCATTGAAATGATGCAGATGGGGGCAATTCAGGGCATATGTGGTAATGGTTCTGTTTCTATTCATGACTTTGAGATTTCATGCTTTGGGAAAACATCTGAGAATGTATCTGATGCTCTAGAGGATGGTACTTTTGGAATGGCTAGTGACACTTGTGATACAATAAACGGTATTATAGAAAAAGCCAGTTTACAGGGACTAGGATACGGAGAAGCAGTCGGTAAATATTTATCAGAAACGGACATTCCCTTTCCTGAACTATCTCTTTTGAGGAATGCCTACCAGTGCAATGTCCCTGCCACTATTCATATAGCTTTGGGAACTGATATTGTACATCAACATGAAACAGCGAGTGGTAAAGCTATTGGAGATTGTTCCCTGAGAGATTTCAAGATTTTTACAGAATTAGTTTCTACGTTAGGTGACACAGGAGATGGTGGTGGCGTTTTTATCAGCTTTGGTTCTGCAGTGATTGTCCCAGAAGTTTTTTTAAAAGCACTCACTGTTTGCAGAAACAAAGGTTTTAAATTACAAAATTTTACCACAGCTGTTTTCGATATGAATCATCATTATAGACCACTTTTAAACATTACCAAAAGACCCACCCAAAATAGTGGAAAGGGGTATTATTTTATTGGGCACCATGAGATAATGATTCCACTATTTTTGTTGGCACTCAGGGAAAGGATACTGTGAAAAATATTCTTTCCACCTGCTCACGTCATTTTCTTTTTCTCTTTAAAAACAGATATGCTACTGTAGGGGTTCTTTTTTTATTATTTTTTTTCACAGTTAATTTGTTTGGGGATGATTTTGATCCTTTTATAATAGACGAAGGTGATATTCCATCCACCCCGACCCCTCCACCATATACTTTTTCTTTGCCAAAAAGTCCATTAAAAGCTGGTCTATTGTCTGCTCTGTTGCCCGGAGCGGGTCAGTTTTACAATGAAAAATATTTTAAAGCTACAGGTATAGTAGCTATCCATGCAGCTCTAGTCGGTATGACATTCTATTATGATAGTAAAGTCGATGAATATCGTAGAAAAAGAAATTATTCTGAAGGTCCCGTATCTGACTACTACGATTATATGTATAGAGATTATTTTGACAAAAGACAATCTTATCTTTACTGGGTTGGTGCATCTGTTTTTTTATCATCTATGGAGGCTTTTGTAGATGCTCATCTCATAAATTTTAATGAAAAAAAAAATGAAATAAGACTAAAATTTGAAGACCAAAAAGTGATCGTGACAGTGACTTTTTGAACTCTATAAAAGGTGAAAAACACCTTGATAAATAGGAGTAAAACTATTATATGGAAAAAGAATATAAAAAAATAGCCTTGCTGGGAGGCACCTTTGACCCTGTTCATATAGGTCATATAAAAGTGGCAGAGGCAGTATTAAAGAATCTGTCGGTAGCAGAGGTATGGTTTGTCCCCGCAGCAAATCCACCACACAAAGAAAAATGTAAATTTAACTTTGTACAGAGAATAGATTTATTAAAGGAAGCACTCAAAAATTATCCGAAATTTTTCGTATATGAAGACGATTATCATGAGAATAGTAAAAGCTTTACCTTTTTTCTCATAAAAGAGCTAAAAAAACAATACCCGCATTACCACTTCTACTTTGTAATAGGTGCTGACAACGTCGTAAAACTAAAAACATGGTACGAATATAAAAGTCTATTAGACTTGATAGAGTTTGTCGTGATCGACAGAGAAACAGCCGACAAATATCAGTGGAAAAGCCTTGAATATTACCACAAGCTACGGTTTATTGAAATGCCTTTGGTAAATGTATCATCTACAGAAATTCGGTCATTTTTAGGATAAAATTTTAAGAAATCGTAAAAAAGATTTGACATTAATACCCTCGTAAAAAAAAATGAAAGAAAAATATATATTGGAGGAACAATGATATTAGGTAAAAAAACCTTTTTTTTATTGTTAGTATTTGTCGTGATTTTGGCTGGTTGTGCAGGTAGTGGCAATAGCCAGTCATTGAGTGGAAGAGCGAGACCTGTTTTTCGCGATGCTCAGATATTTTTGCAACAGAGCAATTATGAGCGAGCATTGGAATACTACCTTTTGGTCTTGGAACATGATCCCGATCATGTAATATCTATGAAAAACGTAGCAGATTTGTATTTTATGCAGGCTGATCTACAAGAGGAAGAAATGGCGATTCAAACATTTGAGATTGCTCACGGATATTATCTGCTTACGCTTTCCACGATAGCTAGCATCCCAAATTGGACTGGGTTTACGGGATTTGAAGTCATAAAAAATGACTCCGAGTTGAAATTAGCTAGTATTTTTGCTAGAAATTTTAGGATTGGTCAGGAGTTTTTTCACGAGGATGATTTTGAAAGTGCAGAGTCTATTTTTCAGGATTTGTTAAGCTTATTTCCAGAAAGGACAGAGTCATATCAAATGTTAGCAGCGATAGCAGATAGACTAGGGAATCTTGAGAAAACAATAGAGTATTCTTTAAAGATACTCGAGGTGGACCCTACAAATACACAAATATTGATCAATCTCGCACTAGAATATCAGGGAAAAGGTGACCTAGAAAATGCAGCGAAATACTTTAGGATGTATATTGATGTAGAGCCTAATAATGCATCAGGATACGTCTCACTCGCATACATTTATATGCAGATGGAAGACTTTGATACAGCTCTCTTGTTGTATGAACAAGCCATGCAGGTCGACCCAGACAACGTGGATATAGTCGCTGATGCTGCCAATATCGCACAAGAAGCTCAAAATGAGTCAAAAACAGTCTTGTATCTCAAAAGACTGATTGAGCTAGAGAGAACAGAAGAAAATGTCTCATATTTAGTGGTTCACTTGATGAGAGTTCAAAACTGGGCAGAAGTGATAGTATATGCTAAAATTTGGCATGAGCTAGACCCTGATGCAAAAGAGCCAGTTCAGCTCATAATCTTGGCTGCTGGTCAGACAGGAGACAATGACACAGCGAGAGAATACCAAAATATACTGAATAAAATGGAATAGAATACGCCCACTTGCCCTACTTCAATTTTAAGTGGGAAGTTTTTGGGGATGATGCCATTTACCAATCGATAAACTGGCACCATCCCCGTATCGGCGATCTCCGATCGACGACAAATCAGCATCCTCGCCCCCGATCGATAAACTGGCATCATCCCGTAGCGGAGCTCCAATTCCCCTCCTTCGGAGGGGTGGCTGCGAAGCAGACAGGGTGGTGTCATCGACAAAACCGCACCCAATCTACTCTTCTGACACCTTCCCTATACCGATCCTTAAAATAAGCGGGAAAAGCACAAGAGGGTACTGATTGTATTGCCGATCGGAGAGCTCTGCCACGGAGCCCCCTACGTAGGTGCTATTTAGCGATTTGATAATTTTCGGATAATTTTTGATTTGAAATTTGTTTTAGGTTCGTAGTAGTAGTTGTAAAAATATTTGTAATAATCATATCCTTTAAAATATTTATCAAAATGTATGCCATTTACAATAATACCTTCAATAGGGATATTGATGTTTTCAAATATGGATTGGGTTCTTTTGATAGTATACCTATCGGTTTGATTGACCATAATGAGCATGAGTAACATATCCGTTTTTTTTGCCATTATTATCGCATCTGTGACAACTATGACAGGTGGTATATCAAATAGTATATAGTCATATCTTTCTTTTAATATTTTTATCAATTCATCAGTTCTATTTGACGCTATGAGTTCTGATGGATTAGGGGGTATTAGTCCAGAAGTGATGATGTCTAAATTGCTGATACCAGAGTTTTTTATAATACTATCTAAATTTATGTCTGTATTTGATAAAAAGTCACTAGACCCATTGTCTCTTTTTATATTAAACATATTGTGAATTACAGGTTTTCTCATGTCAAAATCTACTAAAATAACCTTTAAATTCATTTGAACCAGTGCGACAGCAAGGTTTGCCAGGGTTGTAGATTTACCCTCTGAAGGGCACGATGAAGTGATAATAAGGGAAAGTGGTGTTAAAGATTTAACAGCCATTACATTTGTTCGCAGTGTTCTATATGCTTCAGCATTTGGCGACTTTGGATTGTAATGAGTTATCAAACAAGGCGATTTTTTTTGTTGAGACGTTTCTAAATTATCTTGAGTTTCGAGAGATGACATCATCGGTATAGTTCCTAGAACTTTTGGCTTTACGTATTTTTCGACATCATCTAGTGTTCTGATTTTTGTATCAAATATATGCAGAGCTACTGCACTCGTGGTGCTGATGATTATGCTGAGCATAAAACCTACCATTAGATTTATCCTTTTATTAGGTTTGACAGGACTATGTGGCAAGATAGCTCTGTCTATTATCCTGATATTACCTATTCTGGCTTGCTCTGCTACTCGAGCATCTTCAAGATTTTCAGCTAGTAAACTGAATATATGCTCATCTATCCTATAATTTCTTTGTAATCTAGCTAGTTCCATTTCTGTATATGGCAGCATGCTAAGTCTGTTTTCAAAATTATCGACAATTGTTTGATAGCTATTAACTCTTGCAAAAGCAAGATTTTCATTTATTTGTGCTGTGGAAATCTGTTGTATCAACTCATTTCGATATCCAAAGACATCTATTGAGCCAGCCCTGATAGATAGTGTTTTACGGATTTCTTCGTCTAAACTTTTTGTGGCATTGTCTAATGTTCTATTTAGCCTCATGATTTCTGGATGATCTTCGCTATAGTCATTGTTGTTCACGAGAGTAGTGATCCTAGACATTGTACGTACTACTTCACTTTTTAATTGTTCTATAAATGGTGTAGAGACTGCGAGATTCGCATCCAACAAGAGAGAGTCCTGCAAAGATAGCTCCTTTTGGAGAAAATCAAGATTGTCTTTTGTTATAGCATATTCTGCACTTGCTGATAGTAGATTTGCGTTTGCTATCGCAGCTCTCTCTATCAGGTGTTCTGTTTCTGCGGATAGCTGATATATACCTGTGTACACCTTGTAATCTCTCAGTTCTTCCTCTGATGTCCGAAGCCTTTGTGTTACTGCATTTAGTTGTGTTTCTAAAAATTCTCTAGCATTTGTAAATTCTAATCTAGCAAATATCGTATTTTGTTGGATCAGAGCATCTGCTATCGAGTTGGACACCACCATAGCTTCTAGAGGGTCAAGAGATTGAAATGATATCCTGATGATGTCAGTATCTTTTTTCGCACTAGTCTTTAGCCCCTTTCTGATATTATACACAGGATCATCCACATTAAAACGAGTAGATGGTTTTAGTGCAGCAAAAGACATTTGTTCAGGATGATTTTGTATATATTGAAGGGCCAAGCTTAATACAGGCCTACTTTGTAGTATTTCTAGATTGTTGTTTATACTACTGCGAGAGACATTGCCATAAGAAAACTGCATAAAATCATATGCTGGATTTTGCTCGTCGAGTAATACTACAGATGATGCCTCATATATTTTTGGCACTGAAAGAGTGTATAGCACAGTAAAAAGCATTACAGTCAGAGCTATGCACAGAACCAGCCATCTATATTTGAAAATGATTTGAACATATTCGGAAAACACTAGCTCATTGATTTGTTGTGACCGGTTGTTTTCATTTTGTGTTGTTTCGTTCGTAATATTATCCTTCTATGTATTTTTCTTTTCCTAGCAAAAATCTGTCTCTTTCTATGTAGCCTGTCTCTTCGTTGAAACAATATTTTGATGGAGGGTGTATTTGATCTATAACTTTCTTTGTGTTTTCACATTCAAGATGCAGAGGAGGAAATACTTTATTGGTGACATACACCGCAGAATTAATGATTTCCTCTCTTTTTATTTCTATTTCTTTTTCCAAAATACCTGAGATCATTTTGTGTTGTTTTTCTAGTCTGTTTTTTTCTTGGATAGCGGCGATGACCTTGTCTTTTTTTTCTCTGAGATAGTCTTTTATGAGTGAATGTATGTTTGGAGCAGTGATGTCTACATCAAACTGATTATTTAAATCATCGATGTTTTGAGATATTTTCTGCAAAGCATCTTCATAATTTTTTATTTTTTGATTCAACAATTTGTTGTACCCAAAGTTTATATATGTTTTTTGCCCGACATCATTTCCGAGTGTAGGACAATAAATGATATTTCGTACATAAATTTCACTGTCGAGAATAGCTCCTTTTTCGTTTAGATTGATACCAGCACCCATCACAGAGATAGTGTCCATACAGTCTACAACTGCTCCCATAATGAATCTATGAACTGTTAATTGACCTTTTACAAAAATTTTACCGCCTTCAATAAACTTGACACCCATGTTTCCTTGTGAACTTATTATATTGCTTTTACCTGAAATCCCTCCATTTATAATCAAATCACCACCTGATTCGATAGTACAGCCATCTTCTACAGTACCCCTTATAAATATGCTTTTTTCTGATTTTACCGAAAATCCTGTACGCACAGAGCCTTCTATGTGAATGTTTACTTTTGTATCTATATTTCCCGTATGATAGTCGATATCTCCGTCTATTTTTAGCTGGTCAAAGACTGAAATAATTCCGTTTTTATATTCGATACGACCGTCTTCTGAGCTGTAGTAAAGTATTTCATTACCTATTTCTTTGGTATAGGTGTTGTGACCTTGTTTTAGCGGTAGATCCTTTGGGTTTCTAGGCAAAATAGGGTTTCCAAATATAGTGGCACCATCTTCTCCTCTGATTGCTATTTTCTTTTTTGCGAGCAATTCGTCCTTTGAAACAGAAGGAAATTGATTGATCTCTCGATAGTTGACCACCCCATTTTCATCTATTGGGGGCTGCTTTGTTTCTGTCACGACCAATATTTCGATAGCGGCATCAACGCTCTCACCGGCTTCTTTGCCTGTCACTAGTTTTATAGGCTCGCCTGCGGGTACATCAATTTTCAAGTTTTTATGAGCCATATTCATATCTATTTTGTGGCGTAATAGATACGTAGAAATATCTATTTTGGATAATGGAATAAAAGGCATCCGTTCAAAATTCATAAAAAATAAATTTAATTTATCTGATGATACAAAAAAAGGACTCTCAATGATTACTTTATTGTCATGTATATAAACATACCCACTGGTTGTTGCAATAAATGCTCTTTGTGCATCATCATATATGACATGATCACCATATGTATATTTTAATGGACGATGTCTATCTGCTTGGATAAGTTCATTATTAAATGAATGACCGGACATATCGGTCATGGACACATGCTGACTAGCTATCACTCCGCCCTTTTTTACATAAAATAAATATGTCGGTAGCTTCATTGTTAAATCATTGTCTGTCATATGTTCAAAAAAATTGTATACAAATTCCCAATAGATCAGATCCTCGACCTTGAAATCTTCATGAGACATTTCTAATATTTGAGAGCCTGCGGGTTTGGGGATTTTGCCTACGGATAAGGTCACATTTGTAAACAAAATATTATCGGATTTTGATTTTGCAAGATACCAGTTTATGATAGATTCATTTAAATTGACATAGCTATAATTTGTTTTTAGCAATTCTTTGATGTCTTTTATCGTAAGCTCATCTCCATTTTCAGTATATGGAAATAGTTTTGGGATCTGTAAACTCAAGCCATGATCACCTATCCTTATTTCGATGTTTCCTATTAACTTTTTTTCCATATCGCACTCCTAATATTGGGACTCTTTATTTTATAACTTCAATATCATGTATATAAAAAGATAAACTGAGTAAATCGACATATAGCACTTTTTTATAGAGATGAATAGGTTTATTTAGTAAAAATTTTATGGTTTCTGACACTTGAAAAGAGGCAAGCAGTGCTGGAATAAATGCAGGGTTGCCGAGCTCTGTTTCTATTCCTTTGTGGTCATCATCAGAGTAAATTTTGCTGAGTGTATCATCTGTAGGTCTGATGACTGTCAGCATCCCATACCAGCCACCTATTGCTGCTGAGATCAGTACGAAATTCATTTCCTCGCAGGCTTTTTGCACAATTAACCGAGACTCTATAGAATCCAGAGCATCTATTACGATGTCAGACCCCTTTAAAATATCTTTTGAGTTTTTTTCATTAAATTTTGTATTAAAAACATTGATATGTATATCAGGGTTTATTAATTTTATTTGTTTTTCGGTTTCTATTACTTTTGATTTGCCAATATTCTGTGTATTACAAAAAATTTGCCTATTCAAGTTTGACTCTTCAAAAAAGTCATAATCAACAATATTCAGAGTTCCTATACCGATTCTTGATAATTGTGAAGCAACATTTTGACCTAGACCCCCACAACCTATTATGGTGACATTCTTTTGCAAAAGGATTTGTTGTTCTTCTAAACTGATCGTATTATGATTTTTAATATATCTAGTCTCTCTCATCTTTACATTATGCCTCTTTGTTTTGCAAAAGATTTACTTCGGGCTATGACAATTGTTTATCCTTTGTCACAATCTCTTCATGCTTTTCAATGCTATTTCCTATGTATATTCAAAGGGTTTTTCGACACCTTTTAGCACATTCAGTGCACCTTGAGTCAGAGCTTCCATTTCAAACTCTCCCGGATAAACATGAACAGGAGCTATAAACTCTATTCTTTTTGTGAGTTCTTCGACCATGTATTTGCCATATGCGAGACCACCTGTGATAAAGATAGCGTCGACCCTGCCGCAAACGACGGCTGAGCAGCCAGCCATCTCTTTTGCCACCTGATAAATCATGGCATCAAAGTATTTTTTAGCGTGCTGATCACCAGCTATTATTCTCTCGCTGATTATTTTTCCATCATCTGTGCCTAGATAAGCCATCAAGCCTGCATTTTTTGACAGGTAAGTCATCAATTCTTTTTTTGTATATTTTCCGGAAAAAGACATTTCTATTATGTCACCGATGGGCAGTGCTCCTGCTCTTTGAGGAGAAAAGGGTCCCATACCTAGTAGAGCGTTATTTGCATCGACCAGCCTGCCTTTTTTTATGGCAACTACGGAAATGCCTCCACCCATATGAGCAGCTATCATATTACATTCTTCAAATTTTTTATTAATCTTTTTTGACAGAACTTTACCTGTATATCTGATGTTCAAGGCATGTAGGAGAGATTTTCGAGAGATTTCGGGTATTCCTGATATGCGAGCAATGTCTTCAAACTCGTCCACTGCTACAGGATCCACGATAAAAGAAGGTATACCCAGCTCATCTGCAATACTTTTTGCGATGTGAGGTCCGAGATTAGAGGCGTGTACTCTACCCCAAAAACTAGGGTCTTTTAGGTCATTCAACATTTTTTCGTTTATGTGAAAAGTGCCTCCACAAACAGGATGCACCATGCCTCCTCTGCCTACGACAGCATGTAAACTCGTAGGATCGACACTGTTTTCTTTCATGGCTTCTAAAACCAGACTTTTTCTAAAATCTCCCTGCTCCATTATAGGACCTACTTTATCTAATTCAGCTGGATCATGTCTGAGCGTTTTGATAAAAACTTCAGTTTCATCGTCAAAAACAGATATCTTAGTCGAAGTGGAACCGGGGTTTATCGCGAGAACTCTGTAAAGCATTTAAGCCTCCTCTTTTATTTTTCGTACGTTAGGAAGGACGCGGGACATAAAAAACGAAGTTTTAAAAATTTCAAAAATACGTATCCGGATGTCCTATAGTGGCGCCCCTGAGCCGATTCGAACGGCTGACCTTTACCTTAGGAGGGTACTGCTCTATCCATCTGAGCTACAGGGGCAAGTCTCCAAACCATCTTTTTTTTTTTCTTTGCAATGTCAAGGATTATATAAACATTAATAATCTTTTTTTAAAAAAAAGGTATCTATAAATATGGGTTTTCTTCTTTTTCCTGACGCACAGTCGTTGATTGTCCGTGTCCGGGTAGTATTATGGTCTCGTCTGGAAGTTCAAAAATTTTTTCTTTTATAGAACTTATTAAATCTCTTGTGTTGCCAGTGGGAAAGTCTGTCCTACCCACACTCAAGTAAAAGATTGTATCTCCACTAAACAGAAAAGGCTTTGTGTAGACACAGATACAGCCTCTCGTATGACCGGGGGTATGTATTATTTTTATAGGATGTTTGCCTATTGATAAACTTGTATTATTATCCAAATTCACAGTAGCAAAAGGTGATTCTATTGGCATATACATCAATGAACTCAGGTTTAGACTGGGATTTGGGAGCATGTCATTGTCAGAGTGATGTATTCCCAAAGGGCATTTAAATTCTTTCTGAAAATACTCATTACCTCCTATATGATCACCATGCCCATGTGTATTTATGATGATCAAAATTTTGAGTTTCATTTCTATAATTTCGTTGACCAGCTTTTGACTCGGAGCTGCAGGATCGATCAAAATAGCCTCCAGGGAACTACTATCCCATACCAGATATGTGTTTGTTTCAAAACCTTCTAAAAGGATGTACTTCTTGTATTTTACCATAAACAATCTCCTTTATTAATAGATTCTCAGTTTATTCTATATTTATCTATTTCATTATCATTAAATCTTTGGCAGGTAATATTATGTATCAAATTAAATTGACCGCCAAAGCTGACGACTTCTTCATCTTTTGCCTTTGGGCAATAGCGCAACAATATCGATCCCGCAATTCTGAAAAATTCTTCTGAAATAGGATGCTCAGAAATGAGTATCCCTATTGGTCCAGAAACCCCCATCACTTTCATTATAGTTTCATCTTTTATGATTGTGTGCAGATATTCTAGCTCATCATTGTACCGATTTATCACTAGTTTTAGATTATTATTTAGCCGAAAATGCCTTCCTACTTTCAAGAAATATATATTTTGGACATCCAAGAGGTCATGGTCGATTATTTCTTTTAGTCTTTTAGTATATCCTTTGTCGGTCAACAAGCAGCCGCCTCCTGAATTTGGTATTTCTCTGATTCCCATTTCTTCAGCTAGTTTTAGCTGCTCGGATCTGCTCCTGCCATAGATTGAAAGTAAGTCTTCTTTTTTCACCCAGCCTTCTCTGATCGGCAAAGTGTCAGGTAATCTTTTTTGACATAATGGCCTGACGATCAGATCACCTATTGTAGATATTTTTTTCACTGCATTCATTGCATCATATCTTTGAGACATAGGCCTCTGGTTTAAGACTTCTCCTGAGATCACAAAATCGGCGTTATAAATCTCTAAATATTTTTTTAACGTCCGAAACATCAGTCCGTGGCAATCTATGCACGGGTTGAAATGTTTTCCATATCCATACAATGGGGAAGTCAACATTTGCATGTGTTCTATTGTCAAATCAATGACTTGTAGATCGAGCTCATTTGCTTTTGCTACTTTCATGGCTTTATCTTTCATAAAAAAAGGTGTTTCAAAGTAAACAGGGATCACTTCAAAACCTAATCTTTTCATCCAAAATACGGAGACTAAACTATCTAGCCCTCCAGAAAATAAAGCTAACACTCTTTTTTGCATATCTTTTACTCCTACATCAATTACGCTCTCTAAAGCAAAATCAAAAAATAATATCAACCCTTTTCTGTCAAATAAAAAAAATCCCGTAGGTGTCCCCTCCTATTTCTGTAGGGAACGCACTTGTGCGTTCCTAATGGAACGCACTTATTCGTTCCGCTATCGTATTAAAACCCAATATGTTACAATACCTTCCCTGTACGGCTCCTGTACCGATCCCTAAAATAAGCAGGATAGAAGCGGGAAAAGCACAAGAGGGTGCTGATTGTATCGTAGATCATCACCTATCATGGGTAAAAAAAAAGCCCTCCTATACTTCGGAGGGCTATTAAAAAAAACACGCTAAATGTTATTTCATTAAAATCATTCTATTGACCTGAGAAGATTCAGGAGTAATAAATCTATAGAAATAAACTCCACTGGCGACTCCTCTTCCGTGAGTATCTGTTCCGTTCCATATGATGTCATGCAGACCGGCTGCATACTCTTCGTTTACCAATTGTTTGACCAGCTGTCCCCTGATATTATATATGGATATTTCCACATTTGCATCTTTTCCGAGAGAAAATCTGATAGTAGTTTCAGGATTGAAAGGATTCGGGAAGTTTCCATGTAGTCTTGTCACAAGACCGGGAATATCAATGTCGCTCACATGTAAATTTGCCTTGATTTCTATTAGAAATTCTGACCGTATTGTGTCATTACTTATGATAGTAACGTTGCCAGAATAATCAATTTTTTCTGTAGGTCTAAAGACAAGTGTAAAATCACTCTTGCTGTTTGCAGGAATTGTAAACATTGTTGATTGAGCCCCTTCTGATGGTAAAATAGTGAATCCATCTGGTACTGAAATCAGCCCTTCGAGAGTAGCCTCTCCAAAGTTTACGATAGTGAAATCTTCTGAAAGAACATCTCCGACTTCTGCAAGTGAAAAGTCAAACTTATCTACACTAGAAAAGATAATAGGTCCAGTGTAGGCAGAGCCTCCGCTCAGTGGGAAGATGATGTAATCTAGCCAGACTTTGTCCATACCTTCAGATCCTGTAGCGTCTTTACGATAGATCCATCTAAACTGATGAGTCCCTGCTGGGATTTCAAATTCGACATACGTCCAGTCTATTTCTCCGGACCATTGTCCTAGTATAGCATTGTTTAGGTAAAACTGTAAAAAATCTTTATTTGTTTCAGAGGAAACTTTGTAATAGAAAGAGATGATACCAGCAGATTCTAGCTCTCTAGTGATAGATAATGTAGATGATTGGTTATGAGTGATATCGCCTGACTCAGCAGAAAAAGATCCTTCATAGACGATATCTGATGTAGCAGACCAAGGGTTCACACTAGTGTTTACCCAGTCAAAAGTGGTAAAATCACCAGATTCAAAGTCTTCTATTAAAAGACCGATAGGAAATTCATATCCAGACTGGAATTCGCCAGTGCTAAACTCTGCATAAAAACCAAATCTGACTTTTGAGCCTCTTTCCATATCTGCATCTGCTGTCACTGTAAATACAGCATAGCTTGTTCCACCTGCTGTCACGGGGGATATTATAGCGTAGTTGTCCTCTATTGTGACTTCTGGATGATTTGAAACGGCGATAATATATCCTTCTGAAGACATCGCACCACCGGTATTTTCAAAGGGGATATGCAGCTCAGCTGTTTCGCCCGGATTGAGGCGATCATTACCAGTAGTTTCATTTACAAAAAATGCTGCTACGGGGTTTATAATAGGAGCATTCAAATTGATTTTAAAATTCAGGATCCATTCACCTGTTGCATTTTGAACTGTCAAAACAAACTGTGCTTCATGCTGATCAGGAACTTCATGAGCGACATCAAAGGTAAATTCGCCGATATCAAAAAGTTGGTTGGATGGGATATTTGCGATATTTGCCTCACCATTTGTTATATTGACGTAGCTATCATCACATACCAAAGTGGCTGTGACATTTTCAGCACTTTCAGAGCCGACATTGAATACTGTGACATTCATGATAGGTGAAGTGCCATAGTCAGGTGCAGTGCCAGCTGAAAATTCGACAGTATTATAAACGATATAAGCTCCATCGTTTGGTACCACAGATACTTCGATGACTTGTGTGATCTTGTTGTATGCAGTCACTGTCAAAAGTAAATCAGCAGGCATATCAAAAGGCTCATCTAAAACCAGCAATGCAATACCGTTTTGATTTGCATATACCGAGCAAATCAATTCTTTGGTTTCAGGATTGTACAGAGCCACTAGAGCTCCCGGGGTGTCTACTGTTATTTCATACGAGGTCATTCCCATAAAAAAGACGTCTGGAGCATCGACCTGCATAGCGACAGGCTCTTTGCTACGAACGACAAGAGATGCGTCACCAAAAATGTGCCATGTCCTAGCAGTTTCATAATATTGTTGCTGTGTAGATACATTTAACATGTCTGCTGAGCCATTAAAATACAGTCCGCCGATGGTAGTATATATTTCATCAACGTGAAATTCTGAGATACTATCCTGTCCCCACATAGGTGGCTGCCACCATTGGCTCATAGATGCCATAAAGGTCGCTATCGCACCGGTAGGAGCTCCGGTAGTAGAGTTGGTAGCTCGTAGCCACACTTCGGCAAAGCAAGCTGGACCTGATGCAAAAATACCGTTATCACAGGCAACTGATACTATATGTGGAAGCATCCAGTCGTTTGTCAGTGCATTGACATGATTGTTTGTATAGTCCATGCCGCCGCTACCTAGAAAATGCCAGCCAGAAACAGAACCATGTGCGATATAATTCACGGTAGCTCTACCGCTGTTTAACGCAGTACTTACCTGAGTGGCGTTTGCACTAGGCTGGTAAATAGCGTCTACATGACTATAGGTACCACTGTTTAAATATAGCTGTCGGATGATTTCCATATGCTGATTGTCACTTTCATTTTTATGGCCACCAGGCTCATTACCAGCGAGTCCCATCGCATTGTTGAGCCAGGCACCTTCGACGATGTCCCTTTCGTACCATATTGATTTGGTCACTTGGGTTTCTACATGTGCGACTGTTTCTGCAGAAAAGCGACCTATGAATAGGTCAGTGTAGTGGTTTGATCCTAAAATGTTTACATAGGTAGGATCAGAGCTCCATGACTGCCATGGGTGTGTAGGCACCTGAGGACCATCCCCGATCAGCTGTACAAAAGCGAGCTCAGGATTGTCTGCCCAATAGTTTGTAATAAAAGTTTTTATATCAGTATGTGTGGATCCAGCAACGGTAGAAGGGACCATGACTGTCTTAATACCTTTTTGGTTTTTCCAGTCTACATATGGCTGTGCAGCTTCCATAAAGGCAGGAAAGCAGATTACTAGGATAGAGCCTTGCTCCTCAACAAAATTGTTCCTAGAATTCATGTGATTGTAATTTATAAAATTATTTGTATATGTTTCCACAAAATCTTTGGTAACTCTCGAGGTGTTAGCAGGCAAAATGTCAATAGTATCTATACCATCAGCATAAACCTTGAACACCACTCTATCATACACTCGAACGATTCCTTGAACAGGGTTCGCAGCAAAAGGAGTGACTCTAAATGAAATACCACGCACCTCTCTCATGATAAATGGGTCATTCAATTCTACGACGTTTTCAGGGTAAAAAGCATCCGTTTGATATACAGAAGAAAACTCAAAAGGAACGTCTTCTGGGCTTACTTTTCTCAAAAAATGACCTTTTGAAGGGGCTACCTGACCTGTAATTTCGTGGAATGTAGCATCCAAAATCTCCACGTGCATCTTTGCCTGAGCAGGTATCATCAGTGCTCGCGCTGCTAGGGGTAAATCAGGATTACCTTGCTCTACTCTCGCAGCTTCAGATGGTAAACTGAGCAACAGATATTCCGCATCTTCAATTTCTACTAAACCTCGCATATACCGATTTAGCATCACTTCTACAATAGTAAAATCTTCATAACTCTCGAGAACATTGACAGTCACTGACCGACTCGCAAGAGGGTTGAGATGGACACTTTCCATCGAAAATGAAGTGCCAAACAACATTAATAAACTAACAAAGAATATTAGTTTTTTCATAATACAACTCCTATAAAATTTTTTCTTGCAATATAAAAAAACAGCCCATTTTTGTCAAGCATTATTTTTAAAAAGTTATTTTTTTTATATTTCTGTAGGGAACGCATTCATGACCGCAGTCCGAGAAGTCTGGTTTTAATTAATTATTGATATTCCTTACACATCTCGGAGAGATGTGACTCTTTATAGAAAACGATTACCACCACATCTCCCACCCCGAAAGGGTTGGACTAAATAGTTGTATCGCATATAGTTCTACCCCTTCAGGGTGGATGTAATTTGTTGCATGATATTCTATAAAGAGCCACACACCTTCGGTGTGCGTAAGGTATGATTTTATGAAAATATACTTTTCGGACTGCGGTCCAATCGATAAAACCGCCCGATCCCGTAGCGGAGCTCTCCGAGCTACGACAAGTCAGCACCCCTGCCCCCAATTGATAAAATCGCCCAATCCCGTAGGATCATAGCAGAGCTCCGCTACGAGATGCCCCCAATCATCGAAAAATATTCATCATTTATCCAATTTACGGGATTGTTTTGTATGTATATTGAATGGTTACAAAAATCATTTTCATCTCTTAATATATGATCATAAAATCTTTTTTGCCATATTTGAGCACCGCATTTCTTTGTGACTTTATTTTTTAAAAACCGAATGATGTTTGATACAGTGGTGGTGGCACCGATAAAGTTCCCATTTGGATCCCATGAGTCATGAATCAATATTATCAAATGGACGTGATTTGGCATAATCACATAGCTACATATCTCGATATTTTTCTGAAAATTTAATATTTCGATGAAGGTATCTTCCACGATTTTTCCTATATTTGTTAAATGCAGGTTTGGGTATACAAACCTGTCATTTACGATCGTGATCTGGGTGTGATTTTTCTCGTCGACCTTTTGGGCATCGATACGAGGGTTTGGGCACGTCACAGGATCGATGGAAATACTCGAAAGTATATGCCGTTTATCCTTTGTACATACTGTGATAAAATACCCACCACTTTTTGAATAATCATAATTTTTATATCGATAAGATTTTTGAACAAACTTATTTGGCATTTTGATCCTCTTTTTTTGACGAATTTTTGTGACATCGATCGGGTGTATCGGCATCACAATATTGTAACTGGATTCGTTTTTTTAGTTACAAAAAATATATTCTCCCTGCCCCCAATTGATAACATCGCCCGATCCCGTAGCGGAGCTCTCCGAGCTACGACAAAAATCAGCATCCCCGCCCTCAATCGATAAAACCGCCCGATCCCGTAGCGGAGCTCTCCGAGCTACGACAAAAATCAGCACCCCCGCCCTCAATCGATAAAACCGCCCGATCCCGTAGCGGAGCTCTCCGAGCTACGACAAGTCAGCACCCCTGCCCCCAATTGATAAAACCGCCCGATCCCGTAGCGGAGCTCTCCGATCGACGACAAAAATCAGCACCCCCGCCCTCAATCGATAAAACCGCCCGATCCCGTAGCGGAGCTCTCCGATCGACGACAAATCAGCATCCCCGCCCCCAATTGATAACATCGCCCGATCCCGTAGCGGAGCTCTCCGAGCTACGACAAAAATCAGCACCCCCGCCCCGCACGGATCCCCCCCCTCCCCACAAAAAAAAAGAGGGAGTTCTCACTCCCTCTTTTCAAAAGCTAGGTTCTCGTATTGAACCAAAAGGTATTTATTTTAGTAGTTCTGCTAAAAGCACTCGGACTTCATCTTTTTTCATATGGAACAGTGGGAAGCTAAAGGTATATCCTGTAGCTATGCCAGAGTTCTTTCTGAAAGCCACCACTTTGCCGTGATATAGATTTCGTTCGTCTTCAGACTGAGGACTCCATTCGTCACCGACCTTCACATCTTTGCTTCTCAAAAAGTATAAAGGTGTCGCATCAACGCCCAAACGATTAAAGTAGGCTATATTTCCGAGACCCCCGCGCTCTACATAGATGTCTCTAAAGCGGTCAGGATTGTTTTCAATTTCTGCATTTAAAACAGGCAACCCTGAGATGTTTGTATTAGGATCAGCACCTACAAAATAGTATTTATTGTTATATGGAAGTATTCCTGTTTCTAAAGGCTGGACATCAGCACTATTATCTGGAAATCCAAAGAACTCTTGTAAAAATCTCGGATGACGCAGGGCAGGGAACTTTCCTACCTGCGTAGCAGTGTCTGCGTTGCCGATCAGGAATGTTTGACCTTCATTTCTCATATATAGTATAAAGGCATCATAATCTTTACTGATTTCAGAGCTAGCAGATGTGTGACCACTGTCTACAGTATAAAAGACATATTTGTACTGTTGCAAAAGGCTGTATGGGAATGTCTGTTGATTTATACGGATATTGTACTGTCTGAATTCAGAGAGGTCGTAGTTTGCTTTTAAACGCTCACGATTTACATAGGTGACAGGTATTCCGGGAGGGAAAACATCTCTATAAAAATCAAAAAGACCAGTGACTAGTTGAGTGTGATTACAAATATAAAGGATTCCTTCTCGTTGGGCAAAAGTAGTCGGCTCCATCACGCGGAATTTAAAAGTAACAGGCTCGGATTTGACAGATTGGAGGTCTTCGATCATCACTGTAAATTCATGCGTGTCGCTACCATTGATGCCATTCGTAGACGTCAGACCATTAAAGGAGAGCCTCTGTGAAATTTCATGATTTGCAGGGATCCGGAGCCAGTCAGGATCAGGCTGCATACCAGGCAATTGGAGCGGACCAAAGGGATAAGGTTTACCATTCAGCTGGATGTGAAAATAGCTGACTTCGGAATAGTAATTCGTACCATTCGTCGCATCTTTTACTATGCCACGCCAAACATCATTCGGGTCATCGCTATCAAATTCGCCATAATAGCCCCATCTAAACCAAAATCTGGTCTGAGCATTTCCCACCACTGCCCATTCAAAGCTAGAGAAATCACCAGTTTCGTCAAAAATAGGAGTAGATGTCAGAGTTCCTGAAAATCTCAGCCCTTGTGCTGTATAAAAAGAAGGAGGCGTATCGTTGTTTAAATTGTCCTGATCTAGGAAATAGTGATACTGCTCATTATAGGTATATGTATGTGAAGGGTAAAACAAGACTTTGGGACTGTATCTATCGCTCACATAAAACAACACATGAGATGCCTTTGAGCGCACTCCCGCCATGTCGACTACTGTAGCAGATATCACAGTAGCTGAGCTACGGACATTGTTGCTCACATTGATCGGTAGGGCTGGGTTTGTGTTGGTCGTCAATATAGTTTCATTTATTTTTGCCTGACCATTTGTTGTAAACCAGACAGAGGGCTCTCCTATAATGTTTTCAGGAACTAAAAATTTGTCCCACAGACCCAGCTCTTCTATTCTCTCAGCACTGAGGTCTGAGTGACCATCGATGACTACATCGCGAGGTAGCTTGACCTCGAGCAATTGATATTCAAAATACCATGGTGAGACTACGATGACATCGTCTAAAATAGCGTCATTTTTCAGGTACAAGACTCGCAGACCACGACCTATTTCGTTGTCATTTAGTGAGCCTGCTGAGGAGGTGATCTGTAGACTGGGTTCAATGGATTTTGAGAGAAATTTCCTTCTCGCGGGGTCACTGATTTGACCTCTATTGTCCACTGCAACTACTTCAAAACTACTGGGGACTTCTGCCAATACTCCGTTTATATTCGCAGGAAAATTGATCGTGGCATAAACCTGATCACTCCAAATAGTCCGTTCTGATCTAGGATCGTCCAGAGGGATCGATTTGTTTGCTCCGTCTAAATAGTGCAGAACCCAGCCGACGCCGAGCTGCTCTTGCAGGGTATTTGGGGTCACATCACCATATTCGTCTATATAGACATTGCCCGGTGTAGATATCGGGTTACCATCTTTGTCGAGGACGCGATAAGCTATCCCTTTGATCGTACCTCGTTCACTTTCAGCCGCCCAGTAAATCGTTTGCTGAAATGCAGCCAATTCAGGGTCCTCGCCATCAACAGGATCCACTCCTGTATAAGATGTGATTCTAATGGTAGGTTTTGGGGTGTCAAAGAGTTCTCCTTTCGTACCACAGCCCGTAAAAGCTACCAAAATCAACAGTAGGAATGCCAAAACACATGTTCTCTTTGTGTTTTTAATAAACATAAATCCTCCTTTAGTATCTTTATTAATTTCTATAATCATTATATAAAATTCTCCATATGAACACTATTTTTTATGCATTAAATTTTGTCAACATATTTTATTTATTTTCGATATTTTTTGCCGCATCACATAGATGCTTGAATAGTACAGATGTAGTCACAGAGCCTACTCCGCCCGGAACAGGGGTGATAAACTTGCATTTCGGAAAGCATGATGCAAAGTCGACATCTCCCACAAATGATACTTTATTTTCCGTAGAAATGAGTTTGTTTATCCCCGCATCTAGGATGATTACACCTTCTTTAATCATTTCACTTTTTATCAAGTTTGGGACACCCACTGCCGTTATCAAGATGTCTGCTTGTTTTGTAAAATGAGAGAGGTCTTTTGTTTGAGAATGAGTGATTGTCACTGTAGCATTTCGGTTTTTTTCTTTGTACAACAGAAGGTTGGCGATAGGCTTACCAACCACATTGCTCCTACCCACCACCACCACATGTTGTTGTGCGGCAGATATGTAGTAATAGTCCATGATTTCTAAGATAGACTGGGCTGTGCAGGGTAAAAAACATGCTTTTTCCTGCAGCAGAAAGCCTGCGTTCAAGGCATGAAATCCATCTACATCTTTGTCAGGAGAAATCATAAAGTCGACTTTTTTGGCATCAATGCCGCGGGGCAGAGGCTTTTGTACGATGATTCCATGTACGCTATTGTCTTTATTCAGGCTGGAGATGCTGTCTAGCAACAATTCTTCGCTCATTTCCTCACTCGTAAAACTGTTTATTGTTACATTTATATTAAACTTTTCACCCTGCTTTTTTATACTATTTATATAGTATTCGCTCGCAGAGTCTGCTCCTATCAAAAAGACGTACAGGTGGGGTGATAAATCATATCTTTGGATCATCGTTACACAATAATCCATGTTCATATCTGCGATAGGTTTACCTTTTAAAATTTCTGTCATAAATATTCTCTGATCCTTTTTATACTCGTAGCTTTTCTGCTGAGAGGGTCTATTTCAAATAAAACGGCGTTGATTTGTATTCCTTCTTGGGCAGTTTCGTGACGGACAGGCATACTCGTTTTTATTGCTTCAAATGATGATTCCAAAGAGTTACCGATCACTGATTTATGAGCGCCACACATACCTACATCTGTGATATACGCTGTGCCTTGGGAAAAGATTTCTTCATCAGATGTTTGCACATGGGTATGAGTACCCAGCATCGCAGATATTTTCCCGTCAAAATAATAACCCAGCGTTCTCTTTTCTGCCGTGCTTTCTGCGTGAAAGTCCACGATGACGCATTTGGGCAGATCCACACTATCTTTTTTTACGAGGTGTGCCAGAGGAGGGGTTCGCAGGTTGTGTAAAAAACTTTCCAGTGCAAAAAAAGGAGAGTCCACAGGCTTCATAAAACCCTGACCACACAGAGATACTAAAAGCAGCTGAACTCCCTTTATTTCGACCTTTACACTTTCAAAGCCCACAGAGTCTTTTGGATAGTTCAGTGGTTTTGCTATCCTACTTTCTCGGCTGATGTATTCGATAGATTCTTTTCTGTCCCATAAGTGATTGCCAGAGCTAAATATATCCACACCGGCTTTTAGCATCTCACTGATGCCTTTTTCTGTGATACCTCTGCCATCTGCGATATTCTCACAGTTTGCGATGCATAGGTCTATTTCATTGTTTTCTTTAAATGAAGGTAAAAAGGTCATCAGAGATTTTCGACCAGGTTTACCATAGATATCGCCAAAAAACAATATTTTTATACTATTCATAGACTATTTTGCGACTGCTGTCTGTCTCGTTTCTCTGATCACAGTCACTTTGATGATGCCCGGATACTGGATTTCTTGCTCGATTTTCTTGGCTATATCAGTTGCTACATAAATGGTCTTTTCATCGTTAATATTGACAGGATCTACGATGATTCGCAGCTCTCGACCGGCTTGGATAGCGTATGATTTTTGCACGCCTTCGATTTGGTTTGCGATCTCTTCGAGTTTTTCTAGTCTCTGAGTATACGTCTCCAGCATCTCTCGCCTTGCTCCAGGACGCGCTCCAGATACCGAGTCTGCCGCTAGTGCCAGAACTGCGTAGATGCTTTCTGCTTCCACCTCTTCATGATGGGCTTCTATTGCATTTACGATGATTTTGCTCTCGCCGTTTTTTCTCGCTATGTTGGCTCCGAGCAGGGCGTGTGAACCGTCCAGCTCATGGTCCACTGCTTTGCCGAGATCGTGTAAAAAGCCGCACCGTCTAGCAATGTCCTGATCCAGTTTTAGTTCGGCTGCCATGATGCCGCATATCCATGCAGTTTCTTTGCTATGTTGTAGGACGTTTTGACCAAAACTTGTTCGGTACTGTAGACGACCTATTAGTTTTATTAGATTGGGAGAAATGTTGTGCACGTTTGTTTCCAGACACGCTTTTTCGCCGATAGATAGCAGGTTCTGATCCATCTCTTTTCTCGTTTTTTCGACCAGCTCTTCTATTCTGCCAGGGTGAATTCGACCGTCAGAAATCAGTTTTTCCAATGACATTTTTGCCACCTCGCGTCTGACAGGATCAAAACAACTCAAAACAACTGCTTCAGGGGTGTCATCTATGATCAGGTCGACTCCGGATGCTTTCTCAAAAGCTCTGATATTACGACCCTCACGACCTATGATTCTACCTTTCATTTCGTCATTCGGCAGAGATACCACTGATACCGTCGAGTCTGATGCATGATCTACTGCAACTCGTTGGATAGCCGTCGCTATGATTTCTGCTGCTTTTTTGTTGCTGTCCAGCTTGAGCTGCTCCAGATCTTGGCGGATTTCATTTGCAGTGACATTGCGGGCATCTTCTAGGAGCTCCCGTCGAATAGATTCGATTGCCTGCTCTCTAGTATAGCCACTCACTTCTAGTAATTTCTTTTTCGCATCATTTATGATGCCTTCCAGGTCGTTCTTTCTTTTTTCAAAGTCAGTTTCTGTCTTTTTTAGCGCTTTTTCTTGCTCTGTGATTGCCTGCTCTTTTTTGTCTAAAGTGTGCAGCCTCTTTTCAAAACTCTCCATTCGCTCGTTTACTTTTTTCTCTTGATTACGCAGCTCCGCTTGTCTTTCTTTGATCTCATTTTCGTAGCTTTTTTGAGTTTTAAACCACTCATCTTTACCGTCCAAGATTGCTTTTTTCTTTAATGCTGCAGTCTCTTTTTTCGTAGCTTCCAACATGTCATTCGTGATCTTTTTTGTGTTCGTGATCTCGAGAAAGGCGGTTGTCTTTTTACTCGCATATATCGAATAAGCTATTCCCAGACCTATACCCATGCCTAATAGGCACATCAATATATATATCAACATCGGGTTTTATCCTCCATATTTTTAGACCCACGTGTACCGTGTATGTATTGTCCTTGAACCTGTATTTAAAGGTGGGCATCTACCTAGCTGGTGAGTACATTTCCTATAAAAAGGCTTATGTCGCAGCAAGGGATCAATTCCCAAAAGGACTTTGGTTCCATCACAATGTCATATCACAAATACCGCAGGTTTTGATTAATCTATACTCTTAAAAAAAACTTCTAACGTTTTATTTAGTTTCTCTCTTTCTAAAGATAGCTCAATTATTTCTTTTTGTAGTTGTTTTATTTCCTGTAAAGATTTTAAACAATTTACTATCAAGATAACGTCTAATTTCGCTCCCGTAGTTTGCTCTGCAAACGATTTTATTTTTGCGTCTAGATCGTTTGCCAGTGATTTCAGCTCTTCTGGTTCATCTGTGTATAAACTCAGTTTGGTACCAAAAACAAATATATCTATCTTTTGTAATTCAGACATCGTTTTTTTCCACAAACATATATATTAAATACAGCGTTTATTAAATGTCAAACTCACATTCGGATATTAATAAATCGATTTTGGACACTGCTGTTTTTGTCAGATGGTCTAGTTCTGTTCCAAGATCTTTTAATTTGTCGATCTCAGAGACCTTGCTCTGTAGATCTTCGTTGAGCTGGATTATTCTGTTTTCTAGTTGGCTCTTTTCTTGCCTTAATTCGCTGTTGATTGACATCATTTTTTCATAGTCTTCTTTTAAAAAATCATATTTTTCTTTATAAGCAGAACACATGTTTATCAGCTTTTGGATCTTTGCCTCTATACTCAGCGGGGCACTAGGCTCATAAACAGTTTCTTCAGGATGATTGATAAAAAAGTTTTCCATAGGTTACCTCATTTCTATTTTATATTTTTTTTGTAATCTTTCGATTATCAAATCCATGATTGTTTTTATCTGTGCATCTGTCAAGGTTTTTATTTCCGATAGCAAAGATATATTGATAGAGAGGCTACGAAAACCTTCTGCTATCTGCTTTCCTTTGTATTGGTCAAAAGGTAAAACCTGTTTGATGATTTTATGATTTACTTCTAAAATCGTTTTTATTACATCTTTTATCAGATATTCTTCGGAGATAATAAATGATATATCTCGCTGAACCATCGGGTACTTTGGGAGTTCTACAAATTTTCTGTATTGAAAATCAGCCAGCCTAAATATCGTGTCTAGATCAAAATCAAACGCATATACGTCACATTCGATACCAAACTCGAGGAGGACCTTTTTGTCCAGCTTACCAAGACTACCCAGGATATTCTTTTTGTGCATCATAAATAATGAGCTATTCGGAAGGTAAAAAGGCTCGCTTGATGGAACAATTTCGATCTCTTTGATGCCAATGGCTCCAAAAAAACTGCCATCAAACATTCCTTTGACATCATAAAAACTCACATTTTCAAAACGGTCTTTCCAGTAGGTAGAATGCCACCTGCCTGATACCACACCGGTCAGTCTCCATTTCTCAGAGACCGCACTTTCACTTGCATATGCAGATGAATCAGATAGATGTTCTGTAAACACTTTGTTCAGCTCAAACAATTTGATATACTCTGCTCCGTGATTTAGATTTAATAATACGTTTTTTAACAGACCCGGCAGCAGTGTTGATCTCAATATCGAGTAGCTTTCACCCTGTGGATTTATGATTTTTACGGTCTTTCGCCGAGAATCATCGACTGCCAGATTGAGCATGTCCAGCATCACGGGGTCTAAAAAACTGATATTCATAGCTTCATAAAAACCGCTGTTGACCAGGACGTTTTTTATGCCTCTTTTGGTATTAAAGATATCCATGTTCATTATTTCTGCTGGCGTAGGGCTCGAAACTATATTATCAAAACCGTGCAGCCTGATGATCTCTTCTATCAGGTCGACTTCTTTTACCAGATCGGTACGAAAATCAGGGATTTTGAAAAACAGTTCCTCTGAACTGTCGGGGACAAATGGGGGAGAGCAAGTGCACTCTCGCGATACATCGGTGGCATAGGTGGAGTCGTAGGAGACCTCCTCTAGACCCAGTCTTTTTAGATAGCCTTTTATTGTTTCGACAGGGATATCTATCGAGAGCATTTTTTTTACTCTCTGTAGCCGGAGTCCGACGACTTTCTGTTTCCTAGGTGCAGGATACTCGTCGATCGGGGCATCTATCACTTTGCCTCCGGCTATTTCTAAAATCAGTTTGGTCGCATACTGGGCGACGTCTAGACATGTGCTCTCGACCATGCCACGCTCAAATCTATATGCAGAATCTGTAAATATTTTTAAGTGTCGGCTAGTCTGTCTCGTCAGAGAGCTATCAAAACAGGCCGCTTCCAGAACGATATCTGTCGTATCGTCTGTGATATGAGAGTTTGTACCTCCGATTATACCAGCCAGGGCGATAGCCTTTTCCACATCCGCGATCACTAGCTCATTACCCGTCAATTCATAGCTGTTGTGGTCGAGGGCGGGAAACTTTTCGCCCGGAAAAGATTTTCTGACCACTATTTTGTTGCCAAAGACATGCTTTTCGTCAAAGGCATGGAGAGGGTGCCCATACAAATACATCACATAGTTTGTGATGTCCACTATATTATTGATGGGTTTTATATCCACTGAGACCAGCTTCTCTATCAGCCATGCGGGGGATGATTTCACTTTTACATTTTTGATCCTAGTCGCAATGTACCGAGTACACGCCAAAGGCTCTCGGAGCTCTACTGAAAAGCCGTCTAATGATGACAACTCTGTATTAATAGAGCTCGTCTCCGCAGAGTAGGGGACGTTTACAGATTTTAGACCCATCTGTGCTGCCAGATCCCTGGCTATTCCTAGCAGACCCAAAAGATCAGGTCTGTTCGGAGTGATCTCTAGATCAAAAATAGTGTCGGCTTTACCTGAAAAATCGGCAAAGCTACCTCCTGTAGGGGCTTCTCTAGGTAGTACCAGGATTCCGTCATGCTCATCTGAGATCCCCAGCTCTTTTTCAGAACAGATCATCCCGTTTGATTCCACTCCTCTCAGTTTTACCTTTTTGAGCTTTTGACCTAAAACTGCTGCGCCGACAGGGGCAAAGGCGATCTTTTGACCAATAGCACAGTTGGGAGCTCCACACACCACTTGATGAGTGTTTTCTCCATCGTAAACCATGCAGATAGACAGCTTCTCAGCTTCGGGATGTCTTCTCTTGTCGACAATCTCTGCGATCTTGATTTGATCCAGATGTGCACCCTTTGAGATGACTGTCTCCACCTCGATACCTGAAAAAGTTAGCTTGTTCATCAAGCAGAGAGGACTAAAATCTATTTCTATTAATTCTTTCAACCAATTATGACTTATCTTCACTAAAAAACTCCGTAGTAAAAAAAAATAAGGAAATTATGAAAACTGTTTTAAAAACCTGAGATCATTTTCAAAAAACATCCTGATATCAGGGATATGATATTTTAGCATTGCTATACGGTCTATTCCCATACCAAAGGCAAAGCCTGTGTATTTCTCGCTATCTATTTTCAGCATATCAAATATATTGGGGTGAACCATACCTGCACCTGCTATTTCTATCCAGCCACTGTTTTTACACGTACTGCATCCTTTCCCATGACACACAAAACAGCTGACATCTATTTCAGCACTAGGCTCAGTAAATGGGAAAAAATGAGGACGAAATCTCGAAACGCACGATGCCCCAAACATCTTTTTTATAAAAAAATCGAGAGTATCTTTCAGGTCTTTAAAGCTGATATTTTCACCTACCACCAGACCTTCCCACTGGTGAAACACAGGTGAATGAGTCGGATCAAATTTATCGTTACGATAGGCTCGACCAGGAGATATTATCTTGATCGGGGGGGGATACTTTTCGAGAACTCTGATTTGTACGGGAGAGGTGTGCGTACGTAATACGATCTCCTCTTTTGCAAAGCGACTGTCTTTTTTTAAATGCTCACCTTTTATTATATAAAATGTGTCCGCGAGGTTTCGAGAAGGATGATTTTTCGGCGTATTCAATGCATCAAAATTGTGGTATTCATCCTCGACATCGAATCCCTCTGCCACCTGAAAGCCCAGAGAAAGCATCACATCTTCTATTTGCTCCTGGACGATACTGAGAGGATGTTTACCGCCTCTTTGTAGGGGCCTCCCAGGCATGCTATAGTCCATGCGAGAGCTTTGTACTGCCTTTTCATATTCTCTCTCTTTTAATCTTTGGGTTGCTTGTTCTAAAAGAGTTTCCACGTATACCAGAGCCTCGTTTACTTCTTTACCAAATGATGGCCTTTCCTGAGGAGGCAATGATCCTAGATGTTTCATAAATTCTTTGATCTCGCTTTTTTTACCGATATAACGAGACTTTAGATTGTTTAATTCGTGATAGGTCTGGACTACAGCGATCTCTTTTTCCGCTTCCTTTAAAATAGTTACTAGTTTTTCTTTCACGTTGGGTTGGATTCCTTGAGGGGCTCTTGATAATTATTCGGCAGGATCTGCTTGAGCTGCAGCATTTTTCGCGCTCGAAACTTTTTGACAAAGAGCAGAAAAGGCTACACTATCATGCATAGCGAGGTGGGCAAGTATTTTTCTGTTGATTTGAATATTGGACTTGTTTAAAGCGGCTATAAAGGTCGAATAGGTCAAGCCATTTGCCCTAGCTCCTGCATTTATACGGATGATCCACAGACGGCGGAACATCCTTTTTTTCGCTTTCCTATCACGATAGGCGTACAGCCATCCTTTTTCTACTGCCATTCGGGCGGTTTTATAGAGCTTGCTTCTAGCTCCTTGATAACCTTTGGCTGCTTTTAAAAATTTTTTATGTTTTCTATGTCCGGCGACATTGTTTACTGCTCTTGGCATAATATTCTCCTTTTTATAATTTATTTTTTGAGACAGTATTGTTTATAAGACTAGCTAGACCTCAATACACCAGCATTCTCTTTACGCGAGAAACATCACATTCTGCTACCAGAGTCGCAGATCCCAATTTTCTCTTTCTTTTTCTGCTCTTTTTTGTCAAAATATGAGTGACGCCTGCATGGTGTCTCTTGATCTTGCCACTTCCTGTCATTTTAAAGCGTTTTGTTGCGGCACTATGCGATTTTATTTTCGGCATGTTCCCTCCTGAAAAATTTATTTTTTATTTGTCTTTTCTGTTTTAGACATCTGTGTGCTCTGTATTCTCCGTGTCCTCGCTACCATCTTTTTCCACATCTTTTTTTACTCCAACTATCTTATCAATGTCTTTTTTGGGGGACACTATCATCGACAGCAAGTTCTTTTCAGAGGTAGGTTTCAGGTCTATTTCAGCGATCTCTTCCAGATCTTTAGAAAGTCGCTCGAGAACATTATACCCTAGCTCTTTGTGAGCGATCTGACGACCACGAAACTTTACAGTAAATTTTACTTTATTATGCTGTTTGAGAAACCTGATTGCATTGTTCTTTTTGAACGTGTAGTCATGCTCATCCGTGTTTGGACCAAACTTTACCTCTTTTAAAAGAACAACGTGCTGCTTTTTCTTGGCCTCACGGCTCTTTCTCTCTTTTTGATAATAGTATTTACTAAAATCAAGGATCCTACATACAGGAGGATCTGCACTCGGAGACACCTCCACCAGGTCTAGATCAGACTCCTCTGCAAAACGCAGAGCCTGCTGTATACTCACTATACCGAGCTGCTGATTGTTTTTGTCAATCAAGCGAACTTCATCAGCCGTAATTTCCTCATTGATCCTTTCTTTAGGAACTACAGCTTTCATCTTTGCTTTTCCTTTACGAATACGTATTATAGTAGACCTCCCTATGATAAAAAAATAAAAAAAACGGGCACTCTCGTAGAATACCCGCTGATTTCCATGTTTATAAAGGACTCATTCCATATTTTTACATCTTTTATACAAAAACCTATACAATATCCTCAGCGGGAACCGTAAGGTAGAAGTTATAAAACTTCATTTCCGTGCCATTTTTCACAACACCGATTTTTTGTCAAATATTTTTTTCAATATATGCGATTTTTTTTCTGTAGGGAACGCACAAGTGCGTTCCTATTAAAAACACATCCAAAAAAAAAACTCCCCCACACCTTCCTCATACTTACATACATTATGTTTTCTTTTTTTCATAGATTAAAAACTGTCCTAAATCTTCATTTTCCAATAGTGAGCCTTTAATGCTATTTGTGGTTATTAGGTCAACTTTTCTATTAAGTGCTTCTTCAAAGGCACATTTAACCTCAATTAATTTAAACCCTTCTATTACATCCTCTGTTTTTACAATTAAGTCAATATCACTATCTAAATTTTGAGTCTTTTTTGAGTAAGAACCGAATATCCAGACAGTTGATAGATCATATAGTAGGGCAATAGGTTTTATAGTGTCTCTTATATCGTTAATTATGGAATTATTCATTTTTAACTGTCCTCTTTAAGTACTTTTGTGCAAAAGTTTTTTATTTTAGGGATTTCTTTATCCGATACATTCCAAAGAATAACTTTATCAATAGTTTCGTATCTGTGGATTAAAACATCACGCATCCCTGCAATGTTACGCAAAGGGATTTCATTGTATTTTTCTTTGAATATGTCTGAAAATCGCTTAACTAGTTCACCAATTTGAACAACTGGTGTAAGCAGTGCATTTTGATAGATTGCATTATTTTCAAAATCAACGTAATCTGATCCAAAATGTATCTTCGTTTCATCTATTACATTGCAATGTTTAATGATAGTTTGCAATATCTTTTTAGTAAAATCATCCATAATAACTCCTATCTCTATAGATTCCTACTAAATCTTTTAACGTCAGTTTTACTCTAAAATTGTCGAACATTTCATGCAATCCATTATTTTAAAAGTACCTTTTTGTCAAGCGTTTTTTTCTGTAGGGAACGCATTTATTTGTCTGTAGGGAACGCACAAGTGCGTTCCTATTTAAAATACCCCCATTCCCCTCCTTCGGAGGACAATGGGGCTGCGAAGCAGACGGGGTGAGCATTGTACCTGATGACGAGCAATTATCTATGATAGAAGATCCAGCAGTAGTACCAAAAATAGCCCCTCCGGTATTAGCATATTCAATATTGTAGTTGATATCAATTAAATGAACATTCATTATCGTTGCAAACAATAAGGTTTCAAATAAACCAAAATCAAAATTATCTTGTGACAATAAAAATAAATTACTGATAATAAAGTCAGTTCCGTTATAAATACCGCAGAAATTGCTTCTCTAACTTAAATCTAAAATTAATAATTCTGCAAGAATTAAGTATGAGTAGAATATTTTAAAGATATATATAGTTTATATTTCCTCGCTTTATGATCTCCATTTGATATAAAAATCATTTTATCAGTCAAACTCCGAAAAAAACGTTTTACTGATATCTCTGATAATTGCGTTATTTCTCTAGCGATTTTATTTGTAATCCATTCATTTACTTCGAGATATGGCAATAACATGATTATAAAAGATTTTTCTTTTTTTGTCAACTTTATTTTCATCTCGTTTGTGATAGTATTTATAATATCGGACACATCCTCCATTTTATCGGTCACTTTATCGATTATATCGGTCACATCCTCCATTTTATCGGTCACTTTATCGATTATATCGGTCATATTTTCAGTTTTATCGGTCACAGTAGCTAACTTGTAATTCATATTTTTCATAATAACACGAAATGAACTTTTAGTAGATTCGAATTGTGGTTTAGCTTCCACAGAATAATCATAAAGGTTAGATATTTCATTACATATTTTTTTCAAACCACTGCCACGTCTTTCGACATAATTCAAACGATAAAATATATCTGCAATCAAGGGATTTCTACGAACTGAATCAACTTTTTCAATTTGCTTATCTTGAATTAGAGAGCCATCAGGCATGCCACCGGGTGAATAAATCTCCAGTCTGTCATCATACATGTCTACATGAATTTCGCTACCAATAATACTATAATCTCTATGCATAATAGCATTTGCAAGTGCTTCAAAAACCGCTCTATCTGAGTAATCTGGTTTATTAATGCGATAGTTTGACATCTTTTTCCATCTGATTTTAGAATTCATCTTTATAAAATCATGACTTTTTATAAGTTGTGAAACCAAATCACATTCAAATTCTTTATCATCTATTGCATCGTCTATTCCTCCACTCTTGTCAAGACCATCCCAATGAGTGCAAAAAATTCTTGCTTGTAAAATAGGACAATCATCCGAAAAAAGCAATCCTGCGTTTGTTACAGTTCCATCAGTTTTACATAGATCAAAAGCTTTATAATCACTTAAAGACAAATTGATATTTTTTATTCTCTTAAAAGTAGAATTCAAAATTGTAAAAGATATATTTTCGATTTTTATATCGGTAGTAAGTTGATCATAAGATAAATTCTTCCCTCTTAAAATAAGTTCATTTAAGCGATTTGAGGAAGATTGTTGACTATCGCTTCCTATTCTAACATAAGCAATCCTATTACCATCTGATGAATAATAATAAGGAGTATCCTTACCAGATGAAACCTCTAAAATCAAAATGTCTTTGCCGTCTTTTGTTTGATCAACTTTAAAATCGACTTTTGGTTGCGGGTCTATCTTTTCTTTCAAAATTTTGCTAACTCTGTCTATGACTCCTTTAATATCTGATAGACCAACTACAGTTTTATCATCCCTCATACCAAAAATCAGAACCCCGCCACTTTCATTAGCAAATGCACTGATGGTCTTAAGCCAGCTTTTGGGCTTTTTAACTTCAAGCATTTCTTTAAATTCACAATCACTTGATTCGGCAAGTATTTTATTTAAATCTATCATTCTATTTTACCACCTGAAAACCAAAATATAAAACTAGTGAAATATGTCAACCAAAAGTTACAAACCTGAAAAAAACTTTAATTCGTTTTTTCTGGAACTTTATAGCCCCCTATATCAGAGATCAAATTTAAAATACCCCCATTCCACTCCGAAGGAGGGGAATGGGGGTGTTTTAAATAGGAACGCACAAGTGCGTTCCCTACATGGAAGAGTGGGGGAGTTTTTTTTTGATTTCATTTTCTACTTTCAATTCTTCAATTCGTTTGAAACCTGCCTCAGCACCTTTATTGTAGTAATCGCATAATTCTTTAGCAGTCATATTTTTTGTAATTTCGTAAGTATAATCTCTAATCTTACGAATATCTTCCAGTGTGAAGTCAGAGCTAATTTCGAGCTTTGGTTCCATTATTCCTCCTAATAAATTAAACTGGGTGGAGCAATTATGTCTATTGGATTATATCCGTGTAGGTTAGTGATAGCCCGAACACCGTTTACTGTTTTGATTTTTACTAAGTGTTTAAAATTCCATGATACAATATAGTTACATGAGCTGACAATAGCACTTCCAATATGTAATCTATCATTTCTTGATTTTTTAGGGAGAATTCCAAATTTAAAAACCTCATCAGCTATATCTGTTATAGTATCATTTGCTTCTAATTTTTCATATTTTATTGTACTTAAAAAATGATACATTATATCTCTTTTAGGTTGTTTACATTTTTCTACCTCATCAATAAAGACAAATGAAATAACTATCTCATATTTATCTAACTTTATATCCTTCCAGAGTAAATGTGTTTCTTGCATTCTTTCTGGTTTCTTCTGGTCATCAAGAGCACTTATCACGGAAGTATCAAGATAAAGTCTAATTTTTTTCATTCCAAACTCCATAAAATTAATCATGCAATCCATTATTTTAAAGTCAGGTTTTTGTCAAGGATATTTTTTTTTTGCCTTCAAATCCTTTTTTCCCATTGAATGCGTTCCATACAGAAAATGGATGGTGCGGTTTTATCGATTTGGGGTGGGGGTGCTGATTTGTCGTATACAGGGTGTGCTACGACAATCAGCACCACCGCCCAAAATCGATAACATCGCCCGATCCGTAGCGGAGCTCGGAGGGGCTACGACAAGAATCAGCATCCCCGCCCAAAATCGATAACATCGCCCGATCCGTAGCGGAGCTCGGAGGGGCTACGACAAGAATCAGCATCCCCGCCCAAAATCGATAAATTGGCACCATCCCGTAGCGGAGCTCTCCGAGCTACGACAAGAATCAGCACCCAATTTCCAATCGACAAATCCGCACCCAACCTCGTTTTCTGATACCTTCCCTGTACGGCTCCTGTACCGATTCTCAAAATTAGCAGGATAGACGCGGGAATCCCACGAGCACTCAGCACCAACCCATCCTTCATACCGATTTCGGGAGAATAAGTGCTTTTCACACGCCTTCGGTCACATTTTGCCAATTAATTTCCCCAAAAAATAAAAAAAAATTAGGAAAATATTCAAAATAATGCATGTCTGCGCATAGGTAAATAATGCCTTGATAGATAAACAATTACGAGACTAAAAACTCGCACAAAAACAACCAAAAAACACCAGAAATACAAAAAAAAATCAAAAAAAATCAAAATACGCTTGACAAAAATAGCCCATGTGGATTTATTGTAAGCAAAGTATAGTTTTTTATGATAGTGTGGATTATAATAGGTTTTAAATAAAAAAAAATAGTGGAAGGAGGAAGACCCCATGAAAGTTAGAGCCTGGAACACTTCGTGATTAGCACGAGGATATCACGAGTCAATTTGTGATATGCTCTTTATCACGAGAACATTTTTTAAAGATTATAGTGTGTGAGAAAGGTGACCTGCAGGTGGCAGGCACCAGCGAAAAAAACAGCGGCGCATAAAGAGCCATAGAGGAATGGACTTTTTTATGCACTCGCTGAAAAGGGATGTAGTATTACGGTGTGGTATTCGTGTCAGTACACATTATATATATATACCGTAGATACTATGATGATTTTTTTAAAAAACAATGAGAGTTTTTGCCGAGGATAAATGTCACGACCCATAGCATGCTATGGGGACTAGTAAGGCAGACTGATATCCCCATGCCGTGCTATGGGGGACATGCTATGAAGTCGAGACTGTATCATATCCTGAGGAAAACAAAAATTTTCAACAAACAAAAAAAGTCACAGGGAATAGGAATCCATTCCCCCCCCCCTTCCGTAGGGAACGCACTTGTGCGTTCCACATCCGCATCCGTAGGGAACGCACTTGTGCGTTCCAATCACCGATTGCGGCAGGGAACGAAAACGGGATAGGGGAATAGGGAATGAACTGATACCACCCAGTGACTATAAACAAAAATTAAATTTTTTAAGTAAAAGACTTAGAAGGAGAATATTTAATGAAACGAGTACTAATTGTATTTATTTTTATGATGATTCTGACAGGAATTATGTTTGCACAGACAGTCCTTGATGAGAGTGCAACGTCTCTGCCTGATATAGGCATGGGCACTGTTGCCTCCGGACTGACCCCTCAGTTTATTGTAGGGCGATCTTGGAATGAGATAAAAAATGACTACGGGACAAAGGACATCTTTGTAGTGATGCCTGCACAGGGTTTGTGGGAGATCGAGGTCACAGGTGACACTGGTAATTCCCTCACATTTTATCATATACGTGGTGCAGCAGAAACCATAGTGAACACTGCCGCAGCAAACGCCCTGATATCCGGGCTGAATGCTACCACAGGTGATCGCAAAGCCACGATAAATATTGCGAATGCAGCACAGATGAACCAACCCCAAAGGATCATAATAGTGTACAGACCAGAGACTGATACTGATGATCTCAGTAGTGTCTCTGTCACGATCACTCCACCAGCTGGTGCGAGCGGTTTTTTGTCAGAATATGAATGGGTTATCTTAGGCACTGCTGGAGATCCGGTGATGACGTTCTCAAACGATGACGGCTTTGATGGGAAATATGATTTTGAACCCCTAGCGGACAACAAATGGGAGTTTACAATAGAAAACGGTAGTGTTGATGACTATCTAGAGGTCGAGATCTCCATCGTTAACATAAATGCTGACCCAGATCACGTATATTACGAACTAGATAATTCTGGTCCACATACAATTGACGGTGATGATGACATTACAATCACCATCACATTCGACCTAAACAGTGAGGACCCCGAATTCCGTATATACGGCGAGGGATTATTCCTCGTGGTCGAGGCAAAACAACGATATACCAACCCCCTAGCCCCCGGCATGATGTATATCTTGCCGCTGGCGATAGATATGAATGTTTTTAGAGTAACCACGAATGCAGGTGCTTTTCCAATACTACAGGATCATTTTAATATACACGGTGTCGCAATGGATGAAAAGACATCAGAAACACCCACACCGGGTGTCACTGGACGACAGATCTTTCGTGTATGGAATGATAACTATTTTGGATCTGGCGATGAGTTGTACGTAAACATCACTATAGAACCTGTGTCTCCAGCAGAGGGAGAATACGAGGATGGCGACCTCGCAGATATATCCTTTGGAAATATCTTTGCGCTAAATATAGGCACTGCTGGACAGCCGTATAACAATACTGGTGTAGCCTACGCGGGGAGAAACAATGAAGCTATCCCATGGGAAACTAGCCCAGATGACGGCACGAACCACGCTATATTCAACGTTTCCTTTAATGCACCTATCCCAGGTACCTTTACGGCAAAACTGGTCATCACTGCTCTTGATGGCAGCGGTGGCGACGAAGTCATCACGCGTGAGATACTTTTCACCGCTCACAGTAGTGAGCCTTTTGCAGGTACTCCTGTAGAAGCAAATTTTATTGACATCCCCATGGGGCGGAATGTCGAAAATCCAAACGTTGAAGCAGGCGGTGTATTCTCCAGCTTTTACCGCTGGGGACAATACAGCGTGATCACAGACGTGCGTGGTATATACTATGCCACTATTACCGGTGAAGATGCCGACAAGGTGATAGTCACCATCCATGGTGACCGGGAAGTAGTGGGCATGCACCCAAACATCCTGGCGATGGACAGCGTCCTAGCTAAAGTCCCACGCGTGATCGGTTCTCTGACAATCGATAGCTTAGAAAAATTGAACGGATTAGAAATAGCAACCTCAGGTCTTGCCCAGGCAAACATCCTGACAAATGCAAATGCAGCCAGACATTTCTGGGTACAGGTGTCACCTCGTGAGGAGAATGAAAGCTTAGGCGAACTAGAAGACATCACCCTAAATATACAGTTCTTACCAGTGCTCACTACAGCGACACACATAAACACTGGGGACATCATTCAAAACAGATTCCAGCTAAAGATAGATTACACTACTGATGAATTTGCAGGTCCAGATGATGACGTCACAGCGACTACAGCCTTTTCGGACATCGAGTTCTCATGGACCACAGGTACACCGACAGGCGAGGTGGAGATAGCTAGCAACCTAGCAGGAACCCTGACTACTGATATCGAGTACGAGCTGATAGGGTTCAACCTCTATCTTAAAAACGAAGTGAATGGTCTTTGGGTACCGGTCGGCGATAAAATGCTGGCATATGACAGTGTAGCACATGCGACGACTGTCGACACCAGCATGCTCGCATTCTTTGAAGACGAAGAAGATGGGAAAGCTTATATAGCGGCAATCACTACGGAGGAGTACAAGCCTGTCACTCTAGGTATAGCCTATGTGTACAGCAATCCGCGTACAGCAGCTGCCCACAGACCACATGACATCGTGGCTACATTCATATCACCGATCACAGATTTCGAGGGTCAGATCACTCCGCCACCGATCTCTGTCGACAAAAACCACCTATACTTTGGTGGTATAGAAGGTGGTACCGAGAGAGTATTAGTGTTTACCCTGACAAATGAATTGTACGGTGACGGAACGTCTCCCGTAGTAGAAGTCGAATTTTCTGTAGAAAATTCAAAGCTCCCATATGATGGTGAGTTTGAATACGAAGTATCAGGCTCTAGTACTGTTGTCAACAACCGCGTGTTAGAACACTATCACGATACAGAGCCATCCCTCACAGGACCCAACAAGCTCGTGATGGATATCACAGCAGATGAAAAGATCACCATCACAGTCACCTACACAGCATCCGACAGTCGTGCCGACTTTTATTTTGACGACACCGACCAGGAAGTGTTTTTGATAGGTTATGATACAGCACCCGGCTTTAAACCGCTGGAAGTGTTGGTCGAAGGTTTCCGTGAAGACTATCTGCCTTTTACAGTTGTCGCAGAGGGAGGTACTCCTGACCCTGTCACTGGTGGCTGGACACAGAATTTTGGAGCACCAGTGGTAGAGGCTCTAGAGCCTGTCACCAGGTTTATCCGTGTCATAAACGCCAGTACGACAGTTACGATCGAAGACATAAAGATAGAGCTAGATGACGATGAAGATTTTAAAATAATTAAGATAAACGGGCTTGACTATGACCCCAGTAGAGAAGAATACGTATTACACCCAAATAGTGAAATATATATCGAGATCACATTTAACCCCATGTATGCGGGAGCATACAGTACATACATTGATATATACAGTGGCGATGACCCAGTCGGTGGTTTCAGGATTACCTTGCTGGGACGTGGAGTAGACCCACCGTTTACTATCAGTGCGGAGGATCCAGATGATGACAAATTCAACTGGGATGGTCCTAGATTATATTCTCTGAATATGACAGAAGAACCTGTCAATATGGGTACTAATGACGATTTCAGCACCGTCCTACACATAACAAACGCTACAGATCCTGTGGCATCTATCAGCCTACTCTTCGAGATCGAAGAGCTGATGGATCATGAAGCCTACACTCTGAGTTATACGATAGACGGTACGCTAGTTACGCCAGGTCCCGAAGGCTTTATTGACATAGTAGATGGTAGCTTCCCTCTGGTCGTCACGATAAATTTCGAACCAGAGATCCCCGGCTACAACACAGCCATGATCTATATCACAGGTGGACTCTCCAGTGAGATAAAGATGGGTCTCACAGAAGGTGCTCACGACATCGCCGTATTTGTACTGGGTGTCGGTGTGCCAGAATTTGACTATTTCGAGCTGGCAGATGCTGATGATTTAAGCAATCCATACGAAATAGGTGATGAAGCCAGCTTTGAAAGCACAGTTCACTTTTTGTGGACAGAAAAAGAGTTCACCATCACCAGTACGACAGATGATGCTGATCTAGACGAGGAGACCATAGCTATCGTGATGCATTTAGAGCCTGCAAATGCGATATCTACAGGCAAATTTGGGATATACATAGACGGCAGCCCATATACAGAAGGGACCGAAATCATTATAGAGGCAACTGAAACCATAGACTTTAGCGTTCGCTACACCCCAGATGGTATGATAGATGATCCCGAGGGTTTCCACGCAGTACACCTATTGATAGGAGCGTATGACGATGATACTAACGCTTATGTACAGGCGATGGAGATAACCCTCTTTGCACTGCCGATAGAATTAGAGATGGCTGAATGGTTATCCGTGACTCCTGACATCACCTCTATCGAAGTGAAATGGGAAGATGTCGAATGGGAACTAGAGCCTGCTTTATACGGATACCTAGTAGAGTATTGGCGGACTAGTGATATGAGCACCCGGATAGCGCACTACGTAGTAGAATATCAGGACTCAGAGTATTATGATTCAGGTGACGAAGAGTACACCATCATAATAGACGAGCTAGCTCGTAACACCAATTATACAGTTGGCATCAGAGCACTCTACGAGTATGATGATGAGAAATATACAGACGGCCCATATACAGATTACGAGATCACAGAAGGTGTCGATGGCGACGACGTGACATTCTTTGTATACGATGCGACAGATCCAGACGACTCTGAGGAGATCAAAACAGTAGTAGGACCCGGCGAATACATCCTGGTCACTGTACGTGATTACGAAATAGACATAGAAGACGAGGAAGATCGTATGATCATCTTCACAGGACTGTATGTAGTCGGTGAAGATGAAGCTGGACGCCGCCTAGACTATAGTGACTATGCATCTGTCCAGATAGAAAACATCAGCGGAGATGACCTGTTCATAGAATGGGGTGAGATCACATGGCTGACAGAGATAGATGACGATGGCGAGATGATCGACCTGGTCGAGGCACGCTCTCGTGTAGTGACTGCGATGACCACGACGACTGAGCCAGATTATAGTGATCCTGTTGCTGATGGAGCCGACCGTACTGACTATTTTGAAGCCGTAGCGCATCAGGAGGGGCTTTTCATAGGTATGATAGATCTGTTGGTCTATGATGACTATGATGAGGATCCGATCGCGACTTATACTTTCTATCTACTAGGCATCGGTGAAACAATCGCTCCGATCAGCTTTATGGACGAGGAAGAAGAAAACCACATAATAGGTTATGAAGACATCACCCTCGTGTGGGAACACAACCAGTTCGTAAGCCACTTTATAGAAAGACCGTATTCTACTCCGATTGCAGACGTAGTCTTGTTTCATGTCGTAAGATACGATGTAGAGCAGCTAGTAGGCGACGAATATGAGTGGATAGAAACATTAACTATCCTCCCCCCTTATCCTCAATACGAACTGCCAGTTGGCTTTGAATGGGAAAGAGAGCTTCTCGTCTCTGGTCTTTCACCCGCTACAGAATATACCTTTAGGGTGAGAGCCGTTTATGAAAAGAACGGACACACTCTGGGATTGCAGCAGTGGTTTAACAGAGGAGCGGAAGGGTATGCGTCAGTAGCCTCACCCTACCCAATCCGCTCTGACTATGTATACGTCACCCTGACTACCCACGAGGCTGATTTTTATATCATGCCTGCAGATAGGCTGGTTTATTTTGGTGGTGTACAGCCAGAAGAGCCTCGTACTCTGCCACTAGTGATCGGTCGTCCTGCTTCTGCAGAGACTGATCCTTTCATACCTGTCGAGCTCGAGTTTACATTCGACTTTACAGATTTAATAGATGATGAAGATGCATTATTTATACTGCACACAGATAAAGATGATTTTGAAAATACATTACTCGAAAGTGGCGACACATTGATTATGACAGGGGAAACCCTCACCATATTCGTCACTTATTATTCATATCTTGATGACTCTCGTAGCATCCCATGGACCCATGGTGACGGCAACTGGCATCAGGAAACAATCACCATCACCCAGATAGACCCCGTCCTCGACCCTGTTTATAGTATAGAGGTCGGCTTAGAAGGTCGTCTGGCAGATGAGGATATGCTGTTCACCGTCTCACTGGATGATCCAGAGATCGACTTTGGCTCTGTCATGTATTCATGGGACAGCCTGCAAAAAGAACTCACAGTGTTCAACACCAGTACACAGGACGACCTAGAAATAGTGATATACCTCGGCGATGGTGACTATGAAGAATACGAAGGTGGGAACTTTAGTATCATGCTGAGAGGCGATGACGGTGAAGAAATCGACATAGAAGATAATGGTCTCTATACCATCCCAGCGGATGCGAGCATCGTAGTGACCGTAGTATTCGAGCCACAGGAAGAGATCGAATATACAGGCGATGTACTCCTATATATAGGTACTGAAGAATATATGGACGATGCGGAAGAGTGGGAGTGGGAGATAGAACTCAGCGCCGTAGGTGTGGAATATCCATTTGAGTTTGATAGTGCTGGAGCAAACGACATCCCCGAGTATGACGATGATCGCAAGACCTGGTCATACGACTTTGGTCTGATCGAGGTTTCTGCTGGTGCAGAGACTGTCATATTTGACATCGCTGGTCTTTATGATTCTTCTGACGAATACGAGTTCAGCTATTACCTAGTAGAAAACGAAAGCGGGTATTTCACAGGTACAGGACACGTCACTTTGAATGATAGTAATGACTTTGAATATGCAATGACTATAGAATTTAACCCTATGGCTTTTGGTGACTTTAGAGCTACTCTGATCATAGAAGGTTATCCACCAGATTATGATCCTTATAGAGCAGCGTTTGATCAAAACATGCTGCCATATATCATAGAGGTCGAGCTGACTGGTGCTGGTTCACCTGACTTTATGTTTGATGTCGATCCTCACGAATATGATTTTGAGAAAGTGGTCGACAAATTATTTGAGCGAGCTGATTTTATGATCACCTCAAAAGACGAGGAGATCGTCATATCTATAGACCTCGAGCTGCCTATAGGCGTCACACCGCGGTCAGATTTTTATCTGATAATAGATGGTGATCCTGTCGATGCGTCCGACCTCCCCTATGAATACGCCATAGAAGAAGGTGTGAATGGAGATGGCGAACCAAACGGCGAGTATGGAGTCCTCATCTCCGTAGTGTTTAACCCATTTGACAATCTGGGTTACCACGCAGTAATGCTGGTGATAGCTCACGTGCCTGATCCGAGTGCCGGACCAGTGGAAATGGTCTTTGAAATGGCTATCCCTATCACAGGTACTAGTATCGAGCTTGGCGCTCCACTAGTGAGCACAGTCGAGCCTATCGTCAGTCCAAACACCGCTACAGTAGAGTGGCTGCGCCCTACAGAATGGCCAGCTCTGAATACACTCTCGCCAGAGGGTGTCGGCTTTGTGGTGGAATACAAAGAGGTCGGTGATACCATGTGGAGTACCCCAGAGGATATCATCACAGATCTCACATATACAGTGAGAGATCTGGACCCTGAATCCACCTATGACATCCGCGTAGCAGCACTGTATGAGATCATGAATCATTATGAGATGGAATACATAATAGAAAACTTTAATATTATCGAGATAGATGGTACAGAATATCTCATATCAGAATATCTGGTTTATGAAGATATCGATACCGAGGCGATACCTTTCTTTATCACAGGTGTCGGATTTGATATAGAAGATGGTATAAACATGGGACAGGGTGAATACATGGTGCCTGTGACCAGACTAATCGTCATCACAAATACGACAAATGAGAACATCACTATCAGCATGTCATATGGACCATTGCCTACATATCCTTATGCAGGTGCATTCAACAACTCCTTTACGCTGTACAACTTTACAACTGGTAATACAGCGGCGACAAAGCCCGCATGGAGTGTTACAAACCCATACGCCGTGCAGACCCTAGTGATAGTGCCGGGTGAAAATGAGGTCACTGTTAACTTTACAAACCATATTGAAGCAGTCAATTCAGTACAAATCTACGGACCTGATGTAAAGTTTAGCGACAGTGCGACTCCGCACACTCCTAATCCCGCAGACTACGTCGTCACGACAAAGTTTAGTGCAGAAAGGATCAGCAAGGCGGCTGGACCACCAAGGATGCCTACAACATTTGTGGATGGCAGGATGAACTACAATGGAGCCACGGGTACTCGTTTGGGGAACATAAGCAAGCTGCCTATCTTTACATGGGAAATAGATACCAGTGATGCCTATTATGTGACTAGGCAGACTATATTGATACGTGCTGGTGGATCTGGTAACCCTTACGAAGAATTCGAATTAGGCGGAGACGTACGTAGCTTTATAATGCCAGCAGACAAACTGAGCGAAGATTTCTTTGTTTATGGACGGATGTATCAGTGGGCAGTGATAGCTACAAACTCACAAGGCTCTACAAACACGACATACGGGGTCAACACCTTTGACATCCGCTCCGCCCCCGGCGAGTCTTTCTATGTAGTAGAAGGTAGCGATGATATCGAGCAAGATTCCAGCAATCCAAACCTCTACACCATGGAGCTGGGTGCTACTGTTACCGATTTCCTAAACGTCGGTAGCTTTGCAATCAACACTCTCTTTGAGGACGAAGTAGTGATAGTACAGGCGAGCCTGACCGGTAGCGGCAGATCAGCCTTTACACTATATGATGCTATGGGCGATGAGATAAATTTCTCATACAACCCGATATATCTAATAGGTCCATACCCAGTACTCGAAGACGGCGAATACGAAAGATTTTTAAACCCATATGAAATCAATGTGGTGTTCAACCCTACAGCGACTATAGACTATAGTGCGACACTGACATTGACATATGATCATACATACAGCCCTATCGCGACAAAATATCCCGGTGTTCCCCAAAAGACTGTGGTCATAAATATCACAGGAAATGGGGTAGACCTGCAGATGCCGATAGAGGCACCATATGCGACAAACCCTACAGTGACTACTCTGTATACTGCGAATTTCTGGTGGCGTATGCCATGGGAAATGCCGACAGCTCTTGATCTAGAGCTAATAGGATACGGCGTATACATTCTGTCAGAGGACGGAGAGCCACAGACTGATAGATGGGTAGGCTTTATACAACACGAAGAAGATAAGACAGGTGAGGGTGATTACTTCCTGTTTGAAATAACTGCGACAGATCTGAAGCCAGGAACTTATTATGACTTTGGCGTTACGGCTTTTTACGAAAACAAGGGTGGAGTAGGGTTCGAATCAGAAATGCTGGTGATAGCCGATGTACTCACACAGAGCAATCCTATCATAGTGACTGATCCGGTGGAACACACCTTCCCTATGAGACTGATAGGATCTGAGACACCACTGTCTACATATCAAATAGCTATCTCAGGTGTGACAAAAGACATTGATATAGTGTTTGCTATCGATGGCGATGACGAGATAGAATACAGCTATACTCGAAATCTTCTCCCAGCTGCACCATTTGTGATCGTAGACGGCGAGTTTACCCTGTCTCTATCAGCGGGCGACTATGCCACAGTGATAGTGACCTTTGATCCTACGGATGCAGGCCATTATTGGAGTAGTGCTTTCATGACTATTGATGGCGATGACGAGTTTGAGATGCTGTACCTCTTCTTTGGACAGGCGATACTCTACAATCTCGATCCGCCACAGAGTGATGTGGTCATGGTCTATCCAGAGGAAGGTGAAGAGGATGTATCTATCATACCGACCTTTGTATTTGAAGACGACACAGTGAATGCATATTACTATCACGTGTATATCTTTGTGCCGGGTAGTAACCCTGTGTGGGCACTATGGCCACCTGCTGGCATGTTGCATCAATCAGATGCGATATATGTCACGCAGCAAGGTATGGCAATGAGATACGAATACGACCTGAGCCCATCTACGGTTTATGATCTGCTCGAGGGTAGCCGTCTTGCCTATGGTGAGGAATACGACTGGTGGGTAGGAGCCTTCGGACCCGGATTCCCTATGGGTAATCCAAATGCGTGGGAAGTCTTTGGACCTGTCACATTTACTGTGGGATACCCAGAGCCACCTGCACTGTTTGTCATAGAAAGCGACCATATCAACGCTGAAGACATCATGGATTTTGGCGCGGTAGAAGCTATCCATGAAACAAAAGTATTAGAATTTTCAATAATAAATATCGTTCCTTTTGAGGAGCTGATAGTACAAATAAACAAAATAGACGACGACGGCGTCTTTAACTATCAGGTTTATGATGGTGACGAGCCGATGTATAGCGTCACAGACAGATACGCAGTCCCAGAAGACGGTAACCTACGCGTAGAGGTGAGTTTCAATGCTGAAATAGCCGACGCTGCCTTTGAGGGTATGATCAGCGTGATCCCTGTGGGATTTGTCAGCGGTGCTGTCATAGACTTTTCAGAATATGACTATTATGCAGTGATATTGCAGGCAAATACCTTCGAGTCGACTGAGTTTGCACCACCTACGGATCTGAGACTAGTGTCCATAGGTATCACAGACATTCTCATCGATTGGACCATCCCTGCAGGTGGAGTAAACGCTCCCGAATTACTCGGATACAGGATATTCAGGTTCCGGGGATACGAGACCACTCCATTTGAAACTGTAGAAATAAACGTGCCTACTGCAACACATTATACATTTACCCGCATGAAACCGGGCACAATATACAACCACCGCATCGCTATCGAAGCTGTCTATGGACAGCCAGGTAACTGGAGATCTATCTTCCCAGAGGATGCGATAGCTAGTAGTAGAGCCGTCCTGAACGGTCCTTTTGAAACCCTGCCACTCTTTGAGATCGAGCCACTAGTGGTGAACTTTGGATGGCTATTGCAGGGATATACAAATGATCCTGATTTTGAATATGAATATTCTGGAGGTGATGATAGAGATATCTTTACTATCACAAACAATCATCCTACAGAGGCTATCACCCTGACCCTGACAGAGGATTTAGTGAATTCAGCATTTACATACGATCCTGTGATGGAAGAGGGGGCGATAGTAGTGACCATACCTGCTGATGAGAGCGTGGATATCAAGGTAATATTCAAGACACCACGTGTCTACAATGTTATGGATTTTATGGCAAGATTGGCTATTGTCCACGCGGGTCCGACCCCACATGATATGTACGATACATCATGGGGCGGGGACGCCAGAGGTGTCGTCGACATCAGAGCTAGACTCATTCCTTTCCAGGAAGGAGCTCCAGCAACTCCTATAAACGGTACTCCAAACGAGCTATCTAGCAACGTGGCTCTGTGGCCTGACTTTACCTTTGAGATCCCAGATGGCTTGCCTATACCTACACATTTTAGCTTTATAGTAGTACACTGGGACGATGAGATCGAAACATGGAGCGATCTGATGGAAGGCGAGCTAGTAGCTTACTACCATGGCGAGTTATACACTATCCACGTGAGTGGCGAGACCTATACCATAAAAGGTGAGGTATTAAAAGCTGCATATGAAGATGATTTGGAAAATCCAGAGGTAGAGCATCCGTTTGAATACAGCACAGAATATACTTGGGGCGTAACCGTCGGTTATGCTAGTGAGCTTAGTGATCCCGGTATCTGGTCTTTTACGACAAAAGACGAGCCTACTGTATGCTTTGACATCCCAGAGATGGATGAGGAAGATGAAGTGTTCCTAGGAAATTTCTATGCCGGCGGAGTGATGATATATCAGGATGTGATCCTTTCAAATGAAGAGTTTGATATCCCTATGGACATCCGTTTTGAGAAAATCACGATGAATGACTTTGACAGTGTATCCATCCATGACAGCTTCTGGTTCCCTATAGAACTAGCGATAGAAGACAATGATGATACTACGGTCACCGTCCCAGCAGGCGGATATATCTATATCAGGCTGTGGTTCACACCGACAGAGCATGAGCTGATGACCCAGGAAATAGTGATCACCCAGCTGACAGGCGGCTTGTTGCATCCTACAGATACAAAGCCGACTCTAGAGGTTACATTCGTAGCAAATAGCTATCACATACCAGGTCCAGTCACCCTGACCGAGCCTGCGATAGAAACGAACACCACCGAGAATGTCCTCCTAGATAGTACCTTCACATGGGAACTGGGCACGTATAGTGATCAAATAGCTTATCAGCTGTTTGTAATAGCAGATAATGAAGCAGAATTACGCGATGTAATAGACGGTATCGACAATGTAGAATTTATCAGACTGCTTGAGATCTATTTTATCTCTGATCCTGATGAGCTTCTAGCAGCCTGCGAGGCAGAAGGCTTTGATGCTACATGGATAGATCCGAGCGATCTTGAAGAAGCTATCGAAGAATTCCTACTTGGACTCATATACGCTACAGGTGTCACAGGCGAGAAAGTGATATTATTAGGCGAGACTGCTGTGTACTTTACACCAGATGACGAGTTTGAGCTAGAGTTCAACAGTCAGTATGCGTGGACGGTGCTCCCTGTGAACGAGCTCGGTATATATGACATCGAATATCCTGTGGAAACTTTCCATACAGTATCAAAGATTCTGGTCGAGATCGAGCGTGATCTATACTTTGAGCGTACGAGAATACCAGTTCCGACTCATCCAGATCCTAGTTTCCGCAGTATGGAAGTAGTCATCACAAACTATTACGAAGAGCCTGTGATGATCAATATCTCGCTGAAAAACGCAGATGGACAGTTTGAAGTAGAGTACGATGACGTTGTAAACGACATCGAAACAGAGCTATCCCATCCTATCACTATCAACGTGATCTTTAAACCTACAGTGATCAGTGACCCAGGTGAATATCACACAGCACAGATCGAAGTAGTATTTTATGAAATAGAAGAAGGTGGCCGCTGGGTCGGACTAAACGAGCCCGGCGTCATCGAGACAATAAACCTTTATGGACAGGCATTTGCCTATCCTAGCGACGCTCCAAATGCAGTTGCCCTGACAGAAAACGTCTACCCATACGGATTCGATATCCCAGTCGATATCACAGAGTTTACATGGGAACTGGACGAAACAGGACCTGCTGTAGAAAGCGTCACAGTATTCATCCTGAAATATGATGATCAGGATGGCGAGTTCCCACTCGTCGATGCAGAAGACATCTACGAATATATCGAAGAGAACGACTTTGACCAGCTGAGTGACTTCTGGTATGCTAGCTTCTATGGCGAATATGTAAACGGCTACGCAGGAAACGTTACCTCTTTAGATATTACAGAAATAGAGTTTGTTGATCCAAATGGTGGACCTGATGCACTAGTGGAGATCGAGTATGAATCTCTTTATTTCTGGGTGGTGATCCCTCACAATGATAGCGTCACATGGGAAGACATCGTCACAAAAGACGCCCCATATGAAATATTCTGGTTCTCTACTGTAGAAACGCCGATCGATCTGGGCAGACCATTTGAGTTTGTCGAGAGACCAAACTTTAAGTTTGATGAAGTAGAAGATGACATCCATTTCTATGACTTTGAAGCGGTGAATATAATAGAGCCTATGAGAAACATCTTTGTATTTGACATCAAGACAGAAATCGATGATCCAGAAGGTATCGTGATCGAGCTGGGATATACCGACTATGAAACAGATGTTTACGAAATAAAAATAAACGATGCAGTTCTGGTAAACGGGGATGACCCTGCACCATTCACACTGCGTAGAAACGCTCCACTGATGGTGACTGTGACATACAGTCCTGATCTAGAAGAGCTGAGCCTCGCGACTTTGACAGCGACATATACTATGGTCGAGGAAGAAGAAGAAGAAGAGGAAGGCGGCAGAGGCTGGGAAGACGGCGTCTTTACCATAGGTGCTCTGTTTGCAGGTACAGGTTATACACTGCCTGCTCCATACAATGTGCAGGCTATAAATATCTCGATGACCGATGCTGACCTGAGCTGGGACTTTGATGTTTACCCAGGAAACCCTGTCGCAGGATTCATCGTACACGAGCTCGTCGGATTCGAGATGAGCGAATATGAATTTGAAGGCGGCAGAAGCTACGGTCCTGTCATAAACGCTGTGTTTACTGGCGGTACTATGAGCGACATTGCCGAGCTGCCACATACTCTCTATGCGTATCATGTAGATAGCCTAGTGGGCGAGCAGATATATATCTATTATATCCAGGCAGAGTTCCTCGATGGACAAAAGAGTGTTCTGTCTGAGCCTATTATATTCGGAACCAGAATAGTTCCAGAAATCTTTAGAGCTGATAATGAGCTGATATTTGGCTATATCGATCTAAATGCTGTTCCAGAACAAATCCTCACACGCACACTGACCATCAGTCGTGCTGATAACTTACTAAACAGTACCGAGCTAGTAATAGACGTTGCTATCGCACCGAGTACAGCAGCTGATGCATTTGCCTTTGCAGAGACAGACGAGCAGATGATCACTGTCGAGATACCTGTGGGTACAGAGTTTGTCGAGATCGATGTAGTGTTTGTCGGAATCGCTGATGTGGCTGATACGTTTGTCGCTAGCCTAGTGCTCACTGATCGCTCCGAGCATATCTATGATGAAGAGCTCTTTGAGCTGACAGTAGAGATGACAGGTGTCAGCATAGACGAGGACAGCATCGACGTACCATATCCACCACTGGCGACTATGATCGCTCCAGAGGGTCGTATAATGCTCCGTCAGCCTACTTTCCAGTGGGAACTTCCTTCCTTTACATTAGGCGCTTATACAGGATTCATCCTGATAGTTATGGAAAATGTAGGGACCACCACAGAAGTGTGGGTGAACAGAATAGTAAAAGAATTAAACTATGATATCGACGAATATTATATAGCCGATGACGGGTATATGCTGGGATTTGGTAGAAACTATCGCTGGGATATCCAAACAATCAGCTCGATAGGAAGTGCCTCCCACGTCCAAGAAGATTATATGCTGTTCAACGTAGGCGAAAAACCAGAAAGGATATTTGAAGTGGTAAACACTCTCCACCTAGAAGAAACAGATCCTTGGTATTTTGACGTAGACTTTGACGATATACTACACGGCTATCCAAAATTTATGAGCTTTGATGTCACACATATCGAAGGTCTCGATAAAACTTTAGAAGTCGCTATCAGATTCCATCTAGAAGTAGATGGTCCTGAGGAAATAGCCGACGCATATAGAATCTGGGTAAATGACGGTAATATAAATGCTCCGCTGCTCGGCAGCAGAGTCATCCGCCGCCCAGCAGACAATATGGATCCTATAGAAGTAAAGGTGTTCTTTGACCCACGTGGCGTCACAGACGCTCATGGAAATCCTATCACAGACTTTAACGCATCTATCATCATGAGGGACGATACACTCTACAACGGTGCTATCAACCCTGCAGATAGATACATGGTAGAGGTCGAGATGACAGGTAGAGAAAGATACCTCTTCTCATATGATGGCACAGTCGAAGACAGCTTCTTTAAGGAAGATGAAGGCAGGATAAACCTGGGCCTCATAGGTGTGGGTTATGAAGTGTATTTAGACGAGGAGTCCCTCATCAGCGACGTTGGCGTAGTCTTTAATCTCTATACAGAGTATGATTACGAGAGAATAGAATTTATTCTGACCCTAGAGCACGACGACAGAAATGCAGAAGTTTTTGATATTTTGAGATATGATGATGGGGAAAGTCTCCTAAATGAAGCGCACGTTATCGATAATGATGGTGAGTCGAGAGATGATGACTTTGAAGGATATATCACATTTAAGCCAGAAGCAGTAGAAACGTATTTTGGCTGGATAGTAGCTACACAGGTATTGTCCGAAGAAGACTTAGAAAACGAAAACATCGTGCCTCATCAGGTCCGTATACGCCTGCGCGGACGCGGTGTCGAGCCTATCATTGTCGAGCCTGCGGTTTATGACTTTGGTCAGGTATTACGCGGTACTACAGAAACTGGCAGAATAGAGGTGATAAACGCTACTGATCATGACCTCACAGGTGTAATTCTGGAAACATTCTCCCAGATGTACGGCTATGATGGAGTCTTTAAGGTCACTCGCTTATGGTGCTACGACGATGATACAAAAGAATGGAAATGGAGTGGTATCGACGAAGACAATCTTGATCCAGAAAGGTGGGACTTCTTTCCACACGATGGAGTCATGGAGATAGAGATCACCTTTAGCCCAGAGGAACTAGCAAACTATACAGATGCAGAGATAGAATTACGTGTTATGGGCCCTGGTTATCAGGGTTATCAGATTATTTTTAGAAAGAAAGTATCTGCGATAGGACGTGGCGTGGACGAGATAGAAATCATCCAGCCACCAGATCTGAAACCGTTTACAGTGACCCCTGATCTGATAAACTTTGGCAGAATAGTTACTTACTCTGTTGCTGAGCCAAAAAGTTTTACAGTGAAAAACGAACTAAACGTTCCGATGTATGTCGAGGTAACCCTCGATGATCCATCATACGTAAACTATATATTTAGTACTAGTGCCGTCAAGTATTGGGAACCTACAGGTACCCCTCCTAATACACCACATACATGGACTGGCGACAAACTAGAAAACCCAGTGTACCTCACAGCAGGTCAGACCATGACCCTCTGGGTACACTATGCAGGAAACAGCAACAATACCGACCACGTCACAAAGATAGTGGTCACAGAGATAGCTGTCACCCCAGAGGTACATGAGGCAAGGATCGACTTGCTCGCAGGTACTGCTGGAAATGGAGGCGCTGCAGGACCAGCACTTGTAGAAAACATGATACCGTATGGCGAGAATGAACTGATAAATCCTGTATTTACATGGGATCAGCTTCCCGGAAACCTGCCAGCAAAATATTACCTATATGTTTATGAAGGTGGCAGTACAGATGGTACACTAGTGTACAGTGATGAAAACGTAAACGCTCTGGCACAGCATGTAGCTAGTGGTTATATGCTGGTGGCGGGTAATTTCGCAGTAGGCACTAGCCTAGAGTACAATACAGAGTATACATGGGAGCTGATAGGTGAAAACTTTGCCGGCTTTAAAAATGCAGGTAACACAGAAACCTTTGAGACGGGTGCTGCACCACTACCATTGTATTTTGTAGTGTCAGGAGAGGATCTGAGCGATCCTACACCGGCACAGCTCGCAGCTGGTATCAGCCATGTTCTCGACTTTGAAGGTGTAGAGATCAATGAAGAAGAGTTCCTAACGTTTACAGTTCTAAACACCTACCAGCAGTTTATCCGCCTGGAAATGAAGTTCGAGGGTGAACACATCCCTGCTTACAACAGATTCTTTATAGATGATGTTGATTTCTTATCAGGCGACTCACTACCGAACAACATCTGGAACGATGAAACAGGTGAGCTCCGCATCATTGGCGGACAGATAGAAACTGCGGACATCTCTGTGATGTTTGCTCCGCTGTTTGTAGAGCCTAGAGAAACAATCCTAGAAATCAGACAGATGCATGTGAACGTAGATGGTGGAAAAGATACATCATATCTACCACCAGTACGAATCCTCGTAACAGGTTTCGGTACAGATGGAGATACCGATGTACCATCAGATGCGGCATATATGCCACCATCAGCTCTCACTATAAACAATACAGGTTATTTTGATGTAGACATCAGCTGGACATTCCCTGTGGATGCATATCCGGGCTGGGATTCATCATTCTCTCCTGACTGGGAAGATGGTAATGACAATCTCGCTGGTTACAGAATATATGCAGTGGACCCAAATGGTTCTGACATACTGCTCGATGAGATCGAGGCGTTCAGAGCACCTATCGTACCGGGTGGAACTCCACCACGTAGACTGACTCATACTATCAAAGGTCTCGAGAGCGGAGTGGCGTATGAAATATACATGGTAGCCGTGTACATGAGCCATGATGATTATAGTGAACAATGGCCAGGTGAAGAATATCCAAGTTCTGCTTGGAGATTTGGTAGTATGGATGATATTACTTCCTTCCCTAGATACGGGGACAGAGAGTATTTCCATCAGTATACAGATGTTGGCTCTAAATATCGCTTTGTATCCAGACCGATGGCGATCACGCAGACTGTGACTACAAAATATGTATACACAGTGGTGCATGACGACAGCGACATGGGTGCAGAAATAGACATCGACTTTGGAAAGTTTGAGCTTCCTATAGAGACTGCTCCTACTCGCATCTTTGAGATCGAGAATACCTATAGTGCAGCTGTAGACGTGGTGTTTGATCTGACAGGTCTGCCATCTCCTACTACATACATGGTTTATCAGGTGGTAGATGGTGATGATGTAGCTATCGTAAACGATGGTCACATCAGGATGCTTCCAGATGCTCTGGCTACGATAAAAGTCGTCTTTACCAGACCTACTCCGTACAATGGAAAGACACCAATAGAGCTTTCAGCTTATCCAGTGGTGACCCCACCAGATCACAGCGGAGACTCTTTACTAGACATTACAGTGAATCTATCTGCAATAGCTGTGAACAAATTGTTCGGCGAGGTGTTCCCTGTACGTAACCTAGCGATAGGTGGTGTCCGCACCGACGAACAGACAGACGTCATTCGTAGACCAAACATCAGCTGGACTGCTCCTAGTAATGTGGCAAATGCCTTTGGCATCAGAGTCGACATCTTTGAGATGTTTGATGATGACGTAGCTGTCTTTGCCTATGGATGGGATGTCTTTGAAGAGCTAAATCAGCAAAAAGATATGGCTTTCCCTGACGAGCTATTCTATCTAGAATATTCAGCAGATTATCGTATCGATGTCACAGTTTACAACAACGATGAAGAGTCAGAAGATGCAGTGGTATCACTATACTTTAGTACCATAGAGGCACAGGATGCTCCATTTACTATCACCCTGCGTGAGCGTGATGATAGTGGTATCTGGCACGAAACAGCGATCACTATGCCACTCAATGAAGTGTCATTTGGCATAGAAGAGGCTGGTCAGGGCAGTACCCTGTCAAAAGTCATCCGTATCACAAACGTGATAGACCAGGAAGATCTCAGCATACATCTGGGCTTTATAGAAAATCAGAACTTTGTAGTAGCACTGTTTGATAATGACAGCAGAGCCATAGAGATAGACGCTGATGGCGACTATGTCATACTCGAGGGTGAATATATAGACATCGATGTCACATTCACACCTACTATCACTGGACTGTTTGATATCGATATAAATATAGAATTTTTATCTAGCGTGAGCGACGCTTATGCAGATTTTGACGATACATACATGGTCACTTTCACAGGTCAGGGCGTAGATACTACTACCTTCCCTGCTCCTCTCAGCCTAGCTGCGACAGCATATGTGACCAGATTAGAAATCACATGGAAAAACCCAGTTCTCACTGGACAGTTCCATGAACTAGAACTATTGCACTACGAAATAGAAGTGCACGAGACAGGTGGAATGCTGGTGCATTCTGACGAAATCGAGTACAACGAAGAAGACGAGTATGAAGAAATAGTGGAAAGTCTGCGTCCAGACACCAGCTATGTAGTCAGCCTAAAAGCTATCTACAGAGATCCATGGGTGTACAGATATGTACATACTCAGGAATCAGCTGTGGTCACAGCGTCAGCTACTACTATGGAACTGATCAGTGCTCTTCCAGTATCAGTAGACTTTAACACATGGTTTGTAGGGGAAACGCTGCCAGAGGAAATATCACTCGAGCGCACTCTCTATATAGCAAACAACAGTGTAGAAGACATCCACGTGGACGTCACGATAGAGGGTAGACACGCTCTGTTCTTTGACTTTGCTCAAAATGTAGTGTACGAAAATGTCGAGATAGAAGGCAGGAGCTTTATAGGAGTCACAATAGTACTGACTGTACCAGAGCTACCAATAGCACAGTTTGATGCACATATAGCTGTAGTTCATCGCAACGATACAGATGAGCTATACTATGGTGAGGAAAGTGCTGCTGATCTCTCAGTACCTATCGTAGGTAATGTAATAGAAGCTGTGGACGGACCTCCAGCAGTGGCGGTACTCGTATCCCCTGCAAATAACGCAACCAATCAGGCAGCTCTGCCTACATTCACTTGGAACTATGCTCAGCCAAATGATCCACGCAGATTACACACTGTGTTCTGGATCAGTAATACAGGTACCGAATGGGCTGGTATTGCACTGGCTAGACATATCACCACCTTTGACCTAGAACAGGATGAGATCGACTGGACATATGGAGAAAACAACATAGATCTAGAAAATCCATACGGAAAGACTTTCTTCTGGACAGTGTCTACTATGGGTATCGGCGCGACTGGAAACAATCACCCGAACCTTTCATGGCCTAGTGGCGTAGAATGGGGACCAGGTGCTCAGTTTGTCTATACCGTAAAAGGTGCAGCTCCAGAGCCTGTGTTTGCGGTGACAGACGCAGTCGAAGCCGTGAATCTAGGCAACGAAACAATCACACATATACTAGACATAGGTCATGCCCAGATAGGCGTACCAAATCTGTTTAGTGTACAAATAAACAACCTCGTTTCAGACGAAGAGATATATGTCGAATTGACTATCGGCAATGCATCGCTGCCAATGATGCCAGCGATAATAGCCGTGACTGACCATTTTGGCATGCCTCTTTCACTAGAAACAGATATATTTATGATCATGGCGGGTGCGTATATCAACGTAAACTACGTTTATACCCCGACAGGTGCTGACGGTGATGAAAGAATCCTCGTGATCGAGCAGGCATGTCAGACAAACCTCCAGCCCGGTGATGCTCCATATTATATGGAATTAGAAATCCGCGGCAGAGGTATGAACCTGTATCCTGCGTTCAACAACTTTGATCCTGCAGAAGGACTTCAGCTCACAGATATAGACTTTAGCTGGGGATTCGTGGGAACACCTCCAGCGAGTGTACCCGGTCATACACTGTTTATCTACGGCGAAGCCAGCGATGCAGTAGTACTGAGCGAATATATCACTAGTGCTCTGGGAAGCAGCTTTAGAGCGGCTCTAGCTGAGATATATGATGACAGTGGATTAGAAGAGCCAAAGACCCCTGCACAGATTCTGGCTGAGATCGATGCTCTACTCGCAGGACTCACAGTCGGTGGTGGCACAGCGCCTATTCGCCGCATTGTACGTACCACTGTAAACGAATATAGCCTACAAGGGCTGAATTATGACAGTGAATATCAGTGGACAGCAGTCCGCATAAATATGCTGGGTTATTACGACACAGCCTTTACTGTAAACAGCTTTGAAACTGTTTACATGGCAGTAGTCGCTATCAATAAAGTTGATTTGATAGAGTTTGGTCGTATCATGTATGGAACAGATCAGTTTATGGGTACATACAGCATCACAAACAACAATCCAGATCCAGTAACCATAGATATCGATATAGAAGTCGAGGACGGTCCCGCTGCAAACGCTTATACTGTAGTAGGCATAGGCAGTACCACCGCACTGACTAGTATAGAGATCGACGGACTCAGCACTGAGATCTTTAGGGTCAGATTCCAGCCTACTGTAGCGACCTACGACGGCGTGTATGAATCTGTCATCACATTTACACTCGAGGAAGGTGCGAGAAACCTCGTCGACTTTGGAGACGAATACAGCGTCACAGCTAGAGGCTGGGCATATCCTGTTCCTACAGCAGCTCCGCTGCCTGTGGCACTGGTGAGTCCGGGTGAACTGATGACAGAAACCAACGTTCCGGGAACTGTGGATAATATCACTAGACTTCCAGAATTTGAGTGGAGCTATCAGCAGAATACACAGCCTATAGTCGATATGTTTATCGAAATCGCAAAAACTCCTGACTTTACAGAGGACAATGCAAATCTCTTTAGATATCAGATAGAGTTTGATACCAGACTAGGTGAATATGGAACAACATATCAGCTAGATCCAGATCACGAAAATCTGTACGTAAACAATCATTTTGAAATTCCATTGCTCGATGGAACTATATATTACTGGAGAGTGGTACCTTATAACCACCTAGGTGATGATCAATCAGCAGTAGAGGTGTTCTCATTCAGAACTGTCGAAGCTCCTGACTTTGAAACACCATTTGCCTTTAGAGGAATCCCTACGTTTGTAGGAGACCCAGATTCACCATACCAGGGACACTATTATCACGCATTTGAAGATCAAGCCGTCGACACTATGTTTGTTCCACAAACATTTACATTCAGAGTCATAAACCAGATGTGGATAGGTGACACTGATGTTAGAGTACAGCTCGTATCCGAAGGACACATCTTTGGCTACAGCGTACAGGGAGACATAAACAGATCAGAAAACGAAATAGGTGTATATACTATACCAGAATACGACGAAATCCGTATCACCGTGGCGTTCAATCCTGAGATGTTTGTCGAGGACGACTATGTTGGCTGGTTGAATGTCATCTACGAAACACCGACTAGCGGTGGACGTGGCTGGGATCCAGAATATGCAGAGTTTACCCTTTCTGCAGTTTTCGAAGGTGCAGGTGTGTTTGATAGAACTCTCACAGCTCCAAAGGTCGTAGTAGAGTATATCACAGCAGAATCAGCAATACTGGATTGGAGCAGCTGGGATAGAAACCAGGAAAATGGCTACCTCGTAGTCGGATTTAATGTATACAACTGGAACGGAACAGCTCTCACCATGGTCGCAGAAAACATCGACTATGTAAATGAGACCTATTTCCTCATAGACCTTTCTCGCGATACAGAGTATACATACTTTGTTACAGCTATTTATGATGATGGAGACGACCTTTATGAAAGCATGCTTTCAGACAAAGTCATCTTTAGAACAAAGGCGACTGGTATGGATGTACCTGTGTTTACAGCTGAAAATCTGAACTTTGGTTACATCGAAACAGTCGACCCTGTGATGAACGAAAGAACACTCATGTTGACCCTGGTCGACCCTGTGCCTTATGAATTCCTAAAAGGTGAGGGAGAAATCATCACAGCTCGTCTGACCATCCCTGCCGCTATGCCATATACATTCAAGGCTTCAGCAGCTACAGAGGCTGGAAAGGTGCTGACTGTACAGTTTATCGCAGGTAATACAGTGCTGCCTATCGACATCGTGTTTGAAACAGCGACAGCAGGTACATACACTACGCCTATCACTATAGCTCATGTTTCTGAAAAATATGATACTACTATAGGCTACAATCCATATGTACTCTCTACTGTACAGTTCACAGGTATCGCAGTCACTAGCGGAACTCATACTGTAGCTCCGCCACAGATCATCGATCTTATATACCCTGCAGCTGATGACATCACTCCACGTTTGTTTGACTTTAGCTGGAATCTACCAGACAACCTCAGCGGTCCATACTCTGGACTACTGATATGGGTCGAAAGACGCAGCGGTGTCGGACCGAATTACACATATACACGCGTGATAAATCAGGCTCTCGTTTATACTGCTGATGAGTACGAGTTTGACCTCGGCGAATTGCTGTACGGACAAACATATCGCTGGTCAGTAGTAGGTACGAATGCAGGAGCCGGTGCTGCAGGTACAGGTACACCTGTATGGATCACATTTACTGTAGAAGATATGCCAGTGCCTCCATTTACTGTGGCGGCAACTACTGTGCCTTTTGTCAGTTCATTGAAACCTACAGATCCGCTGTATCATCCTACTGTCATAGACTATGACACTGTCATCGACTTTGGCATGGTAGAAACTCTGCACGAGGATGATACTTTCGTATTTACGATCACAAACAACGATATTTATGAAGCGTATATCATAGATATCAATTTCACAAAATTGCTCTCCGTTTACTACGGAGAAAACCATAAAGCATTTAGCTACAAGGTGACTGATATGGATGGTGAAGTACTAGACCCTGTCAGTGCCCAGAGAGCAAATGACTATCAGCTAGGCATCGGTGCTACTATCAGAGTGGCTGTCACATTTACGCCAGACATCGAGTTTGATATCTTCAACGCTCTTCTAGAAATAGATATAGTCGAGGGTGTCATCTCAGGAAAAGCTCAGTTTGACCACGACCACGCATACGTCATCGCTATCACTGGTGAGGCTGATACAAAGACATTGTTCCAAGAAGTGCGCGAGTTTACTGTCGCAGCAGAATATATGTCGATGTATATCACATGGGAAGCTCCAGAATTAGATATGCCTGAGTTCCCGAACCCATTCGATCCATTCGCAAATGAGCTACTCGGATATAGACTATACTTTGGTAGCAGTGATCAGAGTGCTCCTAGTGCTCTGCACCTGGTCGACCTGATCTACAATGAGACAGGCGACGCTCTCTATCAGATCTTCCGCACTGAGACCTATATCGAGGTTCCAGAGGATAATTTTGTAGCTGACAGTGACGGTACGTATACTTTCACAGTAGAAAACCTAGTGCCAGATACTGTGTACTTTGCAGGTATAAAGGCTGTTTACGGCAGACCAGCAAACTGGACGCGTAATGTCGAGATACCACATTTCAAAGAAGCTCCTGATTATGAAGAAATAGAACGCGACATATTTACAAAAGGACTATACGGTAGCGACCGCACAGGAAAACTGTTTGAAGTGTTCGGAAGGGACGACGAAGGTGACTTTGTCCTAAAAACTGTCCAGTTAGGTGACATCCCTGATGCTGGGGAACATGCTACAGCAGCTGTTCTGACTAGCTATAGTGACGACCTCTGGGTGACCTTTAACATCACACAGGCAAACGAATTTACAGCAGGTCTACTAGCAGATGGTGACATCTGGATAGAAATCTATGATGGTGATGATGATATTACCGTGACCCTCGGCACCAGTTATATGCTGTATCGCGAAACTAGTTACGGAGGCGAATATCTCTTCCGCGTGTACATCGCAGAAGGTATCGAGGATTTAGGCGAGATAGCCTTCCGCGTAGTGGTCACACATGATCATGAAGAGCGTGAGCCTTTCTATATCCCACCAAAATACATTTACCCCGGTGCTGCCGTCAGTGACTATGTCGACATCCGTGGACGTATCCTGTCAGGTGAAGAGTCCGGTAAACCAGTCGCTCCAGTATTGACTGGTCCAGTGACTACGAACACACCTATCACACCACTAGTAGAGTGGACTATGAGCAGTGATGAATTTGTAAAATACTTCCAAGTCTACATGTTTGAAGGTACTCATGCTGAGTTTGGATGGGGACCAGAAAACGTGCTGACAGGTACTTCAAATCCTGTAGAATTAAATGGTTACTATTTCAGAAGCTATCTGGTACCAGAAGATAAACTAGAATACGAAGAAACCTATACAGTATGGGTGGTATCAGTAGGACCTGATCCGACTTTTGGAAATGGAAACGAATGGTATACAGTTTCCGCAGGTCGCACCTTTACAACAAAAACAGAGCCTGCAGCATTCCTACAGATAGTCACCACAGCTCCATCAGATGTACAGCCTCCTATAATAGAAGACCCAGAAAATGGTATCATAGGTAGAGACTACTATCTGGTAGACCTCGGTGCGATAGAGCTAAAAGATAATCTCACCATCACAAAAGACATCCGTGTCAGAAACACTGATAGTACAAAAGCGATGGATGTGGATATCTGTCTGGGTATGGAAAAACAACACTTTAACTATATCGTGATAGATCATCAGAATATGATCATAGGAGACTATGCGAGAGAGATGTCAGAAGAAGGTGGAAAATACACCATAGCCGCAGGCAGAACCATCATCATCAGAGTGACCTTTACTGTAGAAGTAGAAGGTGACATAGGTGAAATGTTTACCATCACACAGCTCTCACTGCACGGAACTCAGGATGCCTTTGATCCGAATCCAGTGAAAGAGGTGGCTATACAGGGTGTTGTTTATGAAGGCATGCCAGTGGCGACCTTGCGACTCGATAATAATGTAGAAATCATAGGCACTGTTAATTTCTTGTGGGGAGTTCCAGATGATTTTGACGGTGGCGAACAGGCTATACTCCTCGTGGGTCAGTATAATACAGAAGCAGCATTCAAAGCGGCGATAAACAGCGTGGCAAACATGCCATATCCGCTGCCTATAGATGCCGACGATCTAGAAGAGCTCCTAGAAGACCTGCTAGATGAGGAAGTGTTCCTATATGCTACGATGGCTCTCGACAATACAGAGGTCGGCGATGAAAATGGTCTTACATGGCACTATCATAGTGCTGAGCTAGAAGTTGAGCCGGGCAAAGATTATTATTGGACACTATTACCGTACAACGATCTCGGTTTATACAACAAGGCATACAATGTCGACAGATTTACAGCTCAGGATCTGATCACTGTGACATCTGAAACGTCAGAAGACTTTGCCTTTGGTAGACACGAGGCAGGTACTACGGGTATAGAACAAACATTTAATATCCACAGTAACTACGAAGGTGACCTGGATATATATATATCAGTCTCAAATCAAGCTAGATTTGAGGTTACAGACATCGTTCTAAATGGTGATGACGTAGACTGGGTAGTGATCCAGCCCGGAACACTCTTTAAAATCACACACTACTCATATGCAGTAGAAGGTGACGATTTTGAAGTGACCGTACGCTTTAACATCCCAGCTTCACTCACAGCAGAAGCTGCCTATACAGGACAGATAGTAGTTAGCTACCAAAAACCTGAAGAGGGCAGAAATGCACGCCATATCTACAGAAATCATACTATCATCATCACAGGTGCTGCTTACCCAGCTCCAGAGGATGCTCCACTAGCAATAGAAGCTATCGCTCCACTAGGTCTCACAAACGTGAATCGCCCAGAATTTATCTGGAGATACGATAGCGACTCTGAGCCTGTAGGTGAAGTAGAATTCTATCTCACAAGACATCTAAACGTGACAATAGAGCCTGATAGAGCTTCTTTTGATGTACGTTGGACTGAAGACAGCTTTGAAAAATGGCATTTCGCTGTGACTATACCGTTTAATGCGACAGGTATAAAAATAGCTGACGTATTTGATCCAGATGGACCATACGGATACGTTTTCGACGCTGCGAGAGCAAATGCTGGTCACGGTGCTCCAGGACAAATACCAAACAAAGATTCTGTACTAGATGACAACAATCAGTTAGACCACCCAGGATACTGGTGGATAGCGATCCCTGTAAACAGCCAGGGCGAGCCTGATTATGATGAATGGGTATGGAACGAATTTACCATCGATACATCCAGCTCAGACACTGATCCAAATGCGACATTTGTGATAGTGGATGAAGACGATGGCGAGCTCAAAAAGACAGCAGGACAGTTTGTGATAGATTTCGGTGAGATGGCTATAGGTGAGAAGCAAACAATCCGCTTCCATATAGATGTGACACCAAAAAATGATAATACTCTGTTACAGATCACCACTCCAGCTGCGACCAGTCCGTTTGAGATGGATATCAACTATACAGTATGGACCGCTCATCCACCTGCGACACATCAGGTGATGTTAGGTGACATAAACAATAAGATTGAAAAGTATATAAACATCACATTCACAGCTCCGCTCACCATAGGTGAGGCAAGCTTTACATCAGTCATCTCCGACTGGTGGACTGGTGCGGCGATAGCTGCAGAGCCAGTGTACGTGATGAACCTAGTGTTCAAAGCGACTGTCTTTGATCCTGATCGTCCCGGCGTCATCGCGGGCACTCACGTCATCAGACCGACCAGCTTTGATTTATACTGGCTACGTGCTGATCATGCAGCTCCACGTCTAGCGATCACAGGTTACAACGTTTATAGAGAAATACCAAACGGTGGTATCAGATGGATAGGACACGTAGAGGAAGAAATGGGCGTGAACCCTCAATTCTATTTTGGCGACAGTGTACAGCCACTCGCGACCTATACATTCTATGTAGCAGCATTGTATCAGGATCCATCTGACCCATTTAATAGGGAATCAGATATCGAAGGTATCCGCACACGTATAGTTGTCACAGCAGGCGACAGACCGGTGGTCTTTACCATCAGTCCTCCATCTGGCGAGCACGCTATAGGATATGTGGACATGATCCTCGACAATCCGCCAGCTAAGACAAGCAATCTAGTCGTCACAAACACATGGATACCTCCATATGCGACTACGGTGCAGCCGATCACTCTAAGGTATGACTTTGTTCAATACTTTAATGGAGCGGTAGTCACTCCGAGTACGCCAAACTTTACACTGGCAGTAGGTACCACAAATATACCAAACGGTGGCACTCGTACATTGAGTAATGCCACTCCAGAAACTGTAATCGTCAGATTCCAGCCACAGACACCAGGTGACCATAGATTAGAAATCAAGATCAGCCAGGTCGAGGTTGGCTTTAACTACGGAACTTATCCGTACGATTATTATACAGCTGGTGAAACTTTTGTCCGCGAAACTGCCTACACAGGCACAGCTGACAATAGACCACTCCAGCCTCCAAAACCAGTTACTCTCACAGGCCCAGCAAACCTCACAGCTCAAAACAGGGTACCTACAGCATTTAACTTTACATGGGCGAATGCTCTGCTGGAAACCCCTCCTTTTGAACAGATACCTTTCAGGTATGTCAGCTATAGGATAGAGATATTCACTGCAGCCACAACACGCGGAAACGCAATATACACACAGACTATCACAAGCGTTCCATCCACCTCAGCAGCATTTAATATCAGCAACCTAGTGACAGCTATGAACGGAGTATTTGCCTACGGACAGACATATTATTGGACTATCTATACGGTGAATGAAAACGGCGTAGAAACCATTGCAAACAATGGATTGACCGCCCCAGGATTTGAACACGCATGGGCGAATGAAAACTACAGACGGATAGTGATAAAAGATGATCCTATACCTGCTCCAAACTTTGCGTTTACCGTAAACACTGGTACAGGTGCGGCAACACCACCAAACACAGCTGTAATAACTCATAGCTTTACAGATGAAGACGAGACTCTGGTAGTAGGAGAGTCCTTGACTCAAACATTTACCCTCGTCAGACACACACTGAATAGTACGAATCCAAACCTCAGCTTTGCCTTAACAGGCGACTGGACAGAGTTTGAACTGTACTGGGGTACTGTAGCAACAGCGAATAGGATTACCAACAATAATACTAGGATTCTGGCAGCTGCTACGCAGACATTGACAGCTGTGTACCGTCCGAATACATATACAGATCATACAGCTTCGTTTGTGATCAGTCATGTCGCAGGTGGTACATATATAGCTAGTGATCACCTCCAGCCTACTGCAAACAACAGAAGGGTGAATCTGGCAGGTACAGGTGAGATCATACCAGATCCAGTGGTATTGGTCAGCCCAGGATCTGTAGTGATCGAGCTAGATCCAGAAGAAGAGGAAGAGTTTGAACTAGAAGTAGTAGAAGTCACCACACCGTTTATATGGAAGACTCAGCCACATGCTCATAGATATATCATTTATCTACGTGAAGTGGTCGATGGAGAGCCTGTAAACGTGTTCCATCAAGACTTACTAGCTGGAACATCTTATCCTGCTGATTATGTATACAATCTGCCTGCAACATTCCATCTCAAGTATGCTACGGAATATTCATGGTGGGTACATGCTATCAATGCGAATGGTAATGGTAGCAATTGGTGGATCTCAGAAATATTCCATTTCTTCACAGAAGATGCACCAGAAAACGAATTTACAGTAGTGGCAAAACATCCGCTATTCGGAGATTATCGCCCTATAGATGAAATCTATTTTGGTGTGGTCGAGGTTCTCGAAAGCTCTGTAAAAGAGTTTGGAATAGTGAACCATACAAATCGTGAATTGCAGATGAATGTAGTCGCTGACTGGCCATTGTTCAAAGTGACACCAGAGCCAGTAAACTGGGGACACATCACTGTACCTGCATTTGGAATGACACTGCTCGAAATCACCCTAAATGATATGCACAATACACCGATAGGCATGATCCTTGAAAATATGCATGTCAGCTTTAACCCTGCACAGCAAGTCGCAAATCCGAATCTGCCAAATCCTGTGCCTCCTGTTTATATCCCAGAATATCTGGATCTAAGTATGCAGGTAGAAAACATAGTACTGAGCGGTCAGGTCATCCCAGATCAAACAGATTATCCAGCGATGGCTGTACCAGTATCACCTGAAAACTGGGCGACAGAGCAGGAAAGGACTGTCGCTATGGAATGGGAAGTGACATCTGCTCCTACGGCTCCTGTAGGGCTTGCTACTCAGCAATGGATTATCAGATACATGTACGGAAACATAGCTCTCACTGCACCAGCAGGATACTATGACGAGCCTGTTGGCAACGTAGTAGAAAATGGTCTCTGGGAAGTTCAACAGATAGAAATAGATCCTACGACTACTATATGGTCACATTCTGAGCACTTTACTCACTTTGACGGAACACCAGGCTTTGGCTGGGAAACAGGTAGTAGAGTAGTATGGGCTATCCAGAGAAAGAACAGCACAGGTTACTCACTGTCAGAACCATATGTGTTTACCGTAGAAGGTGATCATATGTTTACTGCAAGTCCTGAAATGCTGGCTTTTGAAGAAGCTGCGGAGATATTCTATCCTGTACTCGAACCTATGGAAATCACTTTCCACAGAGGTATGCATGTGACTCGCGCGTTTGACATCGATCTTTCATTTGTCAGCGCGGACGACAGTGCAGACGCTTTCTTTATGTTAGGAAATGCTGTGGTCGAAGAAATCACCATACCAGCAGGAACTGCTTCTGTTACTGTAGATGTGTACCTGATCCCACGTGTTGTAGGGGATATGGTAAAAGGCTCTGTCATTGCGACTGCTAGCCGCGAGCTGCCGGGTACACCGGGATATTACCCCGGAAATGACCAAGTCGTGGTCATCCCTGTCACTGGTGTTGGATTACCTGCTGTCATTTATAGCAGACCATCAGCACTGGCACAGGTAGATGCGACTTATAAAACTGTTACTATCGGCTGGACTATGCCGGGTCTATACTCTGACTGGATAGGCTTGCCAGCGATAAATAAATTTGATGTTCTTCTAGCTCTGTACGAAACAAACGAAGATGACGAAAAAGAACTGACAGGTGAGTTTAGAACAGCTCCATTGCGCACTATCACAGGTACTGAGATTACTCGCGCATTCTGGACTGCTGGTGACTACATTGCACTAGCTTCTGATGAGGAAACAGGTGCAGAATTTGTTACAGAATTCCCTACAGCTCTCGCATTTAGAGAATATCTAGAAGAAAGAACATTCTACGTAGAAAACGGCTTGTTCATAGCTGATGTAGCGTTTATCAACGGTACAGGTGCTATAGTAGGTCACAAGTCAGGAGATGCAGAAGCTCTCGCTGTCAGAGTGACATATGATGCACATGAAACTCCGATAAACAACCCAGCACAAGTCTTGGTACAAACATCTACTATAAAAGAGGGTATCACCACTCTGCCTATGCAGGCGACTATATCTATCAATCCTGAAATAACAGCTCTTGACTATGGTATCGTACGCGTAGGACAGATAGAAAATAGAACCTTTACTGTTCTAAACAACGGTGCAAACCCACTCGATATCACATTTACTATAGTTTCTGATCAGCCTGCAGTGCCTCCATATGAAAACTATGTACGTAATAGCTACAAAGTATCATATATGGACATTGATGGTGCATGGATAGCCCTGGGTTATGGAGAAGATCTAGAAGTAGAAGACTATGTGGACATCAGAGTTACATTTGATCCACAGATCGCATGGCTACTGGGTGGTACTATCACCATCAAAACAAACTATATCGACGATGACTATGAAGAAACAGGACTCACATATGAGTACGACATCGATGTCACAGGTCGTGGTGTATGGCCTCATGGAAACCACAACACTGCTAGAGCTCTGCTCTTGAAACCTGAAGAAAACACTCCTGACGTTTCACTACTTCCTACATTTACATGGAACTTGCAGTGGAATGACCCAGATGCTGGTCCAGCTCAAATGCCGGGTTGGGAAAAGATCGCTATGGGATACATAGTAGAAATGGATTTGGTCGTTCGCAGAGTCATCAGTCATGCTCCACCTTCATTTGTCGAAGTATTTAGACACGAGTTTAGCGTAGCTGACCTCGACAGACAATACTTTGACTTTGAAGAAGATCAAGACACATTTATCTTTGAACACGATACATACTATGAATGGACTGTGGTTACTTCAAACGGCTGGAATCCAGCTTCACCGATGTGGCGTGAATTTACTACAGAAAACCTCAATAGATTTGCTATACTAGATGCCATCGCTGAGTATCAGGATGAGATAGATGCAGCAATGCTCGAATTAGAAGAAGGAGAAACCTTTGACGTCGACGCATTCTTGAAATCAATGTATGAAGGCTTTGACTATAGTCTGACTTTTGGTGACCTAACCATTGAAGACGGTCTCATTGAAGTCGGCTATCCAGAAACTCTGTCATTTACTCTGAAAAACAATACAAACAATATGATTAGAGTAGAAACAGAAATAGACAACGAAACATTTACTACGCTAAATGCAGCAGGAACTCCTACATCTGTGTTCAACATAGCTGCCCTGTCAGAAATGATCATCAGGGTACAGTTTGCTCCAGAGCAGGGTGGAACAGAAGTCGGCGAATTGCTACTCACAAATATCCTCGTCCATTCAAATGGACAGCCTGTTTACATGCCTACATGGTACAACCCATTTGAAAGAGTGGTGCTCCTGACAGGACATGGAGAAGGCGAGATACTGTACCTACAGCCTACATTTGCCGTGACTACAGATATCTACACTGTAGACTTTGTGATAGCGCCTCCTGTCGCAGAAATATACCCAGGTGACGGTGGACTAGATCCTCGTATGGAAGTACTAGGATTCAAGATCTATGAAATAGAAGGATTCGACCCTGTCGCATTCGCAAAAGAAGTCGCAGATCTAAAACTAAACGAGAGAGAAGCATTCCTACGCAAGCTCGCTATGTTTAGTCTGGTAGAAGAGGTCGCAGAACTAGAAGATGGATACATCCCAGCTGATGAAAATGCTCTGAATGTAGACTTTACTCTATATCGTGACCCTGCCTTATTGTACAGCTACTATGTGACTACTGTATATGTAGACCTCAGAGATGAGACAAAGACTAGAGACTCTGCTCCTACTCTGATGGTAAACAATATAGTAGACAATGTCGTAGTGACACCTGCATTTGCAGTAAACTATGATGGAAAAGGTTATCATATAAACGACGTGATAGAAATAGACTTTGACATCACATATACATTCCCAGCTAGACAAATGCCATTTGAACTCGCTGAAAATGAAAGATTCTTTACCGTGTTTAACAATTATGAGCTCGATACAGGAACCACTCCGCTCGACAACAGCATCGACGTTTCTATCTATGTGTCAAAAAGTCCTGAAGTTTACTCAGTATTGTACTGGGGACTAGCAGATACAGAGTTTGGAATACCAGGTGAAGATGAAGAGTGGCTAGAGATAGAAGACTATGTAAATATTCCTGAAAGAGAGCTTGTCTTTGTGATGGTCAGATTCCTGCCACTCGTAGAAGGTGCTGTTTATGATGGACGCATAGTCGTACGTCATGATCATGTAGAAGGCGTTTATAGCGTCCAAAACATCGATACCACAGCTATAGGTGTTCCTCTAGTGAAACCGATCGAGGTGACTCTACTGACTCCTGTAAACACTACTACACCGGGTGTAGACCCTATCGAATATGAATCTGTCGTCTTCTCATGGCAGTCAAATGCGGCTTCTTATAACGCAGAAGGTTATATCAAAGACAGAACAGGACTCATCTTTGAAATGTTCCTAGCTTCTACACCAGGAGCAAACTTTGAGACTCCGATATTGCGTGCAGAGCTGCCTTTTGACTATACAGAACTAGTCGACGACGAAGCTCTCGAACAGTACACTCTAGATCCTAGAGACTTTGTTGATCTGCGTCATGCAGGTCCAGTACTAAACCACTGGATCGAGCCATATCAGGCTACTGACGAGAATGATGAGCCTATGTTTGATGATGATGATGAGCCTATCATGATATATCCATCACAGCTGAAACCAAACAACCACTATATGTGGAGAATCATAGCGGTCAATCATACAGAAACTCATAGCCAGCAGACTACATCGCTCAACCATATGTTTAGTACACTGCCTGTTACAGAGTTTGTGATATATCAAAGCAAAACTCCTGTTTACAACGCAGCTGGAACAGCTATCATAGGCTGGGTAAACCATGTGGATCCATACAACAACTTTGGTGAAGTCGTAGTGAACGAAGCAGGTCTCTATGTCTTTAGATTGGACAACATCCATGACAGAGACATCCCTGTCACAATCACTACATCTATGTGGCCTGTATTTAGTATCGGTGCTGTAAAACTGATGGATGGTCATGTGCCATCTGAAAATGATGAAGTGTTGCAGCCTGTAAATGGTGTATATACTATACCAGCTAGACCTGTCGGTGAAACCGTCACATCTGTGACTGTCGACGTCTGGTTTGTTCCTGCAGTACATGGTGCTGAGCTAGAGGCCAGTGTCATAGTTAGACATGCGCCCGGAACTACCCTGCCTACAGGATTCGACCACTTTAATAGAAGCTTTAATGTTCACGGTACTGGATTACACGAAATGCCTCTGCCGCTTACCATCATAGAGCCTGATCACGGAGACACTGGTGTCGAGCTCATTCCTACATTTACGTGGGGACTCACACCGCTGACTGACGAAGAAGGCTTGCCTGTAACTGACGACGATGACGAAATCATCTTCCCAGGTGCAGGATATGTAGTAGGCTTCTGGTTGTATCTATACGACGCAGAAGGAGAGGTCATCTATGATCACGGATTCCCAGCTACTGAAAGACATCATACATACCAGGGTATGTTAGAGTATGCTACACAGTATACATGGGAAATAGTTCCGCTCATCACAGGAAACAAAGTTTACGAAGGTGCTAGCGCAACAGCTACGTTTACTACTATAGTATGGGAAGCTGAGTTTGTGATAGTGCTCGAAGACGAAGCTCTCGGGCTGTCTCGTGACTTTGACTGGACAGAGATCGGAACCACTCCGCTGCCTACTCTCGATGCCTTTGTTATCGCAAACACAGGTAGCCACGGCGTAGAACCTATGACTGTACACGTAGAGTTTGTGAAAGGTGCTGAAAACTTTAGCCTCGTAGAAGGCGGAGTTTACACACTCGCAGCAGACGAAGTGAAAATAGTGAAAGTCGCTTTCAATCCTGATAGAACATTTGACGGATTCGAAGCTGAATTAAAAGTTACATATATACCTGTAGAAGGTCGCTACCCATTTGTTTATCCTGATGATTTACAAGGGGCTGAGCCGATCATATTGACAGGTAAAGGATACAGCCTGCCTATTGGATCACTTTATGTGAACCCACAGGATATAAACTTTGGTATGATCATAGTAGATTCTGATACAAACACTGCTACTAGAAATATCAATGTCTACAACGGGGTAGATCATCCGATCGTTGTCAGCTTTGAGTTTACTCAAAACGACGACGACGCTTTCGAAATAGAGATTTCATCTCGTGCGACCACACGTGCAACTGCTCATTCAATTGAGCTAGAGGCAGGTGCTTCTCAAGCCGTCACAGTGACATTTACTCCATTAGCTATGGGTGATTTCCAAATCATCACATACGAAGGGGAAATAAAGTTTACATACGAATATGTCTTTGAGTATCCAGAAATTGCAGAATATGCAGCGGAAACTTTACCAGCATTCGTAGACCTACGTGGTCAGGCTAAAAATGAAGACAAGTTCCAGGTCAACCCTCCTGAAAATATACAGTTTGAGCACTTTACTACTCATGCGAATGTTTCTTGGGAAATGCCTGTGAATGAATTGTGGCTGACACTGCTCGGATTCAGGATATACTGGCTGGATTCAAATGGAAATACTGTTCTGGCACATCAGATGCCTTTCGAATATGTATATCCCGGAGCTCACCCTCCTGTATTTGAACACACATTGGCAGGATTGTCTCCGATGACAGAATACAAATTCTTTATGACTGCATACTATTACTATCAGGATGAGCCACTAATAGGTGACCCTGAACCTGAAATGGTCGTAGAGTCTCCATGGTCAGAAATCTTCACCTTTACTACGGACGCTATGTTTGTTCTTAGCATAGATCCGCTAGTCATGGATTTTGGACTGATCAAAGAAGAAGAGATGCGTACAAAAGAATTTAATATCTCAAACCATTATGACACAGCTATCACTCTCAGCGTAGTCATCGAAGGTGAAAAGTTTAGTCTAGAAGGTACCAATGGTATCGTCAGCCTAGCTCCCGGACAAACATCATCTGATATATCTGTGATATTTAATCCGATCACCACAGGTGATTATAGCGGTACCGTAAAGGTTAGCTACATGCCTACTATAGGAACTCATATCTTTACTCAAACGATAGAGCTCTTAGGTAGAGCAGTAGACAATCCTTATACTCCACCGTCTACGTTTGTATTGGGTACTGTCGGAGCAGACTTTGTCGAATTGAACTGGACTCGTCCTCTGTATCTAGATCTAGAAGGCGTCAGCTTGCTAGGATACACTATCTATAGAGACGAACAGGTCATCGCTCAGACTACTACACCGAACGTACTCACTTACACTGACACTGGCTTGTCACCATACACTTGGTATACATATACTATCACTGCTATATATGCTATACAGGTCGATCCTAGAAATCCTTATACTATAGAGTCTGATCCGTTTGATCCGCCTGTAGTTGTCAGGACTCTGCCGGGTGAATCTGACCTCGCATTCGTGGTATTCCCTGCAATGCCTATCATTGACTTTGGAATGGTAGGACTGTCACGTAGTGAAACTAGAGAGATTACGATAGTGAACAATCTAGAAGATCCGCTGACTGTAGCTATAGTTCTCACAGATGAAAATGGCGTGTTCACAGCTGATACCATCACTCCTATTACAGAAAATATCACTATCATAGGTGGTGGAGAAGTTCCCGTAAATCTGACATTTGCTCCTATCGTAGAAGGTATCTTTGAAGGTAGCATCAGGATCTCTACTGTAGACTATGAACTAGAACAGTCATGGTTTATCTCACTCGGCGGCGAAGGATACATAATACCTCCTGAACAGCCCGGTCCTGTGACACTAGTTTCTCCAGAATCTGGTGCATTCAACGTGCCTATCAGTCCTGTATTTACATGGGTATTGCCTACGACTGGTGGAGATGTAGAATGGGTAGAATTGTATATCGACACTGATTACAACAAAGTATTGAATAAAACGATAGCTCCTATCACACTAGATGTGGTGGATAGCTACGAAGGTATCACTTTAGAAAACCTGACTCAATACTGGTGGAGCGTAGTCGTCTATAATATGGTAGGCGAAAATGCTGCGGCTCCTAGATTCTTTACCACGATAGTGGCAGAACCAAACGCTGTCGCTCTCGTAAAACCAGAGATAAACGCTACTGGTGTAGAATTGTTACCAGAATTTGAATGGGTTCTAAATCCTGATATCGTAAACCGTGAAAGTATTGATGTATTGACTCTGTACATTGTAGGTCCTTTGAAAGTAGACGTGATAGACCTGCCGACTGATGCAGAAAACTATACTCTAGAGGCTGAATATCAGCTGTTGTACCACACTACATACTCATGGTACATCGTGGCTGAAAATGTTGGCGGTGTAGCGATTAGCTTGACTCGCTCATTTACTACACGTCTGGCTCCGCCTGCACCTGTGGTTCTCGGAACACCTATAGATGGTGAGTTGGTAAACAACACATTCGTCACATTTGCTTGGACATTGCCAGCTAGCGAAGGACCTAGAGAAAGTCTCGTCATAAATATCTACAAAGATGACATGACAATGGTACATCATACTAGCACTCTCGCAGGAAATGCTACATACTACAACTATATAGACCTAGAATACGGCTCTACATACGAGTGGGAAGTCCTGGCTGTCAATGCCGACGGAACTTCAGAAAACAACCAGAGATGGATGTTTACTACAGAAGACATTCCTGTCGTCATGCCGAACCCTGTCACACTACTCACTCCAGCAAACGGCGAGGTCGTATCATTGACTCCACGCTTTACATGGAATCTGCCTACTTCTGGTGGTGCATTTGATTCATTGACTCTCGTAATTCTCGATGCTGATGATGCTGAGTTTGTGACTATAGTTCTCGGACTAAACACCGTAGCATTTGACTACAATACTCCTGTATTGCAGTACTCTACTACATACAAATGGCGTGTGGTAACAGGAAATGCTGCCGGCGTAGCAGAAGGTGATACTCGTACGTTTATCACCACAGATGTTCCGCTGCAAGCTCCAAACCCTGTGGTACTGACATATCCAGGACTCAGTAATACAAATATACCGATATTGCCCACCTTTACATGGACATTGCCAGTAGATGGTGGACAGATAGAAGCTATTGATTTCTATATAGCGACTGCTGAAGCTCTACTGACAGATCCGCTCGTAACCCTCGCGGCTGATGCGGTATCATATACACCAGTTCTACCGCTGCCAAACAACACATTGCACTACTGGAAAGTAGTCACTCGCAATGATGCTGGAGAGGCTGTTGCTGGTCCTATTTCGTTTACTACTATACCTATAGTAGTGCCAAACCCTGTTACACTGGTCAATCCTCCTCTAGGGGCGACTGGAGTTCCTACAGTGCCTAGTTTTGAATGGACTCTGCCTACTGCTGGTGGAACCATCGAAAGTATACTCATCTATGTTTCAGAAAATGCGAACGATCTAGGTACGCCAAGGGCGACTTTAGCTGCGAACGCTACTGAATGGACATGGGATGGACCTGCATTGAACTACAACAGCACTTATGTATGGAGAGTAGACACAGCAAACGCCGGTGGTCAAACACCTAGTGGTGTCAGCTCGTTTACTACTACTCCACAGATACCAGGTGCGGTGACGCTCATTGCCCCAGCAAACAACGCTGTCGGTCAGAGCCTCACTCCTGCTTTTGAATGGTCACTTTCTGCTGTAGGTGTACACACTACTGTACATTTCTTTATGTCAGAAAATGCGAATAATATGGGTACGCCTATTGTGCTGCCATACGGTACTGAGTTCTATCAGTGGACGACTGCCCTAGCACTGGGTACAAACTATTTCTGGCAGGTGATACCATACAATGATGAAGTGCCTGCACCTGTTGATCCAAACCAGCCGTTCATGTTTACTACTAGAGCGAATACATTTAACCTCAGTACAAACTCACTCGACTTTGGTTCTGTAAACCAAGGACTGACTGGTTCACAGACATTTACTATACAGAATACTCAAAATGTAGCGATAAATGTCGACATCACTGTCACTAGTGGACAAGGTGTCTTTACTGTTCCTACGGTAGTTCGCGGAGCAATTGAAAGAAATAGCGAAAGCTATTTTGCAAATCAAAATATCCCTGCGAATGGTTTCGTGACTGTCACTGTAGTCTTTACACCAAACTCTGTGACTACTTTCACAGGTAGCATTGAGATTACTCATACTACAAACGGTGAAGATCTTGTCAAAGACGTAGCACTGACTGGTATAGGTTTACCACCTCTGCCTCCATTGCTACCTGCGACAAACCTCACAGCTAGTGTCAGCTACTATGAAGTAAATCTGGCATGGACTGCTCCGAGCCCTCTGAGCCCTACTCTGACTGGATACAAAGTGATGAGAAACAACGTGCAGATTGATATGGTTACCACTACTACATACACAAACGCTGGTGTAGCTGTAGGTACCCACAACTACTCTGTCATAGCTGTTTATCAGCACGGAGAATCTACAGGAAATCCTGCGGTTTCCGCTACTGTTTACAATATACAGCCTCCTAGACAGTTGGCTCACACTGTTTACAATACGAATACCGTCAGCTTGACTTGGCAGGCTCCTGTTTCTACAGGTGCCACTGGATACAAAGTATCTAGAAACAGCCAGCTTTTGACCCAGAATCCGATCACAAACACTTCATATGATGACTATGGCGTACCTTATGCTACACATACATATGATGTAGTAGCTGTGTTCCCTACTGGTGAATCTGCTCCTGTTACATTGTCAGGTGTTATCGTAGAGCAAATCATACCTCCGACTGACCTGATCACTGACGTGAAAGGTCGAAACGTTGAGATGAAATGGAGTGCACCTGCACCTCAGGGTATGACATTGTTAGGATATCGTGTATATCGTGGATCTCAAGAGTTGACTGGAAGCACACCGATCACTGCGCTGAATTATGTCGACACAAATGCTCCATATGGTACACACATATACGCTGTCAGAGCACAATATGTTGCGAACCTGTCAGATGCTGAAACAAAACCTGCTATTGTAGACGAGCTAAAAGCTCCTGTTGCTCCGATGACAGCTGTCGTAAAAGTCAGAAATGTCGAGCTTTCATGGGGAGCTGTAAATCAGCCAGGACCTACATTTGCAGGATACAGAATATATCGTGATGGAAACCCTGTAGCAAGTGTACAGCAGACTACATATATACACACAAATGCTGATTATGGCACAGATGTGGTCTATAGTGTCACTGCTCTATATGGAAACGGTGAGTCTGATGAGATAAAAGCTCCGCACGTCACTATCGAGCCTTTGATAGCTCCTACAAACTTTAGAGCTATTCAAAACGGTAGAGATATAGAGCTTTCATGGTCAGCTCCGCTTCCACAGGGAAAAACTTTCGTAGGATACCGTCTCAGACTGGGTAATCAGTATTTGACTACTGATCCGATCACTGCTCTGAACTACGTCCATAGCAACCAAAATGCTGGATACTACGTCTTCTATCTATACGCTGTATATGAAATAGGAGATTCAGAAATTGTCAGTGCTGAGGTGACTCTAGAAGAAATCATAGTTCCTGTCTTTGTCACAGAGCTAGGTGGAAACTATCCAAACCCATTCAACCCAGAAACTAACATCAGATATAGCCTAGAAAAAGCTGGAAACGTAAGTATCGAAATCTTTAACATCAGAGGCCAAAGAGTAAAATCATTGCTCAACGCCATGATGAATGAAGGAGAACATACTGTAGTATGGGATGGACGAGATGATGATGGTCGTCAGGTCGGTAGTGGTATGTATCTATACATCATGAAAGCAGATGGATACACAGCAGTCATGAGAATGACATTAATGAAATAAAAAGGGTTTTTAGAAAAAAACTCAAAGTATAAAAAAGGGTGCCTCGGCACCCTTTTTTTCATTTTCTGTAGGGAACGCAATTGTGCGTTCCACATCCACATCTGTAGGGAACGCAATTGTGCGTTCCGCCCCCGATTGATAAAAAACACCCAATTTCAAATCGAGAAACCCGCACCCAATCACGTATTCTGACTCCTTCCCTGTACGGCTCCTGTACTGATTCCTAAAATAAGCAGGACAGAAGCGGGAAAAGCACAAGGGGCTACGACAAAAATCAGCAACCCCCGCACCCAATCGATAACATCGAAAAAAAACTGCAACATCGTATATTTGAAGGAGTTGTTATTTTACGTGGGAGGTATACATTCCTGATGAATATATTTGAAAGGCAAAAGTTAAATTTTGAGGGTTATGAGCTCGTAGCAGGCGTTGACGAAGCTGGCAGAGGTCCTTTGGCGGGTCCTCTTGTCGTTTCAGTGGTTATACTAAAGCCTGAGTCTTTTCATGAAGTGCTCAATGATTCAAAGAAATTATCGGTAAACAAAAGAGAGCTATTATACGAATGGATCATAAACAACAGCATTGATTATTTCGTAAAAATAGTACCAGTAGAGGAAATAGACAGAGTCAATATTTTACGAGCCACTTTACAAGGAATGAAAGCATGCATAGAAAACCTGTCTTTAAAACCTGATATAATATTGGTGGATGGAAACCAAACACCTGCGGATATAAAAATCCCTTGTAAAGCTATCGTAAAAGGAGATGCTCTCTATGCCAGCATTGCAGCAGCCTCTATTTTAGCAAAGGTCTACAGAGATCAGATTATGCTGGAGATAGATAAAAAATATCCTTTGTATGAATTTAAACAGCATAAAGGATACCCCACAGCGAAACACATTGAATTGATAAATAAATATGGGATGTGTCCAGAGCATAGAAAGACCTTTACGGTAAAAAGAAAAATGAAATGATGAAAATGGAGGCTCAATGAGACTGGCAATAGTAGGTGCGACAGGTGAAGTAGGTAGAATGCTTTTAAAATGCTTAAAAGAATTTGATATAAAGTTTGATACACTTGATTTATACGCTTCTATGCAATCGGAAGGGAAGATGTTGTCCATCGAAAACAATAGCTACGTGGTTCGAGGACTCACGAGTGATGCTTTAAAACAAAGCTATGATTATGTTTTTTTTACAGCAGGCAGTAATATTTCAAAAGAATATGCTCATATCGCTACTGAGCAAGGTGCTACTGTGATTGATAATTCATCTGCTTTTCGGCAAGAAAACACCATCCCACTCGTAGTTCCAGAGGTAAATGGTGATATCCTAAAGTCCTATAAAGGGATAGTCGCAAATCCAAACTGTTCTACTATCCAGCTGGTTCTTTTTCTGCACCCACTGAACGAATATAAAAAGATAAAAAAAGTGGTGGTCACTACGATGCAGTCTGTTTCTGGAACTGGTAATTCCGGAATAATGGAGCTACAAAACCAAAAAAATGGAAGCATGCAACAAAAGGTATACCCCAGACCTATCTATATGAACGTCATCCCACAGATAGGCGAAATAGTTTCTACAGGCGATTTATATAAGATAAACTTTTGTCAGGAAGAACTCAAAATGACCTTTGAGACAAGGAAAATATTAAATATATCAGATTTAAATTTGGTGGCAACTACTGTGAGGGTTCCCGTAGTATACGGTCATTCAGAATCTGTGTATATAGAATTTGATGAAAAAGTAAGTCTCAAAGAGGTCACTCATATACTCTCAAATAATAGGTCAATAATACATGATGATAAATATATCACACCACTCGAAATAGGAGATTCTGATATGTCTCATGTGTCTCGTATACGATATGCCGGTGATGAAAAATCTATTTTGCTTTGGAATGTAGCAAATAATGTTCGACTCGGAGCGGCTACAAATGCAGTAAAAATAATGATTTTTCATAATCAGATAAATAATACTTTACAAAATTTAGCTGTTCAAAGTAATGGCTTTGAGAGGATTTTGTCATGAAAAAATTGATCGTTGTTTATATTTTGTTGTGTTGCACTTGTGGTTTGTTTTCGAATGGACTTGGGTATTTTGCACCCCTGACCACAATCGATAACATCGCTCCAGACCGTAGCGGCGATCGGAGGGGCGCGACAACTATCAATTACCAACTCGCCCCCCCCACCCGCGCAAACCTCAAACAGCACAGTACTGGGAACGGACAGCAGCTTTATTATCATTCAAATACAAATGATTTAGTGTTTTATGGGACCAATAAATGGGCCGTCAATTTTATTGTAAATGAGCTGATTAGCTTCCCGCCGACAGATTCTGTATACGCACGATTTTGGATAAATGAGATAAATATTTATGTGCCTCAAAACGCCTTTAATGTTATCATCTCACTACACGAAAATGCAGTACCGCAGCATGATGTCCCGATAGCTCAGCCGGGACATGAATTGTTTTCCACCACTACAAATCTCTCAGAAGGATGGAATAGTATACCATTAGGTGAAGAAAGGTCTATTTTCAACGGATGGGTAGTGCTCGAATTTACAAATTCGATACCTGAATCTGGGGTTTCTGCTTCTTTTGGAGATGGTAAATATAGCTATTATTATGATGCCTTTGACAATCATACAGGATTGTTTAGGAATCTGGGCAATATCGGGTTTCATGCTGACTTTTTATTTACACTAGTGGGCAGCTTTGATAGACCTATTATCATACTAGAGATACATGATTTTCAAGTTCCGATGGACATCAGCTTTGATGAACCTTTTTTACCTTTATTCACCATAAAAAACAATTCCACTATTTCCGCTCGCGATGTGTATTTTAATCTAACCTTGAGAAATGCCACAGTCATCAATGATTCTATATTTGTCGCTACAGAAATGTTGCCGGGTGAAGAAATCTACTCAAAAAACATTGATTTTAATGGAATGACATTACCTCATGAATATGCTCAATATCAGCTGGCTTTGAGTGTCGGAGGTGCTGTACAAGGAGAGCAGCTCCTTTTAGGCAGGTCTTTGGCTTCGTATATCAGTGTTTTTGAACAGAAAAAAGAAAAAGGCCTGCTCGAAGTGTTTGCCATTTCCAGAGAAACTATTACAGAGACAGTCTTAGAGCATGTCACTACAAAAACAAACCCTGATTCTCTGGATGTCTTGCTTTATTTTGCAAACTCAATCGACCCACTACACACATGGGGAGCGTACCAAAGGCACATTCAATATCGCCACCAGGGCTTTCAGCACACGTACTTTAATGGCAATCTAGGTTTAAACAATTTTTCTGACATCCATTTTTTTGAAAAAATTCAAAAAAACTACAATCTGAGCCTTTCTGATAAAACATTTTTAAACAGCTATGGATTTGACGCAAGTGTAGATGATGATATTCATCTGGATATGTGGGTCGATCTAGTAAATCAAAAGACGACTATGTTGAGTATAATAGGTGACGATATTATATTTAATGCGGCATTTGTGCAACCAATAAACTTTAATAACAAACAAATAAAAATGATGACACAGTATATTACAAACGGAGTGGCAGGGTATGCGGTCAATTTCCCAAAAGGTGATAGTTTAACCCTACAGATGTCTTTTCCGTTATACAACATAGATTTGTTAGAAGACAATAAATTAAACGATTTGGAAGTGTTTGTATGGGTACAGAGAAAAGCTACAAATACGATATATTATCATGAATTTTTCTCTCTTTCGCAGGTAGATTTTCCTACAGAGATTCCAGGTACCAAAGATACTGTCCCATCACTGCTGTTATATCCGAATCCTGTAGCGCATAATGATGTATTAAATATAAATTTTATAAATTCAAAAGAGCAAAAAGATTTAAAAATATCCGTATATAATATCAGGGGGCAGAGATTGGTTTCGAGAGATATTATAGACGCTTCGGTACCCATTCGATCGTTAAATTTAACGACAAGTGGGATATATTTTTTAAAGGTGTCCTGGTATGAGGATGGGAAACAGCATAATCAAATAAACAAGCTGTTGATAGTGAAATAGAGAGTGTGGGGAATAGGGTACAGAATATTAAAAAGGAGGAGCAAATGGAAAGGATTGAGGTAAAAGATGTTTTTCAATATTTGAATCAAGAGATAGATCTATTTCTTTTGCTGGCAAAAAAAGAACTGCGAGAAGGGAAAAACGGCTATTATATTAGATTAGATTTTATAGATAAATCTGGCTCGATTTCAGGCAATGTATGGAACAATGCTCTCGCTAGCATGGACGGATATGCAGAAAACGATGTCGTAAAGATCAGAGCTACTGTGATAAATTATAAAGAGCAGATTCAGTTGAATGTAAAAAAAATCAGAAAAGCGACGGAAACAGAGTATGAGTATGGTGACTATATTCAAAAATCAAAAAAAGATATAAATGTATTGTCAGAATATTTTATCGGAATGATAGATAGCATAGCGGATGTACATCTCAAACAACTTCTCCAAAATATATTTAACGATAAAGAGATGTGGGCAAAGTTTAGCCATTGTCCTGCTGCAAAATCATGGCATCACAACTATGTCGGAGGTTTGCTAGAGCATACAGTGAGTGTCATCAAAATTTGCGAATTTGCGAGCAACCTATATCAAATAAACAGAGATTTATTGGTAGCAGGAGCAATGTTACATGATATCGGTAAAATATTTGAGTATGAGACAACTCCCATTATAGAATTTACAGACGAGGGGAGGTTGATAGGGCATATTGTGATGGGCTGTCAATTTGTCACAAACAAAGCATCCGAAATAAATCTCTTTCCGCAAAATATCCTTATGAAATTGATGCACATCATCATCTCGCATCATGGTGAACTCGAAAAAGGGGCAGTAAAAGTTCCACAAATAATAGAGGCTGTGATTCTACACTTTGCAGATAACATGGATGCTCAAACGATAGGAACCCTCCAGCTAAAAGATGCCGTAAATGACCCAAATGCTAGCTGGTCAGAATATGATAGATTAAACAATCGATATATATATCTACGATAAGGTGTTATGTTTAGTGCGAGCGTTATCACCAGTGGGAGCAAGGGAAACTGCATATTCGTAAAAAATGCAGATACTCAGATAATAGTAGATGCTGGGATGTCTTTTAAATATTATGCTCAATGCATGAATGATTTGGGGCTTGATCCAAAAAAGCTGGACGCCATTTTTATTAGTCATGAGCATTCTGATCACGTAGGGGGTGCAGGTGTATTACATAGAAAAACCCTCGCTCCTATATATATATCCACTCCGACATATACATATTCGACAAAGAAAATAGGAAATTTACTCAAAGAACCATTTTTCTTTGAAACAGGGGATAATATCCGAGTGGGAGACTTGATAATACATCCTTTTAATTCTCCGCACGATGCAGTGGATAGCTGCAACTTTATAATTCATCCTGTAGATGATGATAGAAAACAGCTCCTGATAGCCACTGATCTGGGCTTTGCTCACAATTTACTCAAAAGCAACATCCGCAAGGCAACCACAATCATCCTAGAGTCAAATCATGATGTAAAAATGCTGAAAGAAGGTCCCTATGAATGGTATTTAAAACAAAGGATTCTCAGTAAAACAGGGCATCTTTCAAATGAACAGGCTTCGGATTTGATAAAAGAAACATTAAACGATAGGCATGAAAGAATTATATTGGCTCACCTCAGTGAAATCAACAACACACCTGTGTTGGCATTTTCTCAGATGAAAAAGATGTTGGACTTTTTACAGGTAAATGTCGAACTCGTCGTCTCCTCACAACGGGAGAGTACAAAATTGTTTAAAATTTAAAAATCCCTCGCCCAAAATTGATAAATGGCACCATAAATAACCTATTTCTGTAGGGAACGCATTTATTTATTCCTTATATATCCTTGATAACCAATATGTTACGGGACACAAAATTCTGTCACGTACATTAAATAGAGTTTTCGGAGTGCGCTCCATAAAGGAGCTCTGACCACCTCTTGCGAGGTGGGCAGAGCGTTCAAACATTTTTTTAATAATTAGCCTATACTATATTTTATCCCAAAAGTCTTAATGCCATTTGTGGTAAAGAGTTTGCCTGAGCCAACATTGCTATTGCAGATTGTGTGATGACTTGGTTTCTCACAAATTCTGTCATTTCTTGAGCGATATCGACATCAGAAATACGAGATTCAGAAGCCTGCAAGTTTTCAGCCTGTATTGACAGATTTGTGATCGTATTTTCGAGTCTATTTTGGAGACTACCCAGATTTGCTCTGATGTTTTCTTTTCTAGAGATAGCTGTATTTATTTTTTCTAGAGCTGTTTGAGCTTCATGTTGTGACTTTAATGAAAGATCTGTTGTGGCGATACCATACGGGCTTTCGATCAAAAATTCTGCATCTTCAGAAAACGAGGACTGTGAAAGCATAACTACAGATCCAGCTGCAAGCTCTGATCCATTTTTGAGATCAACATAGCTCGTACCTCTGACTCTAAAATCACTACCCAAAACAGCCGTTTCACTACCGATAGTTATAGTTCCCGTACTAGGATCAAAATAGAGGGTGTCCACTATGTCGTCAGCATCATTTCCATTTTCATCAAAAAATGCTGGTTCTCCATCAGCATTTAAACCATATGTATATGTAACGCCGCCTATTGTCACGCTATCACCTTCGTTCAAGTGTATGACAGAACCATCTCCGAGAATACTGCCTTCAGCCAAAATATTGCCCACTGTCAGCGGCTCTGTAACAGTGATATCTGCTCCATCTGTTTCGTCATCACTCACGCTAGCAGGCTCTAGAATAGTTACTCTATCTACATTTGAAAGCTCATTGATTTCTGTTCCTGTCATTGTTACTTGATCTAAAGTTCTCGTTTCGCCAGCATCTCTAAACAAAGACTCTGTTCTGGCATCAGCTATCCTAACAAAATAATAATCTTCTGCTCTTTTGTTTCCAATACCAAAGTGTATTTTTATCCCACCTATTATCGAGCCTTCTACTATGCCGTCATCTATTTCATCTTGGTTTACTACTCGACCATTATCTTCTTCCCAGCCTGAGGCATTTGTCCATGTACCTTCATCGGTCAGCCAAGTGTTTGTTTCAGACCAGTGACCGTTGTTGCCTGACAGTGTAGTATTACCATCGAGCAGCTTTATTCCATTAAAGGAGGTAGCTGTAGCTATTCTATCGATTTCTGCCGCCATAGCTGCAAATTCTGAATGTATGATCATTCGTTGTTCATTTGTATATGTTCCGGTCGCTGCCTGCTCTGCTAATTCTTTCATACGTATGAGTTTTTCATCTATTACTGCCAAAGCGCCTTCAGCCGTTTGTATCATAGAAATGCCGTCTTGTGCGTTACGGACACCTTGTTTTAAAGCAGCTATTTCAGCCCTCATTCCTTCTCTGATTGCGAGTCCAGCGGCATCGTCTGCTGCAGAATTTATTCTCATTCCAGTTGATAATCTTTCAACTGACCTTGCCAATCTACCATACGTAGCAGATAAATTGCGGGCAGTATTTGCTGCCATCATATTGTTGTTTATAACTAGTGACATATTGTTTTCCTCCTTGAAAATGTCTTTTTTTACTTCCTTGTAAAAAAATTGTTAGTTATTTTTTTTCCGAGCTTCAAAACACGCAAAAATTTAAAGCTCCACACTATCTACTTTATCTATCGAAAAAATTGTGAGGAACTTTAATAAAAAAATAAAAAAAACGTAGTGGTGAGGACTACGTGAGAAGAAAATAGAAAAATTTTGTGAAATCTCTTGACAAAATAACTGATAGAAATACTTTGGTATAGTGTAAAGAATGTAACAATTTGTGGAGTAATAAAGATAATGAAAATGTTTTTTTTGACAAGGCATCTGGACTAGTTCATGCAGAGGCAGCTTAAAATAATCTGGATAGATGACGAGATTGATTTATTAAAGTCATTTGTCTTTTTTTTAACAGAAAAAGGTTACATTGTTGAAACTGTTTTAAATGGTCAGGATGGAGTGGCTATCATAGAAAAAGAGAACTTTGATTTAGTGCTTTTAGACGAGATGATGCCCGGACTGGATGGTTTGTCAACATTACAAGAAATAAAAAAAATCAAACCAAATATCAAAGTCGTAATGGTCACACAAAACGAAGAAGAAGGTTTGATGGAAAAAGCCATAGCCTATTACATCGATGATTATCTAATAAAACCAATAAATCCAAACCAAATTATCATGACCATTAAAAAGCTATTTAAAACCAATGAGATCATTTTTAATAAGGCAGGTCAGGATTATACGAGCTTTGTAAATGATATATCTCATCGCTTGCAGAATAAACCAGACTGGAACGAATGGATCGATATCTATAAAAAAATATCTAAATGGGACATTTTAAATGATGAACTAAATGATGAGTTTTTGAAACAAACTCATTTCCTACAAAAAAGGTCGTGTAATTCAGAGTTTAGTTCTTATATTGAAAATAACTATCAGAACTGGTTAAAAAATGCAGATAAACCTGTCTTGTCATTTGATTTGTTTTCAAAATATGTAGTACCAGAGATAGAAAAAACAGCGACTGTTTATTTTGTCATCATAGATTGTTTAAGGTATGATCAATATTTGTACATAGAACCATTCATTCGAGAGCTGTTTGACATAGATTTAAACCTTTACTATTCTATTTTGCCCACAGCAACACCTTATTCTCGTAATAGTATTTTTAGTGGATTGTTACCTGTCGATATCGCAAAGAAATTTCCATCTTATTGGATTAATTCCGATGACACAGAAAGTAGTCGAAATAGAAACGAACATCAGTTGTTGAAAGAATACATAGATTATTTGGGGATCGATTTAAACCCACCGAGCAAATATACAAAAATCTGTGATGCCGAAGAGGGGAACTCTGTAATCAGAAAAATAGCTAGTTATAAAAAAGAAAGACTAGTTGTTTTGGTGTATAATTTTCTCGATATGATCACCCATCACCTCTCAAAAGATCAGATTTTACAAGCAACGATCCCTGATGATCAGGCTTTTAGAAACTTTACCAGACACTGGTTTTTACACTCTTCTCTATATGATACATTAAAAAGTATAGCAGCACAAGGAGCCACTCTCATATTGAGCTCTGACCATGGGTCCATCAAAGTCAATAGGGTGTCAAAAGTAATCGGAGACAAGGACGCAACTAGCACGATCAGGTATAAGCAAGGGAGGAATCTGTCTTGCTCTGATAAACATGTATTGTATATTAAAAATCCGAATGATTTTGGACTACCTATTATGAATATAACAGATAACTATATCGTAGCAAAAGATGATTATTTTTTTGTATACCCCAATCAAATAAATCAATATCAAAAACAATATGTTGGCACTTTTCAACATGGTGGCATTTCGATGGAAGAAATGCTCTTGCCCATAGCTGTTTGTAAACCTATATAGGGGTATCTGTCATGATTTACACAAGTATAAATAAAAAAGGTGTGGAGTTGATAGCTAGAGATCTGGCGAGTACATTAAAATCTGGTGATGTCTTGTTATTATATGGAGAGCTGGGCTCTGGGAAGACATATTTTGTAAACAAGTTGTGTAAATACTTAAATGTCTTGACGATAACGAATAGCCCTTCTTATGTGCTGTTAAATGAATATGAAGCTTTTGTACGTGCGGTGCCTCTGTCAAAGATTAAACATCGTTTGATGATTTATCATTATGATTTATATAGATTAAGCACATTGGACGAGGTGATAGAAATAGGAATCTTAGACAGAATAAATGATGGCATCACTATCATAGAATGGCCTAGATTAATCGAAGATAATTTACCGAACAAAAGAATAAAGATTTTTTTTGAATATAATAAAAATAAAAGAAATATAAAAGTAGAGGTAAACCAATGAAAATCTACAAGGTAGCACCAATGATGGTGGAGAAATACAATGTGATTATTGTTTGGCTAGGAAAAATGTATATTGGAAAAGAAAAAGAAATACAGCAGTCAATTGATTATTTTGACAAACTGTTTTCTCAAGAGATTATTATCTTTATGGTAGATGACTTAGAACAAGTCTTTTATCATGGCAAAAAAGAGATTATTGACAAGCTTGATAAAAATGCATGGAGAAGGTTTCCATGGCAGCAAGTCACTATAAAGGAAAAAGAAAGTTGATTATATGAATAATACAGTGGATACGAGAGGGCATCTTTGTCCAATGCCATTGATTTTGTTAAAAAAAGCTTTAAAGGAAGCAAAGGTTTCTTATCCGTTTCAGATATTGACAGATAATGAAATTTCAAAGACAAATTTAATAGATTATTTAGAAGACAATGGGTTTCATTTAAATTGTGTTACGATGTCAGATCATTGGAGCATAACAGTTTCAGATGATAAAAAAAAAGATGCTCATGTGGAAAATAGCGGCACAAACGTCGTATCTTTAAAGTCTCCAAAAATTAAAAAAAATCACATCGTTGTGATTAATAGAGATAAAATGGGGCATGGGAGCGATGAGCTGGGAGAAATTTTGATTAAAGGTTACGTTAACGCTTTATGTCAAATGGAGCTTTTGCCTGAAAAGATTATTTTTTACAACAGCGGTGTATTAATATGTAGAAAAAAAAATGCCGAAATCACAAATCTAAAAAACCTTTTCGATCAAGGAATAGATTTTGTTTTATGTGGAGCGTGTGTAGATTATTTTCAAATAAAAGAAGAGATTGCCGTAGGGCGAATATCAAATATGTTAGATATTTGTGAGATATTAATCAATAGTGAAAAAATAATCTATTTGTGATATTTTTATTTTGATTTGAACTAAAAAACAATTTTCTAAAAAAAAACGCTTTACAAAAAGGACATCTTTTTTTTGTTGGATACACAAAGGAGATGTGTCCGAGCTGGCTTAAGGAGCACGATTGGAAATCGTGTGGGTGTTAGTAGCGCCTCTAGGGTTCGAATCCCTACATCTCCGCCATGTTTTTGAGGTCATTAAAATGACCTTTTTATAGTTGCATATTATCAAAACACTTGACAAAAAGAGGTTTCTCTAGAAAATGGAATGATATTACAAAGAGATTTTAATGCTTTTGTGTAAAGGAGGTAATATGCTAGAAAGAATAGCAAACCCTAATATTTCAAGTGATGAAAAAGAGTTTGATAGAGCACTTCGACCAAAGGCTCTAGACGATTTTATCGGACAAGAAAACATTAAAGAATTGCTGTTTATCTCTATAGAAGCTGCAAAACAAAGAGGTGAGCCTTTAGATCACGTTTTGTTGTATGGGCCTCCCGGACTGGGGAAAACGACACTCGCAAATATTATAGCTTCAGAACTAAATGTCAATCTAAAGCTAAGCTCAGGTCCTGTCATAGAAAAGCCGGGTGATTTAGCAGGCTTGCTGACAAACCTTGATAATAGAGAAGTGCTCTTTATCGATGAAATACATAGATTAAACCATATAGTAGAAGAATACATGTATTCTGCATTAGAAGACTTTCGGATAGAGATAATAATAGATAGTGGACCTAGTGCTAGGACATTAAAATTAGACTTGTCCCCTTTCACTTTAATAGGTGCTACCACAAGGGCAGGTTTGTTGACTGAGCCATTGAGGGCTAGGTTTGGAATAGTATTGAGGCTAAACTATTATGAATTGTCGGAATTAGAAAAAATCATTTACCGTTCTGCAAAACTTCTCAATGTACAATTAGAACACGAGGGTTGCTTGGAAATCGCACGGCGTAGTCGAGGTACACCTAGAGTAGCAAACAGGTTGCTCAGAAGAGTGAGAGATTATGCTCAAATCAAAGGTGACGGTATCATATCAAATAATATAGCTATCAGAGCTTTAGAAATGTTAAACGTTGATCATGCAGGTCTCGATGAAATGGATAAAAAGATACTACAAACAATCATAGAAAATTTTCGTGGCGGTCCTGTGGGATTAAAAACTGTTTCTGTCGCCGTTGGTGAAGATGCAGGGACTTTGGAAGAGATATTTGAGCCATATCTAATACAACAAGGTTTTATGGAAAGAACGGCTCAGGGTAGAAAAGTGACACCAAAGGCGTACAAACATCTTGGGATAAAGATACAAAATCAGTTGAGTATATTTGATGTGGATTCAAAAGAATGATGGCAAACAATGTAATGCAATCATTTAAATGGGTCTTTCTCACAACTATTTTCAGGCGAGTTCTTTCTTTTTTATTGTTTTTGTATATAGTCAATATATTTAGTCGTGCAGAACTAGGGATATACAGGGCATTTGCTCTGATAATATCTTTTGGCTCAATCATCGGGGTTTTTGGATTCAATGTGTTAAATATTGTAGAAAAGTCTAAAAAATACTTTTTTCATGGGTTACAATTTGCATTGTTCAGTTCTATCATTGTTTCTCTTTTATTATTTATCTTTAGGAGATTTTTATCAGAAAAATACAACTCATTTGATTTGTATCTCTATATATCGTATGGATTTTGGCTCGTAATCCCGATGACTATAAAAAAAATGATCAGGTCCTTATACGAGCTGAATATGAATTTTAAATTTTTGAGCATTGTCGAAACAATAAATTTGGTGTCATATACAATATTTGTTTTTTTATTATTTTTGATTGATTTAAAATTTTATTTTTTTGTTTTGGCATTTTATATGGGTGAGCTCGTAGAACTAGGTATACTATATTACTCTTTTAGAAACGATCTTAATAGCAAGCTGTACGATATTCTGCACTTTAAATTTTTGCCTACATTAAAAACAGTTTTTAAAGAAAATTTTATGTTTTTGAGTTTGACTACTATCCCGACAGCCTTGAATATGTTCGTAGCGGAGGCTCCTATTTTATTGATGGGGTGGTTTTATTTACCAGATTTTATAGGGAATTATTTTGTGGCGGCACAGCTAGTCACCGTTCCTATAAGCTTTTTAACCATTTCACTTTGCCAAGTCCTATTCCCTGCTTTTAGTTTGACTGACAAAGCAGATCTGTCAAAAAAAGTCAAAGAATATTTAACGCATGCTGTATTATTATTATGGGTACCTATTCTCGTTTTGGGTATTTTATTAAAAAATTATAGCCATTTTATCATAGGAAAACAAGAGATCAGCATCGTCAATTCCATCATCGTAGCACTAGCAATAAAAACTTTATTTGTAGTAATACTAAATCCGCTGTCAACAATTCCGACTGTTTTAAAAAAACCACAATATGAGCTGTATTGGTCTATTTTTAATATGTTGGGGACCTGTATTGTCATATATTTTAGCAGAGGTTTTGAATTTATAAATATGGTATTTCTTTATGTTTCATTTAGTTCTCTGTGTCTAATATTATTTATCTTGATGATTATGAAGATGGTAAAGCTCGAATGGAAATGCTTTTTTTCGCTGATAGCGAGAGGGCTCATTTACGTTTTACCATTATTAGCAATGTTATTTTTTAGTTTTGAAAACATATTGACAGGTATGTTTATTCTGGCGATGGGCATAATTTACGCCATAGGGTTATTATATTTTTCAGAAAAAGACTTTTTTCAGAAACTAAAAAAAAGATTATAGCATTTCCAGATGACATTAATGTAGGAAACGCATTTATTCGTTACTTATATATCCTTGATACATAATATGTTACGGAACTACATTGATATATCATAATGACAAATGGAAATGCTATAAGAGTAGCGTTGTGGAAAGTATAAAATAAAAACAATTTATCAAAAAAAGCTCTGCGTTTCCACAAAAAAAACTCTGCGTTTCCACAAAAAAAACTCTGCGTTTCCGCAGAGTCAAAAAAAGGAAAAAAAAATGAAAAAAATGTTATACCTAATATAACTGCATATTTAATTAATGTTACAATATTTATTTATTTTTTTTATTTTTTTTTTCCCCTTTTTTTGTATTCTCGCCTCTAATCAATAAATTGGACCCCAGCCCGTAGCGGAGCTCTCCGAGCTACGACAAATCAGCACCTTTGCCCCCAATCGATAAAGAGCACCCAATTTCCAATCGAGAAACCCGCATCCAATCTAGCTTTCTGATACCTTCCCTGTACGGCTCCTGTACCGATCCCTAAAATAAGCAGGATAGAAGCGGGAAAAGCACAAGAGGGTACGGCATTTTGTCGTTGATGTAGCGTTTCTACTAAACGACACACGACTTCTGCGTGTGTAATGATAAAATCAAAGAAACATTAAAAACTGTTTGACAAAAAAAGGTGGTTTTGCAAAATGCCGTTAGAAGTAATAAAGGCTCGTTTTTTTATATGGGCAACAATGGAATTATGATTTTTAGGAAACATTCGGTATGAGATTGAAAAATAGTTTACAAGTAGATAAATTGATAAAGGGTCATTCAGGCAAGGTGGTCGCCATAGTGACTCACGAAAAGCCAGATGGAGACGGACTTTCTGCGGCAATGGCATTGTATTTTTGTTTAGAAGGCGTTTACAATGCTATTCCTTTCATAATAATGGACTCTAATTATCCTGCATATTTAGAATTTTTGAATTATAAAGATTGCACTTTCATGAAGTTTCAGAGCTTTTTAGAAGAAAAAAAGAAAATAGATCTTTTGATAGTTTTGGATTGTTATGAAGAAAGCAGAGTTGACACAGATATTAAAATTTTTTCTTTAGCGGAAAAGGTATTAGTCATAGATCACCATGAAGCTCAAAAGGAGTTTTTAAAAGATAGCTACATATATTATTTGGATAGAAATGCTGTGTCATGCGGAGTAATGTTACATCGGTTTTTAGCTAAAAAGGTGAGCGCAGAAAGAAAAAAAGATTATGCTGATTGTATATACACGACTATTCTCAATGATACAGACAATTTTGTGAATTCAAATGTCGACCAAGAGGCTTTCGAGGCTTGTGTATCACTGATAAAAATGGGTTTAACTCCTCATATAATAACGAGTCAATTTATTAGTAGAAAATCAATATATTATTTTAAATTTATAGGAGAAGTTTTGTCCACCATCAAATTGACTAAAAACAAAAAGATAGTTTCTTTTTATTCAACTTTAAAAATGCTCAAAGATAATTTTTTGACTACTGATAGCTATTCCAAAATTTTGAAATGGACAAAAGGGGCTTTTGATGTGGAAGTACAAGTTCTCTATATAGAATATGAGAATAATCTGTGGAGCATTAGCCTAAGGTCAGATTTACATGATGTGGCAGAAATTGCCCAGTATTTTGGTGGCGGTGGTCACAAAAAAGCTGCTGGATTCCAAATGAAAGGTAGTCTTGATACGGTAAAAGATATTGTTTTAAAATATATTAGTGAATTATTGGATAAAAGAGAGGGCACTTGGATACCATAGATTCGGGTTATTTATTAATAAACAAACCTCTTGATTGGACATCGCATGATGTGGTGTCCAAAATCAGGAACATAATAAAAATAAAAAAAGTAGGGCACTCAGGCACACTGGACCCGTTTGCCACAGGATTGCTAATCGTATTGATAGGCAAAGCTACTAAAATGAGCGAAAAATTATTAAATCTTTGTAAAGAATATGTAGTAAAGAGCCAGTTTGATATATCCTCTGATACAGGAGACATAAGAGGTAAAATAAATATAGGGGACCATGCTCACAGTCAACCGGTGGACAGAGCTGATTTTGAAACAAAAATTCCAGAAATTTTAAAGATAAATAAACAAATACCATCCAAGTACTCAGCGATAAAGATAAACGGCAAAAAAGCGTACAAGATGGCTCGTGCAGGTAAAGATTTTGAGATGCCTGAGAGATGTATCGAAATAAAAGAGTTTGAGCTTTTAGATTTTGAATACCCTTATTTTACATGGAGAGCAGTGGTCACAAAAGGAGTTTATATTAGAACTTTGACAGAGCAAATAGCTGCTTTGTTCGGTAAGGCTGCTATCACGGTAGAACTAAAAAGAACAAAGATAGATTGTTTTGATATAAAAGATAGCATAGAGATAAATGATGTATTTTTTGGGATGCCATTTGAGCAGTTTGAGCTTTCTAAAGATAATGACTTCAAACACATTGTGACACAAACTACAAAAAGGCAGTCCTCACACAAATTTAATAGACCAGTGATAACGATAGGTTCTTTTGATGGTGTCCATTTAGGACATCAGTTTTTACTCAACGAAACGGTGAAAAAAGCAAAAGAGATAGGGGAGGAATCTATAGTTTTAACTTATCCGAGACATCCCGATGAAATATTCTATGAGGATCATTGTGAGCCGGTACATGATACGGTTTGTGAGCAAGCACACAGCTCCTTTCTTCTGACAGAATATGAAAAGCGTGAAGCACAGATCATCGGCATTGGAATAGACCAGATTCACTATATCACCTTTGACAAGACCCTCTCTCGGATGAAGGCAGATGATTTTTTAAAAAATATCCTAGTTAAAAAATTTAACCCTAGTTATATCGTAGCAGGATATGACACACATTTTGGTGTAAATCGTGAAGGTGATGTACAGTTTTTGATAGAAAAGTCAAACATATATGATTATCAAGTTTTAAAGGTAGATTCATTCGAATTAGACAACAAAATTGTTAGTAGCACTTTGATAAGAAGTTTAATAAAAAATGGTTTTGTTTATGATGTGAAAAAATATTTAGGAAGTTATTACTCCATATTAGGCACAGTGGTTAAAAGCAAGCAAATAGGCAGGACTATCGGCTTCCCAACAATAAATCTCCGACCAAAGGAAAAAAACAAGCTGATTCCTAAAAACGGGATTTATTTTACCTGCATGAAAATAGATAATAAACTATATGATGGAGCGACAAATATAGGGTTCTCACCTACACTCAAAAAAGGAAACGTGTTAGAAATAGAGACATATCTATTAGACTTTTCTGATGATGTTTATGGAAAGGAAATAGAACTTTTTTTTATAGATTGGATAAGGCATGAAATGTTTTTTGATAACGTCGATGAGCTAACAAAACAAATAAAAAATGATATAGAAGAAATAAAGAAAAAGATAATATCTGAAGTTTACAAGGAGATTAAATGACTACAAGATATACCGTCCCTCGTGGGACATATGACATCTTGCCAAGTGACTCATTTAAGTGGGAGTTCTTAGAATCCACATTTCGACAAGTAGCAAAGCTCTATGGTTACAGAGAAATTAGTACACCTATGTTTGAACAGGTAGAAGTATTCGAACGTAGTGCAGGAGACAAAACTGACATTGTACAAAAGGAAATGTATCGTTTTACAGATCGAAAAGGCAGGTCATTTGCCCTGCGACCTGAGGGAACAGCCCCTGTAATCAGAAGTTTTGTGGAGAACAACCTCGGAGCAAATGTTAACGTCACAAAGCTTTTTTATATAGGCTCTATGTTTCGTTATGATCGCCCTCAGTCAGGCAGGAGTAGACAGTTTTCTCAATATGGTTGTGAATGCATAGGATCTAATCATCCGTATTATGATGCTGAAAATATAGCTGTGTTTTGGACGTATTTAAAAACTCTGGGTCTGAAAAATTTTGTAGTAGAAATCAATAGTATAGGATGCCCAGATTGTTCGGAAGCATATCACATCGCACTAAAACAATATTTTTACAAATCACTAGATGTATTATGCCCAGATTGTAAAGATCGATACGAAAAAAAGCCCAAAAGATTGCTAGACTGTAAAGTCTCAAAATGTAAAGAAATCTCTCTTTATGCTCCATCTATGCTTGATTTTCTCGATCAAAAATGTAATACACACTTTTTAGAAGTGCAAAAATATTTAGATATGTTTCAGATAGCTTATATCGTTAATCCTCGTATAGTCAGAGGTCTGGATTATTATTCACAAACGGCATTTGAATTTATAAACAACAATCTTGGGGCTCAAAATGCCTTGGGCGGTGGAGGTCGATACGATGGACTAGTTCAGCAGATGGGCGGTAAAGATACACCTGCGGTAGGTTTTGCAGGAGGTTTTTCAAGACTACTTTTGTCTATGGAACAAGAAAACTTGTACCAGGGCGAAAACCAAAGACCAAAGTATTATATTGCGACTTTGTCCGAAAAGGCTACTCCTGTAGCTATAAAATTAATACATTTTTTGAGAACAAAAGGACACTATACGGAATTTGAAATAGAAAAGACCTCTATGAAGGCTCAAATGAAAAGTGCGGACAAGCTAAAAGCTGAGTTTGTTATTTTTTTGGGTGAAGAAGAGATTGAAAAAAAATATCTTACAATAAAAAATATGGATACAACAGCACAGTGGAAAGTTGAGGAAAAAGAATTTATAGCCAGTATGACTTGAGGTCGTTTTTGAGCATTGCGAAGTGAAATCATAACTTGTTCTTTTAAATAGAGTTGTAAAAGATACAATGAATATATTTTTAGTTTTTAATATAAACGAGTTGACAAAAAAAGAAATGTAAATTTTTTCGTTTTTAATACTAGGGTGATGTCGTTCTATATAAAGATATATATTATAGATAGTGTTTTATGGCAGGAGGATTGTATTATCATTCATTGAGACGTATGTATATGTCATTTAAGCCACTTTTGAAGGCAGATTAGGATATAATACAATTTCTCCGTGTCATATTTTATGATGGTTACAAAACAAGGTTGCTCTGATTGGAGAGCAAACCTGAAAAAAAAGTACGGAGGATCTTATGAAAAGATTTCTTTTAGTGATGACACTAGTCGTTATGAGTGTATGTTTGGTTGCACAAATCACACCATACGGTAGTGGAAGAGTTGGTTTTTGGTATGAAAACCGCGATGAAGACATGACAGGATATGGCGAAAGTAATTTAGGGCTATCTTACTTTTTACAAGCAAACAGTCGTTTTGGTGTTGATTTTAAACAAGAAAGTTTTGATGCAAAAGTCGAATTTGGTGCAACGCCTAATTTAAGACTTCTTTGGGCTAGGCAATGTTTTGGATCGTGGTCTCTGCTTGTAGGGCAGCAAGATTATGTGTCAAATCAAAAGGTTAACCAAGTTTGGGGAAGCAATCTTGAGCTGGTTGGGTACGGTGCTGTTGATGGAGGGAGAAGACCTCAGGTAAAATTTGAGATGACAAACGGTTTTTATGCTGCGTTGGTACCAACTAGTGGCATATTGCCTACAGCTGGTGCTATCGATATCCTTGTTCCTCAAATTAATGTGGGATACGACTTGAATTTTGATAGTTTCAAGCTGATGCCGACAGTAGTTTTCCAAACATATAGCTACAACAAGCACAGTTCGCCAGGTGAAAATGATGGTAACGTTTTGTCGTTGCTCGGTGCAATAGCTGCAGAGCTAAAACTAAATCCTTTTTTATTTAAAGCTGGTGCGAATTTTGGATCAAACACAGGGAATATGGGTTTTGCAGGTCCTACGAACCTAGCGAGATGGGACCATGCAAAAAATAAAACTATCGATACCCGGACACTGGGTGCTTTCATAAATGCTCAAATGACTGTGGATGCCAATATGAATATTACACTAGGCTTTGGCTATGCAGCATCTTCAAATGATGATTGGGAAAATGATGATAACAGAATGGGCGCCTACTTGCAAGCTGATTATAGAGTGCTGAAACTCAGAATTATACCTGAAATTGGATGGATGAATGAGATGGACGGCAATCATGAATTTTCACATGGAGAGTTCGTGAAAGTTTCCCAAGGTTCGTTGATGTATTTTGGAACTCAATTAAGATATGACTTCTAGGAAATATAGAGAATTTTAAGAGTTTATGGGGGGGGAGATGAAAATTCTCTCCCCTTTAATATATGCTGATTTGGCATCTCTATGATGACAATGGCAATATCATAATAGAGAAAAAAGGAAAAAGAAAAGGACTTCCAGCTATAGATACTAAAAAGACAGACACTGAACAAACTCAAATCGCTGAATACCTCGACTGGAAAGTGTCGCAGATAAATAGAATAATAAAAATGATTAATGGGAAAGCAACTCATGCGGGAGAAGTTTTTCACACAATCTTCACATAATATTTATCGTAAAAACAATTGACAAAAATATAATGATATTTACTTTGGTAATTGTTTTATAAAGTTTGAATAGATCAAGGAGTAATTTGGGTGTATGTCTAGCAAAACGATACTGGTCCTCGATGATGAGCCACATATTCTGGAATTGATAGCAGTAAATTTAAAAAAGCATGGTTTTGAGCCAGCGGTATTTGAATTTATAGATGAGTTTTGGGATTTTTTAGAGAAAAAGACTCCAGCGTTGATAATACTGGACTTGATGCTTAATGATGGTGATGGTTTTGATATTTGTAAACGATTGAAAACCAAAGAGAGTTTTTCACAAATACCTGTATTAATGCTGACAGCTCGAAGTGAGGAAACAGACAAGGTGTTGGGGCTAGAGATAGGAGCTGACGATTATATGACAAAGCCATTTTCCCCGCGTGAGATGGTGGCGAGAGTAAAGGCAATCCTGCGACGCTCAGAATCTCCAGAGCCAAAGAGATCGATCATCACCATAAGAAATGAGCTAGAAATAGATATTACAAAATATGAAGTGAAACTAAAGGGGCAAAAAATAGACTTGTCCATGACAGAGTTTAAACTTTTAAAGATATTCATAGAGCGCAGGGGTTGGGTCTTTTCGAGAGATCAGCTTCTTGACTATTTATGGGGAAATGACAAGATCGTAATCGATAGAACCATAGATGTCCACATCAAAAACCTTCGTAAAAAGCTATTGCACTTTGGAGAAATGATAAAAAATATCAGAGGTGTTGGCTACAAGATGGAAGACTGAGTACTCTGTTATGAAGCATCGTTTTTTTAATCAAATATTTTTTGGGCATTTATTAATATCATTGCTGCTTTTGATATCTATAGCGGTATACACGTTGAGGTATCTTCATAACGAACAGTTTACGTATCTGATAAACAAAACAAACCTTTTGTGGAATCATCTCTCAAGTAGTCTCATCGATATTACTGATACGCTAAATAATCCACAGTTGAACGATCAGATTAGGACTCTTTCTCACTTTTTAAATGCGAGCATATATATCTATGACAATCAAGATAGAATAATAGTTCGATATCAAAAAGGGTATTTTGATGATACTGAATACGAGCAGTCTCCATTAGAAGACAAGATAAGATTAGAGCTAAAGACTGTCGCAGCTCCAAGAGAGGGAAAACATTTCAACCTCAAAGATTTATTTATTTCAAGCTATCCGATTTTATTTAATTCGCAAATAAATGGATATTTTGTTGTGATCCAGGATATGGATGTCGTATTAAAGTCATGGAACAAATTTGTGGGTAACCTGTTGTTGTTGATTTTGGTTGTGTTCACTTTGACACTCATAATATTTATAATTTACACCCGCAAATTGATAGTGCCAATAAAGCATCTCACCAGAGCAGCGTCATTGATAAATTTAAATAATTTAGATATTCCGATCATAGTTCCCGAAGAGAACGAGATAGGGGAGCTAGCAAAACAATTTAGGCAAATGTCCATAAACCTTAAAATGTCATTTGAAAAGATAAATTCTCAAAAAGAAACACTCATGACAATAATGAATGCCATGAATCAATCTATCTGGATAGTGGATGAAAATGCAACAATAAAGATGGCAAATCAAAACTTTGAAAAGCTGGTTGGTAGAGTTGAGTATGAAGGAAAGCCATTGTTTGAGCTCCTCAGAAATCATGACATTATTAAAATTTATCATGATGTTGTAGAATCAAAACAAAATATCACGCGAGAAATAGAGCTGTTTGGCTGCATTTATCTTTGCACAGCGTCATTTTTACTTATTAATGAAAATGTCATCATTTCTTTGATAGACATCACCGATATTAAATCAGTAGAAAGGTTTAAAAAAGATTTGGTTTCAAATGTTTCTCACGAGCTAAAGACACCTCTGACAGCTATAAAAGGGTTTGTCGAAACATTATCAGAAGATGCAAATGAGGAGCAAAAAAAATATCTTGAGATAGTCAGTATAAATACGGAAAGATTGATAGCTATTGTCAATGATTTACTAGTGCTCTCAAAACTCGAACAATCTTTTAGTATCATTAAACATGAGATAGACATAAAATCATTTATAGATAAAATAAATGTCTTATTTGTCGATGCTTTAAAAAAGCAAAACATGACGCTACAATACATCGTCTCAGAAAACATGCCTGCTTTTTATGCAGACGAGTTTATGCTCGAACAAGCGTTTATTAATCTGATCGACAATGCCATAAAGTATGCAGCTTCTAGCGAGATAACAGTATCAGTGGAACACATCAACGCTTCGTTTATCATAAAAGTTTCAGATAAAGGTATAGGTATCTCTCAAAAAGATTTAAAAAGGATATTTGAAAGGTTTTATGTAGTAGACAGGTCTCGTTCCAAACGAATGGGTGGTACAGGATTGGGACTGGCTATCGTAAAACATGTAGTTCAGCTCCACCAAGGTGAAATTTCTGTAGAAAGTGAAGAAGGTAAAGGCTCTGTCTTTAAAATAGTATTACCCGAATAAAACATATGGATAACAATTTTGTCGACAAATATATAAATCTGGTCAGAAAGATAGCTCACTCTTTTAATAACAGTGGCATACTTTTTGAAGATTTAGTACAAGAAGGATTGCTCGGACTATGCGAAGCTCACAATAATTTTGATGACAGCAGAGGTACGACTTTTTCTACTTTTGCAACACACTGTATAAAAAACAAGTTGCTCAGCTATGTTTTGCGAGAAAAGAAACAAAATCTTGATATTCCGAGCGAAATGAAGCTAAAATCCGAAAATAATCTATACTGTGAACCAAAACAATCAAATTTTAAAAAACTCACCTTCCCTCATGAGATGCCAGAGATAGAGAAAAAATTTCTTTCGCTTTATTTTGAAGAAAAGAAAACTTTGAAAGACATCTCAGAGATATTGTGTGTTTCAAGAGAAAAGACCAGACAAATAAAACAGAAAGCTATCCGAAGGTATAAATTATACGCATCCTCACTTGCGGTAACAACTAACAATTAAAATTTTGTTGACTTTAGGAGCTGATTTTTTTTGTGATCATTGTTTAAGCTAAAAAATAAATAAGGAGTGTGGAATGATGAAAAGATTCTTGTTATTATCATTGTTTATTATGATGTTTTTAGAATCAAGTTTTGCAAAAGAGGGAGATATTGCCAGCATATCAAACCCTCAGCTACTTTTTAATTACGACGTAGCAAGCAGATCAATTTTAAACTTTGAAAACAAGTTAGTAGTCAGTAATACAACAAAGACCGAAGAATTACTGATATTACCCGATGGGCAGCTGGAAAAAATTAGCTATTTTGATGTTTCAAGTGAATATACCATGATTAGTGGTAACAGACTTATCGTCCCAAATAGAGAACCAAACAGAGGGTTTTATCTTTTTGATTTATCAAAAACCCCGATGGAATTAATCACTTATGTCGATTTATGGGGAATAGTTAACCCTTTTTCATGGAGAAATCAAACCTTTTTTAGTGAAGAATATATCATGATACAATGCCAGTTTCAAAATCTAATACACTTGATTTGTAAAGAGACAGGTCATTATGATGGGAATATCCCAGGTATAAATACAAGTTTTACTTTTACTGATATTTCAAATGATGCATATATTCAAATTTCACAATATCAAAACGGACTTGGACTTCAATTGTTTTATCTAAATGAACTTGGTAAATTTGATTTGATTTCTTCTCGTGATTTATTTAGCTATGGCACAAATTTGGGTCAAATTAATGTCGAGGATTCCAAAATCATCATGTCTACTGAGAGTCATTTATTCATTACTGACATCAGTAATCCTGCAAATCCTGTTATAATAAATTCAATAAACTTAAACAGAAGTTTATTTTCTTTTTGTTACTCTGACAAACTCATTTTTACTTTTGATTTGGAGTGCAATCTTAGAGGGTTTAGACTGAACGATTCTGGAAACTATCAATTGATTTATACACAAAAAATTGAAGGCATCAGCTTTGGCACAAATCCTCATTCTCTCCGCTATGTAGAACCATATTTGTATTTAAATGGTGAAATAGCTTTATTCGTATTTGATGTAGAAAATGATCTTGAAGTGGTGAATCACCATGGGAAAGCGGCGTTATTACCCAATTTTAGTGTTTCAAATAGCGATGTTTACTATGCAGAGATCGATTTATTTAATGCCACCCAGAAAATTTACTCTGTTCTGGACAACGCTTTAGTGGCTACCCTAAATTATCAGCATATGTCTACTAATCAATATTTTCCAGTAGTGCCTATTGATTTCATGCACTTTGAAATTGTTAATGATAGATTGTATGTGTCTCATCTCCGCGATAATGTCCACTATTTTGATATATTCCATCTGGAGAATCAAGAAGTAACATTGAGTGACAGTATACCACTCGAGAGCCCTCTTTTTCTGCCTCCTACGATGATTTTAATTGAGAACAGAGTGTTCTTTACCAATATGAATACACTATTGACTACTGTTTATGAATTAGATAACGACAGCTTAAATTTCATAACGAGTTTTCAGGGTCGCGTTCAATATAAATGGTCTTCTCAGCCGACCAGCTTTGTACTCAATACAAACAACAACACTCTTTTTGTTCGGTCTTTGAGTAATCCCTCAAACATACTTTTTCAAAATCAAATTGCCAATTTAACATCGCGCTCTTTCATTACCTATATTGATGACAATCATTTTTCATTATTTAATACTGACTCAAATAATTATTTTTCACATGTTAATTTTATAGACATAAACAGCGGAAATTATCAATTAATAAAATCTCTCTCTAATAGAACAGTTATACCTTTAAACGGTATAATGTCTGCTTACGAAAACAGTGAGCATGCTCCAAGCATATCTGATTTTTATGCTGTCAGAGAGAATGAGGTTGTTTTGATAGGCTCTATGGATTATGGTGACAGAAGTATCAGTCCAAATTATACTTATTTCTTTCCTGATAGAGAAAAAATGGTTTTATTAGCTCCGGGAGGTGTTTGGGTTTATGATGTGGAATTTGAGACTGTGTCTGAATATAAAGACACTGTTCCCGTATCTCAAAATGAACTGTTCAGTAATTTTCCAAATCCATTTAATCCTGAGACTTCTATAAAGTTTAGAATTATAGAAAGCGGAAATGTGAATGTCGAAATTTTTAACATAAGAGGTCAAAAGGTAAGAAGTCTCATGGATGAATACAAGCTTAAAGGTGAGTATACTGTTTTATGGAATGGGGCAGATGGTAATGGGCAAACAGTAGGTTCTGGAGTTTATTTTTATAGATTGATTGTAGGGGAGTTTAAGCAGACAAAGAAAATGTTACTGCTGAAGTAACAGTGCGTCCAATTAACGTCTCAGGGGCAGATATTTTATGATAAGCAAAAAAAACATTGACATGAACACCGTAAATAAAATAGTGGTTTTCTGTTAAGATTATTTTTTTAAAAGGAGATTCATAATGAAAATTCGAGCAAAGTTGTTTACAGGATTTTTTGTTGTTGTATCAATAGGAGTTTTTTTAGGTGTATTAGGCTTCTTTAGTATCTATAGTTTAGTTTCATTGTCAGGTGAAATTAATGAGCTCTCGGAAACGAGAACAAATGTAGCAGCGATATTGAGCTCACACTACATATGGAGGCATGGTCTTTCTGAAGCGGTATATGCTGGGTTACCATTTACAGGTTCTTTAAACTCTCATACGTGTTCTTTGGGAAATTGGCTTGATGGTGATGTCATAAAAGCGATTAGTGACCCTATATTAATTTCACTCATCAATGATGCCATTCCAGATCATGATTTTATTCATGCAAGGGCGAGCAGCGTAATCGACCATATCAGGCTGGACGAGACAGACATCGCCGCTACAATTTTTAGAACAGAAATTCTGCCAAAAACACAATCAGTGATCACAAACTTGACACTGATGCAAGACAGATATAGCGAAATCCTCGATGGCACAATATACAAGGTAGAGCATACTGGTTTACTGTATGAACGCATTATTATGTTGGCTATAGCGATAGCTATCGCTGCAGGTATTATACTTGTACTGGTGATAACAGCCAGCATAGTAAAGCCTGTATCAAAGATTGTAGATATAGTTCAAAAGGTGTCAGAAGGCAATTTGAGTGTAAAAAATGATATAAAATCAAATGATGAAATCGGTGACCTCTCAAATGCTATGCAAAACATGGTGTTAGCTATTCAGAGAACAATGGATGACTGTGTCTATTTATCAGAAGAAGCATTAGAAGGTAGGTTGAGCACACGAGCTGATGCCAGCAAGCATGGAAATGATTTTGCCAAACTTGTCGGAAATATTAATAAAACCCTGGATGCTATTGTGAACCCTTTAAAAGAAGCCATGAAAGTCATGGATAGTATGGCAAACAAAGATTTGACCGCTAGGTTGCAAGGAGATTATAAAGGTGATTTGCTCACTTTCAAAGAGAATATAAACCTTGCTGGGAAAACCCTAGAAGAGTCCATTGCTCAGGTAGATACAACAGTCGAGCAAATTTTTGCAGCATCCAAAGAGATTACTTCTGGATCACAAAGTCTTGCAGAAGCTACCTCGCAGCAGGCTTCATCGCTGGAAGAAATCTCCAGCTCTTTAGAGGAAATAAATTCGCTGACATCGAGCAATGCAGACAGTGCTAAATCAGGGTTAAAACTTGCAGATCAGGCAGTACTAGCTGTAGACCATGGAAGTGTAGCTATGGACAAAATGAACAAAGCGATGGAATATATTCAACATTCTTCAAAAGAAACAGCCAAAATTATCAAAACTATAGACGAAATCGCTTTTCAAACAAATTTATTGGCTCTCAATGCTGCTGTCGAAGCTGCACATGCTGGGGATGCAGGAAAAGGCTTTGCGGTAGTTGCAGAAGAAGTCAAAAATTTAGCCTTACGAAGTGCTGAAGCAGCTAAAACCACAAACTCTCTTATAGATGAATCTAGTAAAAATTCCGAAACAGGGTCTAGCATAGTCGAGCAGGTTACAAAGTCATTTTTGGAGATGAAAGATCAGTTTAATAAAGTAAAAAGTATTGTAAATGAGATTTCTGCTTCTTCTGATGAACAAGCAAATGGCGTTCAGCAAATATCAATCGGTGTGAATGAATTAAATAAAGGAACTCAGCAAAATGCTGCAAATGCAGAGGAATCTGCTGCTGCTGCCCAAGAGCTTAATAGTCAAGCCGATGAGTTAAAAGGATTGGTGGATAATTTTACTATTTCTAGAAAAAAAGGATATCAAAAATCGATACCTTTTTTAAATAAAAACAACGTCATGAACAACAAGAGGGAAACAATATCATCTGCTCATGTCCCGAAATTGGAACAGCTCTTACCTTTAGAAAGTAGCTATGATGATTTTGATGACTTTAGCTAATAAATAGGTCTATTTGAGTGGCAACGGCGGAACGCCGTTGCCACTCCGAAAAATCGAAAAACAACCTATTTCTGTAGGGAACACAATTTTGCGTTCCGCTATCGTATTAAAATCCAATATGTTACGGGACATAAAATTGAGTCCCCTACATCAAATAGGGTTTTCGGAGTCCATCTCGTCGACCATCCGACCAAAGACTTTTTATTCCCAATATTTTCTATCGAGGTTTCTGTACTGTACTGCTTCTGATAAATGCTTAAATTGTATGTCAGTTGAATGTTCTATATCTGCTATTGTTCTAGCAAGCTTAAGTATTCTGTCATAAGCTCTTGCAGATAATCCTTTTTTTGCCATAGCATTTTGAAGCAAGACTTTGCTTTCATCGTCTAATATGCAATATTTCCGAATATGTTTTGTCGACATTTGGGCATTACAATAGATTTTTTCTTTTTGAAATCTTTGTAATTGTACATTTCTAGCCAGATTTACTCTTTTTCTTACGCATTCAGACGTTTCGCCTGTAGGGATCTGCATTAGATCATTATAATGAAGCTGTGGAACTTCAATGTGTATGTCTATTCTATCTAGTAGTGGTCCTGATACTTTTGATCTATATTTTATGATTTGAGGCATTCCGCACGAGCAAGAGTGCCCTTCTATATTGCTACCATAATATCCGCAAGGGCAAGGGTTCATACTAGCCACGAGCATAAACTTTGCTGGAAAACACAAGCTCGAAACAGCCCTTGAAATAGTGACAAAGCCATCTTCGAGAGGCTGTCTGAGTACTTCTAGAGCAGATTTTTTAAATTCAGGGAGCTCGTCTAAAAACAAGACCCCATTGTGAGAAAGAGATACTTCACCCGGCTTTGGAATAGAGCCTCCACCAATCAGGGCAATGTCACTGATAGTATGATGTGGTGATCGAAAAGGTCTGTTTACTACTATCCCGTTTTTAAATTTGTTTAAAAGGCCCGCCACGGAAAATATTTTAGTGGTTTCGAGAGCTTCATCTAGAATAAATTCAGGCAAAATGCCCGGCAATCTCCTTGCTAGCATGGTTTTTCCTGAGCCGGGAGGTCCTATCATGAGCAAATTATGTCCCCCTGCGGCAGATATTTCTAGGGCTCTTTTTACATGATACTGCCCTTTGACATCATACATATCATCTATTTCATCAAAATCTATATGAAATATTTCTTCAATTTGTGTGACAGTAGGCGTGATGTTTTGCGAGCCAGATAAAAAATCAGCAGCTTCTACAAGATGCTCTACGCCATACACATCTAGCCCTTGGATCAAGGCCGCTTCTTTAGCATTCTCTTTTGGAACTATCAACCCCTTTATTCCATCTCTTTGCGCAGCCACAGCAAAAGGCAAAACACCTCTGACTGATCGTACCTCGCCATCCAGAGAAAGCTCTCCTATAATAGCATAATCAGCTATATTTATTGGTGTCAATTGCTTAGTAGCTACCAAAATAGATATAGCCATGGATAAATCTAGCCCTACTTCATCTTTTTTTAGATCAGCTGGTGCTAGATTTATAGTATATGCACTCTGAGAAAAATGATAATTGCTGTTTTGTATAGCAGAACATACCCTCTCTCTACTTTCTTTGACCGAATTTGATGGCAACCCAACTATTGAAAAGCGATACAGACCTGATTTTACATGTGCTTCAATGTCTATCTTTTCTGCATCTATACCATTCAACGTGTAAGAAAACGTCCTCGCAAACATACTACCTCATTTAACCGCCGATAAAGTCGGTCATATTTTTGATTTTTAGTTTTTTCGTAATTAAGTCTATTGTCTCTGCAGGGTTTTTGGTACTATAAATATTTGCAGGAATGATATCCTTAAAATATTGACCGTAAAACTTTGTGCTGATACGGTTGTCAAGTATCAAAATAACACCTCTGTCCGTTTTTGATCTTATTAATCTGCCGATACCTTGCCTCATGCGAAGCAAAGCGATAGGGAGAGAATAGTGCATAAATGAATTTTTCCCCTCTCTCTCTAGTTTTTCGTGCAGAGCCTCTACTATAGGTTCTGTCGGTGCCTGGAAGGGCAATTTATGTAAAATAAGTAGCTCTAGAGATTCACCCTGTACATCAACTCCCTCCCAAAACGAATTTGTCCCGAGTAATACAGCTTTGCCATCATGTATAAATTGATTGAGTATATTTCCCCTGCCAGAAGCTCCTTTTTGAGCTAATAAAAGAATGTCATTTTCATAACAAACCTGTTCTATTCCGTCATAAATCATTTCTAAATCTTTTTTTGCTGTAAACAATATCAGAGTTCCTACTTTGTTTTCGGACAGTATCGTTTTTATTAAATCTCTACTTTGAGGCATAAAATATGCATCAGATATATGGGGTAAAAACTCTGTATTTAATATTAGTGATTGCCTATCATAATCAAATGGGGAAAGAACTGTTTGCTCTAAAACAATCCTAGACCAATCTTGACTTTTATCCTTTTCAAATTTATCTAAACCCATGCTTGATTTAAAAAACTTAAACCCGTTTTTTAGACTCAATGTCGCCGAAGTAAATATTAGAGATTTAATCTTTCTGTATATAATATCTGGTAAAATGTCATTTACTTGTATAGGTGCATAATTAAACACGCCTATAGGAAAGTTTTCTGTCTGGATATCTAAACTAGAAAGCCAATATGCATATTTACTCAGCTCGGGGTCTATCAGTTCCTCTATATTTCTGGCTAGTTGATTTATATTTTCTGTAGTTTTTTCCAGAAATTCTAGCATGGTATCTTGATCATGAAATTGTTTTGATTCGTAGAGCATTATACGCCCATGGATGCTTTTTAGCTCTGATAAAACTTTGTTCAGATATGTTTGTAGAGCGACCAGAGCACCAACCCATTGTTCTAATTTATCATGATGTTTTATTCGAAGCTTGTTGTAAGCTCCTTTTTGCTTTACAATCTCTCCTGACAATCTAAAAGGCAGCTCTACTATTTCTTTTGAATCTTTCATATAGTCTGTCAGTTTTTCTATAGATTTGATTAGTCCTTCTTTTTCTTCATCTCTGATAATGCTTTTCAGCACTGAATTTTTTAGATTTACTATCATCCCATATTGAAAATCATTTCTGATAGCAAAAATGGTGTTTAAAAATCCTATGACATCAGGGAACGAAATAGAGAACCCTAGATATCCTGGTGCCGAATGCAAAAGGTTGTGTGCTTCATCAAAAATCAGATAATCTATCTCGCCTAAAGTAGGCTGTTCATTTTGAAAATCAGAAAATAAAAGCGAATGATTGATGATCAAGAGATTTGCTTTTTCAGCTTTTTGCCTTACTTCCATCAAGAAACATTTACTAAAAAATCTACATTTTCTACCGAGGCATAAATGCCTATCGCTAGATAATCGCTTCCAAATATACGAATACTTTGAATTATGAAATGACTGATTTTCTGTAATATCACCTGTTTTGGTATTTATTGCCCATAAAAATAAATATAATAGTCCTTTAGCTTCACTAGGTGAGAAAGGATTATTGGCTTGTTTTAAGATAAATGATTCGTATATTTCTTGCCATTTTCTCATACATAAATAGTTGTCACGTCCCTTTACTAGTACTGCTAAAAAGCTCAAATCGATCGCTTTCATTATCAAAGGCAAGTCTTTAAATAACAATTGTTCCTGAAGGTTTTTTGTATTTGTAGACACGACTATTTTTTTCTTTGTTTTTTGCGAGAACAATAGAGAAGGTACAAGGTAAGCTAATGATTTTCCTACGCCAGTTCCCGCCTCTACTATGAGATATTCCTCTTTTATAAAAGCATCTAGGATTGATTTGGACATATCTATTTGTCCTTGTCTGAGTTCATAGTTTTCAAACGATTTTTGAAACATCCCATTTTGTTTAAAAATGGCATCAATACTAGGATCTATTTCTTTTTCAGCTTTGTTTTCTATATAGTTATAGTGTTTAAAAGCAAAAGGAGATTTGTCAAAAGCTGATCTTTTGAGAGCATGCTTGATCATATGATCTCTCAAGAGTGTCATGTATGGTAGCAAATAATCATTCGTTGTTTTATATGAAAACCTATTAGTTCCCATCTCTGGTTTATTACAAAACTCCGCTAAGGTAACTAAAAAGTTTATTTCATCTGGTTTTACAAAATTTATGATAAAATCTGTTATTTTTTGCAAAATTAGACCCGTAATCTCTGCATCGAATATTGCCCTATGTATGTTTTCTGTTTTTATTTGGAAATACTCTGCTATATTAGTCAGCTTGTGACTATTTAAAAAAGGCAGGAAGATTCTACTCAAAACCAACGTATCTAATATGGGATTTTTAATATCTGAAAGAGAGTTTTTATGAAGATGGTAGTTTAAAAACTTTATGTCAAATTCAGAATTGTGACACAAGAGAATGTCATCATCATTAATAAAATCTAAAAATTGTTTCAATACAGTCTTTGCTTTGTCAGCCTCACGTATATCATTCTCTTTTATCTTTGTAAGTTTGTATATAAAAAGAGGTACTTTTTCTATCGGTTTTATAAACTTTGAAAATGTAGTTTTTGATCCATCAATTTCGTATCTGATCGCACCGATTTCTATTATTTCATTATTTGTAAAACTGAGTCCCGTAGTTTCTATATCTACTACCACGCAAGGAAAACTGATTTTATCCTTTTCAATCATATAGTTCAATGTCCGTCCTGATCATTTTATGTACTTATATTTACGAGATCTAGTCTTTTGAGTTAGTCTTTTTTGTCAATATTTTTTCTTTTTTGGAAAAAGAAAACCTTGTAGCGGCGATCTGGAGCTACGACAAATCAGCACCCTCGCCCACAATCGATATATCATTTGATGACAAATGGAAATGCTATAAAGAGCACCCTTTTTCCAAATCGAGAAACCCGCACCCAATCTCGTCTTCTGATACCTTCCCTGTACGGCTCCTGTACCGATCCTTAAAATAAGCAGGATAGAAGCGGGAAAAGCACAAGGGGGGTACGACACTTTGTCCTTGATGCCGCGTTTCGACTAAACGCCACACGACTTCAGCGTGTATAAGGTGTATTCCTTTTCGTGAACAGTTTCGTTCTATCGAAAAGTGATAGTAGATAAAAAATAGTTGACAATTAGGTGTGTTTTGAAAATATGGTCAAAAGTGTATAAGAGAATATTTTTCTTTTTTAAAAGCGTAAGATAAATAATAATGTATCATTAGGGGAAGTAATTAATTATGGCGAATTTAAACATGATTAGGAATATTGGGATTATTGCTCACATAGACGCAGGCAAGACTACTACCACAGAGAGAATTCTATATTATACTGGATTAGTTCATAAATTCGGAGAGGTACATGATGGTAATACAACCACAGACTGGATGGAACAGGAAAAAGAACGAGGCATTACTATCACATCAGCAACAATCACATGTTTTTGGAAAGAGAATCAAATCAATATAATAGACACACCTGGCCATGTGGATTTTACTGCAGAAGTAGAGAGGTCCTTGCGTGTATTAGACGGAGCTGTAGGGATATTTTGTGCGGTAGGTGGTGTCGAGCCGCAATCAGAAACAGTATGGCATCAAGCTGACAAGTACCACGTCCCCAGAATAGCATACATAAACAAGCTAGATAGAATAGGTGCAGATTTTGAAAATGTGTATGAGATGATACTAGAAAGATTGGCTCCAAATGCTGTTTGTATCCAGCTCCCTATAGGAAAAGAAGACAAGTTTTGTGGAGTGATAGATTTAGTAAAAATGGAAGCCGTATATTTTACTCCAGAATCTTTGGGTAAAAACTATGAATATAAAGAAATTCCAGAGGAAATATTAGATACTGCAAAGGCTTACCATGAAAAGCTTATCGAAAAGCTTTCTGACTTTGATGATATGATCATGAATGATTTTTTAAATGAAACTCCTATCAAAGAGCATGATGTAAAGAGAGCAATAAAAAACGCTGTTTTAAACGACCAAATCGTCCCTATATTGTGTGGCTCTTCACTTAAAAATACAGGAGTTCAATCTTTACTCGACGCTATTTGTGACTATCTGCCGTCACCTCTCGAAATACCAGATACTCAGGCTTTCTCAAAATCTACAAACGCAAAGGTTCATCTTGAATGCAATCCTGCTGATGACTTTGCTGCACTAGCATTTAAAGTACAAATAGATAAATATTTAGGGAAACTTGTATATATCAGAGTATATTCAGGGTCTCTAAAAAGATCGGAAGTGTTTCAAAATCAATCAACAGGAAAAAAAGAACGTGCAACTAGATTGCTACAGATGCAATCAAACAAGAAAAAAGATGTTGAAGAGGTGAAAGCCGGCGACATAGTGGCTATAGCTGGTTTGAAACATACGATCACAGGAGATACGATATCGCAGCTGGATAGTGATATTGTCCTATCGAAAATGGATTTTCCTGACACAGTCATAGCGATGTCTATTGAGTCAAAAACAAAAGCAGACCAAGAACCACTGGCAGAGGCTCTAAAGCTATTACAAGACGAAGACCCTACTTTTAAAGTAAAACAAGATAAAGATTCGGGGCAGACTTTAATTACAGGTATGGGTGAATTACATTTGGAGATAATAATAGATAGACTGAAAAGAGAATTTAATCTCAGAGTAAATTGTGGCGTTCCACAAGTCGCCTATAAAGAAACTATAAATAGTGCGGTAGAAGTCACGGAAGAGTTTAAACGTGAGGTTTCTAGCAAAGTTTTGTTTGCAGCAATTAAATTGAAGGTAATGCCACTAGTAAAAATAAATAAATCTGAAACAGAAGCGAATGAAAAGGTAAAAATAGAAGTATTATGTGATACACAAAATTTGCCAGATGATATAGTCGCATCTGTGATAGAAAGTGCAAAAAACTCCTGCGGAGATGGTCCCTTGGTCAGTGGAAACATAGAAAATATTCACATACAAATTAAAGACATCGAATACCGCCCCGGAGAATCAAATGAAACCTCATTCAAGATAGTAACAGCCATGGCTATATCAAAAGCAGTTCATTTGGCAAACCCTAGCATACTGGAGCCTATCATGCTCGTAAATATAATCACTCCTGAGGACTTTACAGGTGATTTAATAAGCGATGTAAACTCAAAAAGAGGTAAAATCCTTGAGGTCAAAGATCAATTGTTAAAGAAAGAAATTGTATGTGAGATTCCAATGAGTGAGCTGTTTGGATATGCTTCTCGCATTAGAGGACTGTCACAAGGCAGAGCTGGATATTCTCTTGAATTTCATTCTTATGAAAAAGTACCTAGTAATGTACAAGAAAGTATATTAAAAAAGATCAGAGGATATTAATTGAGGTGGTTTTATAAATTTCCTTTTTACACACGTAAATACAAAAAAAATAATAAATAACGAGGATGCCCATTGAGATTAAAAGAAATAATCTATAACAGCACAGAATATTTAAAAAGAAAAGGTGTTCCCAGTGCTAAATATGATACAGAGCTCCTTTTAAGTCATGTTCTTGGTGTATCTAGGATGGAGTTGTATCTCGAATTTGATAAAATCATAAATCCAGATGTTGCCGATGTCATTAGACAATCTGTCGCAAAAAGAGGCGAGAGAGTACCTTTACAATATATACTGGGAGATACTATTTTTTTGGATTGTAAAATAGATGTAAAAGAAACTGTTTTGATACCAAGACCAGAAACAGAGTATATGGTGAAATCAATCATAGATACCTGTGAACTGCTGATAAATGAAAACAGGTTTTTGCATCCCACCATATTGGACTTGTGTACAGGTTCTGGTGCGATAGCCATCGCACTAAAAAAAAAAAAGAATTTGCTATAGTTTATGCCAGTGATATATGTGGGAAAGCACTAGAAGTGGCAAAGCATAATGCCTTTAAGAATAATTGTGAAATAAATTTTGTACAATCTGATTTATTTCAGTCGTTTTATGATAGCGTGATAGATGACAAAATTAAAGATCGATTATGCGATCCAGACATAAAAAGAGAATTGAGATTTGACTTAATCATTTCAAATCCACCATATATCAGTGAAACGGACTATGCTCTACTACAAAAAGAGATTTATTTTGAACCCAAAATAGCTCTAGTAGCTTCTCAAAATGGTCTTTTTTTTTATGAAGAAATTATTAAAGGTGCAAAGTTTTTTTTAAAAGACAGAGGTTTTTTGTTTCTCGAAATAGGGGATAAGCAAGCCGATGCAATAACGCACATAGCAGAAAAAAACAAATATCAAAATATAGATATATATAAAGATCAAAACGATAAAAATAGAATAGTGAGGTTGATAAAATAATGGATTCCTTTTTGATTAATGGAAAAAAGAAATTTACAGGAACAGTAAAAGTGAGCGGAGCCAAAAATGCCATATTACCAATTATGGTGGCGACAATATTAACGAGAGGTAGGTCAGTACTAACAAATGTACCACAGCTAGATGATCTAACGAATATGTCCCATCTTTTAAGAGTTTTAGGGGCGGTCGTGGAAAAGGATGAAAATCAAATGAGGATAGACACAAAGGACGTAAATGCTTTTGTAGCTCCGTATGATATTGTGAATAAAATGAGAGCTTCAATATATGTGTTGGGTCCTCTTCTGGCTAGGTTTGGGCATGCCAAAGTAGCGTTCCCGGGGGGATGTGCTATCGGAAATAGACCAGTTGACATGCATTTGATGTGTATGGAAAAACTTGGAGCAAAAGTTAAAATTGAGCATGGATACATCTTTGCAGAATGTCCTGACGGATTGAGAGGTGCGACTATTGAGTTTCCTTTTGTTTCTGTCGGAGCAACTGTAAATTGCCTATTAGCAGCTGTGCTGGCAGAAGGTGTGAGTCATATAAAAAATATAGCGTTAGAGCCTGATATCGATAGCTTGATAGAGTGCCTTTTATTAATGGGTGCAAAGATAGAAAAAAAGGATATTAATGATTTAATAGTTACAGGGGTGCGAGAGTTAGAACCTTTTGAAATGAAAATGATACCAGACAGAATAGAGGCAGGCACCTTGCTTTTGGCTGCTGCAATCACGAAAAGCAATATCACTATTTCAGATTGTGAGCCAAAGCACTTAGGATCTTTACTGCTAAAAATGGAACAAGCAGGATGTCGATTTCAAGTAAAACCTGCAGATAATATTCTAGACGAACCAAATGAAATCACAATCAACCCGGCGATGAACATCAAACCAGTAGATGTAGTAACAGAACCGTATCCTGGATTTCCTACAGATCTACAAGCACAGTTTTTAGCCTATATGTGTCTTGCCGAAGGAAAGAGTCATATTAAAGACACAATTTTTCCTGATAGGTTTATGCATGTCGCCGAACTAAACAGACTAGGGGCAAACATATATACAAAGGATGGAATGGCTACAGTATATGGAGTCTCAAGTCTTTCAGGAGCTGAAGTAATGGCGACAGATCTCAGAGCTAGTGCTACATTAGTTTTGGCAGGCCTAGCAGCTGAAGGGGTTACTAAAATATCTAGAATTTATCACATAGATAGGGGATATGAAAGACTGGAAGAAAAACTGAATATGATTGGTGCTGATATAAAAAGAATCACTGTTGACTGACTAAAATTTTTGTGAGTATAGTTAATTAATGCCTACTGAACAATTCATTTTTCACAAAATGAGATTTCAATGGGACACTACAATTGACTTTTTAATAAAATGTATCAAAACTTAAATTTTATCTGTCTCAATCCTTCATACAATATTATTGATACTGAATTACATAAATTGATAGATCGAATCTCACTATACATAGGGATCGTAATGACATTTGGATGATGATGATCTAGCATTTCCATAGGTAATCCTCTAGATTCTGGACCAAAGACAAAAACATCACCTTTTTTATAGACAACATCACTATACAATTTTTTTCCTTTTGTAGAGCATAAATAAATATTGCTCTGATATACACTAGGTAAAAGCTGATGTGTTGTGTGGAGCGATAAAAAAGTTTGCCAGTCTTCGTGTATGAACAATTGAACTTTATCCCAGTAGTCCAAACCTGCTTTTTTTATGTATTTGTCATTGATAAAAAATCTCATCGGTTTTATGATGTGCAATTCAGCATTTGCACCAAGGCATAGTCTTCCTATGTTGCCTGTATTTGCAGGTATTTCAGGATTGTATAATACAATCTTAAAACTCATTTTACCCCTACAATATTCAGCCACTGTTCAGTCCATGCATCATTATACGGCAGGTATCTATTAAAGACATTCACGCTGAGATCTCTTTCAGGCAAAGTAATGGCTGCAAAACTGTCAGGTAATTCTACTCCTTCAATCACAGGAAATTTCCAAATAGTCGTGGGAATATGTTTTTGAAAATCATATGTCAACATAAAATCCATAAATCGCCTCGCTAGGTACAAGTTTTGAGACCCATTTATAATTCCTGAAAACTCTATTTCTTTTAATCGACCTTCTTCTGGAATAAAAGCTCTAAATTTATCAATATTCTCAATTTCCATATGAAATATGGGGTTTGTTACATATGATAATATAATAGGTGCTGCACCAACTTGAAAAGTAATATATGACTCTGGCATGCTGTTAGAAACTGTTAAAATTGATCTCTTTAAATTGTCCCAAAAAGCATCAAATCCTCTTTCACCAAAAATACCTAGTGACCACAAAACAACACCTTCGCCTATAGAAGAATAAGCTGGGCTTGGCATGATTACCTTATTATTCCAAACGGAGTTTTGCATTTCTCCAAATGTTTTTGGGGGAGTTGTGATTATTTCAGAATCATAAACAAACGCGTAATAATCATAATTGTATGGAACCAAATGATATCTTCTATCCAAAAACAAACTTCTATCCCTGATGTTTCTGATATTTTCCGACTCATTGATTCTAAAAATGTTCTCATTCAAAGCTCTATTGATTTGTGTACTCGATATACCAATTGCTAGGTCAGCCTTGGGGTTGTTTTTTTCTGTTATTAAATGGTTTAATAGCGCTGCACTATCTCCATATCCAAATACATCCACACTACACTCAAACCTTTTTTCAAACTCTTCGATTACGATAGCACTCAAACCTCCATTTATAAAATTATCATTGCTGTAAATAATTAATATGTCTGTTTTTGTTTCCATCTCATACTCAACATGAGCCTTTTTTTTATTACATCCTGAAATTAAAAGTATTATGAGAACATAAATCGTAAAAAATGACAATTTCGCAAATATACCTCTTGTCTGATATTTGAAACTGAATATACTTTTTGTAGTTTCAGTAATAACGTATTCATTTTTCATAAAAAACCTCCAAATATTACTTGTGCGACCAAAAAATCGGTCATCAAAATGCCGATAGAGCTATACACTACTGTGTTTGTCGTAGATTTCCCAACTCCTTCTGCGCCATTCGTTGTTTTATATCCATTAAAATTTGCAATACTTACGACAATAAACCCAAAAACAAAGGCTTTAAGCAATCCTATCCACAAATCAATAGGTTCAAAAAAAGATTTCATATTGACAAAAAAGGTGTATGGGCTGATATTAAAAACATGATTTGAAAATAAAAACGCAAACATGATGGTGACGAAAATCGAAATACTAGTTAGTATTGGGAGCATTGTCATAGATGCGATTAATCTCGGCATGTATATATATTCATGCGGATTTACAGACATTGTTTCCATCGCATCTATCTGCTCTGTGACTTTCATCGAACCTATTTCAGCTGAAATAGTAGCACCTATTTTCCCTGCAAAAACAAGGGCTGTCAATACAGGTGCGAGCTCAATCATCACCATTTTTGACACAATCACGCTAATCAACGATGTAGGAATAAATCCTTTTGTTTGATATGAAGCCTGCAAAGCTGACACTAGACCTGTAAATGCTGATGTCACTGTTATCAGCAATGTAGAATCATACCCTATCTTTTTGAATTGCTGTAAACAAATAGAGCTTCTTTTGAAGATATACATAAAAGAAACCACCGTATTTTTTGTAAAAACAGTAAACTCTCCTATCAAACTAAAAATCTGTGCGAACTTCATTTATTTTATCTTTAAATTGAGTTATTTCATGTTCAAACTTCAATTCCACTGACCCTGTTGCCCCATGACGATTCTTTCCTATGATAATCTCTGCTATTCCCGGCTTATCTGTGTCTTCATTGTAATACTCGTCTCTATATATAAACATCACGATGTCCGAATCTTGCTCAATTGCCCCTGATTCTCGCAAATCTGAAAGCAAAGGCTTTTTATTTGTTCTTTGTTCAAGACTTCTATTTAACTGAGACAAAGCTATCACAGGGACATCCAGCTCTTTTGCGAGTACCTTTAATCCTCTAGATATTTCAGAGATTTCTTGTTGTCTATTTTCTCCTACTCTGCGAGCAGACATTAGTTGTAAATAATCTATTACTATTAAATCCAATCCTTTAAGCTCGGCTTTTAATCTGCGAGCCTTTGCTCTGATGTCCATGACGGTATTGTTACCACTATCATCTATAAAAATATCTTTTTTTCCTATCTCTTCTGCAATTCCTGTTATTTTTAATATTTTTTCATGAGTAATTCCTACACCTTTTATCATTGTATCCATAGGGATTTCTGAGGAACTACTTAAAAGTCTCAAGATCAATTCTTCATTTGACATTTCCAGAGTAAAAATGCCTACTTTTTTATCATGCCACATTGCTGCATTAAACGCAATATTTAAAGCAAATGATGTTTTTCCCATCGCAGGTCTTGCAGCCACTACGACAAACTGCCCTTTTCGAAATCCTCCTATCATTCTATCCAAAGTAGAAAAACCTGATGGAATACCTATTACACTAGACTTGCTCAAGGCTACTTCTTCTATTTGTTCTAAAGTGTTCGGGATTATTTGATTTATTCTGACAAATGATTGCCTATTAGGCATATCAGATATTTTAAAAATAGTCTGTTCTGCCCAGTCAACCACGTCAGTTGCTGGACCTTCTGGTTCATAACATCGTTTGATAATGTTGTTAGATGCTATGATCAAGTCTCTCAGGAGAGCTTTTTCGAGTACGATGTTTGCATGATATTCTAAATTTGCAGAGCTTAAAACCACATCAGATAGCTCGTTTATATAAGCTCTACCACCTACTTTGTCAAGGTGTCCTCTCTCTTCTAATTTGTGTATCAGCGTAATAATGTCTACTTCTATGTTTTCTTCAAACAATTCTGTTATACATTTGAAGATGACTCGATGAGCAGTCTTGTAAAAATGGTTTTCAGCTATTTTTTCTATACCCATAGCAACTGATTGGCTATCTATCATCATCGCTGATAATACTGCTACTTCAGCATTTAGGTCACTTGGCAAGACTCTTTCTAAATTTTCAGACTCACTTTTTATCATAATCTATTATCCTTAAATATGCATCTCTAAATGATTGTATATCAACCCAAGCTTGCTTTTTTAGCTGTACATTTTGTAACAATTCTATAGGATTATATGTGACATAAATAGGGATTCCGTCAAACATTTTCCCTTGGGCTGTTCGATAATATTCGATATTCTCGTTTTTTTGAAATAACGCATTTGCGGGTGTTTCTCCAAAAACAAGAATGATTTTTGGTTTAACAATACTTATTTGTTCGTACAAATAAGGCAAACACTTATTTATTTCAGCGTAATCCACATAATTCGTCTTGCATTTCGTTATATTTGTGAGATACAGATCACTTCGTTGCATATTTATAGCTCCCATCATCTTTTCAAACAATTTCCCATACTCACCTACAAAAGGTCTTCCTAATATGTTTTCATCTGCGATAGGAGGGTTTCCTATGATTAAACGATCTGTGCCTATTCGACCTTCTCCGTAGACAAGCTTCATTCTATATTTTGCAAAAGAACATTTTTGACAATTTGAATACCTTTTTTGTAAAATTGCCAAGTCAACCGTTTGATTTTTATCAGGTTCTTCTTTGATCGGTTTTTTGCTTATTCGCCCTACGAACTTATTTGATTTGATAAAAAAATCAGATATTCCATAATAATGATACAACTCTATGTATTGCTTTAAAGCCTTTAAAGACATAGATAAATCTTCCTTTTATAATAAGATAACGCTATATACACTATTTGTTAGTCATCAATATAATTGTCCTCATAGTCATCAGTAAAGTTGTTGTTATAATTATCAAAGACATCTATATCTTTACTCAATTTATCTTTTCTATCATCTTCATACTCTTCTATATATTCGACACTGTCTAGATCTCTTCTTTCTGTTGGATCTGCCTCTTCTATAATGTAATCAGGAACACTATTCATAGCTATATGTTTTAAAGCCATGGTCGTTATTTTTTCATTAAAATCTTTTTTTACAGAATCTGGTAAGACAGACAATCTTTCTGATTCTTTTTCTGCAAGTATGCAGAACAAATAGTCCATGTTGTTTGACTCTAAAAACTTATCAACTGTTATTTCCTTTTTGTTGCTCATGGTATACCCTTTCTACTTCTCTTTTTTATATATTAATAGGAATAAACTCACAAATATAGGACTGTTGTCAATGAGATGCGTTGACTAAACTACGATATTATTCAACAGTCCTATATTGTGTAATATTGTCTAAAAATCATTTTTTAATAGACAACCTCAGTCCAAATCTTCCTCTTCATTTTCTATTTCGTCATCGTCTTCTTCTTCGTCATCATCTTCATCTTCATCGTCTTCATCATCATCTTCGTCGTCGTCAAAATAATCTTCGTCATCAAATTCTTCATTGAAGTATTCTTCAAATGCATTTATCACTTTTGTATGTTCCTCGTCATCTTCAATATTTAGAATATCAATATTTTCGTCGTCCATACCTTTACATTCGTAAACAAAGTATTCGTTACTATCCAATGGTAACAAGGCGACATATGATTTACCGTCGACTTCTAGAATGTCCAAAATTTCACATTCTTCTATAGTACCATTTTCAAGCTCAATTTCAATCGTTTGGATCAAATCATCCTCTTCATGCAAATTTTTTACAAAAGGTTTATTATCAGTCATAATCCTCTCCTTAATAATTTATATTTCACAATCAAGCCATTTTTTTTTTTGTTTAAATTCTTGCAAGTTTTTTTTTCTATTTTAAAAATTAATTGTACCTTTATGCAAATTAATGATACAAATCCCTCGCACCTTTTCTAATACATTCTAATTCCTCTTTCACTCTGTTGATTAAATCGTTGTTTCCTAATTTATTGACTAATCTGTGCAGCATTTCATACCCAGCATTTTTTGTTTTAGGAGTAGAATAGTTTTCTATGTATTCAGCAAAGGTCAAGATAGCATTTGGCTGACAAAAAGATTTGATATGCATATTCTTAGCCATATCCATAAAACTTTTTCCGTGCCGCCCTAATCTATAACATGCAGTACAAAATGAGGGTATTAAATCCATAGAAATCAAGTCGTATATCACATCGTCGAGAAGTCTCTCATCACCTACTTTAAATTGCTGAGCAGTAGGTATATTTATATTATTCTCATGATAGCTACCCGGACTCGTTTTTGATCCTGCTGAAATTTGAGAGACACCTAGATTAATCAATTCGTGCCTGAGCTCTGCACTTTCCCTCGTAGAGAGTATCATGCCTGTATAAGGAACTGCGAGCCTGATGACGGCTACAATTTTTCTAAAAAGGTCGTCATCAACTAAAAAAGGTGGGTGACTACTCATTTCAGAACCCAAAGCTGGTTCAAGTCTTGGAAAAGATATCGTATGAGGACCTACATTGTATATCCTTTCAAGATCTTCAGCATGCTTTAGCATAGCCAGTGTCTCAAAATAGGGGTCAAACAAGCCATACAAGACTCCCATCGCGACATCGTCAATATCAGCTTCTTGGGCTCTATGTAGAGCATTTAAACGCCATAAATAATCTTTCTTTTCACCAGCAATATGTACTCTTTCATATGTTTCTTTATGATAAGTTTCTTGAAAACACTGATATGTTCCTATTTGCGATGACTTTAATATTTTAAAATGTTCTATAGACATAGGTGCTGCATTTACATTTACTCTTCTTATTTCACCAGCGGGGGAAGTTTTTGTCGAATATATTGCCTCTATGCTTTCCACTATTTTGTCTATTCCAAATGTATGTGTTTCACCATATACTGCTAGGATTCTTTTATGCCCTTGTTTTTGGATGATTTCGACTTCTTCCCGGATTTGTTTCAAACTTAAAGTGCATCTATCTAGTTCCATATTATCTGCTCTAAACCCACAGTATTGGCAAATATTTCCACATTCATTAGTAATATACAGAGGCACAAAAATCACTATTCGATTACCATAAATGGTCTCTTTTACTTTTTTTGCGAGAGTATATAGATCATTGATCAAGTCTTTGTCATCTAAATGTAACAATACAGATGCTTCACGTATGCTTAGACCTTTTGCTTCTTCAGCTTTTTTGAGTATATCACGGACTTCATTTTTCTCTATGTTTTTTGTGCTACTGATGGTTTCCCATATTTCTTTTTCATTGATAAAGTTTGTTTTACTCATATATCATCCTTTTTGAACCCAATAGCTCAATATGGTCTGTTCAAAATAGTTTAAAATCTTAAATACTTAATACACAAGGCTTTTACTGCCTATAAAACTAAAAACGATAATATAGTGCTTTGTCGACTATGTTAAATTTTACTGTTGTTTGGAAAAGGATTTACAAATGTCCTAGTAGCGAGTTCGTTATCAAGAGCTAGTAGTAAACCTTTGTCTTTACCGATCATTGTAATCTTGCTAAGAATATCAGATGCACCTGATTCTTCTTCTACCTGTTCGTTGACATACCACAGGATAAACTGATAGCATGCGTGGTCATTTACTTTCATGGCAAGTGTTGCAATGTCATTAATGAGTTTGGTAACTTTTTTCTCATGTGAAAGAACCGTTTCAAAAACGTCTTTTATATCCTTGAATGATGTCTGAGGCTGTGGAATAGAAGTAAGAACAGGTTCTGCACCTCTATCCAAAATGTATTGGTATATGTTTATGCCATGAGCCATTTCCTCTTTTGCCTGCATAAACAACCAATTTGCTACTCCTTTTAATCCATTTAGCTCCATAAAGGCAGACATGGAATGATACAAATATGCTGAATAATATTCAGCGTTTACCTGTTCGTTTAATGCTTTCACCAATTTTTCATTGATCATTTTTTTACCCTCCGAGAATTTTATTTTCTATATTATTTTGATTCCAAACATTATTTACCATATCTTTTTGTCAAATGTTTTCTTTAAAAACATTATATAAAGTTTTGGAGACTGCTCACTTGTTCTTTACCCGTAATCCTTTTATTCCGCACGCCTGCTATTAACAAAGCTTTCTTGTAAATAACAGCACGAAAATGAATATACCTTGTACACGCTGAAGTCGTGTGGCGTTTAGGTGTGCCTGACATCAACGACAAAGTGTCGTACCCCCCTTGTGCTTTTCCCGCTTCTATCCTGCTTATTTTAAGGATCGGTACAGGAGCCGTACAGGGAAGGTATCAGAAAACTAGATTTGGTGCGGTTTTATCGATTGGAAATTGGGTACTTTTTATCGATTGAGGCGGGGGTGCTGATTTGTCGTAGCTCACCACCCCGTCTGCTTCGCAGCCACCCCTCCGAAGAGGGGAATTGGATCGCCGCTACGGTAGTTTATCGATAGATACGGCTTCAGGTTTCCAGATTGATCCACATTGCAGGTCTTAGCCCACCTTCTGCGTCATAAATATGATTACTGCTCATATCGATATTTCCGTTATTATCTACTCTTGTAGCTCGAAAGCTGAAACTACCCGGTGACCTTAGCCACCACCACGATGCCACTCCATTATATTCAGCAATGCGTTTTTCGTTATACTCATCTTTGATAATCTGAGCATTTCGAGGTCTTTCAGATAACTGAGTGCTATCACCAAAATACCGGACAACTTCTGAGACACTCAGAAGAAATATTTTATCTTGAGTATTCACACCAGCATTTGTTCCATACCAATGATTGTTTTCGTTTATTAATGTAGTCTCGACAATACATGCTCTTTCATCATCACTAAAGCTGCTGTAAAAATCATTGTTCAGGTATCTTCTTATGTTGCTGGATGCCCATGTAATAGGTGTATCTGCACTATGATATTCTCTTTTTTCTATAATATCGACACTAATGATTTTTGCTAGATTGTCTATAATATCCAGTATAAGCCAATTGCTACCTCCAAAAACAATTATAGAACCTGTGGTGTATTCTACAATAGGTTCTATTATAGTCGGTGTTTCTGTTAGTATAGGCGTGTTTATTACGATTACTTCAGTCAGAACTTCTTTTAAATTTTGGTCTGTTACAAGATTGGTTTTCTTGTTATATTTGATGAAGTATACCAGCATTATAGTAGCAATTATTGTGACTACTAAAAAAAATAATCTGATTTTCATTGAGGTTTCTCCTTTATAATTTGTAGGGAACTCACTTGTTCGTTCCGTAATATAATGTGTTTACACATATTTTATACGGAACGGCTTACGGCGTTCCCTACGAAAACCCTATTTAATGTACGTGACGGAATTTTATATCCCGTAACATATTGGGTTTTAATACGATAGCGGAACGAAAAATTGCGTTCCCTACAGAAATTGGTTACTTTTCGACTTTTTGGAGGGGACTCCTTCGGTGTGAGTCGGTAATAATATAATATATTATTCTTAATTAAAACTAATAACAGATGTTGTTTATTATTATAATTTTACCTATTTTCTTCTAAATCCCACACCGAATGTTACCGCATGAGACATCATTGCTTCTCTTGATATTATTGTGCCTCGATACCTTATGTACAATGAAACCGGTATTGCCTCAGAATCTCCTTTTTGTGAAAAATACAACTTACTAGTCGTTGGGCCAGTCTTTTCCTGATATATCAAAGTTTCAAAACCATACTCAAACCCAAAACATCCTGAATAATTTAGTTTATGAAATTTTGAGGATTGTCCTCCAAATTCGTATAATGCACCCAAATTTAATCTAGCAGTCTCACCAATAGGAACGATAATTCCAATAGTTGGAGCAAAACTATGCATAGTAGAGTGTCCTTTTATCTCTTTTTCCTGCCCTTCAGAATCAATTTCCTTTTCTCCTGTAAAGATTTGACAAAATCCAAATCTAGCATCACCTCCAATAAATGTGTATGGTATAAATGAATGAAAAGTTCCAAATTCTAAGATGATATGTGCAAATGGCTTTTCGTCTTCATGTAAATTTCCAATATTATGAGCAGGAGAACCAAATTCTCCGCCCACGCCAAGCGTAAATGTATTCCTAGTACTAGACGATTTTGCTTCTTCTTCTCGGCGTTTTGTTACTTCTTCTCGGCGTTTTGCTTCTTCTTCTCGGCGTTTTGCTTCTTCTTCTCGGCGTTTTGCTTCTTCTTTTCGTAGTTCGTCACCATCCCACCATTTGCCATATCGGTATGTATATGTCCCTGGATATCTCCTTTTGGCATCATAGGCCCTTGTAAAAGATAAAGATCCAAAAGCATTGGAATGCACATTAACAGATGCACCAATAGTTATGTGTGTTATTTCGCTATTTTCAGCAAACGCACCACTTCCAATTGTGGTTACAGAGTTTGGAATTGTTACGCTTGTTAATCTGTTATTAGCAAACGCATTATTTCCAATTCTGGTTACAGAATTTGGGATTGTTACTCTTATTAATCTGTTATTAGCAAACGCATTATCTCCTATAGTAGTTACTGTGTTGGGGATTAATATCATTGTGAGTCCTGCATTGTTAAAAGCATCTTCAGCGATTGTATGTATTGTTACGGGTTCACCCCAAATGCTTTCAGGTAGGCGGGGCAATGTCGTAGAAGATCTTCCTTCGTTAGAAAAACCTCTAAGAGTAGTTCCATCAATGATGAAATTATTCGAAGCATTTCGATCTCTGTTAAACAAGTTTTCTCTAATCGGTGTAATAGTAATTCTTGCATTTTCTGGTGGGTTATTATTAATTGTTCTAACTCTGATAGACATACTATCAGTGATTTGCCTCATGTTTACACTAGAAAAATAAACTGTTGTGTAGCTATTTCTATAAAAAGAAGATGTGATAGTTTGGTCACTCCGTCGGATAGTAAAGCTACGTGAAAGATTATTATTACTGGTACCAATAACCCTGTTTTGGTCATTTAGTATTTGAAAAACAGTATCAAAACGATATGACCAACTTCTGTCATATGGATTATTTCTACTAACGCCTGAATTTGGCCAGCTGCTTAGTCCCCATTCTGAAGCCATACCTGTTGCTATAAGTTCATCATAGACCATTTGTGTAGCTCGTTCTATTGCACGTAATGTATTGTCAAAAAACTCTGCATTAGCTCTCATATTTAAATCAAATTGCATTGGTCTGGTTTCTGCAAGGTAATTTACTTCACCTATTTTTAAATCAGAACAATAAATCATTCTAAAAGGCGGTGGCACATCACTTAATAAACGATAATAAAACTGCTCTGTTTCTGCTAATCTATCAATCCATCTTCTTCTCCATTCAAGAAGTTCAATTCCATCTGTTCTTAGACTTCCTGTTCTAAGATTTGCAGTTGTCACTGTTGTTCGATTTACAGCTTCAAGAAGAGTTGGGTCAAATTGAGATGCTGAAATATAATAAGTAAGAGCCGCAATTTCTGTCCCTTGTCTTGAAGCTACGATACCTTGTGCAACTCTTCTTTGAGCATTTCTTTGATTTTCAGTTGCCATAGCACTCATTGCGGTTCTGCCTGCAGAGCTTAGTTCTATACCCAGTCCACTCATTAGCTCTCTGGCAGCTCTTTGGATAGCAGTATGGTCATCAATTTCAGTTTGGGAAGTTGATCCTGTATATGAAGATCTTACACTTTGTCCGTCTACAATTCTGATATCTAATGTAATGCCGGAAGCTGTTCTACGAACAATTCCACTTAAAACAAGATTTGGCTGGTCAGGTAAGTCTGCAAAATTTATATTGTCAGCGTAACTAGCACGATTCCTTTCAACCTGAGCTTTTTCTAAAGTTTGCCTCTCAACTACATCTATTTGTGTAAATGTCTTAAATAAAGATATTAATACCCCTTGCACCTCTGCTGGTAAATAATTTTGTTGATCAGTAAGGCCTTGAGATTCAAATTCTAGGATAGCTATTCTTTGTCCGCTACCACCGTCTCCTGTGTAGTATTGTTGGGCGGAAAGTAATATTGCTATGTTTGATAACAATATACAAAAGATAATTTTGATTTTGTGGTTCATTCTATTTGCTCCTTATTTTTATTTTTTTTCGGACTGCGGTCATAAATGCGTTCCCTACAACCTACTGATATTATTTGTTAAATCAGATGAAAATCCATCTGACTTGATAGATAGCTCCACCATTTGTATTGCTCTATTTCTTGCTTCAGGTGTATTTCTATGCTGGACTCTATTGCTTATTGCGTTTGAGAATATTTCTGCATTGGATGGATGTCGAAATGAATAGTTTAGTATATATCGCACATAAGCAAATCTGGGGTCATCGCTATCTACATCATGAAGTTCAAGAGATGCGTTTAAAGCATACATGTTTGTGCCAGATTTAATAGTTCTAATGCCGTTAGAATTTAAGACTTCTGTAAACGCTTTTTCTATTCTGCCATCTTGATCACCTCTAACACTTACGATTACTGTGATAGGTTCATCAGGGTTTCTGTAGCTCAGATCATCTATAAATTGAGAACTATCAAAAATAAATATTTCGTGCCCGGATATAAGCTGTGTCTCTATATCAACTGCTCTTAGATTAAATGTGTATTCATTTCTTGTGCGGGTAATGTCAATGGCAAAATAAACTGAAGCTCCAGTCACTCTTGTTAATGAAAGCAAAGTTTCTTCGCTAACCCTTCCGCTATTTTGTTGAAAAAGGATTTCAACATCACCGAGCTGTGTTCTGTCGGCAACTCTGAAAGTTCTATCGTTGACAGCGTTACGGCTAAGTCCATTGATTATATAATTTGATAGCCCCCAATAATTTGGATGTGCTGCTATTATTACAATGGTTGCTCCACGTTCATCTCTTAAAAAATCATTAAGATAGTTAGAAGCTTGTCTGATAACTTGAGTTAGCTGATTTCTTTCGTCAGCTTGACTTGGTGTAGGCGCAGGTGCGTTGTTTATTGAAGCACATCCTGATATGAGTAGTAGACTCAATAAGATTGCGTAAAAAATGTTTTTTTTATTCATTTGTATATACTCCTCTTTAGTTATACTTTGTTATTCTTCTGTAAAAGCCTTAAATTTTTGACTGAAACCTGTTTTAGATATAGTTCTCACTGCGTCTCTTAAAACAGCATCTCTTGCATTTGCTTCAAGTGATGCACCTTCACGACCAGTATCGCTATCGGAAAAAATAATTTGTTCTTGATTATCTCTAAGAGTATAATTCAGACTATATCTGTAAAAAACAAAGTTTGGGTTGTTAGATTCAGCTTCTTCTAATATCAGTTCAGCTTCAAGTAAATACAGTGCGTTTCCTGTAGTTGTGGCATTAAATCCCATATCGTTTATCGCTGATGTTATAGCTGATCTAATCCTATTATTCGCATCTCCTCTGACATTCACGCGGATTGCAAAGTTTCTGCTCACTTCGTCAGAAGCAATTCGGACTTCTGTAGCGTTTTTATAGTCGCCATATTCTGGGCGTGTAATAGAAACCGTTGGGTTCAATACTCCATAAATAATGTAAAGCATCTCGGTTTCATAAGCGAGCTCTGTAGCTTCTCGAAATCTTTGAATAGCAAGCAATTGCCCCATACTATTACGAGCATCATCAATGAGGCTGATGATAGAGGTGACATTGTTGTTTATCAGATCTCTGTATCTCTCAGCACTTTGTCTTCTATTCATATACACGAAAGCATAATACATTCCGTCATCTTGTATAGGTGAAACACGGATTTCAACACCGATCAATTTGACATTTGTATTGATATTTGTTTCGCTTTCATGAGATTGTCCCCTTATGACAATGTCTGTTCTATTGCCAGACTGGGTTTCAATTCTTTCGCTTATGCTACGGGTGGTAACACGCACGGTACTTATATCAGCTATCATTCTCTCTGTGAGATTTTGAATAGCTCTATCACGGGCTTCTGTGACACTACTGCCGAATCCCTGATCTGTCATATAAGTTCTCTCATCAAATTCTCTTTGCAAGTTTTCTATCCAGCTTTGATTTGATATTAGTGTTCTCGTCTGCGTATTTCCGAGCGAGATACAAAACATACAAAAGAAAAAAATCATTAATTTTTTCATAATTACCTCGTTTTATTGTATTTTATCAAGTAAATCTACCCATACATTATTTACACGATAACCAAAATGTAGATGTGGTCCTGTCGATGCTCCTGTGGAGCCTACCAATCCAATAACATCTCCTTGCTTGACTCTTTCCCCATTCCTTACATTCATACTAGATAAATGAGCATAAAGTGACACGTTTCCATTATCATGCCGAATGCGGACAACCAGCCCATATCCTCTTGCCTCATTTCGGGCATTAAATACTACTCCGCTAGAAACGGCATAAACAGGTGTTCCTGTGGATGCTCGAAAGTCGATGCCGTTGTGATTAAGCATTATTTTTTTTATAGGGTGCATTCTCATTCCAAACGGTGAGGATACTATCAATCTATCCAGGGGTGCTTTGTATTGTGCGGAGCTTTTGTCAATCGGGACGATTGACTGTACGGGAGGGATGTCAGGTTCTACAGGAGGAATTGATTCAGGCTCTTCATCTTCAATCGGGACGCTTGGCACTGCTGACAACGCTTCTTCTTCATAATCTAAAATAGCTATTTCAACAGCTTGTTCTATCATTTCTCTAATAGTATTTCTAATATCTTGCGTAATTTCCTGTCTTCTGAGGTCTTCTACCTCAATGACTGCTTCCGACATAATTTCATTTAATATCTTATGTGGTAAAACCAACTGAAAGAATGCCTCATACATGCCATTTTCAAGCTGATAAATCTCTCGCTTTGTAAAATGACTAGCACGTATTCTTGCACTGCCTAATATTTTTATATACTGCTCGCTCATCATGGATTGTGAAACATTATTTTGGTCTGATATAAATGATTCTGGGTTGTCCCACCAAGCCCTGATAAAACCATTTATAAACATTACGAGCCTATCATAAGCCTCAGCTCTTGCCACCTCTTCTGCTATTTCTCTGTCAGAAGATTCTCCAAAGCCGTAAAAAAAGATGTCTTCTTCTGTAGGAGAACTGTGCCACCAGTCTGGATAAAAAACTGGCTCAAATACTTGTGCATAAAGCAAAGCACCACAGAATAATATTATCAAAATATTTTTTTTCATATAAATCCATTAATTTGGCGTATTTAATACGCCAGTACGATTTGGCTGGCTAGGATTGTTTTCATTTATCATTTCTTGAAACAATCTGCCTTCAAAGGCAACCTGAATATAGGTTACATAAAAGCCTTCGTTATCTCTAAATGTTTCAGTTTTTGATACTCTACTGTTTCTTATTGAGTTAGTTGTCGAAATATTTATTTTACTCACAAACTCATCAAAATAATACGAATCTATACCAGACTCTTCTCGAAAAATTGATAGTAACTTAACGCTGCTAGTTACATGACTTTCCACATACATACTCAGCTCTCGCATTGCATTTGCAAGAGCTTGATTTTCTGCCATTGTTCTGTCTAAAGATTCACCTATTCCATAAAAATATTTAATATCATTACTACCTAAATAACCATACCATTCTGGTCTTATATCTCTTCTCCAAATATCTCTAGATTGTGAATTTGCTGCACAAGAACCCAATAATACAGTTAATGATATCAGAAAGATAATTTTATTAATAAATTTCATATAGATTCTTGCTCTGTATTTCATTTTTACCTCCAATATTGATTTTATCTACATAACCCAAACAAAACCTTTACCTAATAAGCACATTTTTTCACTCCTATTTTCTAAAAGTGTCCAATAAAAAGGTACGTTATTTTTGGACACTTTTGCATATATGCAAACACTAAAAAAATGAAGCTTTTAGAAAATAGTGTTTGACAAAAAAGGGTGTCCAAAAATAACGTACGTTTTTATTGGACACTGCATTTAGCACTACGAAGTACTTATAAAATAAAGCTGTTAGCACTGTGTAAAATTGTTCATTTTTTGGGTTTTAGCGTAATATCGATCGGGATGCTGATATGCGTTTTTCGTAGATCAGAGGGCTCAGTTTATGAAATACGGCACATTTTCCTTTGTTTCCCGCTTCTATCCTGCTTATTTTAGGGACCGGTACAGGAGCCGTACAGGGAAGGTATCAGAAAACTAGATTGGGTGCGGTTTTATCGATTGGAAATTGGGTGCTTTTTATCGATTTTGGGCGGGGGTGCTGATTTTTGTCGTAGCCCCTCCGAGCTCCGCTACGGGATCGGGCGGTTTTATCGATTGGGAACGGGGATGCTGATTTTCGTAGCCCCTCCGAGCTCCGCTACGGGGATAGTGCCAATTTATCAATCTGGGGCGGGGATGCTGATTGTGTCGACATCACCACCCCGTCTGCTTCGCAGCCACCCCTCCGAAGGAGGGGAATTGGTGCTCCGCTACGGGGTGGGTGTCAATTTATCGATCTGGGGCGAGGATGCTGATTTTCGTAGCCCCTCCGAGCTCCGCTACGGCAACGGCAGCCTGCCGTTGAAATATATTTTTTAAGTTCTTAGGTTCATTTCCTCAATAAATGCGTAAAGTGTTTGTCTGCGTACGGCAAACTTCTTGGCAATTCTTGCTTTAGGTGTTTTCGATTCAAGCATTTCTCGAATAATCGATTCTTTACCTTTGAGTTTATTTGTTTTGTTTTTACTTCCGTTAGGTCTGCCGAGCGTCAACCCTTCAGCTTTTTTTCTTGCCAATGCCTCTTTGGTTCTCTCAGAGATAAGGTTTCTCTCAATTTCGGCTGATAAACCAAAAGCAAAAGCAAGTACTTTACAATTGATGTCATCTCCAAGCCGATAATTATCTTTTATTGTCCAAACTTTGATTTTTCTTTCCATACAGGCGTTCAGGATTCCCATTATCATCAAAAGATTTCTCCCAAGACGAGATAATTCTGAACATATTAGTATGTCGTTTTTTTTCATCTGTTTTAACAATTTTCCCAGTTTTCTCTCTTGAAGTATTTTCATTCCAGAAATAGATTCTTCAATCCATTTGCCAACTTTTAGATTGTTTGCTTCAGAAAACTTTTTAATCTCAAATTTTTGGTTTTCGACAGTTTGATTGTCTGTAGATACTCTGACATAAGCGTATACCATACAAAACTCCTTGTATTTATTATTTTAAGTACAAAGAATTTTAAATTGAAGATTTTGACAAAAGTATATAGAAACATTTTGGACAGTTTTTTTTTGATTATTTTAAAGAAAAATGCTATGCTCGATTCGAATTGTGCGTAAAGGTGCCAATTTATCGATAGGTGCCGTGACCTTCTTTTGTAACATTTCTTTTTAAAAAGAGTTTTCTAGTTATGAAATATTATTTTAAATTTTTATCTTTTTGTACTAGTGTGTTACTTTTTTGTTTTTTACTATCTTCGTGTGCATATTTCAACACTTTTTATAATGCAAAAAAGTACTTTAATTCGGCTAAAAGTAGAGCATTAAATACCACAGGCAGACCTTCTGCACAATCGATCGAGGATTATAATAAAGTCATACGAAAGTGTGGAACGATTCTTACTGATTACAAAGATTCCAAATGGGCTGATGATGCCTTGTTTTTAATGGCAAGAGCTTTGTATTATAGAATGCAAAATTTAATACTAGCACTAGATGCTTTTAATGATTTGATACAATTTTACCCAAACAGTCCTTTTATAGGTGAGGCGATTATATACACAGGAGTTATTCATTATGATTTAAATCAAAAAGAAGAAGCTTTTACCATCCTCAGGAACTTTATCAGAAACGAAGAATTCCAAAAAGACCATCCGAAAGCGCTCATTACGATAGCAGACCTCTATATTTTGGAGAAAGATTTTGTTGAAGCTCAGCATTATTTAAACATTTTGACTAGTAATTATCCCAAAAGTTCTCAATTTGCTGAAGCTATTGTTTTGCTCGGAAAAACTTATTTTGATAGTGAAAATTATGATCAATCATTAAAAGTTTTCTATGATATCACGACAAAAAAAATACCCAAAAGCTATCATCTAGATGCTAGATATTACATAGCATACAATTATTACCATTTACAAAATTATTCCCAAGCTCTGAATACTATCAGAACTCTACAAAGACAAGAGCATAGACTCAACAAGCTTGCTGAGCAAGACATCCTATACGCCTTAATAATAGCAGAATTACATAGGGTAAATGATGCCATTGATGTACTAGAATCAGTAATCACAAATAATCCTAGATCAAATTTTTCGGCGGAGGCAGCTTATCATATAGCAGAAATGTATTTTAGAAAACTACACGATTATGAGAAAGCTATTGATAATTTTAATAGAGTACGTAGAGAATCACAACAATCTACTTTTGCAGACAGAGCAGTTACTAGAAGTGCTGTAGCGAGTCAAATATTGCAATACTATAGACAATCCACGACATGGACAGCCGAACAATTAATAACAGAACAGTTTAAACTAGCAGAATTTTATCTCTACGAACTAGCACTGCCTGATTCGGCTCTCTTTATTTACAGCAAGATTCCTGAGCAAAAATTAAGTATAGAAATGAAACTAGATTCTTTGAGAAATTATGTTTTAGATTTTGAAATTTATGATATTACAGCAGAAACATATGATATCGAATCCCTATTTGCACATGCAGACACTTTACATAGTGAAGGTGACGCTGAAATCACTAATGATGCAGACGTCACTGCTGATACCGAATTGGATGGCATAAAAGAAACGATACTTTTGTTTGAAGATGACCTTGATTTGTATTTGTCTATATTTGTCCCTCAATCATATTTTATGAGCATGGTAGTTCAAAAGCAATTTTTAGAGGATGAAATATCCGCATTACAGATGTTTGTCAGACTCAGTGAGGAGTTCCCTGATAGCAGATACACAGAAGCTGCTAGAGAGTTTTTGAATGATGAGCCCGTTACTTACCTGACTACTCATGAAAAATTTCAAATGAGTAAATTTGACGAAGCTATGGAACATTATACTATAGGAGAAGACGTTTCTGATGAATCTTTATTTAAAGTATTAGATATCTTGCATAGTATAAAAGATACTCAGCATCCTGATTTAATAGACAAAACATTATTTTCTCTAGGTTTTATTTATTTTTATGATTTTGCCGACACGTTGTCTGCAAAATATTATTTTGACACTATGCTTGAAAAATCTCCGCAAAGTCAGTATGCTCGTTTTATCCAAAACATTTATGACGGAACTGCTTTTATCGTCTTGGATAGACTTCCTTCCATTGTTGAGGCAGAGCAAAAGCTAGCAGAAATGAATGAAGAGGATATACCAGTCGACAGTATTGATGTATCAGATGATGAATTCGCTCCCAGTCTATTAATAGATTATTTAGACATTTTTGACATAGAAAAAATTGAGCAAGATATTGACAGTCATTCCACTTTCATTGAAGAAATAGATTTCGATGATGGTGAGGATCTAGATCACTAAAAACACTACCAAATTGGTAGAGTGACAATACTCACAAACAACAAGATCTTTGAAACAACATATTTTTCTCAGGCAAAGTTTATTTTTGAAATTAGTCTTTTTATTGTTCGCTTTTGGAGCGGTAATATTTGGAAACATCACCATTTATTTAATATTGTTTTTTTTAAATTTTTTTTTGTTTTTACCTTCGGGAGAGATTATTAAATCTTTTTTAAAAACAACTCAAAAGCTTTCTTTTTTTTGGATATTTTACTTGGTTTGCGGTCTACTATTTTTTATCCCTTTTGATGTACAAATTAGTTTTATATTAAAATTTTTATTGCTGCTTCAACTATCTTCTTTTATAATGAAATCATTCACCCATGAGAGTTTTTTGTGCGAATCTAGTTTTTTTTTAAAAAATAATATATTTAAACATATGTATTTCTTTTTATTTTTATTTGTACAAATATTTAAAGAGATTTCAAAATGTTTCAGAGAGTCAAATTTTAGTAATTTGACTTTAAAAGAAAAGTTTTCTCTGGATTTTATAGAAAATGTAATATTGACAGTAAAATCAGTCTATGAAAAGTTTTCACCCAGCAATATAGATATAGAGAGCAAAACGATAGTTTTAGAAATAAGTGCAAATGCAGGCAAAAGGTCTCGCTTTACATCCATCAAAAACTATTTTACCTGCCCAAATCTATATCTAGTCTTTATCATCATTATTTATCTATTAGCACTGTTGTATCTGAGGGAATGCCCCTTTTTACAATATCCTATTTTTTGAGAAATTTTATGAAACGATACGCGATGCTGATAGCTTACGATGGAAGCAAATTTTTTGGATGGCAAATTCAAAATCAAAGTCCTACAGTGCAGGAGTGTCTCGAAAAAGCTTTGAGTTTGATAGCAAAGACTAGTATTAAAGTGATCGGTGCAGGTCGGACAGATACGGGAGTTCATGCTTTGGGGCAAGTGGCACACTTTGATTTCCCTATTAATATGTCAATCGAACAGCTAAAATTAGCACTCAAATCACATTTGCCACACTCTATTTTGGTTTTAGATATTTGTCTGGTATCTCATGATTTTCACTCACGCTATGATGCGTTGAAACGCACATATGACTATATCATCACTTTTCGTAGGACACCTTTCAATTTTCATTATAAAACTTCGTTTCACAGATATCATATAGACATTGACAAATTCGTATCGTGTATTCCGTTTTTTTTAGGTGAAAATGATTTTACATCATTTGCAAAGCCAAATCCTGATATAAAAAATTATTTTTCAATTGTTTATGACATAAAAATATGCCATGTCAATGATGATTTATGCATCAAAATTACTGCTAATCGGTTTTTTCATAATATGATCAGAAGGATTGTCGGTGCGATGGTCGCAGTCTCGCACAAGTCCCTAAATCCTGAAATTATCAAGGGATGGATATCTGCGAAAAAGCACCAACAAAAAAACTATTTTACGGCACCTCCAAATGGATTATATTTGTCTGAGATTGTGTATCCAGAAAATGTACTGCTGTTTGATAAAAGACATTCAATCACGACACATACTGGGCGATTTATCGATTGGTGACGAGGGTGCTGATTTTTGTCGTAGCCCCTTGTGCTTTTCCCGCTTCTATCCTGCTTATTTTAAGGATCGGTACAGGAGCCGTACAGGGAAGGTATCAGAAAACTAGATTGGGTGCGGGTTTCTTGGTTTGAAATTGGCACCAAACCCGTAGGAGTGGACTCCGAAAACCCTATTTATAGCATTTCCATTTGTCATTAAATGATATATTAATGTAGGGAACGAAAAATTGCGTTCCCTACAGATGTGGATGTGGATGTGGAACGCACAAGTGCGTTCCCTACGGACAAATAAATGCGTTCCCTACAGAAATAGATTATTTTTCGACTTTTCGGAATCGATTAATTTAAAATATTTTTTATTTTCTCTTTTATGCTTTTTACATCAAGCCCCATGCTTTCATACACATCACAAGAAGAACCAGAGCAAGCGTAATGAGAGACACCAAATTTCACGATAGGACAGTCAATCCTTTCTTTTGCAATCAGTTGAGAGATAATAGCACCTAGTCCGCTTTTTACGTTGTGGTCTTCTAGAGTAAAGATAGCACCTGTTTTTTCGGCATTTTTTAGTTCTGCTGTGTCGATAGACAGTGGAGATGATATGTTTACTAATCTGAGATGAATACCCTCTTCAGAAAGCTCTTTTACTACATTGACAGCAGAACCTGTCAATGTCCCCGTGGTGTACAAGGTTCCCATGTTTCCGTTTCTGAGCACGTCGATCTTGCCATATTCAAAAACATAATCTTTATCAAAAAATATTTCTCCATTTTCGTCTTTTATAATGTCCAGCTTTGAGCGTCCCATTGCTACGAGCCAATTTCCCGTTTGATTTGCGATGTAGTTTATAGCTTTGTATGTTTGATTTGCATCAGCTGGAATAACTAATTTGAAATTAAACATATTATTTATCAAGCCTATATAATCGATGCATTGATGTGTATTTCCATCTTCTCCTACATCTAGTCCCACATGAGTTAGTATCACTTTCAAATTTGATTTATTTATATCGTTTAATCTGTGTTGATTGTAAACTTCAGTAAGCCCAAACATTCCAAAATCAGCAAAAAAAGTTTGAATACCATATTTTGACATTGCACCTGCACAAACAGCAGTGTGGTGTTCCATGATACCAGCTTGGAAAAAATTTTCAGGCAACAATTTATTAAAATCTGTGGTTTTGACACTACCCATCAGATCGCAGTCAAAAACAGAAATATTGGGCAATCTAAAGCCTGTAGTTTTGTCAATTTTTTGATCCAAATCTTGCTTTGATTTGAGAGAAGGTTCATCTAAATTTAATCGTACAATATCTGCGAGAGCATCTCCCCATGCAGTTCTATTGTCTATCGGCTTGTCATACACCTTGCCATTGTTTGTTTTGAAATTAAAACTATATATTTCTGGTTTTAAATCAAATTTTGCAAATGCTCTTTGTTTTTTTATAGAGTTTCTTTTTTCCCTATACATCACCATATTGTTTTCGTGCTCATGTTCTGTGAGAGGGTCTCCTAATTCTTTCAATGCTCTGTACAATTCTTCATCATTTAAAGCAGCTCCATGATATTTTTCTCTATGTTCCATAAAAGATACGCCGTGTCCCATAATGGTTTTGGCGATTATCAAGGCAGGAGCATCTATCATTTGAGCTTTTTTGAAGGCATCAAAAATTTCTTCATAATCGTGCCCATTGATTTGTAAAACTCCCCATCCATCAGACTCATAATTTGCTTTTATATTTTGTGGCATGATATCAGTCAGTTTTCCACAAATCTGTAGCTTGTTATAATCAATTATTGCCGTGATATTGTTTAATTTATATTTTTTTGCAAACTTGGCAGCCTCACTCAATTGTCCTTTCTGTTGCTCACCATCGCCCATAATGCAATAAATTTGGTTTGAAATAGATTTTAGTCTACATTCTAGGGCAAATCCACAGGCTACAGACAATCCCTGTCCGAGATTTCCTGTTGCCCACTCTACTCCGGGTACGCTTGGCTCTACGTGGCCTTCAAAAGGACTTCCCGCTAGTCGAAACTGAAGTTTTGTGTCTTCTAAATCAAAAAATCCTCTCATAGCGAGAGCAGAATAAACAGCAGGGGATATGTGTCCATTACTGATAATCACTCTGTCTCTTCCTTTTGACAAAGGCTGTTCAGGATTTATATTTATACTAAAGTACAATGCTAATAACAAATCGATAGATGACATCGAACCACCGGGATGACCTGAGCTAGCCAATGTAGTCATCTCTAGTATATTCATTTTTGCCTTTTTAGACAAGCTTTTTAGCTTTTCGATTGAAATAATAGGTTTCAAATGATCACTCATTTCGTTCTCCTTTTATTTTTAAAAAATCAATTTTTGCAAGATTTTTTATACATTCAAAATAGTCAAGGTGAATTTTGATTTCACAATAAAAAATCATGGTGTTGGCCTTTAGCCTCTTTATATAAAAAAGTTTTCGGCGTCTTTATTGCCCAGCTCTCTCGCTCTATTCATCAGTATCATAGCTTTTTTTCTTTCTTTTTTATTTAGATAAATTAACCCTTTTTGGTACAAAGCAAAATGGTCACTATGATTTAAGTTTAATATGAGGTTAAAGCATTTGATTGCTTTTTCATTAGCCCCTATTCTGACTAAAGATATTGCCTTAAAATAGTGTGCGTCTCTATAGTTTGGTTTAATTTTAATAGTAATATTAAAATATTTAATTGCACGTTCATATTCGGCTTGTAAAAAATATGCAAATCCAAGCTGATATGTAATTTCATGGTTCACATTATTCAGTTTAAAAGCTACTAACAAGCTCTCGATAGCCAGTTTATTCTCATCTATTTGTAAAAAAGATATTGCCATATTTAAATATGATTCTTCATTCAAATAGTTTCCATCAATAGCGAGCTTAAAGTGTTCTATAGCCTTTTGATAACATTTATTTTCGGCAGCAATCAATCCCAAATAATAATTTATTTCTGGGGATACATCGACAAAGTCATTATTTGTTTTACATACTTGCCCACATTCTATTGCTTTTTTTAAAAAAAAATCAGCTTCAGAAAATATCTTTTCATTAAACAAAAGGATACCTAAATTTAAATATGCTGAGATATAATCTGGGTTTATAGAAGTTGCCTTTATAAATGCTGTTTTTGCTAGCTCAAAATATTTGTTTTTACTGATGTTTTCAGTAATAGCAGAAATCTCGTCATTTTTATCAGAAAGTTTTGAGACGATGTCCATATATAGTGTACCCAAAAGGTACCATGCCACTGAGTCTTCCGGATTCATATCGAGAGCTGTTTTGTAATGTTCAACAGCTTTTTCATCGTACCCTAATACATCATAAGAAGACCCTAGATTTATGTAGGTAGATGCATCAGAAGGATTTATCTGATTTGCCATTATAAAGTATTCCATCGCTAGCTCGTGTTGATTTGTTTCAGAGTAATAGAATCCCAATTGACAATAGGCTTCAGCATTCTCAGGCTGTAGCTCTATCACTTTTTCATAGCACTCTTTTGCCTTGTTTTTTTCATTTAGAGATTCGTACGCTTGACCTAGTGAAATCAAAGCATCAGGATTGTTTGGTATTATTTTTAAGGCTTTATAAAAATCTTTTACAGCTTTTTCAGGCTGATTGTTTTTTAATCGTGCTTTACCTAGATAAAACCAGCACGTAAAGTTTTCATCATCAATGTGCGTTAGCTCTGCAAAAAGTTTGATAGCGGCAATAAAATCATTGTTTTTAAGATAATAAAGCCCTTTATTTATCAAACTATTGACATCGTTATCTCTCTTTTGAGCATCACACGACGGAAGGTTGTCCATTTTTACCCCTTTTACTATTATAATGGTCTCAATCTTGAATATATGTGAAATTTGTCAATTTTTTTTTGTAGTTTAATGTAATTTTTTTTGTTGGAAACATAGTTATTACTTGACAAAATCGTGTACATGTTTATCGTGGCTGGTATATAGTATATAAAGGTGGATCCGATGAAAAGAAATATTATCATCATAGTTTTAATGACATTCTTAGTCATAAACTCCTTCGCAATAAATCAAATTATAACATATGACTTTGTCAATGAGATTGAAAATAGCACTATTTTGCTCAGAAATTTTACTGGTATGTTTAGACCCCAAATAATTCATTCATCTATTCGGTTAACAAATGGGGGTTATGCAAAAAAACATAATAACGCTGTCATCTTTCCGATGATGATAGATGACACCTCAGAGATAGAACACTATAGTTTTTCGCTGTACATATCTAGAGGTGCAGAGGGAGCTGGCTTTGCATTGGTCAATACAAATTATGCATTTGACGATAGTTTAAGTTTTAAAGCTGAATCATGGGAAATGCCTAATTTTGAAAAATCTTTTGGGCTAGGGATCGATGTGTATAACCCGCAAACATCACACTGGTTTGATGAATGGGGAAACTTTTATGGTCGTGAAGAGCGAGAAATTTCTCTACATTGGGATAATAAAGAAATATTTAAAATGATGTCTCCTGTAGAATTTCGAGCTGATCTCATGGCAAGTTCTTTTAAAACATTTGATATCACGATCCAGTATATTACAGCAGGAGCTCTCATAAACCTTGCTATAGAAGACACTGTTGTTATTCATAATTATTTTATCCCTGAAATGTGTCAATATAACAAGCAAGCCGTTTTTGGAGCATCAACATCAGAGCTGACGACTACTGTGATATTGGATAGCTTTACATTCCTGACGGAAGGTAAAGCTCCGGAATATCATATTATTGAAAGTGTAACTTTGATGAAAAATGAAGTGTTTCATTCTCAGAGACAAAATGTAGAAGGGCTAGTTTTTTTTCCTGATGCAGTTGTAAATGCCGACAAGGTCATATTAATACTAGACCTGAGTGGTCCTGATGGCGGAGTGTCAGATTGGGATGTAGGAGCTAGTATATATCTAACAGACGATGACGGAACAAAGTATGAGATATTACGCTATATCACACCGTACAGGAGACCTTATAAATGGAAAGTAGATATTAGTGATTTTTTACCTTTGTTTAAAGGCTCAAAAGAAGTATCAGCTCATATCAGCACATGGGAACCAAAGCAAGAAGACCCCAAAGAACAAAAAGGTTGGAAAGTCACAGCACATCTCGATTTTTATAGAGGATTTGTAGAAAAAAAAGCATTTGCTATAGAAAATTTGTGGTCAGGAAATTTTGAGTACGGAAATCCTGAAGAGCCTATGAAAGAAAATCTTCGAGATTTTTATATAAAAATACCAAATGATTCAAAATCAGCAATACTCAGAATAGTCACTACTGGGCATGGAATGTCTCCAAATTTTGAAAATGCCGCAGAGTTTAGACCAGCCGATAGGTGGGTAATAATAAACAATGTCAAATATCACAATCTTTTGTGGAAAACGGACAATTATCTAAATCCTTGTAGACCCCAAGATGGCACTTGGAAATTTGATAGAGCAGGCTGGGCACCCGGTGATATAGTTCGAGCATGGGAAATAGATCTAGACCAATATTTGCAAGAAGAATTTTTAGAGATTTCATACATACCAGATGATTATATAAATCATACCAGAGGTAGCACTTGGGAGCCTTTTCATAAGATAGAAGCACAAGTAATTTTCTTTAAATAAGCAAACATATAATATGATTCTTTCCTTAAATGTTTCCAAAAAATTTTCTACACATAATATTATTTTTCCCGATATCAAAGCTCAATCGAGTGATTTTATTCAAATCACAGGTGCATCGGGGAGCGGAAAAACCACTTTTTGCGAAATACTTGCAAAGTTTAAAACACTTGATACGGGTGAGATTTTTATCAATAATAAAAACATAAATTCTATCAATGTTTTTGAACACATTCATTATATTTCTCAATTTCCCGAGCACAATCTTTTAGGGGCTACTTGTTTTGAGGAATTAGAATTATGGATAAACGCTGCACGTCCATCATCGCTTCACCCAGATATACCTAGAAAACCGAATGTAAAAGATGCTAAAAACGTTATTTATTCGATATTAAATGATTTTTCTCTGGGAAATCTGATAAATATGCCTATCTGGAGGCTCAGCTTTGGGCAGAAAAAAGCTCTTGCTTTTTGTGCATTGATCATCGTTCTACGAAGCGTTTGGGTTCTAGATGAACCACTAGCGGGCCTCGATATTGATTTATCTGAAAAATTGAATGATATGATAATCGAATTTATAAAAAAAGGAGGGATTGTCATCGTGACAAGTCATGAGAAGAATTTAGACTTTGAGTTTACCCACTCAAACACAAGAATTATAAATATAGAACTTGACGAACCGAAATATACTTTTACGCATATGGAACGAGAGAAAGGATGGCATCTTGAAAAATAAATCAATATTTCTGTTAATTTCGATATTCACATTTAGCTCAATAATCCATACAAAGGTAAATGATTTTCAAATGAACTCACTATATGCTAGTGCTGTTTCTAGTACAAAAACTGTACCTGATACCTTAAATGTTACTCCTACCTCTCGAAGGTATGAGCTAGATGAAATGCGAGTCATCGCGAGTAGACCGCAAGAATCTACTGGAAGCGTGAATATTGTCAACCTATACAACACACCGAAAACCTCAGATATATACCTTTCAGATGTTTTAAAAGACATTTCAGGAATCCAGATAACAGTAGGTGGTCGAGGCGAGAGCAACCTAAGGATCAGAGGGTTTCAGAAAGAAAATATTAAAATCATGGTAGATGGAAGACAAATAAATGCTGGTTATTTTGGAAATGTAAATTTAGCTGAAATGGTCATGTTTGATATTTCTGAAATTCATTTAGTTAAGGGTGCTGTTTCTCCTTTGTACGGAGTAAATTCAAGTGGAGGGGTTGTAAATTTTGTTACGAGAAGTCCTAGCAAAGAATCATGGGTTACACTGAAGTCTTCGGTAAAGAGAAATAATACACAAAATCTGCAGTTAATAACCGCCCACAAGTTTGATTTATGGGATTATTGGCTAAACTTGTCTGGCTTTAAAACAGATGGATTTATGCTTTCAAACAGCTTTAAAGCAACACCATCAGAGAATGGAGGGGTGAGAGATTTTTCAAACAATATGGGATACAATATACAATCAAAAGTTAATTTTAATTTATTTGATACTCACACTTTTGGTCTTTCTGCTGGTTTTAGTTTTGCTGACGAGAGGAATGTTCCCGGAAATATCTATGAGTCGAGGTATAGACTATTTAAAGATTTAAAAAGAGGACATTTATCTGGATTGGCTTCTTTTCAGGCTACCCCTTTTTTGAATTTACAGCCATATATATATTATGATGCCTACGAAAATATTTACCAAGAGTTTAATTCCCCCGTCTTTATAGAAGAGAACAAAGGGTTAGATTCTATACTACAAAGCTGGACTTTTGGAGTTCAAAATAAGCTGGAATATATTCTCTCAAACAAAAACATACTCCATCATCTATTTACATACGAAAAACAAGCTTATAATAGAAAAGATAATCAAGCATATCTCGAATGGACATCAAACTCTACAATACTTTATAATACCAGCTTTTTATTTAGTCATAAATTGAACCATCTTTGGCAGTCTAGTATGTCCCTTGGACTGTCACAATCTATCCGAAATTATAAACAAAACTCATGGGATATACATAACAATACTATCGAAACTGATTTACATTTGGAGCCATCTTTCTCCTTGTACTTTGAAGATGGGATAAATAACGTAAATTTTGCCATTTCCAGAAATATACAGTATCCATACCTCCGCCAACTATATTCTAGTTCTAGGGGAAATCCTGAACTGATGCCTGAAAAGGCGATAAAATCTGAGATCAGTGCAGGTACAGTGCTGCCTTTTACAAAAGCTTTTTTAATACCTACGGTGAGTGTGTTTTACAATATTTTGGATGATATGATTGATAGAGTAAATTCTCCTATTTACATAAATCAAAGAAAGCTTGAAAGTGCTGGTCTAGAGATGACAGTACTCACCAATGTTAACTTTTTTGATTTTATCTATAGAGATAACAATAATCATCCCATTATTATCGAAACAGAACACAGTCTGGATTATATAAACCTCAAAATGAACAAAAACTATAATTTTAGTGAGATACCTCAGTGGTCATCAGACCATAGTATATATATATATATGTTTAGTGATATTAAGTTTTGGTATAGTATAAACTGGAGTGATATTTCATACAGTCCTGACAGCTATGGTCGGCTACAGACTCTATCTTCAAAAACAGTACATAATTCTGGAATTGGCTATACATTTAAACGACATAAAATAGCTTTTTCAATATCAAATTTATTTGACTTGGATTACATGGAAGAGTGGGGCTATCCAGCTCCGGGTAGAAATTTTTCTTTATCCTGTGAATTGATTTTATTTTAATATTATGACAGTAAAACAGACACTGATGCGATGATGAGTCAAACAAGCGTTTCAAAAAAACACAGAACATTCCATGTAAAAACGTTATTAATAATAAATATCTTTCTGACGTCAGCTATTTTAATTAGCGGTAGATTGATAGAATCTTTATTAATATTACTTACAGGACTGGTAAGTTTTATAATCTTTTATGGAGTAGACAAGCTCAATAAATACTTTCAAATAATAGTTAAATTTAAAACTTTGTTTATCACATTGATACTGTTTCAATTGCTGCTAAGAAGACAGGGCGAGATTCTTTTTGAGTGGTATTTTATCAAAATCACTGACATCGGATTTTTTTTTGCGTTTAATAGTTTGTCTAGATATTTTGTCATACTCTTAAGTGCTTTAATGTTGGGCAACGCATCTATATATCAAATAATCAAAGCTCTCAGGACATGGAAAATACCTGAAATATTCATCATTGTAGCTTCATTTACTATCCAGTTTTTGAGGCAATTGCAAGTCGACTTCAAGATACTAAATAATAATCTAAAAAAAAGAAATATCACTTTCAAAGGTATGCCATTTAAAAAAAGGTTTGAGCTAGCTGCTCATCTGATAGTATCTGTCATAGGTAGCCTTTTTTCGGGTATTAAATACAAAGTGATAGCTATGGAACTAAACGGATATACTCTTCACAAAAACGTCAAACCTTTTCGGTATACTAAATGTGATTTGTTTGACTATTTGTTGATGGTTTCTTTTTTTATTACAATGATAGCGATATTATACATGTGATAGCTCTATGAAAAACTTCATCAAAATCGAAAATAATATTGTCAAAAAAACTTTCACAAATGAATGTGATTTTCTTACAGAATATCATTTTTACCTCGAACACAAAGAATTTCATTTTATCCCAAAGCTCTTGGGCGTAGAAAAAAGCACTATACACCTTGAACACATAAAAGGGCAAAACATGTATGCTATCGGAACACAACAACAATTATTGCTAGCAAAAACTCTGGCAGAATTTCACAGTTTTAATCATTTTAATAAATCATTGACACTGGACACAAACGCCTCAAGCTATTTAAATCTACTGCATTATGACACCAACCTAAAGAATTATATATATTGTGGAACAAAAATTTATATGATAGACTTTACTGACATCACTATAGGAAATCCAATGTATGATGTATATTCTGTCATGCTTTTTTTCTGTGAAACTCATCATTCTGATGTTTTTAATGATTTCTTGAATAGTTTCCTAGAGGTATACATGAACACCTCAAAAATATGCTGCGTTCACTCCCTCGACATCCTTTATCATGAAATTGAAAGACTAGAAAAAAGAAGAGAAGAAAAAGGAAAATCAATTTACAACTACAAACATTACATAAAAAACAAAGATACTTTCAAAAAAAAAATAGAATCACTTTTATAGATTTTTATTTTGGGGTACCTATCAAAAACAAATTATGAGAAAAATCTGGGTCAAATCTGTTGCTCCAATTGTAATATAATCTTTGAAAAGGTATTATTGTATATCCATCTTGAAAATGATCTGTCGTATCATATGGTTCGGCAAGTATAAAAACATCGTTTGCCTCTATGTCATCTCCCATATCATCAAACCCTATGATTATACGCCAGTGCCCACCCCATTCGTTGTCTCCGATGATTATCGGTTTACCTTCTTTTAGCGAGTTTATCAGCAATTCTTTGGGTATATGATACGGGTCATCCAAATCATATGTGCTGTAGATATCCCAATCGCCCGTTGTATTCAACATATTTATCATATCTCGCAGGGTTACTTCTGGTTTTTCTTTGTTTTCACGCATTTCGTGCATCAATCTATCGCCTTGCCCATCATATTTGCCATAGTGCTGTAGAAGCATGACTATAGTCGCAGGACCGCAGGTAACTTCAGTTGTTTGTTGAAAAGTCATAAATTTTTCGATTAAAATCAAACTTCCCTCAGATTTCATATTATAAAAATCAAATCTAGGATAATATTTCGAATCTTTAATGTCAAATAAACCTAAAACACCTGCGGGTCCTTTTAGTTCAATGTCTGCAGGAAACTCTATTCTATTTTCATGTGAAATTGCTTGAGAGGAAAACATATTCACTATGATACACAATTTTATGATTATCAATAATACTTTTTTTGCCATATATCACCTTCCTATTTTTATGCTTTTATGTTACAAACGACATTTTTAAATCTTGCAGGTGCTGTGCCATGAGATAGGTGCATGACTTGACCGGGCTCACCTTTTCCGCAATGAAACGTTCCATGCATGTCCCATTCTTCCTCACCACAGATTCTATCGCATGAAGCCCAAAATTCAGGAGTGAGACCATAATAAGTAGGTTCTTTTACTATTCCCACTATTTTACCTTCAAAGATTTTATACCCTATCTCTGTAGTAAATTGAAAATTATTTCTATTGTCATCTATCGACCATGTCTTTGTAAAATCGATGAAATATCCTTTTTCTGTTTCTTTTATTAAGCTTTCAAGAGAACCTTTACCGGGTGACAGGCATAGATTTGTCATTCTCACTAGAGGGAAATCATGTGCAAAAGATGCTTTCATATTTGAGCTAGGTTCTAAACCCAGCAAAGGAGCTATCTCCCTAGATGTTTGTTGATCGTTTAAAATGCCATTTTTGATGATATCTACCCTCTTGCTCGCTACCCCTTCATCATCCACTAGATGATAACCTAATCCATTTTCAAGTGTACTGTCACTGTAGATAGTGACTATGTCAGATCCATATCTAAAATTTTTTATCATAGGTTTTTTCACAAACGTTTTGCCAGCATAAGAAATCTCCATTCCTAGTATTCGGTCAGCCTCTGTGGCATGTCCTACAGATTCATGAATCTGTAGAGCAAGGTGTCCGCCTCCGATAATTATATCGGCTTTGTCTTCTTTTATACTAGGTGCATCAAGGAGATCAATGGCTTCTTTTATAATCCTCTCACTATTTTCTTCAAACTTGAATGCTCTGACTTTTTCAAATCCACCTCTACGAGCGTTCATGTGACCTGGCCACGTTCTCGAAAAGTTTTGTTTACCATCTGAAGCAAGTACGTACATAGATGGCAGGACATCGTAAATCATGCTATCTGTAAAAGTTCCCTCAGTATTGGCATAAATTTTATACTGTTTAAAAAATTCACAATCTACAAATGAATAAACTATCTTTTCATTTTTAGTGAGCAAATTTGCTATTTTTTCTAAATAGTTTATTTTTTCTTCGTCAGACATTGTAAAAGGATTTTCCTCTACTGCAAAATGATATGAGCCTACAGTAGGCTTTATGGAATTATATATCACTTTGTTTTGTCTAAATAGACTACCTTGCTTTGCGTTTAAAATGGCTCTTTTTATGGTGCGGTCTATTTCAGTATCATTTATTAATGTCGTTCCTGCAAAACCCCAGCACCCATTTATTAATACTCTGACGCCTATCCCTTCATCGTTTTTTTCAGTTGACAAATGTTTTAGGTGTCCTTTTTCAAAATAAATAGTTTGATAGTCTGAGCATGTATATCTAACATCAGCAAAAGTGATTTCATGTGTGTTCAATTTTTCTACTATATTTTTTATTAAATCTTTCATCTGTTTCTCCTTTATACTGTTTGTGTAGAAGAGCTGATATTAAACTCTTTGACTTTTATATGTGGCATAGAAAAGGCTGAAATAGTAAATGATCCATAGTTATCAGACATAGGAAAAACAGTGCCTATATTTTCTATATCAGATATATTGTTTATTATATCAGTTATTTTCTCTGTGAATCTCAGATTGTTTACTATTTTGGTGATCTTTCCATCCTCTATCAAAAATGTTCCATCTCTAGTCAATCCTGTCAACGATGTCTCTCTCGAATTTATGAAGTTCATATAATGAAAACTGGAGATATAAAGACCTTTTTTAATGCTTTTGATCATGTCTTCTAGTTTTTTATCACCTGTTTTCATCACTAAGCAATTACCTTTGTTGCCATTAATTTCGTAGCCCAGCTTTTTTCCATAATAGAAGTTTACTAAAAAGTTTTTAAATACTCCATTTTCAAATAGAGGCAATTCATCTATCAAACGACCTTCCCAGCCATACTCATGCTTTACGACATCGCGATGCTTTGGGGAATCATACAAACTAAAAAATTCTGGGAACAACTTTTCCCCTATCTGACCTTCTAGATCAGTATCTTTTCTATCTACGTTTGCTATGTGTAGATTTGACCAGACATAATAAGCTAGTAATTCTCCTATACAACGTGGTGCCAATATCACTTCATAATCAGAAGGGGGCACATCTACGACTTCATTTTGTGCTAGTTTACATTTTGTGACCAATGCTCCAATATCAAAACATGAATAATCGCCCATATCCATATTTTTGCCACTGCTGCTATTTAAAGATGTACTTTCTCCTCCATAACTATCCAAAACGGTCACTTCATTCTGATTTGAAACTGCTTTTATTTCAAAATAAAATGGACTCACTTCCCATTTTTTATCTAGGCCATTGCTATTCATTAGAAAATTTATTTCATAATTACATATAAACGTGCCATACAAGTCAAAGCCCAGAGGCTGTATTTGTTCTTTATAGCGTTTTAATATCTCTACTTTTTTCTCAAGAGGTATGATTTGTATCTGATTGCTCTTTTCCAATTCTAAGCCTTTTTCTTTGTCTGTCTCAAGATCAAAAAAGTCAGGGTCAGGCGGAAGCTTGTCTATGACTTTTAATGCCTCTTTTATCCTCTCTTTGACAATTTCTATTGTGGGATTATTTACTGTAAAAGAATAATTTTTTTTATCCTTGTAAAGCGTTACGTCTGTGTAAACAGTACTTTTACTGATATTGTAATTAGTTTGACTTTTAAAAAACCTTAAAAAATCTGTTTGCCAATGTCTCAACACTATCTGCATTTTAAGTTCTGGATACTTTAGAATGAGACTGTTTAGAGAGTTTTTCAAATTCTCCAATGATTGTTTATCCATTCTGTCCTCCTTTTAATCTTTGATATTGTCTAGCTTTTTAACATGTCACATTTTGTCAAGCAGGATTTATGGATTTTATGATTTTTCATCCATCTATTTATCAAGAGGACAAGGAGAAATAGTATTAATATTTAATTTTCATCAACAGCCCTATCGATCTAATATCGGGTGTTGGTGCTCTGAATACAAAGAAATCATCCCAAAGAGAACTCTTACTAAGAGCGGAAAAAAGTCTAAAGCCTATTAATAAACCTATATTTTTTACATCAGAAATAGCACATCATTCCAAATATACTCTTCTGACATTATCAAATAAAAATAAAGACCTGGTGGCACAGGATTCCCATCGTAGTCTGTCCCATACCAAATCAAATGACCATTTTTAAAGCCAATTGTTTGTATCCTTTGACCTCTGATGTCATAAATGAATGCAGGTACTTCTTGATTATCATTTATCTGATAAGTAAATGAGACTGAGAAAGGGTGCTGTTGTGTGGTGGGTAAAATAATCTTGTCGGAACGAACAGGTGAGTTCCCTACGATGTTGTTATCTTCTATTATATTCATTTTATAGGATGGCAGAGAGCTTGGAGGCGTAAATTTTTTTTTGGTAAATACATAAAAAACATCACCAAAAGGTTTACCTTGACAAGGATCGACATAGCTGTATAATGGTTTTGTTAAGATCAATTTATTGCCCATGATCTTAAATTCATACAAATTCACAGGTGCTCCCGGATTTTCAGCGATATATAAACTATCACCTCCGACACCAATATAGTTGCCCGATTGATCATACATGTCAAAATGAAAATATAAGATATTCCTATCTGTGTGAAATCCGACATCCACGCTGCCTATGACGTCCAGTTCATAATCAAAAATATAGTTTTTATACCCTGAAGCGTTCATAGTAAATGCTATTTTTTGCCCTCCTCCTTCATATACCCATGCCTGATTAGAATCGGTTTGTAGCTTTTCATCATGTCCAAGACTATTACAGTTAAATAGCAAAAAGCATAGACCAACGAGGATGGTATAAAAAACAAATTGCTTGATTTTGTAGCTTTTAAAGATACTTTTCATGTATTACCCCTTATTTTTTTTTCATTATTGTCAAAATAACATTTAATTTATTTTTGTCAAATCATTTTTTTTATATTTCCCAAAAAATCGGTAAATGGTCACGGATCGGGTGGTGTTATCGATTGAGGGCGAGGGTGCTGATTTTTGTCGTAGCCCCTTGTGCTTTTCCCGCTTCTATCCTGCTTATTTTAAGGATCGGTACAGGAGCCGTACAGGGAGGGTATCAGAAAACTAGATTGGGTGCGGGTTTCTTGGTTTGAAATTTGGTGCTTTTGATCGATTTTGGGCGGGGAAGCTGATTGTGTCGTAGCTCGGAGATCTCCGTTCCGTAACATATTATGTATCAAGGACATATAGGAACGGATAAATGCGATCCCTACAGAAATA
>Ga0099364_10000051_pt1 | contig 171336 bp, 151 predicted proteins | sample TergutTh196P3_FD_73070 | JGI IMG/M metagenome (GOLD analysis project Ga0099364, IMG submission 73070) | Microcerotermes parvus P3 segment gut microbial communities from Pointe-Noire, Republic of the Congo - Th196 P3 | ecosystem: Host-associated > Arthropoda: Insects > Digestive system > Gut ... | reverse complement strand
GAATGCGTTCCCACTCCCAGCGTTTTTGCCGCTCGCAGTTGTTCTGCTTGATTTCCTGCATACCGGTAATCATTTGGTAGAGGTTGCTCTGCTGGGCGGAAGCCTGTGCAAAACGTTTATAATCCAAGGCTTTTCGCCGTTTGAGAAAGAGCAGCACCCACAGCACGTACAGCGTACTTGCAATTAAAAAAACCAAGAGCAGGGTTGCATTGTAAAAAGCCAATACTCCGATAAAGACCACAAAACTGACCAAAGAAAAGAGCGTAGTCAGCGTGGTAGAGGTCAGGAATGATTGAATGCGGCTATGGTCGCCGATGCGCTGCATGATGTCGCCGATCATCTTGGTATCGAAAAATCCGATGGGCAGCTTCATGAGTTTGATGAGGAAGTCGGATATGATAGAAATGTTGATGCGGGTGCTGATGTGCAGCAATATCCACGAGCGGATAAACTCCACGGCCGTTTGCGCGGTAAAGAGGGTAAGCTGCGCAATGAGAATAAGCGTTACGAAAGAGAGATTATTATTGTTGATTCCGTAATCGACTATGCTTTGGGTGAGGAAGGGAAAAATGAGTTGCAATAGCGTGCCTAAGAGCATACCCAAAAACAGCTGCCCGATGAGTTTATAGTAGGGTCGCAGGTATTTAAAGAGGAAGAAAAACTTGGTACGGTCTTCGCGTTCTCCCTCTTGAGCGTAGAAATCGGGCGTAGGTTCGAGCAGCAGGGCGATGCCGCGGTCTTCATCATCTTTGCGCGACGAAAGCCAGCCGCTCAGAAATTCCTCTTTGCTATATTTGATGAGGCCGTGCGCAGGGTCGGCTACGAGAATTGCTGCTTTAGTAAGATTATCGGTCAAGGGCGGATTTGCTTCGTCGTCATTGCGAGCGTCAGCGAAGCAATCTGCTCCGGCAAAGACCTTAGGTTGTAGCCCCATTCTCTCACCCTTCACCTTACACCTTTTACCCTTCCGCTTTATGTCATAGACCACCACAAAATGATTTTGCTTCCAATGCACAATACAGGGCAGCGGCGCTTCGGCCAATTGTTCAAAAGAAATTCTCGCGCCTGTAGTACGAAAACCGATTTTCTCTGCCGCTTCGCTAATTCCCAGCATCGACACTCCTTCGCGCGTGAGGAAACAGTTCTCGCGCAGGCCCTGCAGACTGTAGTTCCGCCCATAATGCTTGGCAATCATTTGCAGGCAGGCAGGGCCGCAGTCCATGGCGTCGTGCTGGCGGGTATGAAGAAACCCTTTGTTCATTTCTACTTGTTTTAGGATTCCCACTCGGTAGAATATGGGTTGTAAGTACAATTTTTTGGTTTGGAAAATAAATTATCTTCTTCTGTCAAGAAACAGCGACAGTCTGTACAAATATTTCTAAATTCACAATCTTGACAAACAGAAATTTCTTTTTTTGTAATATCCCAAAATTTTGTAAAATTTGGACTGTTTAAAGCATCTTGTAATGCTGTATTTTTAATATTGCCATAACTTTCTTTCATTGAAGGGCAATTTTTTATATTTCCATTTTTGTCAATAGAAATTTTCTTATAAAGACAAGAATTAAATGAAAGAGAAGTCAAGTAATTTCTCAAATTTGGACAAAAGAATTTTTCACTAATTTTACCACACTGATTTTCTGATATTAATTTTTCTTCTACATAATAAACATTCTCTTTTTGCAGATATTTTTTTAATTTATAGTCGAATATGACAATTTTTGTTATACATTCATAAGCGTTGTAAACTTTTACATAGTCGCTTGATAAGTTGTTTTTGCTATGGTTAAAAAATAATTCTACTGAACTGAAATTATTTTTAATCACTTGATTTATAATACTATAAATTTGATCTACGTCAAGTTTGCAGTAAAAACGAAGTTGCATTGTTTCTATTTCAAAAGGATTGATATTGTTTATTCTATCAAAGAAGTCACTGACATTTGAAAAGTCAAATATCAAATTTTCAAAAATAAAGGGACTAAATACTTGATTATGCTGTATTTGTTTTGTTATTTTCTTTTCCGTAAAATAAACAAAGCCTTCATTTTTAAGAAAATCAATATATTGTTTGAAATCTGAATCTTCCGAAATTTCATTATTTTCTAAAATGGCGCATAACTCAAGCGGAATAGAACAATGTAAGTTTCTTTCGACATCAATTAAACAGCCTTTTGAAAATCCTTTTGTAAGAAAGCAACAAGTATAAAGAGAAAAGTAAATCATATTTCAAAAAATTTTAGAAATCACTTGACCTGAAACTTTTCTTAATATGGATTTTTGTTGGTATTTTTCATTGAAGTAAGGAATAGATAGTATATCTGAATAATGTACGTTCAGATCAATGACTTTACTGTCAAAAAAACTAACAGGCAGCATTCCCTTAAAAACTATATTGTTTATATCTTCAACTGTTTTGTTTGTCATATTCTATCATAAATTCAACCACGTCTTTTTCAAAATTTAAATTTGATTTTGTTGAGTAGCCTTCAATTTGTCCTACAGGATTAACTTCTAAAAAATAATACTTTTCAGCACATTTAATCAAGTCGATGCAACCGATATTCAAATTCAGCTTTTTCATTAAAATTGATAAATTTTCTTTCACATTATCGGGCAAATCACTTTTTACAATCCTAACAGTTGACATTAGGTTATCTATATTCCTTGAATCAATTGACGAAAAATCATTTTCTTGTGTTAATAGCTCGGCGGTATAACATAGATTATTGAAAAACAAAACTCTGTATTCTTTTTCTTTTGGAATATATTGTTGAAAGAAACTCATGAAAAATGTCTCTGGTAGCTTTTCTATTAACTCATCGGTAATTAATTTCGTGTAAATAGGATTTATCAATAAATTATCTGAAGTGTTTAATTTCTTGAAATTACTTAATGCTTTTGTAATAACCCTATTATGCTTACTACAAAATGCAATCAATTTGTTTTTTTGGTTCGTAACAATATAATCGGGCACATCAATAGCAACACTTCTGGCTGTTTCTAAAACAGTAAGTTTATTTACGTTCATAGATTGCGGATCAGGCAACCAAACTGCTTTTTGCAAATTATAATTCAAAAAAGCATATAATTCGTTGATTTCCCTGGATAAATTTATCTTTAAATCCGTATTTAAAATCTTGTCTTGTGAAATTATCGGCAACTCGCTTGTAGTTAACCATCGACGATTAAAAACAATCTTAACATTTTTTGTAAGATTAGTATCATTTAAAAAAAGCTCATTATTGATAAGCGCTATTTTATTTCTGCCCTCAAAAATACTTTCACCTGTTAGTATAAAATAATCGGCTTTATAGTAGTTGAGCCAATCAACAAAACGAGGGTGCGAACAATCGCCTGCCTCTGTTGTAAGTACTAAAATCATTCGTTACAGATTCTAAAGTCCTCATCTTCTAAGGGAGGCAACCCTATGTCTTTGCGTAGCGAATCAGATATTGCACGGTCCTCTATACAGGGTTTCGCAAACTGCGAACCCATATAAAAACGCTGTCTATTAAAATGTTGTAAGTTATATATAACATAGTACTTATCAAGGAATGTTAAAAAAGTCTTTATATGCAAATTCCCCTTTTCTACCTCGTTTAACAATAATTGTTTGTTTTCTGAGTTATTGACGATCTCCTCTGGCTTATGCAGCATCACGACAATCGCTGCCGCTGTTACACATTCATGTTTTTTAAAATTTGCTCCCAAATTTTTCGGACTGGGGAAACCATATTTTTTTATAAATTCAATAACTTTTACAAAATTAAGAGAATCTATTTGAGAACTCACTTTTATTCCCCATGTCCTCATTGTTTGGTCGGAACCATATATTTGACAAAGTTCAAAAGCCAAGCTGTCTTGAAAAGCGGTAGTGGTTGGTTGTGTTACAACTTCTTTCTTTTGTACAGCACAGGAAAAAAGTACAACTAAAATAATCAGAGAAATTGCTACTCGTTTCATAATAACAAATTTGAATTGGTAAAAAATATAATCCAAAGGAAATTCTTTATTTCCTTTGGATTATGGTCGCTTCACTTCTTATCTATTAGCAAGGAATCTCTACTTCTTCTATACCTATGAACGTGTCACCCTCGCTCAGCTTTCCATCACCATCGCAGTCCCAGTATTCATTTTCGGATACAGTATTTGCATAACCGATTACTACTTTTAATGTTGTAGAAGTTCCACCTGTAATTGCAGCCATTGCTGACTTTTTAATTTCTAACATAAACATTTTTGCTACATATACCCCTGTGTAGCCCGGTTTTAAAGTTGTAAAAATAAATAAAAAATTTAACATTGCAAAAATAATCTAATGATTTTACAATAATTTTCGTTTTTCGGATATTTTTTGTACTTTTGCATAAAAAACATTTCGATTATGGAAAATTCACAAGAAACGGTAAACAAAATAGTCAATAAAATACGTGAAATTCGTAAACAAAAGGGCTATTCAAATGAAGCTATGGCTATAGATTTAGGCATTAGTACCTCTGCCTATAACAAAATGGAAAGAATGGAAGCGTCCATCTCTTTGGAAAGATTTATAAAAATACGCGAAATTCTTGAGGTCCCTTACTCTGATTTTTTTGAGTTCTCAGGAAAAAATGTCTACCAACAAGACTTAAATGATAACTCTATTGGTCATTACGAAGTTCAAACACTATATCAGGAAAATCGTGAAGTTTATGAAAAGTTGCTCGCCGCTAAAGACGAGCAAATAGCCTTTCTGAAAAGCATGTTGGAAAAGAAATAAAGTTGAGCCCAGCACCACTGTGTCGTAATGTTCCCATATCAAGGACTGATTGCTTCATACCTGTCAATGACGGTTGACGGTTAGAGCAAGTTGTTGAAAGTTGTTATTCTTCTACTTTCTTCCATCTTCAACTATTTTCCTCTATTTAAAAACCTTATTTTCACCTTATTCACACACCAACCTCAATAGCAAGAAGCAGCACAGGTATGTGAACCAATTCCTTGCCCCCTACTTGTAATATTTTATGCTTTTGGGATTACGCCGCCCGTCCCAGATACTGTGTATCAATATATCAGTCGCTGTAGCTTCATAAAACACATGATAGTGTAATACAAAAAGAACTCGAATACTATTTTTATTCACTATTCTTCCGATATAAGGCTGATGTTTTAGCAGATTCAATTTCAACTTTATTGTCTGACGAATTACTTTACTGTATCTGCTGTTTCCGTTCCGGTGCTTGTAATACAACAATATGCCTATCAACTGTTCTTCCGATTCTGCCGTCCAGACTATTCTTCGCCTAACCATGTGTCAATATCTTGCAATATATCTTCTTGAGTACGAAATTTCCCTTGAGTATATTGTTGTTGAGATATTGCAATACTTGCTCGTTGTTCAGGAGTTAAAATATATACGCCATTCGCATCTAAGCGTGAATCGAAGAGTTGACGAGATTCATCTATGTCTGTGTATTTATCCATTCCGGCATAGATTTTTTGCTGTGAAGAGGATATTCGCGGTGTAATCCCCATTGGTCGAGTAGTGGTTTGCATAATTTTAATTTAAAAATTAATAATAAAGATAACATTACAAAGGTAGCTATGTTTTTTGAATTGGCAAAATTTTGAGGGGAAAAAGATTGCTTCGCTGCTAAAGCGGTTCGCAATGACGGTTGAAAGTTGATGAAGGTTGATAAAGAAGAAATAAAAAGACGCTAAAAATCATCATACATTTTTACAATCAGACCAGAGTCTATTTTATTTTCCTTAATCATTGCAACTAATTCTTCGAATAAGTCAAATTTGTCATAAAGCCACTCTCCCACTGCCGGCTCTATCGGGATATCGGGGGTTAAGTACTCATATTTTTTCGGTAAAGAGGCGCTCGTTAAAGTTACAGGAATATTTAATGGCATAAATTTAGAGGAAGGCAGTTGTATTGTAATAGCATCTCCCGATGTAACATTAGTATAGCCTCCGAGGGCATTGCCGGCTACCAAACCTAATTTATGGGATTGGAATAATTGGGCAAAAATAATACTCGCCGAGTAGCATATTGCATTGGTAAGCAAATATGTTTTACCTGTATATTTTTCACCCGAATATCGCGGCGTATATATCATTGGAAGTAAAGTATCACTTCTGAAATATGAATTAACAGGCATTGCATTAAAAATCTCCATTGAACGTAGTACTTCGCTATTATTTTTCCCATAAATACGTTGATATTCTTTTTTCAAACGCTTAGAAATCCATTTTTCTCCTTTAGTAATATTTGTTATTCTATAAGTTTCGACAAGGGGAAATTTCGTATCGGTAAAACAAGCTAATAATTCATAAATATTATATTCATATCCTCCTACATTGTCGCGCAAATCAATTATCAAATGTTTAATATCGTCTTTTTTTATTTGCGCCATGAATTTTGCCATTTTTTTATAGAATCCTGTATCTGTCCCTGTAAAAAGAAAGCGAAGAACTCCGGATCCTAAAAACATTTTAATTTGCAATACTCCTATGCTGTCGTTAAGTTTATTGTATGATATTGTATTTTTGCCGAGACTGAATAACATAGCAAAGCCCTGTTTAGAAATATTACCATCTTTCTTCTGTATTTTGTAAATTTCCTGTCGATGCATTCCATTAAGAGTTGTTGAGTACAAGGCATTTTCATACATATATTCAACAGTAAACGGTGATTTTATATTTTCACAAAACAAATAATTGGGAAAAGTTGTCGATATTTCCGGCTCGCCTTCGTGTGCCGACGAGCAATAAGCCATTGCCATGCGGCCTTCCATAGCCATTAATCTGCGCTGTTCAAAAGCGATGTTTTTAGCAGATATCCCATTTACCGAAATTATTTCTGAATATTTTGGTATATTTCCCGAAAAATCTCTAACCGTAAAAACGCGGTAATCGTGCCATGATTTCACCCATACAGGAAATAGTGTGTCGTTTTTTGAGAAAATCTTTTCTCTGTTATAAACTCCGCCATCAGGAAATTCGGCATGGTAATCGTTTATTAATGCACCAAAATAACGTAAAGCATAATAATACTCGGTATTTGTTGTTGCAGCATTTGCTTTTTTATGGATTTCTTTTATACCGTTGTCCCATTCCTCTTGCGTTAGCCCACGCAAATAATCAATACTATTGTCCTGTATTGACCTTGCTATAAAATCAATTTCGCTATGCCAAATCTGACGTAAACTATCAATATTTGCGGCTTGCGAAAAATTTACAAAAAAGCTAAATAATAGTACAATTAAGGCTAATCGTTTTTTATTCTTTTGCTTGTGGTTTTTGTTTCTTAAACTCATGTTAATCTTTTTGTTCTAATACTTTCTGAAACACAGGGTCATGATTAAACAAAAATTCTTCACTATAGCGTTCGCCTTCATAACTTCGTTCAAACATGTAATCATTAATAGTAAGCATTACCGGAACTTGCACAAAACGATCGTAATAATCTCCAATACTTTCAACATCAGTAGCATCAAGCATAGGAATAACGGTGAAAATTAACTTTGAATGAGGTAAGGTAAAAAAGAAAGGGGAAATACCACGCCCGCCAATATAATTGCTTGGTTGTCCAACAGTAATAAATTTGTTAGTCCTATTACATATAGCTGTAAATGCCAATGCGGAAGAAAAGCATTTCTCATTTACCAACACATATATTTTCCCTGTATATTGTATGGACTCTTTTAACGGAACAATGGTGTCATTACCAGAGATGTCAATGTAGTCATTATTACCAATATTGAACGTATCTATTTGACTATGCGTTATTTTAGTTTTACGTATATTATTCATATAATCAATAACCAAGGGTGTGTTTTTTAAATAGACCTTGTTCTCGCATATAATAGGCTTATCAATAATAGCAGATAACAATGCCAGCCATACTTCATCATTACCGCCGTAATTATATCTAATGTCAATAATTATTTTTTGTATAGATTGATTTTTATATTGTTGAATGTTTTCCAAATAATAATTGATATCCTCGGTGTTCATATCAGGCAAACGAATATATAAAATGTTGGTCTTTTGAAAATACAAAACTTTTGGTTCGAAATAATCCTTACAAAGCCAACCTTTCATGAAACGAAGAATATTCATATCAACGGTTCTTATCACACTATCTACTTGAAAAGTAATATTAAAATCTTTAGATAAATCAGTTATATTTGGAGGATACAAACGATAGGTATAATATTTTTGTTTTTCAAAATCCCATCGAGTACTATTATCGACCTTTCGATTCCACTTACTGATATAATCATCTATGGGAATATTATTTACCTTTAATAGCTTTGCAGACACAGGGAGTAATATTTCCTTGCTTTGCGTGTTGTATGTGTTCTCTGCAAAAAAATAATCCCCATTAATATAAATAATATCCTCACTATCAAACACAGAATACTTATCGTAGCGTAGTTCGCAGGCTTCAGAAACAGCCACAGCTTTTGCACTTATGTATGAATTATGATTTTCTATTCCTTCGGGGTAAAATGATTGCAGTCCAATGTGTTGGTCTTGACATAAAAGTAACATGCGAGCTGCTAAATAATAAAAATCCTCGAAACTTTTTAGCGTATTACTACATCTTCGTAAACTATCTAATTCCTCATATAAATTGGTTTTAGTAGCCTGTTGACGAATAGCTAAATGCGGATTAACCGCTATAATTGTTTGATATAGAAAGTCTATATCTTCCTCCATCTCAGTATTGCTGAGTATTGGAATTGAACCGTTTTGAGTATTATTACTACACGCGCTCAATAGTAGAAAAAGCGCGAGTAGAAGGCTATAATTTTTCATTCCTTTTCAAAGGCCTCAATGCCGCTGTTCAGAAATTTCAGGAAATCATCAACGCTGCATTCGGCTACAGGTTTGGCAAGCGGCTTTTCATCAAGGCCAATCAAGGCATAAAAAGGCTGCGCCCTTGAGCCAAAACGCGTTTCTTGATAGTCGCGCAATTTCAGACCAAGTGTTTTAAGCACTTTCTTATTGAGGGTAGAAGTTACCCATTCGTTTTCGGGCAACTCGGTTTTATCATCTATATACAGGGTTGCAATTACTACCTTATTGCGTAAAATATCCAACACGCGCTCATCGCTCCACACATTAGCTTCCATTTTTTTACAGGTGCTGCAACCATCGAATTTGAAAGCCAACAGCACCGGCTTGTTTTGCTGCTTTGCACATTCTATGGCCTGCTCAATATCGTAATAAGCAGGTAAACCGTATGATAATTGATGCTTAGGATTAGCGTATTTGGCCTCTCCGCATAAGCCCTGATTGTAGGCCGCAGCCGAAGCCCCTGTCGGAGCAGTTGCCGCTGTAAATACCGAAGGTCCCTTAGGGTCGGGAATAATACCCGACATGGCGGGTAGCGGAGCCCCCATTAATCCGGGCAACAAATATAAAGCAAAGCTAAAGGAAGCCATGGCAAACAATAAACGAACCACGCTTACATGCGGCACCTCGCTGTCGTGCGAGAAGCGCAGGCGGCCGAGGAAGTAGAAACCCAACATTAGGGCGCAAACTATCCACACGGCAATAAAGATCTCGCGAGAAATTAAAGTCCAACCGAAATATTGGCCGAACATCAAGAGGAATTTTAAGCTGAAGGCTAATAAAACAAAGGCAAATACTACTTTCACCATATTCAGCCAACCGCCCGACTTGGGCATTTTCTTCATCAGTGAAGGCGAAACGGCAAAGAGCATAAAGGGAAGCGCTAAGGCAAAACCAAAAACAGCCATGCCAAGAACAGGCTTCACCGCCAACCCGCCTCTCATCGACTCAACCAAAATGCCGCCAACAAAGGGACCTGTACACGAGAAGGACACAATGGTTAAAGCAACCGCCACAAAAAAAGCGCCGAAATAACCGCTGCTGTCGGCCTTTTGGTCAGCCTTGTTGGCCAAGCCTGTCGGCAGGGTTATTTCATATCCTCCGAAAAACGACAGGGCAAAGACAAGGAATACCAAGGCAAATATCAGGTTGGGCAGCCAATGCGTACTAAAGGCGTCAACTGCACTTGCACCTTTAAATATGGCCGCCAGCACGCCGATTGACGTATATATAAGCGTTACGGAAGCGCCGAAAACCAGACCGCGGACAATAGCCGCACGGCTGCTTTGTTTTCCGCCTAAGAAGAAACTCACGGTCATGGGAATCATAGGAAATACACAGGGGGTAAACACTGCACCAAGGCCTGCGCCCAAAGCAATCAAAAGAAAAATCCAAAGACTTTCCGCAGTGTCGGCTGCAGTTGTTAGATCAACAGGAGTTTCATCATTAACCGTTAATTCCGTTTCTTGTGAAGCGGCAACAGTTATCGGAATTACAGCATTTGTAGCGCCGACAACAGTTATGCTGAAATCCTCGTCGCCCAGCATACAGGAAGATCCGCTACAAGTCTGAAATTCAATAGTTCCGCTTACTGTACATGTTTTATCGGCAGTCGGTCTAATCTTTTGTACAAAAGAAGCCGTGTTGTGAAATATATTCACATTAGCATTTACGCCTACATCAAACTTTGTTTCTGTCGGCGTTAACTCGGTAAAAGCGCCGACCAGTGTGTAATCATCGCTTTTGTTAAATTCAACAGACAGAGGTATAGCGCCTCCGCCAGGGTTGGTGCTATACATGTACCAGCCTGATTGAATAGTAGCTGTAAAAGTCAGTTCTACCTCGCCTGCAACGCCCTGCTGCTGCTTAATTGACCAGGAAACATTGGATTGTTGTGCGGCAAGAGAAATGCCGAACAACGCAAAAAGGATTAAACAATAAAATTTTTTCATCGCATTTAAGAATTAAAATGCAAAGATACTATTTTTTGTCTAAAAAATCAACTGACAGGCAATCCTTTGTTAATGTGCGTGTTCCGCTTCTTCAGCTTCCTCAAAGGTTTTATGAACCGTTCCGTGAGGGTGTTCCACAGGCGAGTAAATGGAATACAGTTTCAAGGGTTTATCGCCTGTATTAATGAGGTTATGCCATTTCCCTGCCGGAACAAATATGGCAAAATCCTTTCCTGCCGTTGCGGTGAAGGTGAGCGATGTTTCGTAGTCGCCCATCACTACTTGGGCTTCCCCGTCCTCAATACGCAAAAACTGATCGGTATCGGGGTGCTGCTCCAAACCTATCTCGCCGCCTACGGGAATGGACATTAAGGTAACCTGAAGCAACGTACCTGTCCACAATGCCGTTCTGAAATTATCGTTCGACATGGTGTAAGCTTCAATGTCGAGTACGGTTGGCTCCGAGCCGTAATCCTGAAAGACTACCTCTTCTGTAATGCGTTCGCTTTGCGCATTACCATTGCACGATGTCATGTTCCAACCAAAGAACAATAACCCGACAAAGAATAGAATGACTTTAGTTTTCATGTTGTTTAGTTTAAATTTAACATTCTCAATTAAATTAATAATTCTCGGCCTTCAATTCAAAGTAGGCTTGCGAATGCTGGCAGGCAGGACAGGTATCCGGAGCTTTTTCGCCATAGTGTACAAATCCGCAGTTACGGCAGAGCCAGAGCGCCTTGTCGGAACGTTTGAAAACCTCGTTGTTTTCAACGTTTTGCAACAATTTGCGGTAACGTTCTTCATGTCTTTTTTCCACAGTAGCCACCAACTTAAAGGCGGCGGCGATTTTCGGAAATCCTTCTTCCTCGGCAATGCGGGCAAATTCGGGGTAAAGCAAATCCCATTCTTCGTGTTCGCCTTCGGCTGCGGCAAGCAGGTTGTCGGCTGTGCTGCCGATTATTCCGGCAGGGAACGAAGCGGTAATTTCTACCATACCGCCTTCAAGAAATTTAAAAAACAGCTTGGCATGTTCCTTTTCCTGCGCCGCCGTTTCTTCAAAAAAAGCGGCAATTTGTTCAAAGCCGTCTTTTTTGGCTTTACTTGCAAAATAGGTGTACCTGTTGCGCGCCTGCGATTCGCCTGCAAAGGCTTTTAGCAGGTTTTGTTCGGTTTTTGTTCCTTTGAGACTCATAATTCAACTTGATTAAATTACGAAAATGTAAAACCTTCTGCACAAATCATAGCAGCTTCTAAAAATCCTTGTTGAAACTCCTCGTCTTTAAATTCAAAAACATCAAAAAGGTCTCCTTCATATTTGTCATAATCAAAAATAAAGTACTTTTGATATTTTGCGGCAACCAAAGTAGCGCATTCACCCAAGTTTGCTAAATAGCTAAGGACATCTTCATAGTATGCTTCAACCTTTGCAAGATATTCAAGAACATCGGGGTCCTCTAAGTCCGGATCATCAGGATCAAAATCGGCAGGGGGTTCAGGCATCTCCGGCGCGGGAATAGACAGACATGCGCACATTTCGAGTCCTGCTTTATATCCCTCTTCCTTCGGGGTGAGATCATTATTGCTACAGGCAAGCATAACCGCTCCTGCCAATAGGGCAGCGAGCAACATTACTGATAAATACTTAAATTTGTTCATAAAACTAAAAGATTAAATTAATAAAAAGATTAAACTGTAAAGTTATTTTAAAAAAATCACTTATCAAAACTTCCACGTTAATTTTCCGCCCAACATTCTTGGCGCGCCCGGAACAAAAGTTGGTATTCCGAACATAGCGCCCATATTTCCTGCGCCAATGAGATACTTTTCGCCGAGGAGGTTTGTGCCAAACAATGAAACAGTTAAGCCCTGTTTCTTGAACTCCAGCGCAAGATTTGCGTTCAATAAGCCGTAAGCGTCTTGCTCTATCCCTTCGTCATTGGCGTCTTCAAACCAAAAATGACTTTTCCACGAATAAGTTGGCGTAAGCGTAATACGCATATTTCGCGAAATATCAACACCCGCATTGAAACCGATAAGGAAACTGTTGCGCGGAGTAAGTCGCAACGTCCTGCCCGCCATGGCTTGGGGTTTGCCTTCGCTGTCCTTGTCGTCGAAAGTAGCGTGGGCAAATGCGTAATTGCCAAAAATATTCAAATAACCGTTCAACGCCAGCCTTCCTGAGAGTTCCGCACCGTAGGAGGTGGCTTTTCCGCCATTCACTATAATGTAGTTCATTCCTTCCCACATCGAACTTTGGAAATTGCTGTAAAGCTGATAATAGAGCGACAGGTCGAAGATAAAGCGGCGGTCGGCAATTTTATATCCGACGTCAAAACTGTGGAGGGTTTCAGCGTCAATTACCGAAAGTTCGCCCATCGAATTGTACTGAAACACATTAGGACGGCGACCTCGCGAATAGCCTGCGAAGAGGTTGGAACGCTCACTAAGGTCATATTTCAGGCCTGCGCGCCAAGTGAGCGCAAAATAAGCATCTTCCACTTTGGGATTTTCAACAGGATAGAAAAAGAAATTGACGGCTTCTCTGTTCGGCGCATTGATAAAAAAGGAAGGTTCTCTGACATTATCGGAGAATACAAACCATTGTCCGATGACCGAAGGTTCGCCCGCGCTATGGTATGCGCGGTTTTTTATTGAAAAATTTTCAAAGGTGGCGCGAACTCCCGCCGTAAAACTTAATTTGGGGAGCAATTTATAGCAAGCATCGAAAAAGAGGTCGAAAGCGCTGTTAACGGCATTGTAAGTACTTACTTCTTCGTGGTCGCTCGTAAAATACAAATCTTCGGTCAATCCTATATGCGGCATGGCCGACTGAAATGTCATCTTAGTTCCATGTATTAGAAATGTGGGCATCTCAAAAATCAACCATGCTGCATACTGTTCATTGGGACGGAAGTCATAGGTCTGGCTTACGTCTTCGCGCCAAAAACTCGCTCCTGCTACACCGGTAAGGCGGTTTCCCAGAGAAAAATTATAGCGGATTTCCTGCATAAACTGAGCGGCGCTTACCAATTCCGTCATATCTATGGCGGCTCCTGATGTACCGTCACCGTCAAATCGCGCATCGGCTGTATTGTTGAAATAAGAGCTTATGGCACTGAAATAATTCTGTTCATTCGTATAGTAGCGGGCATTGAGGATAGTTCCCAAAACTTCGCGTTTATTGTAAAATTCCTTATCATGATCAAGATACACCTCGTAATCGAAAACTTTTGTACCGCCCAAAGGATTGATAAACGCCGTACCCGAATTGTTGTCATTTTGGTAATTTATCGTCAAATCTGCCTTGAAACGGCTGTTTTTAGGAGTAAAAGAAGTCGAAAAACGCATTCCTGCCGTGTTTTTACCGTTGAGCGTACCGCCCGAATTATTTTTGACATAACCGTCTCGGTAACTGTAAATACCTGCGATACGGGTCGAAAGCACATCACTAATTACAGGTATGTTCAGCGCGCCTTCCAAATGTTTCATACCGTAGTCGCCTGCGCCAATGGCAGCATATCCGCCAAAAAGATTGGTCGGCTTTTGGGTAATAAAATGGATTGCCCCCGCTTGCGAACCGCGCCCAAAGAGCGTTCCCTGCGGGCCTTTCAACACTTCCACGCGCTCCATATCGTAAAGTTCGGTAAGCGCCATGCTTGCACGGCTCGTGGGCGCATGGTCGAAATACACCGACACGCGCGGCTGCGCCGAAGGGCTTACCTCGTCGCTTGTCAGTCCGCGTATCACCAAATTGGGACGTCCCTGCGTTTGTACCAGCACATTAAGTCCCGGCACAAAACCTGCCAACTGCTCCAAACTTGCGGTGTTGGTACTTTCGAGCGTACGCGCGCCCACCACGGTAATTGCGGCGGGAACATCAAGCAGTCCCTGCTCGCCATGCTGCGAGCTAACAGTTATTCCTTCAAGTTCAATAACAATTCCCTGCTTGTCAGGTTCTTGCGTTTGGGCAATAACCGCCGACAAAGATAATGACAATAGAAATGTTAATGCAACTCTTTTCATTTAATACCGACTTTCTACTATTGTCCAATCCACAATAGCCCATAAGCTTTTCAACTGGTCGGCGCGGCGATTTTGAAAATCAAGATAGTAGGCATGTTCCCACACGTCAAAGGTCAGCAGCGGCTTTAATCCTTTGGTCAACGGGTTTCCTGCATTGGTTTCTTTGATAATGGACAGGTTGCCGTCATTGTCGGCAGCTAACCAAACCCAACCTGAGCCGAACAAGCCAACGCCGGCAGTCTCAAATTCCTTTTGAAAATCCTCGAAAGAACCCCATGTTTTATCAATTGCTTCAGCCAAGTTGCCTGAAGGTTTTCCGCCGCCTGTCGGAGAAAATTGCATAAAATAGAGATTATGGTTCAAAATCTGTCCTGCATTATTGAAAATAGCTCCGTCCGACTCTTTAACAATCGTTTCGAGGTCGGCAGTTTCAAATTGTGTTCCCGGAATAAGATTATTCAGGTTGTTTACGTATGCTTGAAGATGTTTACCATGGTGAATTTCAATGGTTTGCTGGCTTATCGTCGGTTCAAGCGCATTCGTTGCGTAGGGCAACTGTATTAATTCAAATTTCATAATATTTTGATTTTTAGAGATTTCATTATTACAAAATGGCAATAAAAACAAGATGGTAAGTATTTTAATCATGTCAATTTTGTTTATGATTAATAAAAGTTACTTTTTCTTTGTAAAAAAATTATCCAAAGCATATTTCCCGCTGCCTGCGAGCAGTAGTACAACAAAAACAATCAGGTATAGAAAGGCTAATTCGCCATTATCTGCCCCAATTAATCTACCTCCCTTTACAGCGAAAAACGCTACAGACATAGTAATAATCACAGGAATTAAGGCCAGCCTGTAAAGTAAGCCGACAATAATTCCCAATGCGCAGAAAAATTCTGCAAAAACAGCTAAGCCTGCAGCAATGCTGCCTCCCATTCCCATGGCCGAAAAGCTGTTAACTGTTGCCTCGAAGTGGGTTAATTTAAACCAACCGTGAGTTAATAACATTCCTGCAAAAGCAATGCGTAAGATCAACAGTATTATAGATATAGGCGTGTTATGAGTATTCTTTGGGAACAAGAATTTTTGAATCATGACGCTCCTCCGCGTTTGCCCAACTTTTTATCCAAGGCGTACAAGCCCGCAGGACTGCTTTCAATTCTTTTCAGCGTCTCTAAAATCTTACGCACGGTATCTTCTTCTTCTACCTGTTCGTCAATAAACCATTTCAACATGTTTTGCGTAGCGTAATCTTTCAATTCAATAGCCATATCCATCAGTTTATGAATCTTTTCGGTTACGATTTTTTCATGCTTTAAGGTGTCGTCGAAAGCGTTTTTTGGAGCGTCCCATACTTGTTGCACCTCTGCAATCGGCGTCAACTTAACTTTTCCTTCCCTTTCCCCGATGAATTTCATAAAGCGGGTAGCGTGTTCAAATTCTTCCTTTGCCTGTAAAGCAAACCAGGAAGCCATACCTTCATAGCCCTTGTCGTCCATATCGTAAGACATGGATAAATACAGATAGGCCGACCACAACTCTGCATTAACTTGTTGGTTCAATGCAGTTTCCATTTTTTGTTCTAACATAATTATTCAATTTTTAAAATTATTCCTTTGAAAATACAAAAATACAACAAAAGTTACATATATCAAAATTTACGGAGCGATGATAATACATAACCATAATAAAGCCTGTCCCTAACAGGGGGGCTTTTGCCTATTAGACGATTTTTAAGCGAAAAGGTTTAATGGGGATAATTAAAAAGCACGAACAGCACGAACCCTACCCTCGCTATCCTTCCTGGTGTTGGACTGAAAGCCATTGGCAAAATACTGGTACCAGGCGCCGTAGTTATCGGACTCAGAAGAACTCCAGTAAGCAGCTTCCATAAATCCTCCAATAGCAATTCTATTGACATACAATATATTCAACTCATCTTGACTCGGCAAAAACCAATCGTCATAATCATCTATCACCAAATCATCGCACAATTGGGCGGCATAAGCACCTGCACCTTGTTTCTCTATTATTTTTTCCGTATTACTTTTACCTGTGCCAATGGCAGTAGCGGTGGCTCCGGTTTCAATATACGAGCCATTCCACCATAATATGCCGTCGCTTTGGTCTTCGGGCGCTGCGATTAAACCATGCCTCCCTGTCTCATCAACATAAGCTATAATACCGCCTTGGTAAGCCTGACCTACCTGTGCGCCAATAACAGTAATACTAACTGCTGCCGATTCGCCTGTTGTTCCCTGATGATTTTGGGCTATTGCCTTTAAGGTGTGCGTGCCGAACGCCAAATCATCTGTGCTAACAGTAAAATTGTAAGGCGCTGTTGTTTTAACGCTGTATTCCACGTTATCAATCATCAATTGTACCTCAACAATAGTTCCGCCGGCAGGGTTAACGGTTACTGCGATTTCGATATTATCCTCAGTTATGCTAAATTCTGCATTGTTCAGCGGATTAGTAATCTTGCAAACAGGGGTTTGAATACTGTCGTCGCCACTGCAAGCAACCGCAAAAAATAAACTTAAAACCACACAGGTTTTTATCAAAAATAAATAATTTTTTTTCATAAAATACAACTTTATAACTTTACTATCTACACCATAAAAAGAAACAGGCTCAAGGCCATTATAATCATTCCTGCAATAAGTCCTGAAATGGAAATATGGTGTTCGCCGTATTTTTCGGCTGTGGGCAAGAGTTCGTCTAAGGAAATATACACCATAATTCCTGCTACAGCGGCTAATACTATCCCATTTATCAAAGGCGACCAGAACGGCATCAGGAAAAGGTAGGCAATCAGCGCTCCCGCAGGCTCGGCCAGCCCCGACAGGAACGAGAGCCAGAAAGCCTTCCGCTTGTTGCCTGTAGCATGGTATATGGGCACCGACACGGCTATGCCTTCGGGAATATTGTGTATGGCAATGGCGATGGTAATCGGTATGGCTACTGAAAGCTCGCCCAGCGCTGAGGTAAAGGTGGCAATACCTTCGGGAAAATTATGTATAGCAAGCGACAGCGCAAGAACAATACCTGTGCGGTGTAAGGATTTCTTCCGATTGTCGGGCTTCTCCATTTCCTCTACGCCTTGCAGTTCATGCGGATTGTTGGACTCCGGTATCAAAAAATCAATCAGCGTAATCAATCCCATGCCTCCGAAAAAAGCAAGCAACAAACCCAAGTTCCCTCCCTTACCGCCAAGGTGCAATGAGAGTTCTTCTTTGGCAATCGGCAGCAACTCCATAAATGAGACATAAAGCATCACTCCTGCCGAGAAACCCAGCGATGCGCACAGAAATTTCGTGTTTGTGCGTTTAGCCATTAAAGCAATCAAACTACCGATACCGGTAGAAAGACCGGCAATCATGGTCAATCCGAAAGCGAGCAAAACAGCGTGTTCCGACATTGTTTAATTTTCTGTTTATTAATTATGGCGCAAAAATACAAACTTTTCACGGTAAAAGCCAATTTATCAAAAAATATTTTCTATCTTTGTGAAAATTTATAAAACACGCCACTATGTTTAAAATTAAACGACAGGATTTACGGGAAAAAAGTTACGCGGAAGCCATGCACTACATGGATAACGCGAAGGAAACCTTAAGAAAAGCAGGCAAAGATGATAATTTCTACAGCAGTAAAAAATACGTGCGAAGCGCATGCGGCATTGCTTACTGCGGCGTATTAATAGCCTTAGATGCTTACCTTGAATTAAAGGGCGTTGAAATGCCGAAAAAGAAACGCCGCTCCATATCGTTTTACACCCAAAACATTGCACAACTTGACAAAAAATTGTTGCAATATTTGGATAGTGTTTACGATACACTGCATTTATCGGGATATTATGATGGAAATCGGAGTGCTAGAGTAATAGCGGCAGGGTTCGATCATGCCTATCAGATCATCAACAAGATCAAACCCATAGCGACATAATAGCTGTACAATATTGAAAGGCGTTTATATCCATATTCCTTTTTGTAAGCAACGTTGCGCTTACTGTGATTTTTATTCCAGCGCTTCCCTGATTAATCAAGAAGCCATGCTACAGGCTTTTCTGCAAGAAATTAGACTGCGAGGCAGCTACCTGAATAATGCTGCCTCGCCTGTTACCCTGTATTTTGGCGGTGGTACGCCTACGGTATATGCGCCACGGGAATTAGGACTGATTGTTAAGCAAGTAAAAGAAACTTTTCAGGTTGTTGATTTTGCAGAACTAACGGTAGAAGCCAATCCCGACGACCTTAGTCTCCAGTATCTTACTGGTTTATACGAAATCGGCGTTAACCGCTTGAGCATCGGCATACAGTCGTTTAATGACGAACACTTGCGCCGAATGAAGAGACGGCATACTGCCAAACAAGCTGTTGAAAGCCTACAGTTCGCAAAAGAGGCAGGCTTTGAAAATATAACCATAGACCTGATGTATGGGCTACCTCAATTAAGTTTAGACGAATGGAAGGCAACCATTGAAAAGGCCTTATCCTTGGAACTTTCCCACCTTTCGGCCTACCACCTGACCATTGAGCCGCGTACCCTTTTGGGTAAGCAGCAGCAAAAAGGCTTTTGGCACCCTATAGCCGAAGAAGAAAGCGAAGCGCAATTCCTTTTATTGCACCAACTGCTCACTCAGTCAGGTTATGAGCACTACGAGGTTTCCAATTTCGCTCGTGCGGGAAAACAAGCCATACACAACAGTCTTTACTGGCAACAGCAACCCTATATAGGCATAGGTCCCTCGGCGCATTCCTTCAACGGATACAGCCGCCAATGGAATGTGGCCAACAGTAAGCAATACCTTGCCGCCTTGCAGGAAGGACGCTTATCTTTTGAATATGAAGCGTTAACGCCTGCTATGCGGTATAATGAATACCTGCTCGTTGGGCTGCGCACTGCCAAGGGAGTAAATCTAAGCTACATAAGGCAGCATTTTGGTGAGGCTGTGGCCGACTATTTTTCGAAACAAATACAACACAACTTAATGAGGGGTACAATAATTCGGGAAAATGACAACTACCGTATCCCTGCCAAACATTTTTTTGTATCCGACAGTATTATAGAGCATTTGTTCAGCTAAGGTAAAACGGACTATTTTTTATTCTTTTTTCACCTCTCCGAAGTAAAAAAAGACTGTTTTTTATCTCTAATTTACCGTAGTGTAATGCGCTATATGCCGTACCTTTGCAAAAAATTAATTTAAATCTCTCACATCATGAAAAAATTTACGTTTACAATTACAGCGATAATTCTATCCGTTTATAGCGTTTACGGAGAAGGAACTGTGGGGAAAAGTTTTACTACCCACGAGGACAGAAGCAGTCTAATTTACAATCTTACTATTGAAGGTCCGTCTTCATTATATACAGATATAGGCGATTTTTATATTGACAATTTGCCTTCCGATATCAGCTGGGCGCATTGGTCTGTTACAGACAATAATAATTTGAGTATAGTAGAAGACAATGGCGTAAGCGGCTGTCGGATAGAGCGTGTTCCTTTCAAATCATACGATATTGAAACTTCTTCATTTGTTGATGTATATCTTCAAGGAGAAGCCAAACTTATGCTTGAATTTGAATGGGAAGGAGAAGTTTACACTATTTCCGAAACCATTACATTCGAAGATCTTCCCCGCGTTGAAAGTAATTTATATTCGATTACTTCTCATCATACGTCTAAAGAAATATTATTTACAAATCTTATTAATCCTGCGCGATGTAATGCAGGAAGAGGCGCTGTACTATTTATTGACTTTAAATCCGGTGCAACGATTTTTCAACAGTATTATGATTTTTGTTCGACCTTTTCTATTGCTACCCATACCATACCCAATGGTTTGTACATAATGCGCTTAATACTGAACGGTCAAATAATTCAACAAAACAATATATGGCTGCGTTAGTAATGAACTAAAACAACAATGAAAAATTTCCGTTTATTACCTGTTTGCAAAACGGTTTCGATACCACAGTTCAAAAACAGGGTCAATAAATGTCGGCATATTATACCTGTCGAAAGATAAAATTTCTTTTTTCTCCAAGGCCTCGCGCACCCTCGCTACATTAGCGGAAGAATGCAGTTCGTAACGTTGTAAATTTTCCGCGCTGCTAAAGCGTAGCACACCATCAACTATTGCCTGCAAATAATTAAGTTGCGAAGGGCTTAACTCGTCTGTAATCCTGCGGAAAATGCGTTCATTGTAGTCATAAAGATCTTCCATTGACCTGTTCATCACGCTATCCGTAACAAAGCCTTTGGTATTCGACCAGCAGATATGCGCCAATAACTGCACATAGTAAGGATAGCCTGAGACCTTACGATGCAATGCCTCGGCAAATTCCTTTGAAATCACTCTGCCGCTCTTAGCAAAAGACTTCATTACGTATTCCGCCGATAAACGCTCGTCTAAACGCTCTAATTGAACGATATCGCCGAATTTGTGAAAAGGCATCTTTTCGGAAAACAGCGCAGCGGCCGCGTTTTTCTTACTACCGCACAGCAAATAAGTTGTAAAGCGGTGCTGCTTCCACGTGGCGCATAATTTCTTTTGAAATACCTTTGTATCCTCAAATTGGGATATATCCTGAAAATCGTGTATGCAAAGCGCTACGCCTTTGTTTTTCCATTCGGCCAAACGTTCAGGCAAGTTCAACAATTCATCGGCATGCGCCATTACGGCAGCCTTGTCGAAGATAAACGAAACGCCATTCTGAGCGGCTTCATCAATATTGACCAAGGGGCGTGTCTCCGATAAAAATTGTTGAGCCACAGTCTCCCACTCATCACTTGTAGCGCACACCGCCCTCATCAGGGTATTCACCAAAGAAGTATAAAAAACAAATTCGTTACGTACATTAAATAGCGATAAAACACATGAGAGCAAGTCTTGCTGCCGCCGCGCTTGAAATAAGGCATTGGTTACTATGGAACGTTTTCCGAACAAGGGCGGCGCTATCAATACGCTATGCTGTCTGTTCGATAAATTGGAAGAGAGCCAGTCAAGTTCGCTTTTTCGACTTACAAAATTGTCGCCTACTACAGGCTGTGTGAATATGAAAGGAGAGTCCACGGAGAAATTGAGAATTGAGAGTTGAGAATTGAGAATTAATTTGCATCTAAGATGTTTAACAATTCGTCGAGTTTTGGAGTGAGGATAATTTCCGTGCGGCGGTTCTTTTGGCGGGCCTCAGCAGTCGGCCTGTCGTCCAAGGGAGCATATTCCGAATGTCCGGCTGCTATGACGCGGCGGGGGTCAACACCATTATTTTGCAGCAAAACCCGCACTACCGTTGTGGCGCGTTTTACGCTCAAATCCCAATTATCTTTTAACTCGGTTTTAGTTTTATAAGGCACATTATCGGTATGGCCTTCAATCATTACATTAATGTCGGTATTCAGTGCCAGCACCTTGCCTAATTCCTTCACGGCCTCTGCTCCTTTGGGGTCAATCTCGTAGCTGCCCGACTTGAAGAGCAGCTTATCTTCCATCGACACATAGACCTTGCCGTTTTTCTGCGTAACGGTCAGCCCCTTACCCTCAAAACCAAGGAGCGCATCGCTCACTTTGGCCTTTAAGGCATTCACCGCCGAATCTTTACGCGCCAAAATAGATTCCAATTCCGCCATTCGGCGATTACGCAGGTCCATTTCGGCCTGCATCTGTTCTATTTCCTGCAAACGCTTAAATAACTCGTCTTCTTTACGTAATAACTCTTCGCGGTCGGCCTGTATCTGTTTCGACATACCGGTAGTTTCTTTGGCATAATCGGCATTCAGCCTTTCCATCATAGTCCGCAAATCTTTTAATTCTTTCTGCAGTTTATCTCGTTCTTCCGTAATTAACTGCATATCACGAACTTTTGCCTCTAACTCCTGCGTGCGGAATTGTAAAGCGCTATGTTCGCGACTCAGGGCATTGAATTTGTCGTTAAGCTCATTACGCTGTCTTAAAACATTCTGATAATCAGCTTCTAATGATTTATATTTATTCATCGACACACAGGAAGACAAACAAATAGAACAAATAACAGGTAATAGAAATTTCATTTTCATCTTAAATAATTTTTAAAATACATAAAGGTAATATCAGCTAAACGATTTTTTACCTCATCTTTTCGTTCATTAATCGTTAATGCTTGCTTTCCCGTCGCTGCCCAGTACATTGTTTATCTTGTGAATATATAGCGCTTTCAGCATGTCGCGGGCGGGGCCAAGGTACTTGCGCGGGTCAAATTCCGCAGGGTTATCAAATAATGTCTTGCGTATGGCGGCAGTCATAGCCAAACGGCCGTCGCTGTCAATATTTACTTTGCATACCGCCGATTTAGCGGCAGCGCGCAACTGTTCTTCCGGAATACCGATAGAATCTTTCAACTTGCCTCCGTATTGGTTAATTTGCGCTACAATATCCTGTGGAACGCTGGAAGCACCATGCAGTACGATAGGAAATCCGGGAATGCGCCTTTCGATTTCGGCTAAAATATCCAAGCGGATTTCCGGGTTTTGTCCGGGCTTAAATTTGAAAGCGCCGTGCGAAGTTCCGATAGAAATAGCTAAGGAATCAACCCCTGTTTTTTGCACAAAATCCTGTACTTCTTCCGGTTGTGTGTAAGTATGGTGTTCTGCCGACACCTCGTCTTCTACACCGGCCAATATTCCCAATTCACCTTCAACGCTCACATCGTATTTATGGGCATATTCTACCACCTGTGCGGTAAGTTCCACATTTTTATTATAATCGTGATGCGACCCGTCAATCATTACCGATGAAAAACCGTATTCAATACATGATTTACACAATTCAAGGGTATCGCCATGATCTAAGTGCAACACAATGGGGATATTACAGCCTAATTCTTTGGCATATTCTACCGCCCCCTGAGCCATATAGCGCAATAAAGTTTGGTTGGCATACTTACGCGCACCGCTTGATACTTGTAAAATTACCGGAGATTTAGTTTCCACACAAGCTGCAATAATGGCCTGTAGTTGTTCCATATTGTTGAAATTGAATGCCGGAATGGCATAACCGCCTTTAACTGCTTTGGTAAATAACTCACGGGAATTTACCAAACCTAATTCTTTGTAACTAATCATAATTCTTTGTTTTAATAACTTTCTAAAAGATTAAAGTACAAAGTTAATTTTTTTTCGAGACTTTTTTGTATTTTTGCCCGACATTATTTATATTTTTAATCTAAAAAGTAATTTAATTAATTATGAAAGAAGCGATTGCAATTCTTACCGGTGGAGGTCCGGCTCCCGGAATGAACACCGTAGTAGGTAGTGTGGCAAAAGTATTTTTGAACCAAGGGTATCGTGTTATAGGTTTGCATAAAGGGTACAGCAGCCTGTTTTCCACTAATCCGAAAATGTTGGAAATTGATTTCGAAACAGCTGACGATATGTTTAATCGTGGAGGCTCTGTGGTAATTATGAGCCGTTATAAGCCTACTGCTGAGGATTTTGAAAAGCGTTTTAACCTCAATTTATTCAAAGATAACAATATTAAGTTATTAGTTACGGTAGGCGGCGATGATACCGCCTCAACCGCTAATGCTGTGGCTAAATTCCTGATAGAAAAAAGCTATCCTATCTCTAACATCCACGTACCAAAAACCATTGATAACGACCTTCCCTTGCCGAACAATATGCCGACTTTCGGCTATGAGTCGGCCAAGAATGGCGGTGCAGCCATTGCCACCATTGTTTATGAAGATGCCCGCACCAGTCGGAACTGGTTTATTGTTGCCGCGATGGGACGCTCAGCCGGACACTTAGCATTCAGCATCGGCGCCTCCTGCCATTATCCGATGATTGTTATTCCTGAAATGTTTAACAAAAGTACCATTACTATTGATAAAATAGTCAATCTGGTGATATCTTCCATGATTAAACGTAAGCTCATGGGTATTGATTTTGGGGCTGTTGTGATTTCGGAAGGGGTATTCCATACGCTCAGCAATGAGGAAGTTAAGAAATCGGGAATTCACTTCTCTTACGATGCCCATGGTCATCCTGAATTAGGCAAGGTTAGCAAGGCACACGTATTTAGTGAATTAATAGAACAAAAAATTGCACAAATAGGGCTTAAGGTGAGAAGTCGCCCTGTAGAAATAGGTTATGAGGTACGCTGTGACACCCCTATTGCCTACGACCGTCAATATTGTACGCTGATGGGTTTGGGCGTTTATAAACTTTTTACTGCCCGCCATACAGGTTGCATGGTTTATGTAAACACCAACGGTGATGTGGCGCCGCTCTTTCTGAAAGATATTCAAGATCCGAAAAGCGGAAAAATTCTACCGCGCATGGTTGACATCAACAGTGAAAGCGTGCAGGCTATTATACGTAACATGTTACACTATATAACTCCTGATGATTACGAGGCCGCGAAAAAATATGTACCTGACCCTGAAAATTACGATTTATTCAAGATTTTAAACTGGATATAATTATGTTGAAAGCCTTCAAAAAATGGAAAATTAAAAGATACTTGCGCAAGAGCCTGAAAACGCGTAAGCGCAGTAAAGGTTTTTTTAATTTTAACACTGCAGAAACCGTCGGCATTATATTTGTGTATGACCACTTAGTATTGCAGGCTGTAGAGTCCTTAAAGGTGTTTTTAACGGCTAAGAACATTCAATGTAAGGGATTAGCTTACTATTCAGGAAAAAAAGTACCCTCAGAACTTGTTGATAATCCATATATCCGATATTTCGGCAAGCATGAAGTGAATTGGTACAACAAAAGTTTGTCGGCAGAGGCTAATCTTTTTATTAACCAGAATTTTGATATCTTAATTGATTTTTCCACATCAAATATTCCCGTTATGCAATATCTGCCGCTGCTTTCTATGGCAAAAATGAAAGTGGGGCGTCAGTCGTATCCCAATAATCCTTACGACTTTGTTTTATCGGACGGTAGCGCTACACCCGACATTTTTATAGAAGAACTGAAGCATTATTTGCTAACTATAGATATGATAAACTAATATGATACATAACAAAACTATAACGGTTGTTTTACCAGCCTACAATGCCGAATTGACCTTAGAGCGAACTTATAATGAAATTCCGTTTGATATTGTTGACCATGTTATATTGGTTGATGATAACAGTCGTGACAATACTGTAGAAAAAGCGAAAGAATTGGGTATAAAGCATATCGTAAAGCACGAGAAGAACCGCGGCTATGGCGGAAACCAAAAAAGCTGCTATGATAAGGCTTTAGCATTAAACTCCGACATTGTCATTATGCTACACCCCGATTACCAATATACGCCTAAGCTCCTTCACTCTATGTCATATATGATTGCTAATGAGGTATATCCCGTAGTGTTAGGTTCACGGATTTTAGGGCGGGGCGCCTTGCGCGGAGGAATGCCTGTTTATAAATACATTGCCAACCGGATACTCACGCTCACGCAGAACTTTTTGATGCGCCAAAAATTAAGCGAATACCATACCGGTTACCGTGCCTTCTCTAAAGAAGCATTGCAAGCGGTTGATTATCATGCTAATTCAGAAGATTTTGTGTTTGACAACCAAATGTTGGCACAGCTTTTTTTCAAGGGATTTGAAATTGCCGAAATGACTTGTCCTACGAAGTATTTCAAAGAAGCCTCCTCTATCAATATCCTCAGGAGTATGAAATATGGCTTTGGCGTACTGGGAGTTGCCTTTGCTTATCGTTTGCAGAAGTGGCATTTGGCAAAATTCCGAATATTTGCTTAACTTTGCATTTTATTTTGTTCCCATAGCTCAGTTGGATAGAGCAACAGATTTCTAATCTGTGGGTCGCAGGTTCGAATCCTGCTGGGAATGCTCCTCCTGCGTATCTTCCGTTTCATCAACAATGCCCTCGGTGGATTCGCTCACGATTTCCGATTCTTTAGTAACTAACAAGTCCTGCACATCTGCATTATTCAACATCTCGCTTTGCCGCTGCCTGCCCAAGCGCACAGGCGCTTGCGAGGCGCCCGCCTGTGCAATAATAGCTTGTATATCGGAACGTAACTTGCTTTGGAACTCTTGCCTTATATTCAGTTGCGTGTTAGACAAAGAGGTAGTTTTTGCCGGTTTGAACAAGTTGGTGTATTTAGCCTTCGCTAACCTGATTTTATATTTGTCGGGATTGCCGCTGACATTAAGTCCGAACCTGAACGGAATTGGCGATTTCAATACCGTAATGTGATAATCGAAACTCAGGTTTAAATGCTGTGTGCCACCCACCGCTACTTGATAACGGTCGAGATTGAGTTGGAAAGGGAAAACAAGCAAACGGTTGTCTTCCATAACTATTTCCACAGAAAGACTGTCAACCAGATTACGTTCTTTATTCTTAAATCGCAGCGTTTTTGCTATATCGGAAAAGGTTTCGCCGTCCATCAGCACTAAATATTTTCCTTTGAGGTAGCAGGAAGCAGTGGCGCTTGGAAACTCCACATTCATTAAGGAATCCAAATTAGCTACGGTAGTCAAATTGCAGTCAACTACTCCTTCAAACGAGCGGAGCATGGGCGTCAACGAGTCTAAGATAGGGAAACTCGCTATCAGTTGTTTTACCTGTATCTGTTGAAGGTCCATGTCTAAGCCAATACTCGCGCCTTTGGTGTCCATGGCTTGGTAAACCATCGACATTTGTATATCTCCGAGGTTTGATTGCAGTCTCATTCTCGGCATTTCTAAAGTATGATTGCGAAGATAGAAAATCGACCTGAGGTTCTCAACAGTCATGCGGGTATAAATGGCATGCTTGATATTGGTACGTATTTTCAGGTCTATATTTTTGGGTATAATAAAGACACCGGCAGCAACCTCGTCCGTCGGTACAATATCGCTTTTTTCTAAATTTTGTGTAATCTCTTGTTTTTCGTAGTCCTGTAGCTCCGTGTACTTCGATGCGGCTACAAGCGCCAAAGTAATTTCGTTGAGATCAAGCGTGTCTGCTGCAATTTGCAGGTCGGCGCTTATCTTTCCATTACGCAGCAAGGCTTGTCTTATGCCGGCAACAGCGCCGTTAACCTGCATAGCCGATTTACCGGCTTGCATGGCAATATCACTAAATCGCAGGGTGTCGGCCTTAAATTCCATTATTCCTTCGGAAACACTTGTGCGGAGCGGGAAGAAAGGCGTACGCACGCGCATGGCTTTAGCTTCTAAGGTAGCGCTAAAATCCCATTGGCGGAGCATATCGCGAACTTCCTTATCCTTCAATTGCATATCCACGACATCATCGTTGACGCTTGCCAAGGTAAGGCTATCGCGCCGCGAAGCTCTCATACCGCTTGCACTACCTGTAGTGGAAGTTTCGGTGGAATCAGAGCGCGAAGCTGTATAAGCGGTTGAATTAACCGACCTGCGCAGTGTGCGTTCCTTGATTTGGGCCGACAAGTTCCCCCGATTAAGCATAACAAAAGCCTCAGGAAGGCGCGCACGAAGGGTATCTAAGGAAAGACGCACATTGAATAGCGGTTTCGTAGGATTGCCTGGCTGGGGGCCAATGCGTACAGAGCCCGAAGCAAGGACGGTTCTGATCCGCAGGCTATCGGCCGGAATAGTATAGTTGAGGTTATTTATTCTTAAATTGGTATATACCGGAGCGACCGAAATACTGTCGGCCGGAGCCGAGGCGCTGAATGCTGCCGATATGCCGCGCATATTACTTTGCATGCCGTCCCATTTCAATGCGAAGTTATTTGCAGTTAAGGTGCCGCGCAGCAAGGACTCGCGTAATTGTCCTCTTATGGTATCCTGATTATTAGTACCGAAAAGCCCGCGGACAATCGGCGCCGACACATATAATGCGTGCTTGGGATAATCGAGCAGTAAACTGTCCACATTGATTTCGCCTTGTATTTTAACTTTTCCAATATCTCTGTTGAGCAGGTTTGACAGGGCAAATTCTCCCGTAAGGTTAGAACGTATATGCCCTTGCATGGCAGCGCTATCAATAAATGAGAAGTCTTTGGCTAAATTGGTGAAATCAATGTCGGCATCTACTTGAGCATAAAACTCAGGGTCGGTAAAGAGGTGGTTAACCTTACCCGATACGTCTAACTTGGTAGAGGGACCGTGAAAGACAAAACGTTTAAGTTGTAAGGTTGATGGCGTTTTTTTATTAATATCAATATGAGTAATTCCGTCAATCTCCAACAGTTCAATTCCCGGCTTGTTGGGATTCAAAGCCGATCTTAATTTTCCTTCGGCGAGTCGGATTTCAGCATCAATAACCGGAAAACTTTTATCGCTAAAAGTGCCGTTTATTGCGCCTTTCACAGCTATAGCTCCTGAGGTTTTGAGTAAGGCCGCTGCAGGCAACACAGCGGATATTTTCGTCAGCACATCAGCTATTGCCGGAGTCTTTAAACTAAAGTCGGTATTAATATCTATAGCGCCGGTAATGCTGTTCCATTGCAGTTGACCGGCAATATTGAAATCAAGCGTTGCAATGGTTAACGCGGCCTGTCTTATTTGCAAATTATTATTATTTTGCCGAAGTTGCGCCGATAGTGTTACAGGAATGGAAGGAAATAATTGTTTACCCTTATGCTGAAAATTTAGTGTTGCGATATCCAGTTCTAATCTGAGGCTGGCAGTATCTTTTCTTTGCCGTGCCGAGAGTGTCAGTTGCAGGCCGTCAATTGCTAATAATTGTTGTTCCCGATTGTCGCTATAAATTATTTTTGCGTCGGAAAGTTGCAATTTACGTATGCCGAAATCGGGTAACGCCTGCGCAGTGGTATCGGTAGTAGTAGCGACAGTCGTGGTATCTATGGGAAGGATATCCCAATTGTTTTGCCCGCTTTGGTCAATATGCGCATAGATACATGGCTTATCAATTTCTATAGAATTGATGCTAATTCTTTTTTGTTGTATGTAAGCCATAGGCCTAAGCGAAATCTTGCAGTTAGCAAAGTACAGTATGGTGTCGTTATGAGCAACAATACTGCCGTTCTTCAGCGTGATGCCGACATTCGGAAAGGAGCTGAATATAGTAAGGTCCAATTCTTCAAAATTAATATCAGCATTCAACTGTTCATTCGCTATTCTCAAGACAATAGGCGTGATGCGCTCGGGCGTTACCACAAAATAGCTTAACACCGCAAGGCTTAGCATCAGCAAACCCAATAGGATACCGATAACAAGGAGTGTACGTTTAAATATTTTCATATCTATAATTTTTTGGCAAAATTACACATTTTTCATAGATAAAACGTGAGTAGTGGTACAATATTATTACTTTTTTCGTTAATTTGAAAAAACCATTGAAATTTTAATCCTTTGTATTTTGTGGAGAGCATAGAATTCCACTCGTTAGAGGCAGGCATTTTTGTTATCATTTTTTCATCAACGTTTTTGTATAATCCGCAAGATACAACGGCAAATTTAGTAAATCATCGTTTTTTTCTACATTTTTCAGCGAAAATCTAATCGACAATTCGGGTAAATATTTTTTTCTGTATTCCGACAAGCTTTTTGCTTTGGGACTTAATGCCGATTTTGCTTCAATAGGAATAATCCTTTCCGAAAGTTGAAACACAAATTCTATTTCTGCCTGATTGCCCGAAGTCCAATAAAAAATATCATTTCCAAATTGACGGACAAGCGATTGCAATACATAATTTTCGGTCAAAACTCCTTTAAATTCAGTAAACAATCTGTCGCCCTGCAATATGGTAGTGGGCGTAAGTCGGAATTTTGTGCGCAAAAGTCCCGAATCAGCAAGATACAATTTGAAAGCATTACTGTTTTTGCAGGAAGAAATCGGCAAACGGAGTGTATTAATTTCAAAAACTCGATTTACTAACCCACTTAAAACTAACCATTCAATCGAATTTTCATAATCTCTTCCCCGTGCGTTTTTTTCTATCAGCGAATATTTGAATTTTCGGTCTTCTTTCGCTAAATTATCTTGAATATTTTGCCAAAGTCGCAATAAGCGAGGAATATCCTTGCTGTCAATATGTTTGGCAAAATCAAGTGTATAGGCTGTAAGAATTTGATTATTAACCGTATCACTTTCTTCCCAGTCTCTATTCTCAAGATAGCGGACAATGGTTTCAGGCATTCCACCGCAACAGAGATACACTTTGTACGCATCTATTAGTTGGGTGTGAAATATTTCAGGTACTTTTTCCAAAGTTTTCGCTACAATGTAATTATCCAAAAATTGGGATAATTTTTCGTTGTAAAGTGCGAGAAATTCTTTAAAGGAAACAGGGTAAAGTGTCAGAAAATCAACATTTCCAACCGGGAAAGACGCGCCTTCGCGCTTCAATGCCACTCCGAGCAAAGAGCCTGCACACACAACTGCCTGTTTGGGCATTAGTTCGCGAAAATATTTCAAACAGTTCAACGCATCATTACACTCTTGGATTTCATCAAAAATAATCAGCGTTTTTTCGGGTTGAATATCAATCCCTTTTACTGCTGTAAGGTAAGAAACAATGCGTGTAGGGTCTTTTGTAAGGGCAAATTCTGCTTTGTGTTCTTTTTCAAAATCGAAATTTACATAACAGTAATTTTCAAAATACTGCATGCCCAATTGTTTTAAAATAAACGATTTACCTACCTGCCTTGCTCCCTGTAACACAAGTGGCTTGCGATAGCAACTTTCTTTCCACCGTTTCAGGTCGTTCAATATGTCTCTTTTAATTTTCATATCTATAAATTTTTGGCAAAATTACACATTTTTCATAGATAAAACGTGAATAGCAGTACAATATTATTACTTTTTTCGTTAATTTGAAAAAACCATTGAAATTTTAATTCTTTTTATTTACTGGAGAAAATAGAATTCCGCCCGTTATGCGTTCGGCGTTTTGTCTTTACATTAAAAGTTAGGATTTGCTTGTCTTTTATTTTGAACCCATTCACATAGAATGTGCAAATAACCCTCTTTTTCTCCTTTAACTTGAATATCTCCTTTATCATTTCCCTCATCATCATATAAACATTTATCTACTGAACCATTTGGATTTTCTTTAAATATACTCACAGAACCGTCCGACTCCATCATTTCATAAAGAAAGGGATAAGAATCCTGCCAAATACTTTTAGCTAAATCACAATATTCTTCTATTTCGGCAAACATTTCAAATGTTATATTGCCTCGAAAACCTGAAAAATCCAAAATATTTTGTATTTCATCATCGCATTCCAAGCATTTTTCCTCATAATGCTCGTCCTCAAAAAAAATGTCATCGTAATATTGTCTTTCAAATTCTCTATCTGCTTGATTTGATAAATAGTTCATATAATCTTCCGCATCATCAAATCCATCATATAATCTTCAAAACTCATATCAATATTTGTATTACATTATCTATTTTATTTTGCTGTTTAAATCTTGCCCCCTTTCGTCTAATTGTCTAAATTGTCAGCGGTTTGATTCCATATTCATAAAGTTTGATTCCTTCATTTTTCAAACGAAATCCATGCCAAAAGCTAGAAGTTTCTGTTGCTAACCCACTTGTCAATAGTAATGATTCTGCATCAAAGTTTCGTTCATTTTTAAATTCATGATTAATTTCATATCCAATTGTCGCCAAATAATTTATAAAACTATATGAATCAGGGTGTAATTTATCAAGGCAAATATTTGTAGAAACAAATTCTTCATAAGTCAAGTTTTCTTCCACAAATGCTTGAAATAATTTTGCTGATATTTTAGTTTTGTTGATTTCCATATGTTTATCAATAAAAATCATAATTTGCTCAACAACTTTTTTTCTAAATTTATCATTTGTATTTATTTTTTGTTGGAATTTTATTCGTTGTTTATTATCAACATTGCCTAAATTAAATTCACGAATAAAAGTTAAAATCTTTTTAGCAAACCAAAACTGATTAATTGAAATTCCTGCCTTAATGGTTCCAACTACTGATTTTACAATAGGGATTTCTTTTAATAATCCATTATCCATTAAATCGTCAATAAATATTTCAGCATAGTCTGTACCTAAATCAATACTTGGATTCAGAATCTCATCTGTAAATTTTTTACCAAGTTCTGTTTTAATGATAGTTGGCATTTGTTCGTTTTCAGTCATAATTCTTTATAATTTGTTTTTAATTAAAGTTAAACTTTTTTCTTTCATTCAAAATCTGCTATCTCAAGTCTCAACAAACTTTAATTTTTTTATGTCGCTGTACCAAGTATTGACAAAAGTCCACTTGAATAGCCCTACACGCTGTCCCACGCTGACGCACAATGGCAAAATACACACAGCGTCCCTGTGGAAAGCCTCGTTTATTGTTGTTTCTATGTTTTTGTTTAGCAATTTATTATTTATAATTTATGCAATGTTAAAGTTTAACTGCAAAATTACATAAAAATATATTGCAAGCAAATTTTACAGGAATTTTTGAAGGCTTTCTGTTTTTTATTTCCGCACCTTCGCTATAATCGCCAATGCTTCCCGACAAAGTTGCGTAACTGCCCCCCAGTCTTTCTTTTCTATAGCTGCGGCAGGGAAAAGGTTGGAGCCCATACCAACACAGGATACACCGGCCTCGAACCATTCTTTAAGATTGGCCTCTTCGGGTTTTACTCCGCCGGTAACCATCAACATAGACCAGGGCATCGGGGCTTTCAGTCCTTTGACAAAGGCAGGCCCCAATACATCGCCGGGGAAAACCTTCAGCAAATCACAACCTACTTCCTGCGCATAACCTACTTCCGATACCGTACCGCAACCCGGGCTGTAAGGAATGGAGCGGCGATTGGCCACCTTAGCCACATCGGGATTAAACAACGGACCAACCAAAAAATTAGCGCCTAATTGAATATATAAGGCAGCCGTAGGGGCATCTACTACCGAACCGACGCCCATAATCATATCGGGACATTCTTTATGCACCCATTTGTTTAATTCGCCGAATACTTCATGGGCAAATTCACCGCGATTGGCAAATTCGAAAGCCCTTACCCCGCCTTCATAGCAAGCCTTTACCACTTGTTTTGCCACTTCGGCATCTTTATGATAAAACACCGGAATCATGCCGGTTTCTATCATTACGGACAGGGTTGTTAGTTTATTGAATTTTGACATAGATATTTATAGGTTTACAGATTTCATACGGATTATTTGATTGCGAATTATAAATCCGCAAATTATCGTGAGACACGGCCTGACCCATCTCCTTTCATCAGATTTTCTACTTCGGCTACGCTTACCCGATTAAAATCGCCATAGATGGTGTGTTTTAAACAGGAAGCGGCTACGGCAAAGTTCAGCGCTTTTTGGTCGTCTCCAAAATAAGTAATTAAGCCGTAAATCAAACCACCCATGAAAGCATCGCCGCCGCCTACCCTATCCACAATGTGGGTAATATCATAAGAAGGCGAGTGAAAGAGTTGTTTGCCATCGAAGAGTACGCCTGCCCATGTATTATGATTGGCATTGATGGAACCACGTAAGGTAATAATCACTTTCTTCGCGCGAGGGAACTTAGCCATCAATTGCTTACATACCGATTCGAAGATTGCCGATTCCAGATGACCGCCTGTATGATGCGCATCGAAACCTTCAGGTTTAATGCCGAATACCATTTCGGCATCTTCTTCGTTACCAAGGATTACATCACAGCCCTCAACTAAGGCCGGCATCACCTCCGAGGCTTTTTTACCGTATTTCCACAAATTTTTACGAAAGTTCAAATCAGTCGATACAGTCAGCCCCATACTGTTCGCCACTGCGATAGCTTCCAAACAAGCGTCAGCAGCGCCTTGCGATAAGGCAGGCGTAATGCCTGTCCAGTGGAACCACTGTGCATTTTTAAATACTTCTTCCCAATTAATCATGCCGGGCTTAATGTCGGCAACAGCCGAATGATCGCGATCGTACACCACTTTACCGGCGCGGGCTACAGCGCCTGTCTCCAAAAAATAAATCCCCATACGTTCACCGCCAAAGAGGATATGACTTGTGCCCACGCCATATTTACGCAAATCCATTACACAGGCTTGGGCAATATCATTTTGCGGTAAACGGGTAACAAATTCCGCAGGCAGACCGTAATTAGCCAATGAAACGGCTACATTAGCCTCGCCGCCGCCAAAGGTAGCCGTGAATTCCTTTGCCTGACTAAAACGTAAATAGTCGGAAGTAGCCAAACGCAACATAATTTCTCCAAAAGTAACAATCGTCTTACTCATATTTATTTTATCTTAATAAACTTTATACAAAGATAGCGCTTCTATCCTAATCGATTTTAGTAATTATAGCCAAAATAATATCAAAAATTAACCAATGGGAATTATAAATCATTTTTTTAATTATCTTTGAATTTTCTAATCTAAAACATATAGTAAATATGAGTAAGAGTTCTAACTTCGATCGGAAAATGACCCAACACAGATGGACTATCTGCGCGCTGTTGTTTTTTGCTACAACAATTAACTATCTCGACAGGCAAGTGCTTTCCCTCACATGGAAAGATTTTATTGCACCTGAATTTCATTGGACAGATGCGCACTATGGGCTTATTGCCGCTATTTTTTCTCTTGTGTATGCTTTCGGTATGCTGTTTGCCGGACGTTTTGTTGATAAGCTTGGCACCAAAAAAGGCTTCCTGTGGGCAATAGGAGTATGGTCGGTTGGCGCATGTTTGCATGCCCTTTGCGGTATTGCAACGCAATGGTGGGTAGGTATCGAAGGTTACGATGCCATGGTAGCGATAAGCTGTGCAAAAACAGTCGCAAACATAATTAGCGTGAGTGTGGTGTTGATGATTTTCGCCCGTGTAGTGTTGGCTATTGGCGAGGCGGGCAACTTTCCGGCAGCTATCAAGGCCACCGCCGAATATTTTCCTAAAAAAGATCGGGCATTAGCAACGGCAATTTTCAATGCAGGTGCAACGGTAGGCGCATTGGCAGCGCCGCTCTGTATTCCGTTATTAGCCAAACACTATGGTTGGGAAATGTCGTTCCTCATCATCGGTGCGCTCGGTTTCTTGTGGATGGGCTGGTGGACCTTTGCCTACGATAAACCCGAAAAACATCGGAAAGTAAATGCCGAAGAATTGGCCTATATCATGCAAGATAAAGATGAGGTAGTCGTATCCGCAGAAACGCAGGAGAAAAAACTTTCGTGGGGACAATGTTTTAAATTTAAACAAACATGGGCCTTTGCTATCGGAAAATTTATGACCGACGGCGTTTGGTGGTTCTTCCTTTTCTGGACGCCTGCCTATTTAAGCGATGTTTACGGCTTAAAATCTTCGGATACAATGGGTCAATTAGCGATTTTCACACTTTATGCAATTGTTATGATATCCATCTACACCGGCGGTAAATTGCCATCTTATTTCATGGTTAGAAAAGGATTAGACCCTTATGCAGGGCGTATGCGTGCAATGTTGATTTTCGCGTTTTTTCCACTGTTGACCTTGTTGGCGCAACCACTCGGACCCTACTCCTTCTGGTTTCCTGTGATTATTATCGGTATTGCCGGAGCAGCGCACCAATCGTGGTCGGCCAATCTCTTTTCCACCGTCAGTGATATGATACCGAAATCGGCGGTGGCTACAGTTGTTGGTATCGGCGGAATGGCAGGCGGTATAGGTTCGTTTATCATCAATATGGGCTCAGGAGTCTTGTTCACTCACGCCTACGAAACCAATATGACATTCATGGGCTTTTCCGGAAAACCGGCCGGATATTTTATTGTATTCTGTGTCTGTGCTGTGGCTTATCTTATCGGTTGGGTAATTATGAAAAGATTAGTGCCAAAGTATAAGAAGGTGGAAATATAGAATTAGTATTGAATGATACACAAAATAACAGTAATCTGTAAATCGATAAATTAGCATATATGTCAGTAAATTTTTCACTTCAAGGGAAAATCGCCCTCGTAACCGGAGCTACGCACGGCATAGGAATGGCTTTAGCCAAGGCATTAGCCGATGCAGGCGCTAAGATTGTATTCAACGACCTCGTGCAGGAACGTATTGATGCTGCCATTAAAGACTACAAAGAAGCAGGCGTAGAGGCCTACGGTTATGTTTTTGATGTTACCGACGAAGAGGCGGTAAATGCAAGTATTGCTAAAATTACACAGGAAGTAGGCCTAATTGATATTTTAGTGAATAATGCAGGTATTATCAAACGCATTCCGGCAGTTGAAATGACAGCGGCCGATTTTCGTCAGGTAATTGACATAGACCTCAACGGCCCCTTTATCATGTCGAAATCCGTAGCTCCCGGCATGATAAAAAAAGGCGGAGGTAAAATCATCAACATCTGCTCCATGATGAGCGAACTGGGGCGCGAGACCGTCAGCGCATACGCTGCTGCCAAAGGTGGGTTAAAAATGTTGACCAAGAATTTAGCCTGCGAATGGGCAGAATTTAATATTCAGGTCAACGGCATAGGCCCCGGCTACATTGCCACTGCTCAAACCGCTCCGCTACGTGAGGACGGCCACCCCTTCAACAGCTTTATTATTGGCCGTACGCCCGCAGGCCGCTGGGGTGAAATAGAAGACCTGCAAGGGCCTGTCGTATTCCTTGCTTCCGAAGCCTCTAACTTCGTAACCGGCCATGTTCTTTATGTTGACGGCGGCATTCTCGCTTATATCGGCAAACAACCAAAGTAATAAATTTAAATTAATATGAAACCCTATCTCTCTATTTTTCTTTTGGCTTTGACTGTAATAAACTGCTCCTCGACCCCTCTAAAGGTTACGATAACTAATCCCTTAGGCATCGACCGTCAACAGGAGACCGTAGAAATTGCCTGCGGCGAACTGCTGCAATACCTTCCTGCACTTGAAAAAGGTACGGATTCGTATGTTGTTTACAACGAAAATGATGAGGAAATACCTTCTCAGATAGTATATGAAGGCAAGGATAGTCCTCAAAAATTGATTTTTCAAGTAAATGTCGAAGCTAATGCCTGTGTGCAATACAGCATTGTTTACAATAAGGGAAAACAAAACAATTACACGGCTAAAGTATATGGCCGCTTTGCCCCCGAACGCTATGATGATTATTTTTGGGAAAACGACCGCATTGCTTTCCGTATTTACGGCTTAGCCTTAATTGCCAAAGACGGCCCCAGCAACGGACTTGATGCTATAGTAAAACGCACGGATCAATTCTTTATGGATAAAATTTATAAAGATTATACCGAGAACAAGATATCTTATCATGTTGACCACGGAGAAGGAGTAGATTGTTATAAGGTAGGCCGATCCTTAGGCTGTGGCGCTATGGCTCCTTACATTAACGGCAAATTATGCCTCGGACAAAATTTCGCAGGCTGGCAAACCTTGGATAACGGCCCTATCCGCACCTCTGTCCGCCTTGACTATAATGAATTTGATGCTGAAGGCATAGCAGTGGGCGAAACTCGTATTTTCAGTTTAGATGTCGGCGCTCATCTTAACAAGGTAACCGAAATTTTTACCGGTTTCGAAGGTACTGTTCCTGTGGCTGCCGGTATTGTATTCAAAAAAGAAGGCAAACCTGTCGATGTCGATAAAGCAGACCCTAATCATATACCGATATTGGCTCCGGAAAAGGGCTACATCATTTATTCGGAAGAAGGCGATAAGGCTAAACCCGACCATGAAAACGGCATAGTATATACGGCGGTTGTATTTCCCGAAGCATTGAAAGACGCCAAGCTCGAACAGCAGCACATATTGGCGATAAGCGACTATCTATCCGAAAGCGAACTTACTTATTACACCGGCGCCGGGTGGAGTAAATGGGGCTTTACTTCTTTAGATGAATGGACAACTTATATCAATAAGTTTGCACAACAACTGCAAGATCCTCTTGAAATAAAATTGGAGAAAAAATGATTTTTTTAAGGTTAGTTTAACGTAAAAGGCTGTCGATTTTTAATAGAACGCCCTAAGGTCAACTCATCGGTATATTCGAGTTCATCGCCAAAGCCCACACCGCGGGCAATGGTGGTAACCTCAATGTTGAACTCGCGGATTTTCTTATAGAGATAATAGCAGGTTGTTTCGCCTTCCATAGTCGTACTCAGCGCCAAAACAACTTCTTTGATGTCGCCTTTGGCAATACGTTCCATAAGCATATCAATTTTCAAATCGTTAGGGCCAACACCGTCTATCGGCGAAATGATGCCGCCCAGCACGTGGTAAAGGCCTGTATATTGCTGCGTATTTTCAATGCACAATACTTCGCGGATACTTTCCACCACGCAAACAATGGAGTGGTCGCGCCGCAGATTAGTACAGATATCACAGGTATCGGTATCGGATAAAACATTGCAAACCGCACAGTGCTTGATTTCATTCCTCATGCTAATAAACGAACGGCCAAAGCGTTCTACCTCAGTCTGAGGTTGTTTCATCAGATGCAAGGCCAAGCGCAAAGCCGTTTTCTTTCCTACACCGGGTAAACGCGACAACTCATCGACCGCTGCCTGTAATAATTTTGAAGGAAGTTCTTGCTCCATTTTTATAGTTTAAATGGTAAAAGTACGCATTTTTTCACACACAATACTATTTTATTTGAAAAAATCATTTGTTTTCTCAAATAATGTTTTTACTTTTGTAAGCATATTTTTATAAAAACATGAAAAAAAGAACCCTTTCTTTACATTGGCAAATTATAATCGCTATTATTTTAGGTGCATTATTTGGCTTTTATTTTACGGAGCAAGTATCCTACGTTGATTGGTTAGGTACGGTTTTTATGCGCGCTTTGAAATTGATTGTGGTTCCCTTGGTATTTTGCAGTGTAGTAAGCGGAGTTGCCGGTATTAGTGCAACAGACGGCTTTCTGCGCTTAGGAGGGAAAACTTTGTCTTATTATTTAGTTACTTGCATTATTGCCATTCTGATAGGATTGTTTTTTGTTAATCTTATCAAACCCGGAGAAGGATTAACGATTACATTACCCGAAACTGCTTCTATTATCAGCTCTTCTCAGGTATCGCTCAGGGATTTTTTGGTAAATATGGTTCCGGATAATATATTTCAAGCATTTTCTACAATGAATATGATTGGGATTATTATATTTGCAATCCTTTTTGGGGTGTTTCTCGGTAAATCCGTCCATTCATACGCTCAAAAAGTACAACATGCTATTGAAGGCATAGGCAATGTGGTAATGGACCTGACGATGTTTATCCTTAAATTAGCGCCCTACGGAGTTTTCGGTCTCATTGCAAACGTTGTTGCCACCGATGCAAATAGTCTCGAAAAATTAAAAGCAATGCTCGAAAGTCAAGGATTATACATGTTTACGGTCATATTTGGAATTGCTTTCCACCTGTTTGTAACATTAAGCCTGATACTTTACATCGCAGGAAAAATCAATCCGTTCAAACATCTGTCGAAGATGAAAGATGTGCTTCTGATGGCGTTTTCAACAGCTTCTTCCAACGGCACATTACCTTTAACGCTTGCCCATGTTAAGTCGCGCTGCGGCGTGTCTGAAAAATTAGCCAATTTTTCACTACCCTTAGGCGCTACGGTTAATATGAACGGCACTTCGCTGTACGAAGGCATTGCTGTGCTTTTCATTGCTCAAGTTTACGGCATGGATTTATCAATTGCACAACAGCTTTTTGTGCTTCTTGCAGCCTTAATGGTTGGCATTGGCACTGCAGGCATTCCAATGGCCAGCTTGGTTATGACTGTCGTCATTATTCAAATGGTGGGCTTACCTCCCGAAAGTATCGGGTTTATTTTATTGGTGGACCGTTTTCTTGATATGGCCCGAACAGTTTTAAATGTTTATGGCGACACCGTTTGTACAGTATTGGTTGCAAAATCGGAAGGGGAAAAGCTTAATTTCTAAAATTTAAATTCGCGGGCTATCCTGTCTTTTTTGCTTAGGGGTATTGCTAATGTTATTTCGCATTCATTATCAAAATGTTGTGATAGGGTTTCCAGACCTTCTTCCTTTACTAATTTCATTATCCTGTTCATCTCAAGGTAAGGAAATTTAAGCGTCAAGATTTCTTTGGCTACTTTTTCTACTATCTGTGCCTGCGCCAAGGCTGCGGCAGCGGCGCTGCGGTAAGCATTAATCAGTCCCGATACGCCCAGCTGAATGCCGCCGAAATAGCGCACGACAACTACCAGCACATTGGTCAGTTCCATCGAAAGCAGTTGCCCCAGAATAGGCTTTCCTCCGGTAGAGGAAGGTTCGCCATCATCGTTAGCGCGCCAAAGTTCGCCATTGAGACCTATGCGATAAGCGTAACAATGATGCCGTGCATCGAAGTACTCTTTCTTTAAGTTTTGGATATGTTCTTTTATTTCCGCCTCATTTTCAACAGGAAAGGCAAAGGCTAAGAATTTACTGCCCTTATCTTTGAACAGTCCGACTGCAGGTGCGGCTATGGTACGGTAAATGTCGTTCAAGGTTTAAAGTTCAAAGTTTAAGGTTATGATTTAAAGCTTTAATTTTCAACTAACCAACCGTTAACCACTAACCACTAATAACTACCCCAAGTACGATCTGAGCAATTTGCTGCGGGTGCTGTGGCGGAGGCGGCGGACGGCCTTTTCTTTAATTTGGCGAACGCGCTCGCGGGTTAGGCCGAAATGTTCGCCTATTTCCTCCAAAGTCATTTCCTGTGAGCCTATACCAAAGAAATACTTCACTATATCGCGTTCCCTTTCGGTGAGGGTGGACAAGGCGCGGTCAATTTCCCGCGACAAAGATTCGTTAATCAAGCCCCTGTCGGCATTGGGCGAATCGCTGTTGACCAAGACGTCTAAAAGGCTGTTGTCTTCGCCGTCAACAAAGGGGGCGTCCACCGATACATGGCGGCCGGACACGCGCAGGGTGTCGGATATTTTTTCGCGGGGAATTTCCAGAATATTAGCTAATTCTTCGGGTGAAGGCGTGCGCTCATGCTCCTGCTCAAACTTGGCTAAAGCCTTGTTTATCTTGTTCAGCGAGCCTACCTGATTAAGCGGCAAACGCACAATACGCGACTGCTCGGCCAAGGCCTGCAAAATAGACTGGCGAATCCACCACACTGCGTAGGAAATGAATTTAAACCCACGGGTTTCATCGAATTTCTCGGCTGCTTTAATCAAACCCAGATTGCCTTCATTAATCAGGTCAGGCAAACTAAGCCCCTGATTTTGATACTGTTTGGCCACCGAGACTACAAAACGTAAATTAGCTCGGGTTAATTTCTCCAAAGCTTCCTGATCACCACGTCTGATCCGCTGCGCCAATTCCACCTCTTCTTCTACAGATATAAGTTCCTCACGACCAATTTCTTGTAAATATTTATCAAGGGAAGCGCTTTCACGGTTGGTTATTGATTTTGTGATCTTAAGCTGTCTCATGTTTGTGCATTTGTAAACGTGCAAAGTTATATAAAAAATCGAAAATGCAAAAATTATGCTTATTTTTGTCTTTCTTTTTATTCTTATTTAGCCTAATTAATGTTATTTTTTCAAAAGAAATACCGAACAGTCTTTTTTGACCTCGACCACACCCTTTGGGATTTCGATACGAATGCTTACGAGTGTATCCAAGAGTTATTCGAAGAGTTCGGACTGCAGCGGTTTACCCATTTTGAACAATTTTTTATTACCTACGAAAAACACAATAAGCGGCTTTGGGCTGAGTATGAGGTAGGAAGCTTACGCAAAGATGTTTTGCGCTCGCTTCGTTTTTATTTGACCATGAAAGATTTTGGCCTTAACGACCATGATTTGGCCGAGCGTTTCGGCTGGGCTTACACCACCCGCTGTCCGCTCAAAACCAATTTATTTCCTCATGCAAAAGAGGTATTGGAGTACCTTCGTCCGAAATACCGAATGGCCATTATTTCCAACGGCTTCCCCGAAGTGCAGGACATCAAGTTAAAAAGCTGTGGGATAGTTGGTTATTTCGATAAAGTGTTTACTTCTGAAATGGTAGGCTACCAGAAGCCTCGACCTGAAATTTTCCACGCGGCTACCACGGCCTTTAATGCAAAAAAGAAGCATTGCCTGATGGTAGGCGACAGTTGGGAGCATGATATTCTCGGCGCTCAAAATTACGGTATTGATCAGGTATTTTTCAACCCTAAACAGCAAGAACAGAGAGGCTGCAAAGCCACTTACGATATCAGCTCACTAAAGGAATTGACAGGGATACTATAAAGAATTTGTGAAACTTATGAATTGAAGTACTCGTCTTAAAAAGCACAATAGACGAAAATAAGTTGCCTGCTTCAAGTTTTTGCCGATATTTGACATCGAATTAAAATTAATTGACTACTTTTGTCATGTACTAATAAACAAGATTTAAAAATACACATCTTACCGACCAATGAAAAACAATGCTGAATTATTGTATCAAAGCGAACATTTGGACTGCTTTTTGTACGACAATTATGCCATTCCGATGATAACGCATCTTAATGAGCGCAAAGGAGCAATACTTAAATTTAATGAAACACACAATCGAATAATTTTTCTATTGAAAGGAAGAATTAATTTTTTGTATGAAAATCAACAAACATTTATTGAGAAAGGAAGATTTTTTCTGCTGCCGCGCGGAGGCCAATATATGGTCAATGTTGATGATGACGCAAGTATTGTTATTGTAAATCTGCATAATAATTTAAATTTTTGTGAACATTATCCAATAGTATTGCTGTATCGACTAAAGAAAGAGCTTGTAATCAATCACTCCGTTCTATATCCGTTAAGAATAGGCAAGGTAATTCAGATGTATTTGGAGGGTATTATTAAGACCTATTCCGATGGATTAAGGTGCACCTATTTTTTGGAAATCAAGCAACGGGAATTGCTTTATTACTTAAGGGCATATTATTCCAAAAAAGATTTAACCCTCTTTTTTGCACCCATTCTTAACGATGATACCGAGTTTGCAGAGTTGATTTATCGCTACCATTTATCTGCAAAGGGCATAGGCGATTTGGCCAATATTACGAACTATAGCGTATCGGGATTTAAGAAACGGTTTGTCAAAATGTTTGGCGTTTCGCCTTACCAATGGATGGAAAGAGAGAAAGCCAAGATGATACACTATGATATTAACTGCACCAATAAATCATTTAAAGAAATATCCTCGAAATACCACTTTGCTTCGCAGTCGCACTTCAATAGCTTCTGTAAGAAAATGTTTCAATTGCCGCCCGGCGCATTAAGAGAAAGAACGATCTGTACAATGCGCATAGATTAAGAATATTAAATTTTATTCCCCAAAAGAAATTTTTTTCCGATGTTTGAACCCTAAAGTTGCATTCACTTATTGAATCTATGGTTAAGCAAAAAGCTATAATTATTTTGCAGTTCCGAAAATAATGCTTACCTTTGTAACTTAATACCGCGGGGTAGAGCAGTTGGTAGCTCGTCGGGCTCATAACCCGGAGGTCGCAGGTTCGAGTCCTGTCCCCGCTACTAAACCGAAAGAATCGTTGGAAAACGGTTCTTTTTTTATTTCTTTGTTTTTACAAAGTGCTGATAATTCACAAAATACAGAGAACACAGTGTTCTCATTTTTGGTTAGATAACTGTTATTTCCTTTGATATACTCTACCCCTTCGCCGTTACACATTACAGGTACTTCGGGTCAACGCTTCTCATAATTTGCTTGATTTGCTCCTCGTTGTTGCGCGGACAAATCAGCAGCACATCGTCGGTATCAACGATTAAGTAGTTATCAAGTTCCTTAATCACTACTAATTTTTCTTTCTTCGATACTGCAATGCTGCTATTGCTAACCTCTTTAAGAATTACCTGTTGAGCGTCAACCATATTGCTTTGGTCGTCCTTATTCCATTGCAGGTAAAGCGATTCCCACGTACCAAGGTCCGACCATCCGAAATCGCCGGGGAAAACATACACATTGTCGGCCTTTTCCATCACACCGTAGTCTATAGATACGCTGAGGCATTCGTTATACACTTTTTTGATAAAATCGCTTTCTTCCGGCTTGTTATATTTGCCTACACCCTGTTCAAACAGGACATTTACTTCGGGCAGCAGGTTTTTTAACGCTGTTTGGATAGTTGTAGCCTTCCAGGCAAAGAGGCCTGAGTTCCAGAAAAATTCCCCGCTTTTGACAAATACCTTGGCCAAGTCTAAGGTAGGTTTTTCCGTAAAGGTTTTTACCTTATAAGCCTCGCCCATAATGATGTCTTTGCCGCTGTGGCTAAGTTGTATATAACCATAGCCGGTTTCAGGGCGGGTAGGTTTAATGCCCAGGGTTACCAAACTCTCATTCGTGTCGGCAAATTCGAGCGCCTTGTTAATAATACTAAGAAATTCCGCCTCGTTAATAATAAGATGGTCGGAGGGAGCCACTACTATAGTAGCATTAGGGTTCTTATCCAATATCTTATAAGTGGCATAAGCAATGCAGGGGGCAGTATTGCAACGCGACGGCTCCGCTACGATTTGCATGGGGTTGAGGTTGGGCAATTGTTCATTTACCAAACCGGTGTATTGGCTACCGGTAACAATCAGTATATTTTCTTTGGGTAATATTTTGGCAAAGCGATGGAAAGTTTCCTGTAAAAAAGTTCTTCCGGTGCCTAATATATCTAAGAATTGCTTGGGGCGAAGATTACGGCTGATAGGCCAAAAGCGGCTGCCTATACCGCCTGCCATGATTACACAATAAAAATTCGTATTCATAACACAAGGTTTTCTGCAAATATAGCAATTCTTTTTTAAATTACGAAATAAATGCAAGATTTGAGCCTTTAAATTTAATGACGAGTCCTAAAAAGTGTTGCAGATTGAACATTACAAATTACAAAAATAAATGATTTAAAAAAATAATTTAACTTAGTATTTCTCGTGATGTTCTGATTTCTAATATTTTGTGTCCATACTTGCAATTTACGTTTGTGCACATCATTAGCCCAAGGCGTTTTTAGGATGGGATATATAAGGCTTTCAGCCTTGCCTTTTAAAAAAGGCATTGAAGCCACAAATTATCAATCTTTTACACATCTAACACGATAATCTTCCCCCACCTGTACCTTGTAGTAGTAGTAATAGCTGCCGGAAGAACTTCTCTGTATATATCTACCTTTAGCCCTTGAATCGAAAGTTATGTATCTGTTTTGATTAATATTAAATCCTTTTACTTTATCCATTTTTTTAAATTCTGCAGAAGTAGGAAGGCGCCAGCCTACGGGGCAAAGGGCATTTTTCTTATTTTTTACATCTTTCCCTGTAACTGTAATATCTTTATACATCACTTCTACTCCCAAATCGTGTTTTACCCAATAAGCAGCCATGCCACCGCTAAAGTCTCTGCAAAAACCATCGTATTCTGTTAAACCAGTACAGCATTCAAATTGACTTTTTCTTTGGTCTTTTTTAATACAAACATAAACTCCAAGTTGTTGCATAAGTTCTGCTGTTATCTCATCAAGATTTTTGTTAAATACATTTAGGTAATAATAATTCTCCCATGTCTCGCTATAATAACTATATTCTCCGCTCCATGTTACATATTGTTCATTTCTATGATCTGAAGATACCCTGTAGCTATTCCATCCTTTTTTCTCAGACGTAGCAATAATCATTCCTGTTTCGACATTTATAATGCGTACCGTTGTGTAGGTATCATTCCCTATGCTTGTAATATCAATTACGCAAACTAAGTTTACTCCAAATTGTTTTCCTAAACGGCTTAATTGCCTATCATCTACATTACCGGAGCCTTGATACTTGAGTTCAGCAAGAAAATCAGAAGTTCTATCTACTGTTATAAATACTCCTGTGTTCGTAATATTTTCTATTAGTTGATAATTCACACGTTTGGCTTTATAACTGTCGCTGCTTTTAGTTACATAAATGGCTATCTTTTGCTTATCAACAGTAGTTGTTACATTCTGTAATAGATTTTCAATCAAAGCGTTTGCATTGCTTATTAAATTGTCCAAGTTAGATAAACTAACTCCATGCCTCCCACTGACTGAAGCAACCAAACCCGTTTCTATATCTATCATACGTGCAAATAAATCAGAGCCTCCAACATCTGCTACGCATACCATTTTAACTCCGAATTGCTTACCAAGTTTTATTATTTGCCCGTCGTCCACACTTCCTGAGTATTGATAACCTTGTTCTCGGCTAAGTTCGGCAAGAAAATCAGCAGTGCGTTCTACTGCTGCATATTTATCACTTTTCACTATGGTTGAAATTATTCTGGCACCCACTACTTTTTTCTCTGCTTCTCTGGCATCACCATGTACATATACTGCAAGTTTGGTTTTCTCCTGTCCAAATACGGCTGTAAGGCACATTATCGCAAACAATGTGATAATTATTTTCTTCATTATTCTTTGTTTTTAAGTATGAATGATAAGATTTTTTCATTTATAACAGTTGACGCGTCTGTAAGCGCTTCGCGCGCAGCACGGTCGCGCGAAGTGGAAACTCCCTTTTGTGAGAAATCTTCAAAATATTCGCTATTGCCTGTCAATGTATTAAACAACTCTACGGTTATATCAGCATAGCAATAGTTAAAATTATTGTCGCTGTTAATTTGCCGTGTGCTTGCCTTAATATAGAGTTGATAATGGCTTTGCACAGCATTTTGCGTTAATGAATAACCGTTTTTGGCAAGTTCTGTTTTTACTTTATCCGCAATAATGCTGCTGCTTTTACCGAAAGTATTCTCATCATCAGCTATAAAAATCGTAGGCTGTTTACTATCTGCAATTATACTGTTTGCTATATTTTCAGTCAAATGCCTGTATCTTATTCTCACGCCCATAATTGCATTTCTGATACTTACTACATAGTTATCTACGTAAATAATGTAGTACCTTCCCTTAAAATAAGCCGCTATTCCTGTTTGTGGAGCGGCGGCAATTTTGTTTGTCCACCCAATAGTGGGAATATCAGTTTTTAGGCTGATACTATCAACTTCTCCTAATGGGGCAAAAGAGGCGCCAACAAAATTGTTATGCGCATCAACATAAATCCATTCACCCAAATAGGTTTTTCCATTCTGTGCATTGTGCATAACCAATGGAATAATACCGTTTTCGCTTTGTGCATAGCCAATAGCGAAATTTACACATAGTGCCAAAGATAAAATTATTTTCCTCATCTTATTGTTAGTTTTACGTCCGTTCCCTGCTCGGACTTTTTAATAATCTTTCTGCAAAATTACAAAAATAAATGATTGAAAAAATAATTTATTTACAAAATTTCATCTATCTATTTACCTACCAGCAATTTAATTATTAAAAACGCCCATAAAAAAAGCTTGTTCAAAAAATTGAACAAGCTCTCAAAAAAAGGCGGCATCTCACCGAAAAAACCGAAGTTTCTTCAAGCTCGACGGGTTTTGGGATTTAATCTAACATCATTAGTATGTAGAAATTAAACCCGAAGTAACACACCTATAATAATCCGTCCAAGAGATTGCCACCTTATTCCTTCAATGGCACTGCAAAGGTAGATATTCTTTTCGGTAAAAACAATAGGCTTTCTTTTTATTTATTGACACAGACTTATTTCTTTAAAAGCAAAATGCAGAATATCACCCATCTTATTGATTAAACTTAATTCTCCCGTAGAACATACATCTATAATTTTAGCCTTGAAAATCTTTCCGTCAGAATTTATGTAAGTAGCCCATTTTTTGTAGTTTAGCAAATAAGAAAGGTATCTCTCTTGTAGTTTTTCAGCATCTATGGATAGATAGTATGTTTTTATATTATTTATTATTTTTTGCAACAATAAAGGCAGGTCGAACAAACGCTTAGTCTCCAAAAACATGGAGGTAGGATTAGGGGCAGTGTGAAAAACCTGTTGGTTAACATTCAGGCCTATTCCTGCAATGCTTGATGAGATATATGCGCCTGAAATATGATGTTCAATCAGGATACCTGCAATCTTTTTTTTATTTACATAAATATCATTCGGCCACTTAATTACAGCTTTCACTCCTTCTTTTTGCAGACAGTCGCAAAGCGCGATAGAGACCAATTGCGAGAGTAAAAATTGTTTTTCGGCCAATAGGAGCTTGGGACGTAAAAATATGGAAAACAAGAGATTCTTGCCTGCCTCGCTTTCCCAGCGATTTTCTTGCTGACCGCGGCCGACTTGCTGAAAAACGGCAGCCCATACCTCTAAATCAGCGGCTGTTGCGGAATGGCGGGCTGCTTCGCTGTTTGTGGAATCAACCGTATTGAGCCATGTGACAGAATGAGGTTCAATTGTTTTCATATTTTTACATTAAGGTATTGTTTATTTTATTATCTTTGCAAATTGGTTCAGCAAATTTAGTAAAAAAATATAAGAAAAAAGAATGAACGGAAGCATACCTCCAAAAGGCCCTCCTCCGCCTCCTCAAAGGCCTAACGCTAATGGCAAAAGGCCGCGTGTAATAATGTGGTTTTACTTGTTGATAGGTGGATTTATTATGTATATGTGGGTATTCAACAATGGCAAAAGTCCTGTACAAGTTCAATGGCAAGAGGTTAAAGAACAGATAATTACCTCTGGAGATGTGGCTAAACTATCATTGATTACCAATATCAACCGCGTTGAGGTGTACATAAAAAAAGACAGCATAAGCAAGTACAATAAAAAACTCGGATTTACTTCCGACGCTCCGAAGAGTGGACCGCAATTTTATTTTGTGGTTCAACAATATACCGATGCCTACGCTAAAATAGAAGAGGTTAATAACTCTTTACCCCTTGAAGAACAATTTAAGATAGATACCGAAGAACGTAACGATTATTTAGGTCGGCTTTTTGAGTGGCTGACCTTTCCCATATTGTTGCTTCTCTTGTGGTTCTTTATGTTTCGCCGTATGTCGGCCGGTTTTGGCGGAGGGCCCGGAGGCGGCGGTATCTTCAGCGTTGGCCGTTCCAAAGCGCAGCTGTTCGACAAAGACCATAAGAACAAAATTACCTTTAAAGATGTAGCCGGATTGGAAGAAGCTAAGGTGGAAGTGATGGAAATTGTTGACTTTTTGAAAAATCCAAAAAAATATACCGAATTGGGCGGCAAAATTCCCAAAGGCGCCTTGCTGATAGGCCCTCCGGGAACAGGAAAAACAATGCTGGCCAAAGCGGTGGCAGGCGAGGCCGATGTGCCTTTCTTTTCACTTTCGGGTTCCGACTTTGTGGAAATGTTTGTAGGCGTGGGCGCTTCGCGTGTGCGCGACCTTTTCCGTCAGGCTAAAGAAAAGGCGCCCTGCATTGTATTTATTGATGAAATTGACGCCGTAGGCCGCGCCCGCAGCAAAAACGCAGGTTTCACTTCCAACGACGAACGTGAAAACACGCTCAACCAATTGCTCACCGAAATGGACGGCTTCGGCTCTAATACCGGCGTGATTATCCTCGCCGCTACCAACCGCGCCGATATTCTCGATAAAGCCTTGTTGCGCGCCGGACGCTTCGACCGCCAGATTCACGTTGACCTGCCCGAATTTAGAGAGCGCTTGGATATTTTTAAGGTACACTTGCGCGGACTGAAATTGGTTGATGGTTTTGAACTTGATTTCTTGGCCAAACAAACGCCAGGTTTTTCAGGCGCCGATATTGCCAACGTATGTAACGAAGCGGCATTGATTGCTGCGCGTAAGAATAAAAAAACGATTGAAAAGCAAGATTTCCTTGATGCTATTGACCGTATTATAGGCGGTTTAGAGCGCAAGAGTAAGATTATTACACAGGAAGAAAAAAGAGCTATTGCCTTCCATGAGGCCGGCCACGCTACGGTTAGCTGGATGCTTGACCATGCCACCCCGCTGGTGAAAGTAACCATTATTCCCCGCGGACGTGCCTTGGGTGCAGCCTGGTATCTTCCCGAAGAACGGCAAATTACTACCACCGAGCAGCTCTGCGAAGAAATGGCGGCTACCCTTGGCGGCCGTGCAGCGGAAGAATTGGTTTTAGGCCGACTGTCCACAGGCGCCGTCAACGATCTTGAAAGAGTAACTAAGCAGGCTTATGCTATGGTATCCTATTTCGGCATGAGCGAAAAAGTGGGCAACAGAAGCTACTATGATTCCAGCGGTCAGTATGAATTCGGCTTTAGCCGCCCCTACAGCGAAAAAACTGCCGAACTTCTCGACGATGAAGTGAAAAACCTGATAGATAAGGCCTATGATACTGCTAAACAAATCCTGACTACCTATATGGAAGGGTTTACTAAATTAGCGGAATTATTATTGGAACGCGAGGTAATATTTGCCGATGATGTTGAACAGATTTTCGGCCCTCGCCGTAAACCAAGTCGGCAGGAAGAATTATTGAGAGAAGCATGAAAAACTTATTCATAAGAACCCTCAGTGGAATTTTATTCCTGCTCATCATGACAGCGGGAATACTGTTACACCCGATAGCTTTTCTTTGTTTGCAACTGTTGATAGTGTTTACTATGATGATGGAGTTTTTCCGTTTGACTTGGGGCGCTAATAACCATTTAACCCAACAGATGTTGGCTATAGCCACAGGCCTTGGATTGATATTGTTCACCGCGGGAGCAATTAACGCATACATTATCATACCTCTTCCCTTATTGATATTTGTGGCGCAAATATACCAAAAAGATGAACAACCGTTTGTGGTAGTCGGGCAAAACCTGCTTGCCATAATTTATATTGCCCTGCCTGTTGCCTTGTGGAATTATTTTGTTTACCCGACAAATGCTGCTATAGTCGGTGCGGAGGTTGTTTTTGACGGACATCTGTTGCTCGGCTGCTTTATCATTCTTTGGAGTTGCGATGTGGGCGCCTACATTTTCGGTATTCTTTTCGGCCGCCACGGAAGGCACAAACTGTTCCCCAGTCTTTCGCCGAAAAAATCATGGGAAGGTTTTATCGGCGGTATTTTCAGCGCTGCTTTGGCCGGCTATCTGATGTATCTCTATATATTTCCCCTGAACCCCTATCACGCTATTTCCCTTGAAGACGTCATAATTCTTTCGGTTATTATCTGCATATTCGGCGTTTTGGGCGACCTTGTAGAATCGCAGTTTAAGCGCAGCATAGGCGTAAAAGATTCAGGAAAAATTATGCCCGGGCACGGCGGCCTGATAGACCGTTTCGATGCGGCTCTATTAGCTATTCCCATGGCTTTATTCTATTTAAAACTTGTAAATATTTTATAAAATTATGATAAAAATTCACCGCGAAGGACAATATATTCTTAATTTCACCGCCGTCTTATTTTTGATTATAGCTGCGGCTGTGCGCTGGTTTTGCGGCGTTGGCTGGCCCCTGTGGTCAGTTATGATAGGGCTGCTGATACTTTATCTCTTTGTATTGTGTTTTTTCCGTGTTCCAAAACGTATTCCCGTGTTGGACGACAATGCTGTTATCGCACCTGCCGACGGTACTATCGTTATCGTTAAAGAAACGGAAGAAAATGAATTTTTCAAAGATAAACGCCTGCAGGTGTCTATTTTTATGTCGGTGTTCAACGTACATATCAATTGGTTTCCCATAGACGGCATAGTCGAATATTTTCGTCATCATCAGGGCAAGTATTTAGTAGCTTACCGCGAAAAATCTTCGGAAGACAACGAGCGTACCACTATTGTAGTTAACCATAATGGCGTCCGTGTTCTTTTCCGCCAAATTGCAGGACTTATCGCCCGCCGTATCGTATGCTATGCCAAAGAAGGCCAATCTGCACAGCAGGGAACGGAATTTGGTTTTATCAAATTCGGTTCGCGCGTGGATATTTTTCTGCCTTTAGGAACAACAATAAATGTGAAAGAAGGCGATAAGGTTAAAGGAAGGCAAACGGTTATAGCAATATTATAAGTTCAAGGTTCAATGAATAAGTTGGCGCGATATATCATCATTACTGTAGGGGTAGCATTAGTTGCTTTCTTAGCATGGTATTTCAGTAATATATTGGCTTACCTGCTGATTGCAGGCGTACTCTCGCTCATCGGGCGCCCCTTGGTTAATGTACTCAATCGCTTACGCATAGGAAAACGTAAATTCCCTCATTTTTTATCGGCGATGATTACTGTAATCGCCTTATGGGCTATTTTCCTGCTCTTCTTATTGCTATTGTCGCCGCTGATTACTAATTTCTTCAACCAGTTATCTACTATTAACTCCAATCAATTAATTGCTAATCTCAGCGATAATCTTATTCAGGTAGAATTGTGGATAAAAGAACACATATTCGGCGTAGATGATACCTTTAATCTTCAGGAATTATTAGAAGAAAAATTGAGGGGAATTGTCAACACCTCGGCTGTTGTCGGCGTTTTCGGCTCGGTTGCCAACATGCTGGTAAGCCTTGCCGTAGCTCTGTTTGCCATTACCTTTATTACTTTCTTCTTTTTAAAGGAAGACAACCTGTTTTATGAGGGCATGCTCGCGCTTTTTCCGACTAAATATGAAAGCAACGCACGCCACGCTTTAAACACTATAGCACAGCTGTTGAGGCGCTATTTTATCGGTATATTTGCCGATATGCTTTGTGTAATGACCTTACTCACCACAGGCCTCACCCTTGTTGTCGGCCTGCCTTTCTCTACCGCTATAGTGCTTGGTTTTTTAGGCGGCATTCTCAATATGATTCCCTATATCGGGCCTCTCATCAGTTTGTTGTTCGGATTAACAATGGGTACGGCCACAGCATTTAACGCATGGGATATTCCCTTATACATTCCTCTGCTGAAAATGGCTTGTGTTTACATTACCATTAATATTATTGATGCTATGGTGTTCCAACCTTACATTTATTCGAACAGCATTAAAGCGCACCCGCTCGAAATATTTTTGGTCATTCTTACAGCAGGCAGCATAGCAGGCATTTTCGGCATGATTTTGGCTATTCCTACTTATATGGTAGTACGTGTGCTGGCTAAGGAATTTTTTAACCAATACCGCTTAGTGCAGAAATTGACGGAAAAAATTTAAAATATAATCCGTTAAAATTTACTGAAAATATAGCTAACCGTTAGTGTCCCGCGCATGTGCGTCATTTTGTAGTCAAGATACTTTTTATCAGGTTGAAAGATGTCGTTAAAACCCATAAGGAAACGGCAACCAATCAATAGTCGGGGAATGAAAATTTTCCGCTCGTAACCCAATATAATCCCTGCGTCCCATTTACTCATGGCGTCAGTAAAATTATGGGTATAAGGGTCATCGGGCGAAACAATGCTGCTTGGGTTGTCATAATCGGGTTTTCCGTCAACCAGATTGAACAACATTCCTTTGTAAGGTGTGGATTCAAATTTTGCATTGAATACCCGTGCATAATATCCCCCCAGCAAAATTCGGTTATTGCCGCCTCCGAAGGTGTAGCGCATATAAAGAGGAAATTCAAACATAGGGAAGGACATCTTCATTAAGGCTGTTCCCCGAAAACTGGCTTCAACCCATGTCTCGCCGCTCCTATCGGTGAAAATTTGATTTTCGACCCAAGCCTTGGCCGACAAGGCCAGCATTTTATAAGTGGCTTCAAGGGTCAATGACCAGCGCTCATGAAAAGCTGCCGTAGCCGAAATTCCTAATTGCGGCCTCAGACCGAACGAGGCGTTTATTTTGTCTTCTCCGCCGATAGCCTTTCCCAAGGGCATGGGTACAGCGCCTCCTATGTCTGTTCCTGTATGAACGCCTAAGGCAAATGTTATGGGGAATTTTGCTTCTTTCTTATCTGTCGGTTGTTCGGTCGCTGAAGCGGAAACAACCAAAAAAAGGAAGGCAGCAGCTACTATATTCACTTTTTTCATTTTAATCTTCTTCATATAATATTTTGATATTATCAACTCTAAGGGTCGATCCGACTACCCCTCTGAATGAGTCGCCCTGCGCGCTTGATGAAAAGACAATATGGAGGTGCGTAAAGGAGGGCATCTGTCCGCTGGGGTAGTTGAAAAGCACCTGAACCTTTGTCCAATTTGTATTCGATATGACCGTGATGTCGGCGCCATTCCATGCTGTGCCGGGCGAATTTCCCAACTCCACCTTCGCGCGCGCAACAGCTTCGGCAGTATTGTCAGGATGCGGCGTTCCGTCCGATTTGAGGCCATGATAGCAAAATGTGGCGTTTTCCTGTCCCTGCTTGGGTTTCACTAATTCTATCGTTGAGGAAGCTAATTCGCGGTCTGTGCCGTTGATATACAGACTTCCTGGCAAGTAGATAGCGTCAAACTCCATGCCGAGTATCTTACCTGAAGTTGCAAAAGGTATCCCAAAGAATGTTAATCTGTTTGGATCGGACATGCCTGCCAAGACGTTTGTTCTGTCGAAACTGCCGAGGAAGAGCGAACCTGATGCAATGCTGTTGATTATTGGAGGGCTGCTGGTTCTCATTTGTGCTGCCGATCCTGATGCAGGACTTCCCGCAACCTCGGTTGTGCCGGTAACAAAAGAATTGTTGGCTGTAGCCCACCCGACAGGTTCCCGATACCCCGAAAGATTGCTCCATACATCAAGAATCCAATTCGTAAGTTGAGGCTCATAAACCAACCGCACATTCCAGTTGCGCGTTGAGCCATCTTCAGCCGTTACGACAAATGATTGAATATCCGTATAAGAATTGACCATAAAAGTTCCCCGCAGCGGGATAGATGCGGTTGCCTTCTTGGAAATGGTCATCACGTAGGTTACTTCAAGCGGGAAATCTACCGCGTTATATACAATCAGTCGTATTGAGCCTTTCTCGTCATTTATTGTTACCTGATCCAACTGTACGCCTTGTGAAACAGATGTTACACGGAATGTTTCCACTTTTGCCTGCGCCTCGCGCGGAGGAGGCTGCAACCTGATAGTCCAGTCGGAACTTGTTGTTTCATCTTCGGCAATAATTGTGATGATTTGCTCCGAATTTTCGTCATCAAAAATCAACGGTGCAGTTCCGCCGTCTTGTGAAGTTATGCGGGCAAAGGGCGAAATGTCACACTGTACCCATACGCTCAGCGGATATACTCCATCGTCATCATAGAGTTTCAGTGTAACAATGCGTTCTGCCGCATCAATTGTTATCGGCTCATAAATATCGAAAACAGCAAAATTGGGCGTATGACGCACTATCGTCAATCCCGTCAATTCACAACCGTCGGAAGGCGTATAGTTACGCATGTCGCGAACGTTGACGCGCCATATCTTTTCCGTACCGTCCTGAGCAATAACTTTGAAGGAAATAGGCATCTGCCAACTGTTGTTGCCATTCCATTCGAATGCGGGTAATGGTTCGAGCGTAGCGCCGTCCGATACCGCTATTTGCAGGTTATTCAAAGTCAATTTCCAACTTGAGGAAATCAATCCATTATTCACAGCGGTCATACAGAGATAAATATCCCCTGTAAAAGGATTGATGGTCGTTTGTGTAAGGTCTAATGTAATGCAGGGACGCATTTGCAGTCCTACCAGTACCTGAGCTGCCGTATAGGTATAATTGAACGACAGCACCTCTTTATCCGACGCCTTCCACTCTTTCAGTTTTATTTTCCATAGACGCGATACACAGGACTCGGTATCAAGCAGGTAGAATGTTTTTTCATCGTCCCAATTGTCGAAGGTAATAATTTCAGACTGAACCAATCCTATTAGCTGCACGCCGTTAAGCGTAGGGAACTGCACCTGCACCTCTAAGGGAAAAGTGATTTCAGCGCCTGACTTTTTCAGGATTAATAAAATATTTTCCGTAATGTTATTAACAAAAATTTCATCTATGACGAATGTAGCGTTACCCTTTGGGACAGCGGTGATTGTGCGCGGATTTATATCGCTTCCTTCGCGCTCTTCGGGCGTACTCGCATCGTCGCTTCCGCTCACAGAAAGAGCATGACGCACTACAATATTCCAGCTATTCTCTAATCCGCTTTCGGAGATTACCTGTAATTTAAACGCCGCATCGGCGCTTTCGAAAAGCAGGGGCGTATTGCCGTTATTGAACGGTTGCACAGCGCCGTCGGGCGATAAAATATCGCCAAATCGCGAGGTTTCCGCAATATTAAATTCAGGCCTTATCGTTAGCGGATAACTGCCGTTCACAGTAAAAATCTTCAGTGTATCTCTCCTTTCGCCGTTTTCTGTAAGGCTAATCGTTACGCCTTCTTCCGATATAAGCATATCGCTTGGCTCCTGTTCTTTGATAATAAAGAAACGGCTGAGGGCAACATTTTTGTCTAAGGGGCTAACCCTTGGTTTAAGGGTATAGCGGCGCGTAAGGCCGCTTGGCGCCATTACAAAGAAAAGCAGTTCGGAATCAAGTGTTTCAAACGTCAATTCTTGCGAAAAATCAATTCCGATAATTCGGTCAATATTGTCGTCAAAAATGGGGGTTGCATGAAACCGTAGCGGAAAAAGGTATTCCCCGAAATCAATATCAATGTAAATAATATCAGCTTCGATTTGAGCGCCGCTCAATTCCATTGCTGCAGGCGTATGCGAAATAATTTCCAAGCCTTTGATTGCGTTATAATTGCTCAGGTCGTCAATTTTTGCGCACGAGACCGCCAAGGCAGTAAATGCAATCAAGCCTATCAAACTTTTTGTAATGGTGTTCATATAAAGATTAGTTTTCATATAGCAAAGATATGAAAACTTTCTTTAAATACCTACTTTAAAAAAAAAATCGATGAATATTGAATCCTGATACTTGATACCCTAATAATTAATCAATAAACGGTTTCATTATCATCACCACGGGCAAGTGGTCGCTGACACCGCCGAGGTATTTCATGCCCTCATAGGTGCGGAAAGGGCGTTTTCCATGGTGTTTTTTATCCTCTTCCAATAGAAAATCAGCTTTGAATATATAAGCGTTTTTGTACTTTATCCCATTGCTTTGCAGCAGCATATTTCCAGAAACAAAAAAAAGGTCAATCATTTCCCATTCCGACTTATATTTATAAGAACCTTCGCCTCGCTTGGCCAATGGCAGCATCAGGTTATAGAGGCGGTTGTTGATAATTAGCGTGTCGGGCGGAAGTGCTGCCAAACCCTTAACTATTGGCAGGCTTTCGGGGCTGTCGTTAAAATCGCCCATCACAAGGATATTGGCCGAAGGGTTAACGCCGAAAATGGAATCGCATATAGCTTTGGCCTTGCGGGCGGCGGTCATGCGCTTGGCTAAGGATTGTTGCGCATTGCCTAATTTCGAGGGCCAGTGGTTCACCAGAACGTGCAGGGTGTCGCGGCTGTCGAGAACGCCTTTGGCGTAAAGAATTTCGCGGGTCCGACTGCTTCCTGAAGGTAAACGCAGCTTATAGAAATGCCGATGCAGCAGCTTAAAGCGGTCGTTGCGGTAAAGTAAAGCCACCTCAATGCCGCGCGGGTCGGGCGAATCGTGATGTACGATACCGTAGCCTATTCTGGCTAAGGGTGTTTGTTCAACAAGTTGTTTCAGTACTAAAAAATTTTCTACCTCGGCAAAACCTACCAGTACAGGCGCATCGCCTTCTCCCGCCGCGATAATGGTTTTGGCAATACCGCTGCGTTTTTGGGCTAAGCGTTGCCAAGTCCAGCGCTTTTTACCTGTGGGGGTAAACTCCTCGTCCTGTGTTTTAGGGTCGTCAAAGGGGTCGAAGAAATTTTCGACATTATAAAACATAACCTTCGCCTCCTGCCCCTGCAGCAGACAAGGAAGCAAGAGTACTAATAAGAGTGGTATTAGTTTCATGTATTATTTATGAGTTATGATTGTTATCTCGCATTAAACTTTAAACTTTAAACTATCACATTCCAACCAAACTTATCTTCCATTTCCCCTTCCTGTATGGCGCGGAGGCGCTCGTAGAGCTGCGTGCTGATTTTTCCTGCCTTACCGTCTTTGCAATACTCGTAAACCTTTCCTGTTTCGCGGTCGGTGATGCTGCCTATGGGTGAAATAACAGCCGCAGTGCCGCAGGCGCCGACTTCCTCAAAGGTATCCAATTCTTCGATGGGTATTGAACGTAATTCTACCTTTAATCCCATATCGGCAGCTAATTCGCGCAGGCTCATATTGGTAATGGAGCGCAGGATAGTGTGCGAGTCGGGGGTTACGTAAGTGTTGTTTTTAATACCGAAGAAATTAGCGGGGCCTGCTTCGTCGATATATTTCTTTTCTTTGGCATCAAGGAAAAGCACGGAACTGTAGCCTTCCTTATGCCCGCGGTCGATGGCCGCCAACGAAGCTGCATAGTTGCCGCCCACTTTGAAAGTACCTGTGCCAAGGGGAGCGGCGCGGTCATAGTCGCGCACGATTTGTACCTTTATGGGGTTAAATCCTTCTTTAAAGTAAGGGCCTACAGGGGTAACGAATACCGCAAACATGTACTCGGCCGAGGCTTTCACGCCTACTTGCGGGCCAACGCCAATCAGCATCGGGCGGAGGTATAAAGAAGCGCCCTCGCCGTAAGGAGGAACAAAGCGTTCATTGAGTTTGACGACTTTTTTGCAGGCTTCCACAAATAATTCCACAGGCACAGGCTGCATCATCACGCCATTAGCGGACAGTTCGAGGCGCTTGCCGTTTTCCTCCGGACGGAACAGCCGCACCTTGCCGTCTATGCCGCGGAAGGCTTTCATACCTTCAAAAGCCTCCTGTCCGTAGTGCAGGCAGGTAGATGCCATGTGAATATTCAGGTTTTCGTCGGCGCTTACTTCCAAATCGCCCCACTGGCCGTTTTTGAAGTAGCAACGCAGGTTATAATCTGTTTTCAGATACCCAAAAGGTAACGATTTCCAATCAATATTACTCATATACTTTTAATTTTAAACTTAAATGCGAAGATAGATATTATTTCGTTATTTTGCAAGAAGAGTAAAAAAAATTTTCATTTATAAAAAAAATACTTACCTTTGCAGCCCCAAAAGGATTCCTGAAAGCATAGCTAAGGGTGCGATGGGATTAAGCGAAAGTGCTTGATTGAGTAACACTTATTAACTTATTGATTAATGAAGACAATTGAATTAAAAGGAACTGTCCGCACGTCCTTGACCAAAGCTGCGGTAAAACAATTGCGCAACAACGCTGAAGTACCCTGCGTACTGTATGGCGAAAAAGGTGAAAATGTTCATTTTGCGGTGGTAGAGCGCGAATTGAAAGATTTGGTGTACACCCCACATGTTTATTTGGTGAAATTAGTCGTTGACGGTAATCCGCATACGGCTGTTATGCGTGAAATTCAATTTCACCCGGTAACGGAACGTATTTTGCATATTGATTTTTATCCGGTACGCGAAGACCGTCCGATAACTATTGATATTCCGGTGGTAATAGAGGGTAATTCCGAAGGCGTTCGCGCAGGCGGTAAATTACAGATGCTTACCCGCCGCCTGAAAGTTTCGGCTCTGCCTAAAGATTTGCCCGATACGCTTACCGTTGACATTACAGGCCTTCAATTAGGTAAGACCATTGTAATAGGCAACTTAAGTTATCCCAACCTCAATATTCTTATGCCGAAAACAACCATTGTTTGCGCAGTTAAGATGACCCGTGCGGCTCAACAAACCGCTGCAGCTGCCGAAGCTGAAGCTAAGAAGAAATAATGTCGTTTCTAATTGTCGGCTTGGGGAATATCGGCGCTGAATATGCCGATACTCGCCATAACATAGGATTTAGCGTGTTGGAGGCTTGGGTTAAGGCATCTAATACTGTTTTTACTAATGTCCGCTACGGCGCCCGTGCCGATTTGCGCGTCAAGGGAAAGACTTTTATCCTTATAAAGCCGTCAACTTACATGAATTTAAGCGGCAAGGCGGTGAATTATTGGTTACAGGCCGAGAAAATTCCCATAGAGCAATTATTAGTGATTGTTGACGACCTTGCGCTGCCCTTTGGCGTTATGCGTATGCGCGGGCAGGGGAGCGACGGTGGGCACAACGGCCTTCGACACATTAACGAGACCTTAGGACATCAAAACTATGCGCGCCTGCGGGTAGGCATAGGCAACGAATTTTCGGAAGGCGAGCAGGTGGACTATGTTTTGGGAGAATGGGGCGCTGAAGAAAAGAAGGCGCTGCCTGCCTTGCTGGAGCGCGTGGCCGATGCCGCCAAAGCCTTCGGCTTACAGGGTATTGACCGAGCAATGAATGTTTATAATACAAATCTATTTCTGAAAAATTAAACTATTTTTCTTAGAATGAAATTTTTCGTATCTTTACAAAAAAATAATCACAAATTAAATTGTATTGTTATGAGAAAAAATTATTTGTTTTTGATGCAAATTTTTGTATTTTTAAGTTTGTTTTTTGCCTTCGGCTTCACTAATGATAATGGCGACAGCAGCAGAGGCGCTGTTCAAGATGGAGAATTGAAGATAGGACAGTTTTATCAGGGCGGAATTATAGCCTATATTGATGCTACAGGCAAGCATGGTTTAATAGCAGCGCCCGGAGACATGGCTTTAGACGGTATTCAATGGGATAACGGTTCGTATATTGAAATTGGAGCTACGAGCACAAGGATAGGAACCGGAAAAAGCAATGCGGCAAGGATAGTAGCGGCGCAAGGAGAAGGAGCTTATGCGGCAAAACTGTGCGATGATTTAGTGCTTAATGGTTATGACGATTGGTTTTTACCGAGCAGAGATGAACTAAATGAATTGTATAAAAACAGGGACTTGATAGGCGGATTTGATAAGGCGAAATACTGGAGTTCTTCTGAGAATGCTACCAACGCCGCATGGGGCCAGAGTTTCGACGGTGGCAGCCAAAACCTCTACTTTAAGGATAGCTCTTTTAGGGTTCGCGCGGCGCGGGCTTTTTAACCAACCCCGAGCAAAGTCCGACAGGACTTTTATATGGATAACCGCAGGTAAGCGAAGCGTAACCTGCGGCTATACGAACCGCCCCTGCCTTTCGCGCGGAGTAGAGCCTTTGCCTTGAAAAAGCGTAGTTGCTCCGCGCGAGACGAGGCGGCTTGTCATTAGCCCCGAGCTTCGCTTCGCTTGCATGGGGTTATCCACGTTTCGCTCCTTACGGAGCTTGTAATCGCATGTCGCACATCGCATACTCGCACATCAGCAATGAATAACTAACAACTAAAAAGTACGGAAAAGTCAAAATATTTTGACTTTTCCGTACTTTTTAGTACCTTTGCAAGAAATTTTACTCGTATGAAACGAAAAATCACTGGCGCTCTTGTTGGGTGGAAAGACAGTAGAAACCGCAAACCATTGATTGTAAATGGTGCAAGACAAATTGGTAAAACATACATTATCAACGAATTTGGTAATACGTATTTTTCAAATCTTGTTTATATCAACCTCGAAACTAACCCTGTAATTCGGGAAGTTTTTGAAGGCAATATTGAGCCTTCGTATTTAATTCAGCGTTTGGAATCGCATACCGAACAACGTATTATTGCAGGCGAAACATTACTTTTTCTTGACGAAATTCAGGCAAGTGAAAGGGCTTTAACCTCGTTGAAGTATTTTTGCGAGCAAGCGCCGCAATATCACATTGTAGCAGCAGGTTCTTTGCTTGGTGTGGCAGTAAATCGCGAAAAATATTCATTCCCTGTCGGAAAAGTTGAGGAAGCTAATATGTATCCTTTTGATTTCGAAGAATTTCTTTGGGCGTTGGGACGAGAAAAGTTGGTAGAAATGATTAGAGAGCATTACGCAAGATTGGAACCGTTGCCCGAAACAATTCATAAATTGGCTTTGGAACTCTACAATCATTATTGCATTGTTGGCGGAATGCCCGAAGTGATTACTGATTTTTTGCAAAGCAATAGTTTTTTGACAATAAAAAATCCACAAGCAAAAATTGTAAATGAATATATTGCCGATATGGCAAAATATGCCGACCCTGCCACAAGCGTGAAAATCAAAGCGTGTTACGATTCAATCCCTGCACAATTGGCAAAAGAAAACCGCAAATTTCAGTACAAAATTGTGCAAAAGGGCGGTACAGCAACTATTTTCGGAGTGGCGATAGATTGGTTGCAACAGGCAGGCATAATATTGAAGTGCCAAAAGATAGAACAAGGTTTTATTCCGATAAAAGCGTATCAATATTTTCCTGATTTCAAACTTTATATGAGCGACGTGGGAATGCTTACAATGCTTTCGGGCTTTCCGCCGCAAATGATTTTAAATTCTATCGAAACCAATAATATTTTTATGGGTGCGATTGCAGAAAATTATGTAGCGCAGGCATTTATAGCAAATTCTATACCTTTGCATTATTGGAAAAGCGAAGAAACCGCCGAAATAGATTTTGTTTTTCAAGACAATGTTGACGTCATTCCTGTGGAGGTAAAAAAAGGTTTGCGAACCCGAAGTGGCAGTATGGCGTTATTTACAAAGAAATATAATTCGCCTTACGCAATCCGCATTTCACAAAAGAATTTTGGCTTTGAAAATAATATAAAATCTGTGCCATTATATGCCGTATTTTGTATTGAAAACGGTTGAGAAATAATATAGTTAATACCCTGTTAATAATTTTTTTCTACCCGTTTGAAAAAATCAATTAATAAACTTATTTTTGTATGTTTTATGGAATTTTACAAAAACATGACTCTTATACATACAAAATTACAAATAATAATTATTTAATCATAAATTTATGAAAAATGTTCTGTACCTGACCATAGCGGCGGCCTTACTGCTGCAATTGGGCGCCTGCGGCGAAACTAAAAGCAAACAGGAATCAAACCCTTACATCGAAGCCTGTACAGGCGGCGTAGTGTCTATTAATGCAACTGTCAAAGTGCGTTTGGCAGCAAGTTTTCTCCCTAATGAAAATGCTAATGATTTAATTAAGAATATCTTCAAAATTTCACCTTCAGTCGAAGGGAATGTCTTTTGGGAAGATGCGGCTACTATTGGCTTTAAACCGACCAAGCAGTTAAAAAGCGGCACGGAATATAAGGTGGTATTCGATGTATCGACTTTATATCCTGAGGCTAAGGGCAATGATAGGAAGTTTACCTTTTATTTTTCTACCATAGCGCCTTCTTTTAACTATACAGTTGATGGATTGCGCCTGCATGAGGATACTGACGCCATTGAGTTTTACCTTCAGGGAGAGGTGCGGCCTGCCGATTTTGTGGAAGACGCCAAAATAGAAGCATTGCTCGAAGCCGAGGCGGACGGTAAGAAAGTTGCCGTGCGCTGGGAGCATGCAAATTATTACCACACCTTTACCATCGACCATCTGAAGCCCGCCGACAAGGCCTACAACCTGCTGCTGAAATGGAACGGCAAGTCCATAGGTTACGATTATAAGAAAACCGATACCATTGAAGTGCCGATAAAAGGAACATTTCAGGTGTTGAGCATACACGTAAATCAAGATAATAACAGTGTGGATTGTTTCTTCTCCTATCCCCTTGATGCCAAGCAAAAATATGCTTCCTACATTGAAGTGGGCGATATTGACCGACTGCGTTTCACCACCACAGGCAACAAACTGACGATTTTTTTGCCTTACAAGCCTAATAAAGCCGAAACCCTGCTTATACGCGAAGGCCTGAAAAGCAAGGACGGCAATGCTTTAGCCGAGAACTATACGGAGCGTTTGTATTTTGAAGAAATGAAACCTGAGGTTCAGTTGCTGAGCAAGGGAGTAATCATGCCCAACTCTTCGGGGCTTCAACTTCCTTTCAAATCAGTAAATCTGAGGGCTGTAGATGTGTTGATATACCGTACTTATGAGAATAATGTACTGCAATTCCTGCAAGTAAATAACCTTGACGGCGAAAGGGAACTGCGCAGGGTAGCCCGCCCAATAGCGAAGAAAACTATCAGTCTTAAGACAAATAAGTCGCTCGATTTACGCCAGTGGAATACTTTCTCTATTGACCTCTCATCAATTATTGCGCCTGAGCCGGGAGCTATCTATACAGTGAAAATTAAATTCAACAAAAATTATTCTTTATACTCGACTTGCGCCAGCGCTGAACAGGATATAGATGAAAACTATATGACGGAGAATATAGACGATGAATTGCCCAAAGATGATTACCACAATACGTATTATTATTATGACGATGACTACGATTACTATTATACATCAGATGACCCCTGCTCCGATTATTATTACCGCGGCAAGCGTTTTGTTTCGCAAAATATCTTAGCTTCCGACATAGGATTGGTTGTTAAGCGGGGGAATGACCGTAATTACTTGGTATTTGCCACTAACTTAGTTACTGCCGAGCCTATGAGCGGTGTGAAAATAGTGTTTTACAACTACCAGCAGCAAAAAATAGGTGAAGGCTCTACAGGAAGTAACGGCGTGGTGCAGTTGGAACTGAAAGAAAGTCCGCACGTGCTTATGGGGCAGGACGGGGCGCAAAAAAGCTACCTGCGGATTACCGATGAACAGTCGCTTTCGCTAAGTACTTTCGACGTGTCGGGAACTTCGGTAGAAAACGGTTTGAAAGGCTTTATCTACGGAGAACGCGGCGTGTGGCGCCCAGGCGACACTTTATTCCTGACCTTTGTGATGGAAGACCGCGCCAACCGCCTGCCCGAAAATCACCCTGTAACTTTTGAGTTGTATAATGTGCAAAATCAGTTGGTGTATAAACAGGTGCGCACCGAAGGCCAAAACGGCTTCTACAGCTTTGCCTGCCCTACCGACGATGATGCGCCTACGGGTAACTGGAATGCCTACGCGAAAGTGGGCGGAGTAACCTTCAGCAAATCTTTGCGTGTAGCTACCGTGAAACCTAACCGCTTAAAGATAGATACTAAACTCGACCATGACCCTGTGCAGGCAGGGCAGGCCGTCAGCGGTACTATCAACGCCAAATGGCTGCACGGCGCGCCTACAAACGGCAATGAGGCAGATATAACCGTGCGCTTAAATCCTGTACGTACGACCTTCAAAGGCTATCAGGATTATATATTCGATGACGTTACCAAACGTTTTGGCGGCAGCGAGGAAATGGAACGTTCGGGACGGTTGAACGAAAACGGCAATATGAATTTCAATATTCCGATAAATGAGAGCGACGAATATTCCGGTAAACTGCGGGCTTCTATTGCTGTGCGCGTGTTTGAGGAAGGCGGCGAGTTCAGTACCGATAATTTTTCGGTAGATGTTTATCCTTACAGTTCCTTTGTGGGGCTAAAAATGCCTAAGGGAATTGGTTATTACAACCGATTGGAAACTGGTAAAGACCAGTTGTTTGAAGTGGTAACCTTAGACGCTGACGGCAAGCCGCTGAAACGTGCCTTAGATGTTTCGATTTACCGCTCCGAATGGTCGTGGTGGTGGTTTTCGTCCGACGGCAGTCTGGCCGATTATGCTTACAGGATTTATGATAACGAAGTATATTCCACTAAGATAACTACCAATGCCAACGGCATAGGCTCGGTGAGTTACAAATTGACCTATCCCGATTGGGGACTTTTCTTGGTGAAAGTAACCGACCCGCAGAGCGGACACAGTACCGTGCAAAAGATGTATATCGACTGGTGGGGCTACGGCCGCGGCGACGATAACAGCAGCGCAGGCGTTTCCGTACTTTCCTTCCGTACCGATAAAGACAAATATAACGTAGGCGAAAAGGTAACGGTTACAGTGCCGTCAACCGCCGGAGCCAAACTGTTGGTAACAGTGGAAAACGGTTCCCGCGTACTTTCATCTACCCGCATGGATTGCAAGGGCGATGAAACCAAGGTGGAATTGACCGCTACTGCCGAAATGACGCCTAACGCTTATATCTATATCGCCTTAATACAACCTCACCGACAAACCAAAAACGACCTTCCGATGCGTTTATACGGCGTGATTCCTTTGATGGTGGAAGACCCTGCTACCCGTTTAGCGCCGGAAATTAACGCCCCAGACGTATTTCGTCCCGAGCAGTCATTCACCGTGAAAGTGAAAGAAAGCAAAGGCAAGGATATGACCTACACCTTAGCTATTGTGGACGAAGGCCTTCTTGACCTTACCCGCTTCAAAACGCCCGACCTGTGGGAACATTTCTTCCAACGCGAGGCGCTGGGCGTGCGTACTTGGGATTTATACAATTATGTACTGGGCGCTTACGGTGGAAAAATCGAACAGTTATTTGCCATAGGCGGCGGCGATGAAATGGACGGAAAGAAAGGCGGCGAAAAGGCCAACCGCTTTAAACCTGTGGTGAAATTTGCAGGCCCCTTTACCCTGAAAGGCGGTAAAACCAACAGTCATAATTTCACTATCAACAACTATGTAGGCTCTGTTCGCGTGATGTTGGTAGGCGGTAACGGACAGGCTTACGGAAATAGCGAAAAGACCGTTCCGGTGCGCAGTCCCCTGATGGTGCAGGCTACCTTGCCGCGCGTGTTGGGTCCGGGAGAAGAAGTAACCCTCCCTGCGACCATTTTTGCTATGGAAAAACAGGTGAAAGACGTAAAAATAGAACTGAAACTCGATGATATGTTCGAGCCTTTAGACGGCACTAACCGTAATCTTACTTTTAAAGAAACAGGAGACGAAATGGTGAGGTTCAAACTCAAGGTGAAAAATAAATTAGGTATTGCACGTGTGAAAATAATAGCTACATCGGGCAGCGAACGCGCTGAAAATACTATAGAAATAGATGTGCGGGCTGCCAATCCGCCTGTAATTGTTTCCGATGAAAAGATTGTATCCGCTAATCAATCGACCTCCTTTGCGCTGAAAACGCCGGGCATGGAAGGCACTAATACCATGCAGTTGGAAGTATCGAGCATTCCGCCGATAAACTTAGGCACCCGCTTACAATACTTGATAGCTTACCCGCACGGCTGCTTGGAACAAACCACCTCGTCGGTGTTCCCGCAGTTGTATTTGGGCGATGTGGTGGACATGCCCAACAGTATGAAGGAACTGATGAAGAAGAATGTTGAAGCGGCGCTGAAACGCCTTACCTACTTCGTTAAATCAGACGGCAGCTTCAGCTACTGGCCGGGCGGCACAGGCTACGGCTGCGAGTGGACCAACAACTATGCAGGGCATTTCCTGATGGAAGCCGAACGCAAGGGCTACAAGATTCCAGGCAATATGAAAGACAACTGGATTAGCTATCAGCAGAAAGCCGCCCGCAACTGGAGCGCCTCTACCGATGATAACCGCTACGGATATAACCAGAATGACTTAGTGCAGGCCTACCGTTTGTATGTGTTGGCTTTAGCCAAAAAACAGGAATTAGGCGCCATGAACCGACTGAAAGAACGCAGCGATTTGTCGATACAGGCCAAGTGGATGCTGGCGGGCGCTTATGCCTTAGCAGGTCAGCCCGAGGCGGGAAAGAAAATTATTGAAGACTTGTCGGTAGAAACTAAAAGCAGTTATAATGGATCTTCCAATACCTACGGTTCGCCCGACCGCGATGATGCTATTACCTTGGATATTCTTACTTTATTGGGGCTGAAAGAAAAAGCCTTCATAATAGCGCAACGCATATCCAAAGCCTTGAGCAGCGATTACTGGCTGGGGACGCAAACTACAGCCTATTGTTTGATGGGCATATCGAAATTTGCTCTTAGCGAAACTTCGGGATTAAGTTTTGCCTATACGGTGGGCAATGGCAAAACAGAGACGGTAAGCAGTAAAAAATCGGTGTGGAATATTGATTTGGGCAGCAGGGAAGGTACGGTGAACCTGAAGTTCGACAATAAGGCCGAAGCAACCCTCTTTGTACGCCTGACGGCTAAAGGCGTTCCGATTCAAGGCGAAGAAGTCGCTTCCGAAAAAGACCTGAAATTGACGGTTCGCTATATGGATAATAACGAACGCAGTATTGATGTAAGCCGCTTGCCGCAGGGTACAGACTTTTATGCCGAAGTAAGAATATCCAATCCGGGACAACGCGGCCACTACAGTAACTTAGCGCTGACCCAGATTTTCCCCTCAGGTTGGGAAATTACCGAAAACCGCCTCGAAGATGAAGACCGCAACGACGGCGTAACTTACCGCGATATTCGAGATGACCGCGTGTTCTCGTACTTCGACCTGCGGAGAGGCAATTCTTTGACCGTGAAAGTGAAATTACGCGCTGCTTATATCGGTAAATTTTATCTACCTGCCGTGGCTTGCGAGGCTATGTATGACAATACCATCTATGCCAATACTACAGGTCAATCGGTGGAAGTTTACTAAACGCTTGTCGAAGCGGCAAAAGCGATGGATAATAGCAGGAGTGCTGCTCTTTGCGGGTTTCCTGCTATTGCCATCTTCCTTTGATGAGGAGCCTGCTTCAACGGTGATAGAAAGCGCCGACGGCTATTTATTGGGCGCTAAAATCGCCGCAGACGGACAGTGGCGTTTTCCCGCTTTCGGTACGCTGCCCGATAAATATGCCAAAGCGTTGGTAGCTTTTGAAGATAGACGTTTTTATTATCACCTCGGAATTGACCCTATAGCTGTTGGCCGCGCTTTGTGGAAGAATGTCCAAAAGGGAAAGATAGTGGAAGGCGGTAGCACTATCTCCATGCAAACCGTGCGCCTGATGCGTAAAGGCAAGTCGCGCACTGTTTTTGAGAAGATGATAGAGGCTGTTCTGGCACTACGTTTAGAGTTTCGTTATTCAAAAAAAGAAATTTTAGCCTTGTATGCCCGTCATGCGCCTTTCGGGGGCAATGTGGTGGGCATTGACGCCGCGGCGTGGCGTTATTTTGGCCGTGCAGCCGCTGATTTATCCTGGGCGGAGGCGGCCATGCTGGCGGTGCTGCCGAATACGCCCTCGCTGATTCACCCTGGGCGCAACCGCGAACAGCTGCTCAACAAACGGAACGCCCTGCTGCAAAAGCTATCTGCCAAAGGTTACTTCAGCGCCGACGACCTGCCGCTATACTGCGAAGAACCACTGCCCGACAAACCCCTGCCTTTGCCCGCCGATGCGCCGCACCTCTTGGAACGCTTGGCGCAAACCAATAGAGGCGAAGAAATCATTACTACCATTCGTTACCATTTGCAACAGAGAGCGGTGGAAGTTGTCAACCGCCATGCCTTGCATCAGAGCGGGAACAAGGTAAACAATGTGGCTGCTGTTATCTTGGAAAACGAAACGGGCAGGGTCTTGGCCTACGTGGGAAATGTTACCGACCGCGCCAATAACGAGCAAGGCGAAAAGGTTGACGTCATCGCGGCGCCCCGAAGTACCGGCAGCATTATTAAGCCTTTCCTCTATGCGGCTATGCTCGACGAGGGTACGCTCTTGCCGTCCATGCTCTTGTCTGACGTCCCTACCTACATTAACGGCTTTGTGCCGCAGAATTACAGCAAAACATACGACGGCGCAGTAGAAGCACATGCCGCGCTGGCGCGCTCGCTGAATATTCCTGCGGTGTTGTTGTTGCAGGACTATACCGTAGAACGTTTTCATGTTTTACTGCGGAAGATGGGCTTTTCGACCATTATATATGAGCCTTCGCACTATGGCTTGTCGTTGATACTGGGCGGAGCGGAGGTTACGCTTTGGGACGTAACGAATGCTTATGCCGCTATGGCGCGCACGGTCAACCGCTTTGCTTCACGTAGCGGGCAGTACAGCGTCTCGGATTGGCAAATGCCTGTTATTAATTTGAAAGATACCTCCTCATGGCTGCCTGTTGATTATAAACCCACCTCCGATGCAGCGCTAAGCGCTGCGGCCTGCTGGCAGGTATTGAACGCTTTAGCAGAGGTCAACCGTCCGGAGGGCGAGGAGGAGTGGCGGCGTTTCCCCTCATCGCGCAAGGTGGCTTGGAAAACAGGCACCAGCTACGGCAACCGCGATGCCTGGGCTGTAGGAACTACGCCGAACTACACGGTGGGCGTATGGGTAGGCAATGCCTCAGGAGAGGGACGTCCCATGCTCACAGGTGTAACTGCCGCCGCGCCTGTGCTTTTCGACCTCTTTAATTTACTGCCGCCCACAGGCTGGTTCCGACAGCCTTACGACGAGATGACCCAAGTGTTGCTGTGCCGCCAAAGCGGACACCGCGCAACTTCCCTGTGCGCCGATGCGGATACGGCGTGGATTCTGAATACCGCCTTGGAAAGCCGTCCCTGCCCCTATCATATTCAGGTGCATTTAGACCGTACAGGCAAGTACAGGGTAACCAGCGAGTGCGAAGACCCTTACATGATGACTGTTCAGTCGTGGTTTGTGCTGCCGCCTGCGCAGGAGTATTTTTATAAAACGAAGCGTCACTCCTACAGGCAGCTGCCGTCGGTACACCCCGACTGCTTGCAGTCGGCTGCACAGCGGAGCATGGAATTGCTGTATCCGCAGAATGGTTTCCGCATTGTGCTGACCAAGCAGTTAGACGGTTCGATAGGCCGAATGATTTTGCAGGCAGTGCATCGGCGGGCGGCTGCAACGATTTATTGGCACTTAGACAAGGCGTATATCGGCAGCACTACCAGCCAACATCAACTTCCGTTAATTCCTTCCCCCGGCCGCCACGTCCTTACCTTAGTTGACGATGAGGGCAACAGCATTACCGGACATTTTACGGTGGAGGAGTGATTTGTTGACCTATCGGTTCAAACGGTTGATACTCCGCTTTAATTAATCCTGCTTAACGTAATATTTTCGCCATCGTCAATTGGTGTGAAGCCCAAGATACCACCTGTAACGGAACATTCGATAATACCAATTCTGCCCGTTTCATATTCGAGAGCCTTGCAACTATAGTAATCGCTATATCTCGAAAAACTGTATTCTCTTACATCGTATCGAGAGTCGGTTTGAATATTTGTTTCTTGGTAATTATTCAAATTCAGTGCTCGGCTATTGTATGTATTTATCAAATAATTAGAGGTAAAATTGGTGATAAAACGAAAATCGTTTTCCGTAAAAATATATTGAATATTGCTTCCATCAAATTCAAGAATTCCTACTATATTATCGTAAGAGTCATAAAACCCGCACATAACAACGCCTCTTTTGGGATTAACCAACAATTCTCCAACAACTGGACTATGCACTATCGTATTCGGTACCTCTTTTTCGACTACTTTTGTATATTGTAATTGATTATCTCCCAAATCTATACGTAAAATAGCAAAAGAAAAATGATTATTATCGGCATTTTTAAACATAGTGAAAATATACATTTTCCCGTTTTTGTCTATGAATACTTGGACGTTGTCACTGTAGATATAACTGTTGCTTATGTAATCGGAAGTATAATTTTGCAGTATAAAATCCTGTGACATAATTACTATTTTGCCGCTTGGCAGCTTAAATCGAAATTGCGCGAAATCGGCTTGAAAATCACTATGTGTTTGTGCATAACAACATATTCCTTTTTTCGTACTAAAAATAAAAAACCTATTGTTTTTCAAGAGATTGCGTTGATATTCCGCCATCGGCGATTCAAACTATTTTTCAAATTGTGGATAACTTTTAGCGAAAGTATTTGCATACTATAAAAATTTATAGTACCTTTGTGCAGTAATAAATAACAATGAAAAAGAGAATTAAACTAACGGAAAAGGAAAAAGAACTGATAGAGAGTATCAGAATTATCCAACTGCTAAAAGGCAGACGTTTCTTAGACCTTGAGCTATACGTCAGAGACCTGTTCGAGCAACTACTAATCAAAGAAAATTAAAAACAGAAGCCGCCCAAAGTTGGTGGGGCTTGTTTAAACAAAAACATAAGAAAATATGGAAACACAAGTAAAAACACTAAAAAAGACGAGCATGATGTATCTAATAGAAGATGTCGTATTAGATATTACGTGGTCTAAAATATCTCAGCGCTACTTTTCCGACAAGTCTCCCAGTTGGCTTTATAATAAACTGCGCGGAGTAGATGGAAACGGCGGTGAGGGAAGTTTTACATTGGCTGAGAAAACGCAATTGAGAAATGCGCTTTTTGATTTTTCTGAGCGTGTTCGCAATGCAGCACAGGCTATAGATGTTTAAGGGATAAGCACATTTATTGTGTTTTATTATTACACTGCCCCGCATACTGAGTCGTGCGGGTTTTTTTAATGCGTTTTTTGTTGACCTACCAGGATTCGAACCTAGACAGACAGAACCAAAATCTGTAGTGCTACCATTACACCATAGGTCAATTTATTTTGCAATTCTTATTTTGCGGGTGCAAAGATACAATCTTTTTTGAAAAGAGCAAAAAAAAGTAGTTAAAGTAGAATAACCTTGAACTTTAAACCCCTCGCTTATTTTCCTCCCAGCCGTTCCGCTTCCTCCTGCTGGCCAACATTTCGTTGCTTAGCAGGACTGCTCATCTTCCCGAAACGCCATGAAAAAGAGAAGCGAAGCGCCCGACTGGCCCAACGGCTTTCGGCATAACTGACCGTACCCTCACGCGAGAGGGTTACATAACTGTGCTGGGTCTTAAAAATATCATCAAGGTATAAAGAAACGGAACCTTGATTATTACAAAAGTTCTTTTTAACGCCCATACTAACAGCTCCTTGGGCTTTCATATCGTAATACCCCCAAATAGCGGGACTTTGCGCCCACCCTTCAATTTCTATTGACCATGTTTTACTGAATAGTATGGAGGAGTTGAGATATAGAAAGGCATGCATGGAGTGAGTAGTAGTAGTGTTGTCGTTATTTGTTAAATACCCTCCATTAATACCGGAACTTAAATTCCATACTTCTTTGATAAGCGGCAGTTCCGATACCGAGGCCCAAAAACCGTAGTAGTAATTATGGCCGAAATTACCCTGAACATAGCCACTTTCCCCACTTTGCAGGTCGAAGAAAGGCACTTGTATAATCATTCCTTTATTATAGCTAAAACTTAATCCCACATTCAGCACCTGAAAAGCCGTATAAGAAAAATTTATATTATCGGAGTAGGAAGGCGATAATTCCGGATTTCCCTGAATATAAGTAAAAACGCCGACATAACGCTTGAAAGGATTGAGTTGCCAGTAGTTAGGGCGTTGCAAGCGGCGGGTGTAGGAGAGGCTGAAGGAATGTTTTTCATGAGGTGTATAACCCACGAATAAGGTTGGAAAAAAATCGTTGTAATTTTGAGTAGTAATACTGTCGGAAGTTTTCCAATTGCCTTTGGAATAGGTATTTTCCCAGCGCAGCCCAGCTTTGGCGCTCCATTGTTTATTGATTTGCCAAGCATAATTGACATACAAAGCGCTTACCATTTCGTCATATTCAAAAGCGTTACTAAGGGAATCGTTTTTCTGCCAAATGTCGTTTTTATAGTCGTTGCGCAAGATCTCACTGTCGTTATGAGAATAGCCGATTTTTCCTCCTGCTTCCATCTTCATTTCTTTATTAATCGGACGAGCATAGTCCAACTTGGACGAGAACACTTGGGTCTTCTGCTCGGAGTTGTTGTCAAATATTTTAGACGCGGAATGGTCAAAATCCGTATGGCTGTATTGCCTCGGATTGGTAGTATAATAAATATAGTCTAAATTGGCCGTAAGGTTATGGTCATCATTATTGCCGAACAGGTGCGTGTAGTTTAGGTTTAGCGAACCGTTCAGAAAGGAACTGGGATTATCATCAATGGTTTCCGAACTTTCTTGCGGCTTGCCCGACTCATTAACAATCGCAGTACCTGTACCACCTTCTTGTTCTGTGCGAAAACTGAGATTCCCTATCAAACCTATGGTATTCTTTTTATTTATAAAAAAATCGATGCCTGTTTTAATATTCTGAGTCGTGTAATCATCTTTCCCTAAGCTCTCACTGTAACGGCGGTAGCCGTTGTTGGACTGAACATTTTCCGACAGGCTGTAGTATTCTTCATTCCTACGTATGCTGTAGTTAATGAAAGTGCTGATTAAATCGTTGCGGTAATTGAGATTTATCGCCGCATTAGCGCCATAGTAATAGCCCGACACATCTTCTATATATTGCCTAAACCCTTTTCTGACATTGCCGTTAAAGCCGTGCATAAAATTCTTTTTTGTTTTTATATTAATAATTCCACCGCTACCTGAAGCATCGTATTTACTTGAAGGATTGTCGATAATCTCAATCTTGTCGATGGTTGAACCTTCGGTGGCGCTCAATAGCGCCAGCAAATCCTGTCCGCTAAGATGTGTAGGGCGGTTATCTACCCATACTTGCACGGCTTTTCCGTTCAGGCTTATATTGCCGTCGCGGTCGATAGACACGCCCGGCGCTTTCTTTAAAAGCTCTGCGGCAGTGCTGTTATCGGCCCCTATGGTGTTGGCTATGTTGACCACCAATTTATCAATTTGGCGTTCTATACTTGGACGTTTACTGCTCACTACTACGGCTGCTAATTGTTGGGCATCAGCTTCAATTGCTATCTCTCCAAGGTCTATTTCCCCCTGTTCTTCTGTTAGTTTTAGCGGCTGTGTAATATCAGTATAACCAATATAGGATACTTTCAAAGTATATTCGCCGACAGCTACGGCTGCTAAACTGAACCTCCCTTGTTCATTACTTATAGTTACGGCTATGGCCTTGTCGGTACTGTCGGATAGGCTTATTGTGCTGAACTCCAAAGGTGTTGCACTTGCTTTGTCGATGATGATCCCTTGCAGACGGACAGTATTACGGCGGGCAGCTTCTATATTATTATAACATAGACAGAAGAGCAGTAAGCTTAGTAATAAAAATCGTTTTTTCATGTTTTCTAAATTAACTTATTTGCTTGTATGACGATTTTTTAGCCGAAAAGTTGCAGCAAATAATAAGTTAAATTTTTGTCATATACTAAGCGAACAGCTAAACTGCTTTTCCGCATCCACCCACCGAATCTCTTTATCGCGTCCCCAATAGGAAAGCTGCTTTTTGGCGTAATTTCTGGTATGCTGTTGAATAAGGCTAACCGCCTCCGAAAGCGTGGTTTTACCATCGAAATAATCAAATAACTCCTTATAACCAACAGTATTTAAAGCAGGTAAATGACGGAAAGGATAAAGTTTCCGCGCTTCGGCCTCCCAGCCCTCTTCCATCATTTGCAAAGTGCGAAGGTTAATACGTCGGTACAATTCTTCGCGCGGACGTTGCAAGCCTATTTTTACAATATGGAAAGGCCGTGTTTTCTTTGCTTCTTTTTTGAAAGAAGAAAAAGGCTTTCCGGTACTCAAACACACTTCCAGTGCTCGTAAGATGCGGCGCGGATTCTTCAGGTCAAGTTTATGGTAACTTTCAGGGTCAAGCAGTTTCAGCTCATGGCGCAACGCTTCTAACCCTTCCCTTTCGAGGCGCTGCATAAGGCTCTCCCGTAATTCCGGAATATGTTCCTGAAAATCGTCTATGCCGTTGCATACGGCGTCTATATAGAGCCCGGAGCCTCCGATCATAACCACTACTTCTTGTTTTTGAAACAGTTGCGACAGCAAGGCCAGCGCGTCAGTTTCATATTTTCCGGCTGTATAAGGCTCGTGTACGCTGCGCGAAGCAATGAAATGGTGCCTTACAGCCGACAATTGCTCCTCGGAGGGCATAGCCGTTCCAATGCGCATCTCGCGGTATAGCTGCCGCGAGTCGCAGGACACAATTTCCGTATGAAACAATTGAGCCAAACGAATACCGGCATCGGTTTTCCCCACGCCTGTAGGCCCTAAAAGCACCAAAAGGGTATTATTGGTTTGCTTCTGGAACAATCTCTATTATTTTGTTCTATGTTCCAATATCTGTTCCAGTACCTTGCTATCCAACCGTCGGCCAATGATTGTCTTGTCCTTATCAAGCAAATAAACCTGCGGGGTGGTATATACGTTATAATATTCCCGAAAACGCGAACCAATGGATATATTATCTTCTTTATTAAAGCCGTCCCACACGTTAATCCACTCGCTGTAATTGTTTTCGGTAACATATTTTACCCATTCATTATACTTGTGAATAGTACAAACGGCCATTACCTGTACCCCTTTATTGCGATACCTTTGAAAAACATCGTAAAGTTTAGGCATTTCTGTTTTACAGTGTCCGCACCCCGGTTCATAAAACAGTAAAACTAAATAAGGACTGTTGATAGCGTATACTGATTCAAAAGGCCCGCTGAGGCTTTGCAGTTTAAGTTCCTTTGCCTGCATTCCGATTAAAGAATAGCGGTTATGTTCCACAAAATCTTGTACCTTTGCTAAAGCCGCGCTGTCTAACCAGCTTGCTTTTCCTGTAAGCACATACTTTTCGCCTATATGCAGGGCTACGGCTTCCATTCCCATAATCTCTGCATTTACATATTTGTTGAACAGTTGACTCAGCACTGTACTGTAAACATCGCTATTGGCTTCTGCTAAGTCTAATACCATATCCACTTGCGGATTAAGGGATTCCGGTGTCTGAATAAGCCGTTTGCTAAAGTATTCCTCTATCCGTGAATGGAGCAGGGGGGTATAAACAATACGTGAATCCGAAAAATCAATGCCGTCGAAATAGTGTAATTTATCGTAATCGTAATAATGACGCCAAAGCAAGGAATCGCGTTTGGGCGTTCCGTCCGGTATATCCGGCTTAGGAGCTGCGGCCGGAAAAGCTGCCTTTAAAACAGTAGCCAGTAATGTTCCCTTATATTCCTGCCTTCTGAGCTGTATATATTTTTCTACTTCTTTATTAATTACTTCAAGACTATCAGCTACTTGAAAAAGAGGATCCTGTTCACTGCGCTTCACTAACTCCGACACTCTTTTTTGCTGGCTTCTAAGGTATTGTTGAAAATCAATAAACGACTGATTTTCAGGTGAATTTGTATATTTTAAGCTGGCGCTATATTCCGGAGCCTTGGCGTAAATACTGAAATTCTGGTTTTCTTCATCGGAAATTAAAAAGTCGAAAAGTTGATAATCATTAGTAGCCAAAAGGTACATGCCGCCCACTAAGGATTTGTTCTTTTGGAAAACTGCCTTTCCTTCGTGATTCACTGTAGCCGTATCGACGGAATATTTTTTGTCGCCGGAATGGATAGCTAAGAAAACAGTAGTATCTTTAAGCCCGTCGAGGGTTAGTTCAATACGATAGCCCTGGGCATAAAGCCCCGTCAGGCAAACTAACAAAAACTGCAAACTAAGTAATATTCGTTTCATTTTTCTATATTAAATGATGATATTAATAATGACAAATATAAGTATTATAATTGAAACAACCAAACAAAATTAATTCAACATTAACTACTATAACTACATTGAACTACTTCAACATAAATTCGTCTGCATCAAGCCATGCGGGGAAGTTGGCTCTGTAGTCGTGCAGGCTTTGGAGATCTAAATTAACTAAGAGTACTTCTTCTTTATGAGGCGTAGCTTTAGTTATAATATTTCCCTTAAAATCAATAGCCTGCGAGTCTCCCGAAAAACTGCGTTCACCAATCAGATTTGGGTCGGTACCGGTGCGGTTCAGGCCTATCACATAGCTTTGATTTTCAACAGCCCGCGCCGGTAATAAAAGGTTCCAAGGCGCTATCCGCATGGCAGGCCAATTGGCTATATATATCAGTAAATCATAAGGTTTATAGTTCTTATTTGAATTTAAACCTGTATTGCGACTCCATACCGGAAAGCGTAAATCGTAGCAGACCTGCGGACAGATGCGCCAGCCCTCATAATCAACAATCAGGCGCTTTGTTCCGGCAGTGTAGTGTTCGTTTTCCTTGCCGTAACGGAAAAGGTGCCGCTTGTCGTAAGTTTGGTAGGATCCATCGGGAAAAACGAAGAAAAGTCTATTGAAGTACTGTTTTAAGTAAGTATAGCTAATACTGCTTATTATGGCGATATTATATTTCTTTGCCATAGTTGATAGCCAAGCTAAGGTAGGACCGGTTTCATCTTCCGCCACCCTTTCGGGGTGCATGGAAAAGCCGGTATTGAACATTTCGGGCAGGATAGCCAAACGCACGGCCGCGGGTAAAGCGTCTATCAGCACTTCGGTACGCAGAAGGTTGGCTTCTTTGTTTTCCCATACTATATCTATTTGTAAAAGAGAGATTAGCATTAAATTGTTCTTTAATTATTATTTATCCGTATTCTTGCGTCAACGGCTACTACCTTGTCTTTGGCGCCTAAGAGCGGGTTCAGGTCTAATTCGGCGATTTCGGGGGCGGCTTCGCAAAGCATGGAAAGGCGCACTATGATTTCAGCAAAAGCAGCTTCATTTACAGGATCTTGCCCACGAACACCTTCAATAATTTTATAACTTCGCAGGCTGCGAATCATCGCATAAGCCTCGTCCATAGACAGAGGCGCTAAGCCTGCAGCTACATCTTTCAATACTTCAATAAAAATACCACCTAATCCGCACATAATCAGATGTCCGAATTTAGGCTCGCGATTAGCGCCCACAAACAATTGGACACCGCTCAACTGGGGTTGCAGCAGTATGGCCGTGGTGTCTTTTATTTGCATCATTCGTTCAAACTCTTTTCGTACTGTATTGTCATTCTTAACATTAAGAACAACTCCTCCTACATCTGATTTGTGTATGGGGCCTACCACTTTCATCACCACCGGATAGCCTAATTGTCCGGCGGCTTTCACTGCATCGTCGGCAGTGGTAACTACCGCTTCTCCCGCACGGGGAATACCGGCAGCATCTAAGAGCGCCTGCACCTTATCGGGCATCAAATAGCCATCGGCAGCGCCATCTACTATTTCCCTAATTTTTTGCTTATTTATGCTATATTGTACAGAATTTTGTACGTCTTCCTGTACAGATTTCTGTACATTTTTACTATTCATCGCTGCGGAGAGGGTCTCTCCGAACAAGACCTCGTCCTGATAGGCCACTTTTCCGTTTTTGATATATTCGGGCAATTCCTGCGGCACATCGGCTATTGAGGTTAGGATAGCGTAAATGGGCTTTTTGCAGGTCTTCATTTTATGAAGCAGCAAGGCATAAACATCGTCCAAAGGCGCTAATCCCGGATTGCCGAAAATCACTGCCATGGCGTCAATATGGTCGAAGTTGTTTTCGCAGGCGTCAATAATGCAGCCTAACTGTTCGGCAGTGCCGGTAGCCAGGAAATCAATAGGATTGGCCACTGATGAGCCGTGGTATAGCTTACTCAACAGCTCGTTAGCTGCAGGGCCGCTGATAGGCGGAATCTGCAAACCGCCATTCGATAAAACATCGGTCAGCATAACGGCAGGGCCGCCTGCATGCGTGATAATAGCTATATTTTTACCGAGCGGAAGGGGTTGCAGCAATACAGCAGCCATCAGCGCCAGTTCCATACGTCCGCGGCAACGGATAATGCCCGCCTTTTTGAACAGGGCGCTCACCGCCGCATCGGGGCTGGCCAAGGCGCCGGTATGCGACGAGGCAGCCCTGCTGCCGGCCTCGCTGCTGCCGGCCTTAATAGCCGTAATGCGCGCCCCTTTCTTAATCAACGATTGGGCATGCTTTAAAAGTTTATCGGGGTTATTGATGCTTTCTACATACAGCATTTTCACCGGTGCGCTTTGGCCATGCACATAAGTTTCGTCCATGTGCGCCAAGACTTCTTCCACGCCTGTTTGAGCGCTATTGCCCACTGAGTAAACGCCGGCAAATGGCAGGCCGAAACGCATGGCCGCCTGCATCAGGAAGACTGCCGTAGCGCCTGAGCCGGTAATAAAATCAACGCCCAAACCAGATAAGGGAGGGATAGTGCCTGTAAACACACCGGCATAATTGGTATTCATCACTCCTATGCAGTTGGGGCCTATGAGGCTTCCTCCTGTCTCGTTAACTATCTGAACGATTTGTTCTTCCAAAGCTGCGCCGACTGCGCTTTCTTCATGAAATCCGGCTGAAAATATGATGAATCCCTTGGTTTTCTTTTGATACGCCAACACTTTTACGGCTTCTACGCAAGCAACTGCCGGAATAGCCAGCATCGCCAAATCAACTTCCGGCAACGCTTCAACGCTGGCATGGCATGGAATTCCCTGTACCTCCGAGGCCTTTGGATTCACTACATAGATTTTACCCTTATATCCTTGGTTAATAAGATTTTTTATTACGCTGCCGCCCGGCTTCCCTGTATCGGCTGAACCGCCGACTATTACAATACTTTTGGGGTTTAACAGTTGTTCTGTAAGCATAGTTCGTTTCTTTCGTTTAATCTACAAAGATACGAAAAAAGGTTCAAAGTTCAAGGCCTAAAGTTCAAAATTATTTCCCAACAAGTACTTAATCCGGAATACTCCGAAGGTAGTTGCACAACTCATAAATAGTAGAAAACTGCTGTTCTTCCTTTTTGAAAGTATATTGAAAACGGAGCACGCCCTTATTGCTTTCATAGCTTAATACCGGTGTGTCTTTCGGTACAGATGAGGGATTCTGAATAATTTTATAATTCAGGCGCTCTAAGGCATGGCGTAGCCAACGAATATCTAACCTGCTTTTTACCGCAATGTCTTTAATTAAGCGATGATTCAACTCAAATTCACCCGACAGACGGTCAAAACTCAGGTTGTTGCGTCCAAGCATTTTTTCAAAAGCAGCCGATACTACCAAATCTTCCGGTCCTCCTTCCAAAATTTCCGTATCGGTCATTATCCACATCTTATCCACCACATTCAACGCAATATTCAAATCGTGGGTTGAAAACAGCACGGTTTTATTTTCACGATGCGCTATCTGGCGCAATAAATTCATGATTTCATATTTGTGAATAATGTCCAAATAAGCCGTAGGTTCATCTAAAATCATGATGGGCGTATGCTGAACCAAAGCACGGGCAATCAATGTACGCTGGCGCTCGCCGTCGCTTAGGGTGTCAATATTCCGCCACGAAAGCTGACGCAGTCCCACCATTTCCAAGGCATCATACACCAACATCTTGTCGTTTACTTTCAATTTGCCTATCCAGCTTGTGTAAGGGAAACGCCCCATAGCTACAAGGTCAAATACCTTGAGGTGCGGAATGCGGACAATATCGGTGCTCACGAAACTTACCAAGCGCGACAGCTCTGTGCGTGTGTAGGCAAACAAGGGTTTATCCTGAATCAGTATCATTCCGTCTATAGAAGCCTGCTGTCCGGCTAAGGTACGTAAAAAAGTACTTTTTCCTATACCGTTGCGGCCAACCAAAGCCAACAATTCCCCCGATTTTACCGTTGCGGTAATAGGCGGAAGAATAGCGCCTTTGGCTCTACCGGCGGTATTTCCATAGCCTATGGCAAGTTGCTTTATTTCTATCGAAGTGTTCATCAGAAACCGCGTTGATTACGAAAGATAATATATATAATTACCGGAATGCCCAGCAAGGCAGTGATAGTATTAACAGGCAAGACCGTATCCGTACCGGGCAGTTGCGAAATAATATCGCTCATAAGCATTACCACCCCGCCCAACAGCATGGTAGCCGGCATCAGCACGCGGTGGTTAGCCGTCCCGAAAAGCATACGGGATACATGAGGAACGGCAATTCCTATAAAACCGATGGGGCCGCAAAAAGCAGTTACGGTACCGGCCAGCAAGCCAGAAATCAACAATATTACAGTGCGCGCACGTTTCACATGCAAGCCTACGCTTTGCGCATACACATCGCCGAACACCAGCGCATTGAGCCATTTCATCGTCATCAGAGCCAGCAATAAACCCAGAATGATGGTTGGAACCATCAGGGAAAGCTGCTCGGGATTGATGGTGCTGAAACTGCCCATAGTCCATATAACATAAGTTTTCAAGGCCGTAGCCTCGCTGAAATATTGCAGCACGCCTACCATTGCCGACACAGCGCCGCCTACCATAATCCCCATCACCAGCATCGACATTGTGTCGCGCAGTCGCAGAGAAGCGGCGGTAACTATGGCCAACATCACAAACGCACCTATCCAGCCTGCCAACGCCATGCCCAAATTGTGCAGCCAAAGAACAGAGGAAAAGCCCCATACGCTTGTACCTAAGATAAAAAGCGCTACGCCAAAACCTGAGCCTGAACTGATGCCCAGCACATAAGGATCGGCCAAGGGGTTACGGAAGGTGGTCTGCATTTGTAAACCACTTACCGACAAAGCCATACCTGCCAGTAAAGCCGTAATTGCTTTCGGTAAGCGGAAATTCATCACCACAGCTTGCACGTAGTCAGGCACCTCAGCTCCGCCCGTCAAGGCCTTCCACACATCGCCTGCGGGCAAAAGCACTGCTCCCATCAACAGGTCCATGGCAAAAAATAATAGCAATAAAATGCTTAAACCAAGAAACAAATAACTATATTTTCTGAAACTTTTTTCCATATTGGGTGGCAAAGTTAAAAATTTTTATTTACTTTCGTGGTTTGATTTGATAATTATTAATTTATTAAAAAGGTAAATATATGAAAAAGAAGATTGTAGCAGGAAACTGGAAAATGAACACTACTTATTCCGAAGGAGAAATTTTAGCTAAAGAAATAGCTGGCCAACTGAAAGAAGTTCCGGAAGGAGTTCAACTCATTGTAGCTCCGCCATTTACCCACCTATGTTGCCTCACCGGGCCGCTACGCGAAGCGGGTATAGGCATTGCCGCCCAGAATTGCGCCGACCATGAGTCGGGGGCTTACACCGGCGAAGTTTCGGCGGCCATGCTGGCCTCTATAGGCGTTCAATATTGCATCATTGGGCACTCCGAGCGCCGAGAGTATTACGGCGAAACCGATGCTGTTTTGTTGGAAAAAGTGAAATTAGCCTTTCAACACGGCATCATTCCTATTTTCTGCATAGGCGAACGTTTATACGAGCGTGAGTCCAACCAACATTTTGAGGTAGTAGAGCATCAACTGCAGAATGTAGTCTGCCAACTTTCGGCTACCGACTTCGAGAAAATTATTTTAGCCTACGAGCCGGTTTGGGCTATCGGCACCGGCAAAACCGCTACTGCCGCGCAGGCGCAGGAAATGCACGCCTATATTCGTACAGTGCTGCGTGAAAAGTTTGGTGTTGCAGCCGACAATACCTCCATTCTTTACGGCGGCAGTTGCAAACCGTCGAATGCTGCCGAACTCTTCGGCCAAGCCGATGTGGACGGCGGTCTCATCGGCGGCGCCTCGCTCAACAGCGGCGATTTTATTGCTATTGCGAAAGCAGTTTCATAACTCATCAATAATAGATAATGGCCCTGTGGACTACATCGAACTACAAATCACCCTAAAGCCTTATACGACTGAATTGAGCGAAATGTTGGCTGCCGAGCTGGGCGAGTTGGGCTATGAAAGTTTTGCAGATACGGAAAACGGACTGAACGCTTATGTTCCGGTAAGTCTATATCAGGAAAGTGCAGTAAAGGTTGTATTTCATAATTACAAACATATTGCCGATATTAGTTATATACCGCAATTTATTCCCGAACAAAACTGGAATGAAGTCTGGGAATCAAACTTTAGGCCTTTAGTGATTGACGGTACTTGCACCATTCGCGCGCCCTTCCACAAAAATCTTCCGAAAACGGCGATAAATATTGTGGTGGAACCTAAAATGGCTTTCGGTACGGGGCATCATGACACTACTTACCTGATGGCCGAAGCCCTGCTGCACTTTCCGCTAAAAGGCTTGCAGGTGCTTGATATGGGCTGTGGAACAGGCATCTTGGCTATAATTGCCGCCAAACTTGGCGCTAAAAAATTTATAGACGCCATTGATATTGATGTCTGGGCAAAGAACAGCACTTTGGAAAACGCTCGCCGCAACCGCGTAGCACAGAAAGTAAGAGCGATGCTTGGCGATGCATCGCTCATTCAGAAAGGCAAGTACGACCTGATTTTAGCCAACATCAACCGCAATATTCTACTTGCCGACATGAGCACTTATGCTATGGGCATCAAACCCGGCGGCACTTTGATGCTAAGCGGCATTTTTGATACCGATGTCCCTGATATTCTGGCGGAAGCCCAACGCCAAGGACTGTGTTCGGTAGCGCAAAAGTTGCGTAACAACTGGGCCTTTTGCCGCTTAGAAAAAATATAAGAAATTGTAATGTTTTCTTTTTTAATCTGAAATATTTTCTATAACTTGCCGTTGTTTTTCGGTTAGTAACTAAAGCCCAAAAACAGGAAACACAGGATAAAAACAGATAATTATATGGAGAAAGCACCCGCGAAACCGAAGAAAGGATTCTTTCTATTATGTAGAAAAAGGGGGAAATGCCCTGCCGCTCCGATATATTATGCGCCTTGATGCAATTATCGAAGTTTAGGGTTAACAAGTTCACGAACAAATTATAGATTGCATCACTCAACATACACCGCCAAGCCTTTCAGATATTCCCCTTCGGGGTGATAGATGTTGACGGGGTGGTCGGCCGGTTGGGTTAACTGGTGCAAGATGCGTATTCTTCGGCGGGAAATGGCGGCAGCTGAAAATACGGCATTACGAAAGTCCACCTTACTAACCACCTGCGAACAGCTAAAAGTGAAGACAATGCCGCCGGGCGCTATGCGGGAAAAGGCGGCAGCATTCAGCCGCTTGTAGGCCTGAAGCGCATTATGCAAAGCCCCCCTGTGCTTGGCAAAGGCGGGGGGGTCAAGAATCATCAGGTCGTAATCGTTGGGTGCTGCATCACGCAAAAACTCCATGGCATCGGCAGTATAGGACTGGTGATTGACCGTTGAAAGCGGATAATTGAGATAAATGTTATGGTTTAGCAAGCTGATAGCTTTTTGAGAACTGTCAACCGAATGGACTAATTTCGCCCCGCCGCCGAGCGCATAGAGCGAAAATCCTCCAGTGTAACAAAATAAATTAAGCGCCGAACGGCCTTGGGCATAATGCTCTACTAATTTTCGATTATCGCGCTGGTCGAGAAAGAAGCCCGTTTTCTGCCCCATTTCCCAATCCACTGCAAAACGATAGCCGTTTTCTACCACTTCGCCGCGAGGGTCAGCTACGCGGTACAAATAGGTATCGGGAGCTCCTTCATTTTCTTTACTGGAAAGGGTTCCGGCACTCTTATCAAAAACAGCAACTAAGCGGTTGCCATAGATTTTTAGCAAGGCCTCGGCAATATCCTGCCTTGCACGGAACATGCCTATGGAATGGCATTGCATCACCGCCGTATCGGCGTAAATATCAATAATCAAACCCGGCAGAAAATCCCCCTCGCCATGCACCAATCGGTAACAGGAGGTAAAGGGTGAAGGGTGAGGCGTAACAGCTAACGGGTCTTCTCTTGCTGACGACCGACTACTGTCCGTCATTGCGAGCGGAGCGAAGCAGTCTAACTGCTTAGCAGCTACTGCTAACCCACAGGCCTCACGCAGGTATAAGGCTTTCCGCAGCGCCTTTTCCCAAAAAGAAGCATCAATGCTGCAAGGTTCAAACGACAAGACCCGCACGGTAATGGAGCCTTGCTGATAATGACCGACAGCCGCAAAAGCGCCTTTATCGGTATGCACCGATACCACATCGCCCTCTTGCGGCGTGCCCTTGATATGGCCTACTGCTCCCGAAAACACCCAGGGGTGAAAGCGCAGCAGCGACTCCTCGCGTCCTTTTTTCAGAAATAATTGTACCACAGAATAAACGGTTTAAGCAGCAAAGGTAGTATTTTTTAATGATTAATCGTTTATTGTTTCGTGCCTTGCGATGACAAGATTGCTTCGTGCCTCACAATAATTTTTTCTATAACTTGCCATTGTTTTTCGGTTAGCTTGGTTGAATCATTAGTTTTGTACATTTCGGCTTAATAGTCAAAAGCGGTGATGAAATAGATATACAAAATTTCGTATCTTTGCAGCTATAAAGATAAAATAATGCTTGAAAACTCAACTATATGTGCTGTTTCTACCGCTTCAGGGGCTGCGGGGGTAGCGCTTATCCGTATTTCGGGCGATAGAGCAATAGCCATTAGCGAACAAGTGTTTATTCCCAAAAAAGCAGGCAAGTCCCTGAGTTCGCAAAAAAGCCATAGCCTGAGTTTTGGCCGTATTATGGACGGCGGCAAGGTATTAGACGAGGTATTAATTAGTGTTTTCCGAGCGCCTCACTCATTCACAGGCGAAGAAGTGGTAGAAATCGCCTGCCATGGTTCTTTATACATTCAACAGCAAATCACACAATTACTTATCAGGCATGGGGCTCGGACTGCCGCTGCCGGAGAGTTTACCCAACGCGCCTTCCTCAACGGGCGTATGGACTTAGCGCAGGCTGAGGCAGTGGCCGACCTTATCGCTGCCGAAAACGCCGCCGCCCATCAGGTAGCCATGCAGCAAATGCGCGGAGGTTTTTCCGAAGAATTGCAGCAATTGCGGGAACAACTGCTGAATTTCGTATCCTTATTGGAATTGGAACTTGATTTCGGCGAAGAAGAGGTGGAATTTGCCGACCGTTCGCAACTCAACGAACTGCTGACACAGCTTCAGGCGCATATTAACCGCTTATTGCAATCCTTCAGTTTGGGAAATGTGATTAAAAACGGGGTTTCGGTGGCTATTGTAGGCGCCACCAACGTAGGGAAAAGTACCCTGCTCAACACCCTGCTTGGCGAGGAGCGCGCCATTGTATCCGATATTCATGGCACTACCCGCGACAGCATTGAAGATAGCATCACGCTCAACGGCGTTCAGTTCCGCTTCATCGACACGGCAGGACTCCGCCATAGCGCCGAAACCATAGAGCAGTTGGGCATAGCGCGTACTTACGACAAGCTGCGCCAAGCCGCCATCGTGCTGCTTGTTCTCGACGCCACCCGCCCCGAAACTTTTGCCCCTGTGGAAGAAATCCAATCGAGGTTAAACAACAATCAACATTTAATTGTTCTGCTGAACAAAACAGATGCCACACCAATTGTCAGTTGTCAATTGTCAATTGTCAATTTCATTGCCATCTCCGCCAAGCACAAAGAAGGCCTCGACCAATTGATTGCCGCTCTTGCCGCCGCCGTCAACCTCTCGCCTCTTTCGAGGAACGAGACTGTGCTGACCAACGCACGGCATTATGAAGCCTTGCAGCGTTCCGCTGAAGCACTTGAGCGTGTTTCCGAAGGTGTCAACAGCGGCCTTCCCGGCGACTTGGTCGCCCAAGACCTCCGCGAGGCATTACACCACCTTGGCGCTATTACCGGAACAATTACCACCGATGAAATATTAGGCGCAATTTTTGGAAGGTTTTGTATTGGAAAATAAATTTAGAAATAAACGGTATCAAGTGGCTTGTAATTTCTTGCCGATATATTTGACTATTCATACGCTTAATTTTTGTGTGTAAAAAGAACAAGAAATCCTGATATTGTAGAAGTTCTGTACTTTTATAATTTAAAAAAGTATTATATACTATTACTAGAATTTAACGACACCCACCAGTTTGTAGTTGCTCCGTTTAAAAATAATGAGGCGTTTTTTGAAATTATCAAAAAAATAACTACCTTTGTCTTTGTCTCGTTAAAAACGAGACAAGACATTTTGTGAAAAACACTTAAAAAGGTGTTTAGCTTCATTCTCAAAGTATGAATCTGACAATTCTAATCCAAATAGAGAGTGAGCATTGTTTTTGCAATCATATACTCCAAAGTATCATGGTGCAATTACTGTTGCTTATTTGATATTTGGAGGGCTTTGTCAGAGCCTATACTTTTCAAATGACTAATCAGTGGTGCACCTTCTTTTCTATTATTTATTCCCTTTGCTGCTGAGGGAACGGAGGAAAGAATATGGAAACCATACGAGCACCCAACCCATCGAAAGTGCAAACAAGCTAAATTATAAATATTTAGTCGTTGACAAACGATAGGAACATTCTTGCAAAGCTATCAGAAAAACAAAAGAGCAAGGCCATAATTATTAACTTTTGTCTGCGAAGGAGCGGACGTTAAACATTAATTTAATATGAATACCTTTAAAGCGAAAAATTGCATTATATATTTTGCAATTCTACTAGTGTCTTTATTTACACATTCTTGTTCAAAAATTGATCTTGATAAACATGTTGAGGGAAAGGATTTAACAAAAGAATTTTGTATAGATTTAGTGCAAAATCACTGGAATTGCAGTAATCTAGCATATATCCGCAGAACAAGTGGAACTTGGAACGCAACCACTTACGATTGTCGCGCAGGAGCTAAGCATGACCTTATCCAACAAATAAAAGAGTATTGGGACAACTACCCCAACCATTTAGATAGAGAACGATCTTATTATCAATATCGAGTATTATACTTGCATTGGTATACTGGAATAACAGTTGAGATTACCGTGAATTTTTAATCACTGCTTGCTGATTTACGATTGGCACGTTTGGGTAAAATTAAATCGTATCCTTGGCTAAAGAGAAAGCCTCAACAATCAACAAGTTGAGGCTTTTTATTTGTAGGGATATTTGCCGATGTTTGCACTTTAGTTACAAAAAAGTATTATCTTTGTAAAAAATTCAGAAAATGAAAAAAGAAGTAGGCAAATGGTTTATGGATATAGCCAAGTATGTAGCTACGGCTGTTTTAATATCTTCTTTCTTAGGAAGTTTTGAACATAAATGGGCTGTTTACATAGTAGGAACTATCATTGTGGCTGTTGGATTTTCTTTGGGATTGTATTTTATTAAAGATAAAAAATAGAAAAGATATGGAAGCAATTATTGTAGGTGCTGTTTTTTGTGTTTTTGCTTTGGGTTTGTATATTTTTGACCACACCAAAGCAGGTAAAAAGTTTTTTAGCTCCAATGCTTAACAGAAGGGAAATTAGCATTGATGTTTTTTAAATCATACAGCGGGTTCCTATACCGTGATTTAATTAAGCAATTGAATGCGAACATTCATTATCAACTGTTTTGCAGGGTACTTACATCATTACCTGTACTTTCTCGCAATATAGGCCCGCATGCCTTGCAGTTGTTTGCGCAAGATATTTCCTTCCAATGAATTATCCAGAAAATTAGGGTGAAAATAATCCTGAAAATATAATGCTTCAATGGCGCTTACAACTTTTCTATCATTTTTAGGAAAACCTTCGCGCTCTATATCAACCATTACCTGCACCATTGTTTTCATTTGAACCAATAAGGCGTATGGTTGCAATAAGGTGTCAATCTCCTCAAATGTAGCAGTATAAATAGGCCGCGACAGGGTATCAAAAGAGGCGTCGTGGCGGTATTTGAAAGCAATCTCATCATATAGCTTTAACATGGTACGGTATTGACGAGTAATTTCTTCTAATGCCACACAAGAACTATCTATCTTATTATCAGACAAAAAATTTACATATTCTTGCGTTGACTCTTGTAACTTAGTGTAAGCCAGAGAGAAAGCCTCAAAATACTCATCTTGCTGAGCATAAAGGGTTAAGGATAATAAAACAAAGGTTACAGTAATAGCTGATTTCATTTTTTCATTCTTTCAGGCTGCAAATTTATAAAAAATTGCTATATTTGTCAGTTTTTAGCATATTATTCTTAAGGGCGATTAGCATGAATAGAAAACGTATAATCATCATTTTAAGCATTAGTATTTTAGCTTGTCTCGGAGGCGCTTTTTGGCTATTGCGCAAGCCTCAGTCCTCAAAACAAACAACAAGCATAACTACCATAGCATCAATTCCTTATGATGCTATATTTATTGCCAAGTTCAAGGAGCTTTCGTTCATTGACAAAGCAATCGCCGACAGCGCTGCGGTGTGGAAAACTTTTCTTACCAAACCTGCTCCTCTTGCAGCATGGCTGCATAATCTCTGTTCTCTATCGAATGATGAAACGCTTGCAGAGATTTTAAGGTCAGAGGCCAGCATTTCAGCACACCCTTCCGGAAAAAATGAGATTGCCTTACTTTGTTGCATCGCATTACCTCCGTCTGTAGATGTTGGCAGTTGGGAAGAGCTCCTCAAACGACACCTGCAAACTTCCGATATTACCGCCTATTATAACACTAAAATATATGCCCTGCCTTTCGGCAAGGAAAGCCTCTATATTGCTTACATTAAAGGAGTAGCCCTTATTTGCACTTCTAACACTGTGCTGCAATCAGCCATACGGCAAGGCGACAGTGGTGAGTCCTTAGAACGTCATAACGCTCATTTTGCGAGCGTAATCAAGGCTTTGGGAGATAATAACGCAGGTATATGTATTAGCCATAAAGAACTCAATCGGCTGCTGGTTAATATAGAAAATGAACCCCCATTGGCTAAAGCCAATCAGTTCTTGAGACAGTGCAGCGATTGGACGGTTTTAGATGGCAACATAAGTCCCCAACTCATTCAAATCAATGGATTTACTTTTCCTTCATTTACCAATAACAAATTTCTTTCCGTATTGTTAAACCAAGGAAGCAACAATGTTGAAGTCTGGGACGCTTTACCTGTAAATACCACTTTTCTGCTTAGTTTCACCTTAAGTAATCCCGAAACTTTTTTAACCGATTATGCCGACTATCTTGAAAAGCATAAGGAATTGGACAGTTACAGAAGTAGAAGGAACACATTAGACAACAGTATCAATAGCAAATCCGCCGATTTATTTATTGCTTTATCTCCTGCCGAAATAGCCCTTGCATATCTTACTTACGGTATTGAAACTTACCAAGTATCAATAATAAAAAGCAATAATCCAAAATATGCTTTGGAACAACTGCAAGAAATACTGCCAAAAGAGCAAAAGCAAATCTTCGTTGAGTCGCAGGAAAAATTTGAAAACCGAAACATTTCTATTTACCGAAATCCTGCTAAGGGTTTGCTGGGAACAACCATCGACACTGTACTTTTTAACGGCAACGACAGCTATTTCACCCTTATTGATAACTTTTTTTATTTTTCGGACGACAGCAATGTATTGAAAAATTTAGCCAAAACTTCTTTTAAAAATTCATTAAAAAAACAGTTGCTGCAAACTAATGCAAAAACATATTTTAATAACAATAGCAATATCATGTTATTGTTACGCTCCCCACAACAGGCAGGGAAGGCGCTCTTAGGCTTTTTCAACAAACATATTCAAGAAAGTTTCAGAGAGTTGTCTATGCAATATGAGAGCAATGTACATGCCCTGCAATTGTATCCTGAAAACGATAAATTCTTTGTAAACTTTTTCACCTTTTTTTCTACCGAGCCATTAGCGATTGAACCTGTCGACACAACGAAAAATGCAGTTTCGCCTGCAACAACAGGAGGTACTGTCGGCAGTAATAAAGTAACCGAACTTTTGCGGGTGGAAGTCATTAATCACTATACCAAACAAAAAGAATGGTTTATTCAATACAGCAACAACAACATTGCCTTACGGTCAAAAGCAGAAAAGCTGTTATGGCAAAAACAATTTTCTTCTCCGATTACAGGTCCCGTAATACAAATAGACTTTCTGAACAATAAAAAACTGCAATGTTTATTTGTTGCCGGAGGAAAATTATATTTATATGACCGCAATGGAAGCGTCGTAAAACCTTTCCCTGTAACCTTACAATCGACAGTAACGCTTGAGTCGGGCAGCACTATTACCGTGCAAAAGCAACCTCGTGCACTTAAGATTTCCAAAGATGGTAAAACTACTATTATTTACCTGAATAACGGCAAAGTAGAACTTAAATAGCAAAATGAGAACATTATTCATCATACTTCTGGTTATCATAATTCTTCAATGGTTAATGAAGCGATTGATGCCTGTTTTTTTACTATACATGGTTAAAAATATGACAAAAAAGCAATTCGGGAAGGCGCAGCAACAAGCCCAAAAAGAAGGAACAATCAATGTCAATCGGACAATTACTGCCGAAAAGAAGATTGATAAGAATGTAGGCGATTATGTTGAATACGAAGAAATAATTTGAACAGTACTAACACGTCCTATTTATGAGAAAGCTGAGTCGTTTATTATCCTTTGCCCGTCCTTATTCTAAATATTGTCCGCAATATGTTGTGTTTACTTTTTTCGGCATGATTTTTGGAATGGTCAATTTTGCCCTCATTAAGCCCTTGCTTGACGTGGTTTTTGACCCCAATGCCATGAGCATAGTAAAACAAGCGCCAAGCTTTACTTTCAGCATAGATTATATCATCGAAATATTCAATTATTATTTCACCCAAATAGTGCAGGCTTACGGACGAATGGGCGCATTGATTTTTGTAGCCATTGCGGTGATTTTCGCTTCTTTCCTGTCGAATTTGCTTAAATATGGCGGACAATGCGTCATGGCCTCACTGAGAACGGAAGTAATTTTTAAAATCCGCGAAGCCTTAATGGATAAAATTACACGGTTAGATATTGCTTACTTTAATAAAAAAAAGAAAGGAGATATTATTTCCGTAATGTCCAATGATATTACCGAGGTACAGGCCAATGTCATAAAATCATTTCACGTTGTTTTAAGAGAGCCTTTTCTTATCTTAGGGTATTTTATTGCCTTATTTTATATGTCGTACCAACTTACGATTATAACCTTGGTAATCCTTCCCTTGTCCGCTTTATTAATCAGTAGAGTAACCAGAAAATTGCGTGCAGCTGCAACAAAGGCTCAAGCGATATTGGGACAATTATTAGCTATGATTGAAGAAAGTATTTCAGGCGCAAGAATCATCAAAGCTTTCAACGGTCAGCAATATGTACGCAAGAAATTCAGAATTATCAACCGCGAACAAACAAATTTACATCGCAATATTTGTTATAAGCAAGAATTAGCATCGCCTCTCTCCGAATTTTTGGGCATAACCATTGCTATGGTTATTCTTTTATTCGGAGGCTGGTGGATTCTTAATGCTAAAAGCGCTTTTACCGTAAGCAGTTTTATAGTTTATCTCGTTTTTTACTATCAAATATTGGTTCCCTTAAAAAGCATTGCAACAGCTTACACCGACATCAAAAAAGGTATGGCATCGGCCGACCGCATTTTTGAAATTATAGACACCCCCATAGTCATTACAAAAACAGCAAGTCCTATTGAGATTAGTAGTTTTAAAAATAACATCGAATTTAAAAATGTTTGTTTTACTTATCAATCTTCGCCTGTTTTACACAATATCAACATTCCTTTCAATAAAGGAAAGATGTATGCCGTTGTTGGCCCTTCCGGTGCAGGAAAAACCACTATGGCGGACTTAATTCCTCGTTTTTATGATGTAACATCGGGAGCAATATTAGTTGACGGCATTGATATACGTCAATATCAGCCTAAGCAATTAATGAACCTTATCGGGGTTGTCAACCAAGAGCCGATACTGTTCAACGATACCATTCACAACAACATAGCCTTTGGCATGGAAAATGTTTCGGAAGAAGCAATTATAGAAGCTGCAAAAATTGCCAATGCCCATGAATTTATTATGGAACTCGAACAAGGCTATCAAAGCAATATAGGCGACCGCGGCGGCAAATTGTCTGGCGGACAAAAGCAACGTATTTCCATAGCCCGCGCCGTACTTAAAAACCCTCCTATTCTTATTCTCGACGAGGCCACCTCGTCGTTAGATACCGAAAGCGAACGGTTAGTGCAGGACGCCCTTACCAATTTAATGAAAAACAGAACATCAATAGTGATAGCTCACCGTCTGTCAACCATACAACATGCCGATCAAATAATTGTTCTTCAAAAAGGAGAAATAAAAGAAACAGGCACACATTCCGAACTAATCGCTCTGCAAGACGGCATTTATCATCGTTTATGTTCGCTGCAAGCATTTGAATAAAGTAAAACCCAAAAAACCTTAATAATATGGAAAAACACAGTTTTCTGGAACAAATTGAGCAAAGTTTCAAAAATAATTGGAACTTGCCTGCCTTGTCGGACTACAATGGGACAACCCTGCAATATAAAGATGTTGCACGCCGTATTGCCAAATTACACATTTTATTTGAAGTATGTGGTTTAAAAAAGGGCGACAAGGTAGCCATTTGCGGCCGTAATCAAGCCAACTGGGGCGTAGTGTTCTTTGCCACGCTTACTTATGGCGCCGTTGCTGTACCTATCCTGCATGAATTTAAACCCGACAATATTCACCACATTGTCAATCATTCGGAATCGCGTATTTTGTTTGTTGGAAGCGTTGTGTGGGAATCTATCAATGAACGGGAAATGCCTAACCTCGAAGCTATAGTGGTTACAGGCGATTTTTCCATTGTTCACTCCCGCCGTCCTTCTATTAATGCTGCTCGTGAGCGGTTGAACGAACTGTTCGGCAAAAAATATCCGAAAAATTTCCGTTCTGAGCATGTATCCTATCACCACGATGAGCCGGAAGAACTTGCTATTATCAATTATACTTCAGGAACCACCGGTTTTTCTAAGGGGGTAATGCTTCCGTATCGAAGTTTATCTTCGAACTTGGAATTTGCCCGTGAAGTGCTCCCGGAACTCACCAGAGGCTGCTCGGTGGTAGCCATGCTGCCTATGGCGCACATGTACGGCATGATGTTTGAGTTTATTTATGAGATGTCGGCAGGCTGCCACGTACACTTCCTTACCCGTGTGCCTACGCCGAAAATCATTATGGACGCCTTTGCCGACATTAAGCCTAAGGTTGTAGTCTCCGTTCCCTTGATTATTGAAAAAATATACAAGAAAAAACTACAGCCTCTTCTACAGAAGACCAGTATTAAAATGCTGCTAAAGCTACCTGTTATTGATCAACAAATTAAAAAGAAAATTCTTACTTCCCTCAATAACGTATTTGGTAATAATTTCCTTGAAATTATCATTGGCGGCGCCTCTTTCAACCATGAGGCCGAAGCCTTCTTTAAAAAAATCGGTTTCAGATACACCGTAGGTTACGGCATGACCGAATGCGGCCCTATTATCACCTACGAAGATTGGAGTTGCTCTCCATTGTATTCCTGCGGTAAGGCTGTTGTCAATATGGAGGTGAAAATTGATTCACCCGATCCGATCAATATTCCCGGAGAAATATTAGTAAAAGGCGATAATGTGATGTTGGGGTATTATCGTAACGAAGAAGCCACCAAGGAAACATTTACGGAAGACGGCTGGCTGAAAACAGGAGATTTGGCCGTGATGGACGCCAAAGGATATGTGTATATTCGAGGCAGGAATAAGAGCATGATCTTAGGTTCTTCCGGACAAAATATCTATCCCGAAGAATTGGAAGAAGTTATCAACAATATGCCCTACGTCGGAGAATCGTTAGTAATTAAAAAAGAAGGAAAATTAATAGCCTTGATTTATCCCGATTACGAACAGGCTACTGCCAATAACATAGCTGTTGATGATTTACCGCGCATTATGGAAGAAATCCGCGTCAAAGTAAACGAAGAGCTTCCGGCTTATGCGCAAATTGCTGCTGTAAACCTATTTCCTGAAGAATTTGAAAAAACGCCGAAACGCAGCATTAAACGTTTCATGTATCAAAACGTATAATATACGTATATTTGTTGAGTTAAACATTATTTTATGTCAAAAGTCATAAAAATACATAAAGGGTTAGATATTACACTCAAAGGAAGTGCGGAAAAGGTGCTCGGCAAGTTTCCCTTATCGATGGATTATGCGGTTAAGCCAAGCGATTTTCAAAATTTAACGCCTAAACTTGTAGTAAAGGAAGGCGATGCGGTGCTGGCAGGCACAGCCTTATTTGTGGATAAACATTGCCCTGAAATTAATTTTGTGTCGCCGATAAGCGGCACAGTCAAAGAGATTGTCCGCGGCGACAAGCGGAAGTTATTAGCTGTAACCGTAAGTCCCGCAGCGGAACAACAACACCTTCAACATAACATTAAAGCGCTTAATTCCATCTCGCGCGAGGAATTAATCGCCTTTCTGTTAGAGAGCGGCGTATGGCCTTTTATTAAGCAACGGCCCTATGGCATAGTGGCTCGCCCTACTGATACTCCTAAAGCCATTTTTATTTCCTGTTTCGACACGGCACCCTTAGCGCCCGATTTGGAATACGTGCTGAACGGCGAAACCGAGGCTTTTCAAAAAGGAATTGATGTCTTGCGTAAACTCTGCGACAACATTCATGTAGGGATTACCGAAAATCCTTCGGCTACCAGCATTATTCCCAAAATTAAAGGCATTACCACACATGCTTTCGCAGGCCCGCACCCGTCCGGAAACGTAGGAACTCAGATACACCATATTTCGCCCATTAACAAAGGGGAAGTTGTGTGGACTATTACGCCGCAGCACATTGTTTCGCTCGGACGCCTTTTCCTGAAAGGTATTTATGATGTGTCAAAGGTAATTGCATTAGCAGGTTCAGAGGTCAAAAAACCTCGCTATTTTCGCATCATTGACGGCGCTAATATTGCGGTTATTCATGAACATCTCTGCAAGGATAAACCTGTGCGCTACATCAGCGGCAATGTACTTACAGGCGCCAATGTCGGGCCTAACGGACACCTGAGTTTCTACGACAACATGATTAGCGTTATTCCCGAAGGCGACTATTATGAATTTCTCGGCTGGGCTAATCCTTTCCGAATGAAAAAATTCAGCGTTTCACGCAGTTATTTTTCGTGGATATTTCCCAAAAAAGAATATGCACTCGACACTAATATCAACGGCGGACAACGCGCCTTTGTGATGAACGGCGAGTATGAAAAAGTATTGCCTATGGACATCTATCCTGTGTATCTGTTAAAAGCCATTTTGGCCGAAGATATTGACAAGATGGAACAATTAGGCATCTATGAAGTGGTTGAAGAAGACTTGGCCTTATGCGAATTTGTGTGTACCTCAAAAATTGATGTACAGGACATTATACGTCAAGGGATCAACCTGATGATTAAAGAAATGGACGATCATATTTAATATTGATGTAGATGAATTTTTTACGTAAATTTTTAGACAGGATAAAGCCTGCCTTTGAAAAAGATGGAAAACTCAAGATGTTCCATTCTACTTTTGATGCAATAGAGACCTTCCTGTTTGTACCTAATACTACAGCAAGATCCGGCGCTCATATCCGCGACGTCAATGACCTGAAGCATACCATGACCGTAGTGCTTATAGCGCTAACGCCCGCAATGCTGTTCGGCATGTGGAATACAGGCTATCAGCACAATCTATCCACAGCAGCCGAGATGACTTTCTGGGGCATGTTCTGGTTTGGTTTTCTAAAAGTGCTGCCTATCATTATCGTGTCTTATGTGGTTGGCTTAGGCATTGAATTTATCTCGGCGCAAATCCGCGGGCACGAAGTGAACGAGGGATTTTTAGTTACCGGCATGTTGATTCCTCTGATTATGCCAATAGATTGCCCCTTATGGATGGTAGGCTTGGCCACTGCCTTTGCGGTAATTATAGGAAAAGAAGTGTTTGGTGGAACGGGCATGAACATTTTCAACCCTGCTTTGCTGGCGCGCGCTTTTGTATTCTTCTCTTATCCCTCGCATATTTCCGGCAACAAGGTATGGATAGTCGGATTAAGCGCGAATGAAGGCATTATTGACGGTTTTTCGGGAGCTACTCCATTGGCGCAGGCCGCAGCAGGCGAGCAGATGCCGTCTATTGCCGATATGTTTTTCGGATTTATTCCGGGCTCTATAGGCGAAACTTCTACCTTAGCTATTCTCATCGGCGCCGCCATTCTTATTTATACCGGTGTAGGAAGCTGGAAAATAATGTTGTCGTGCGTGCTCGGCGCATTGGGCATCGGTTATTTGCTTAATTTTACCGCCGCCAATCCGTACATGGAAATAGCGCCATATATGCACTTGATAATGGGCGGCTTTGCCTTTGGCGCCGTATTTATGGCCACCGACCCTGTAACAGGGACGCAGACTGAAATCGGCAAATGGATTTACGGCTTCCTGATTGGCGCATTTACTGTTATCATCAGGGTATTCAATATGGGCTACCCCGAAGGCATGATGTTGGCTATCCTCTTTATGAACGCCTTTGCCCCCCTCATCGACCATTATGTGGTAGAAGCTAATATCCGCCGCCGTTTAAAACGTGTAAAAATTTAAGATTATGAATAAAGACAGTAATACCTATACTTTTATTTACGCTTCAATATTAGTGATTGTAGTAGCCGCAGCCCTTGCTACTGCCGCATTAGTATTGAAAAAACCGCAGGAAAAAAATATAGAAATTGAGAAAAAACTCAACATTCTTGCTTCTGTGAGTAAAGATACAGGCCTAAGCGAGGCAAAAAGCAAGAATGATTTTGTAGAAAGCGCCTACGACAAATATATTGTTGATAGTTTTATTGTTGACGGCGCAGGCAATAAACAGGACGGCGATGCTTTTCTCATTGACATGACGGAAGAATATAATAAAATCAAAACGGTTATAAAAGCTAATGAAGATGAGAAAGAAAGACTGCGCGCTGAACTCCGCTTGCCTGTATTTGTGTGTGAAGAGGATAACGGCGCGCTGAAATACATTATCCCTGTCCGAGGCATGGGCCTTTGGGGGCCTATTTGGGGCTACCTCTCGCTGAATGACGATTTCGACACTATTTTCGGCGCCGTATTCGACCATAAAGGGGAAACTCCCGGACTGGGCGCAGAGATTGCCGAAAAAGCCTTCGCACAGCAGTTTATCGGCAAAAAAATATTCACGGGGCAAACATTCGTTTCCGTGAAGTTGATGAAAGGCGGCGCTCCGAAGAACGACCCGCATGCCGTTGACGCCATTTCCGGAGGAACCATTACCAGCAACGGAGTAAGCGACATGCTGCGCGATTGCTTAGACCAATACAATGCCTTCTTTATAAAAATGAAAACGCAACATTGAACTTTGAACTTTAAAACTTTAAACTTTGAACTAAATTATAGTATGGAAGAAAAAGAACCTATGTTTTCAGCAAAAATACTGAAACTTTTTACTAACCCCATTAATAAGGACAACCCCATAACCGTATTGATGCTGGGGATTTGTTCCGCCTTAGCCGTAACCGTAAAATTAGAACCTGCAATGGTAATGGCCTTATCCGTTACTATTGTTACCGGTTTTTCAAGTTGCATTCTGTCAAGTATTCGCAATACTATTCCCAACCGCATACGTATTATTGTGCAATTGGTAGTAGTAGCCGCACTCGTAATTTTAGTTGACCAGATACTGCGCGCCTTTGCCTACGATGTGAGCAAGCAGTTGTCGGTATTTGTCGGTCTTATTATTACGAATTGCATTATCATGGGGCGTATTGAAGCCTTTGCCTTAGGCAACAGGCCCTGGCCCTCATTGATTGACGGTTTGGGCAATGGCGCCGGATACGGATTAATTTTAATCGTAGTGGCTTTTTTTCGCGAATTATTTGGTTCCGGTACGCTTTTCGGCTTACAGGTTATCCCCGAAAGCTGGTATATCGGCAACGGCGGATTTTACGAAAATAACGGTCTGTTTATCCTTCCGCCTATGGCCTTAATCGTAGTAGGGCTTATCATTTGGATACAACGCAGTTTTAACAAACAACTCATCGAAAAATAATGGAAAATATTGCCAACATATTCGTCAGATCTATTTTTGTAGATAATATGATATTTGCCTTTTTCCTCGGCATGTGTTCTTACATTGCTGTGTCGAAAACGGTGAAAACAGCGCTTGGCCTTGGTATTGCAGTAATTTTTGTACTGGGCGTAACCCTGCCTGTCAATTATTTGCTGAACAAATACCTGCTCACCTCCGGTTGCCTCACGTGGATTAGCCCCGGTTTGGCAGAGGTTGACCTGAGTTTTCTCAGTTTTATCATTTTTATTGCCGTAATTGCCTCTATCACGCAGTTGGTAGAGATGATTGTAGAAAAATTCGCCCCTGCGCTTTATTCTTCCTTAGGCATCTTCCTGCCGCTTATAGCCGTAAACTGCGCCATTCTCGGCGGTTCGCTGTTTATGCAGGAACGCGGTTACGCCAATCTCGGCGAAGCTACTTCTTTTGCCTTAGGGTCCGGAGTAGGTTGGTGTTTGGCTATCGTAGGCATTGCGGCTATCCGCGAAAAATTGAAGTATTCCAATGTTCCTGCTCCTCTGCGCGGCATTGGCATCACCTTCATTATTACAGGATTGATGGGTATAGCATTTATGAGTTTTATGGGTATTAAATTATAATTTTCGACATGGATTTTTTTGTAATCATATCCGGCATAGTTATATTTTTGACAACAACCCTTATTCTGGTGGGCTTGTTGCTCTATGCCAAAGCCAAACTTACGCCTCAGGGCAAAATAAAAATTGACATTAACGGCGAGCGCGAATTGGAAGTAAGCCCCGGCAGTTCTTTGCTAAGCGCCCTTAGCGAGAATAAAATTTTCCTCCCCTCGGCATGTGGCGGCGGCGGAACCTGCGGTTTATGCAAGTGCCGCATAGTGAGCGGCTGCGGCGAAATTCTTCCTACCGAAACAGGCTTCTTTACCCGCAAACAACAACAGACGAACTGGCGTCTGGGCTGTCAAGTGAAAGTAAGAGACGACCTAAAAGTAGAGGTGCCCGAAGAAGTGTTAGGCATAAAAAAATGGGAATGCGAGGTGCTCAGCAACCGTAATGTAGCCACGTTTATCAAAGAGTTTACAGTTAAACTTCCCGAAGGAGAAAGCCTGAATTTCAAATCGGGCGGCTATATTCAAATTGATGTTCCCAAATGTGAAGTGGATTTCGGTAAGGATATTTTTGTAGAACCCGAATTTCACGAAGAGTGGGACGCCCTCAAGATATGGAACTTGAAGATGAAAAATGCGGAACCTGCTTTCCGCGCCTACTCCATGGCTAACCACCCTGCCGAGGGCAATATTATCATGCTGAATATCCGTATTGCCACTCCGCCCTGGGACCGCGTTAAATGCAGTTTTATGCCCGTAAATTCGGGCGTTTGTTCTTCCTATATCTTCAGTCGCAAGCCTGGAGATAAGGTGGTTATTTCCGGCCCTTACGGCGAATTTTTCCTGCGCGACACGAACAGCGAGATGATGTTTATAGGCGGCGGAGCCGGCATGGCGCCCATGCGCTCGCATCTTTTCCATCTTTTTCATACCCTGAAAACCAATCGCAAGGTAACTTTTTGGTATGGCGCCCGCTCTAAGCGCGAAGTTTTTTATGAGGAGGATTTCCGCGCTATAGAGAAAGAATTTCCGAACTTCAACTTTGTTATAGCCCTTTCGGAGCCTAAGCCCGAAGACAATTGGAGCGGCCCCACAGGCTTTATTCATCAGATAATTCACGACAATTACCTGAAAAACCACGAGGCGCCCGAAGATATTGAGTACTACATGTGCGGTCCTCCATTGATGAATGCGGCGGCAGAAAATATGTTAGATAACCTTGGGGTGCCCAAAGAAATGATTATGTTCGATGACTTCGGCGGGTAAATTATACCTGATACCCGCCCCCCTGGGCGAGAGCGCTCCTGTTGAGGCGGTAATTCCGACAGGGACGCTGGAAATATTACGCAGTATCCGTTATTTTGTGGTGGAAGAATTGCGCACCGCCCGCCGTTATTTGAGCAAGGTCGGCATTGGCGTACCCATTGACAGTCTGCATTTTTTTGAATTAAACGAGCACACGTCGCCTGAGCAGGATATTTCGGACTACCTGCAGGCAGCCTTCGAAGGGCACAACATAGCCTTGCTAAGCGAGGCAGGAGCGCCCGCCGTAGCCGATCCGGGCGCACGCTTGGTACGTTTAGCGCATCAAAAAAACATTGAGGTAGTTCCCCTCACCGGCCCCTCCTCTCTCCTATTGGCGCTTATGGCCTCAGGGCTGAACGGACAAAGCTTTGCCTTTGTCGGCTACCTGCCTGTAAAACCGCATGAGCGGCAACAGCGCCTTCGGCTCTTGGAAAAGCGCTCGGCAGCTGAGCAGCAGACCCAGCTATTCATTGAAACGCCTTACCGCAACGAGGCTTTATTAGCCGACATACTCAAAGTCTGCCGCCCCAACACCTTGCTGTGCGTAGCTGCCAACCTCACCGAGCCCGACGCCTTCATCAAAACCCAAACCATAGCCGAATGGAAAACCACTCCTGTTGATTTACGCAAGAAGCCCTGTGTTTTTTTGTTGATGGCACAGTAATTCAATGATTAATGTTCCGGGGGTGTGATATAGATGGCTAAAAAGAAGCAATAGCTACAATCGTAGCTATTGTTCCAAAAGAAATATTATCACTTCGCTTGTACGCAAGGGACAAGCAGGTTTTACTGAGTGTATTGCTCCGGCGTTACTACAATGGAAAACATATAATTGCCGTTTTTATCTTTGTAGGAATATGTTATCGTTATTTTCTTATCCCTAAAAAGTTTCATATCGGGAAGGGTTCTAATAGAATTGATCATATTAGGTGCAAGAAGTTTTTTAGCTTCAAGGGTGTCAATCATACCTTTTTCAAAATTAATTAAGGTATAATTATATAAAAATCTTTTATTTGGGAGCGCGATTGCGTTATCGCAACGAGTTTCCGAATCCGCCATTATGGGGCACATTTTATTGAGTTCGTCGGCTGCTTTTATTAATACTTTGTCAATAGTAGGTGCCGAAAAAATCCATTTTTGAAAAATCGTTGAAATGCTAATCATCACAACTGCTCCTACAATTATACCTATCAAATTAGCCCTTGTTATCTTCCGTTTAGGCTTAGCAGGGATATTCTCAGACGTTTCTTCAATTGCGTTGTAAGGTAATTCGTAACCACAATTTCTACAATATTTGGAGTTAATAGTGTTATCTTCTCCACATTTGTTACAAGTTTTCTTCATATATCAGTTATTTTATTGATTTGTACTCTATTAAAATTGTTAGGAATAGCTTAAATGCTACGACAAAGTTAACAATATTTTCAACTCTTTCGCACAAATTTCTCGAAAAATTCGTATCTTCGTAGTTTAGAATTAAAAAATAAATTATGACTGCTCCGATTAAAGTAACCGATAAGGTCTATTATCTCGGCGTTAACGACCGCCGTAAACATTTGTTTGAAAATATGTGGCCGCTGCCGCAGGGTGTAGCGTACAATTCGTACCTGATTATTGATGAAAAAACAGCGCTGATAGATACTGTGGAATTTACGGCAGCAGCCGATTACAGAGAACGCATAGTTGCCCTCCTGAACGGGCGAAAACTTGATTACTTAGTGGTTAACCACATGGAGCCCGACCACGCAGGTATGCTCGGCGCCTTGACAGCTTATTATCCGGGATTAAAAATTGTGGGTAACCGTAAAACTTTCAAAATATTGGAAGGTTTTTTCGGTATTACCGATAATTTGGTGGAAGTAGCCGACGGCGGCGCCTTAGACCTCGGATACCATAAATTGCAATTTGTGCTGACCCCCTGGGTACACTGGCCGGAAACCATGATGACTTACGATCTTACCGAACAAATCCTCTTCTCAGCCGACGCTTTCGGCTCTTTCGGTACGCTCGACGGCGGTATTTTCGACGATGAAATTAATTTCGACTTTTATGAAAGCGAAATGCGGCGCTATTACTCCAATATTGTAGGCAAGTATTCCAACATGGTGCAAAAAGCCTTGGCTAAACTCAAGGGAACGCCTGTGCGCATTATCTGCGCAACCCACGGGCCTGTATGGCGCAGCGAGCCTTCTAAGGTGATTAGCCTGTACGACAAATGGAGCCGTTACGAAGCGGAACCCGGCGTGGTTGTGGCTTTTGCCTCCATGTACGGACACACCGAGCAAATGGCCGACTACATAGCACGGCGCTTGGCTGAGCAAGGACTGCGGGAAATTCGGGTATTTGACGTGTCGAAGACCCATGTCTCGTTTTTGATTAACGAAATTTGGAAATACAAGGGACTTATCTTAGGCAGTTGCGCTTACAACGGCGGCATGCACCCGATGATGGATCAATTATGCTCAGAATTGTTGCATGTAAGCATAAAGCATAAAGAACTGGGAATTTTCGGTTCCTTTAGCTGGAATGGCGGCGGCGTAAAAGGCCTGCAAGCCTTTGCCGATGCGGTAAGATTGCCGTTAGTAGCGCCTTCGGCCGAAGCACAGGGAAAATTAACAGCCGAAAAAGCCGCCGCTTATGATGCGCTGGCTGTAGTCATGGCCAATAAAATACTGAACCACTGATTAGTAAATGACAAGAATTAATCTGTTGGGCGAAATTATCTAAACAAGTTGTACTTGTTTTAAATCGTCAGCTAAAGTATAAATAGCCTGTTCAATTTTTCTGCGTTTATCCGGTCGTGGATTACGAAACCCTGAAGCATAATGAGCTAATTGTACGCGATTAATACCTGTGAGCCGTTCAATGGCCGATTTGGTAAATATACCTGAATAGCTGGCAATAAAAGCCGGGATATCCATTTTATACGCTATCTCATACTTCCCTTTAAGGATTGCCGGCCAATATTTTTTATCATTAGCCTCTTTAAAAAGCTCAATAGCTCTCAGAAAGTCTTTTTTAACTTCATCTGGAGTACTTCCTGCAGCATATAAACCTTCCACATTTTCAGCATATCCACCGTAATGATTCTTGCTTTTCTCAATTATTACAACGATCTTTTCCATACTTGTATATCTAAATATTCTTAATTGAAAATAATTATCGTAGCTCCATTTCCTTAATGATTTTTCGCCTTAATCCTTCCGGAATTTCTTTTGAACCGTGAAAGGGTACCGGATATGTTATTTCGCCCTTTCGGTAATGATAATGACTACCTTTTGCATACAAAAATACCCACCCATTGTGAAGAATAAACCTGTGAAATTCAGAATATTTCATTAAATATTCAGTTAAAATTACAATACAAAGATAACATTTTGTTTATCATTTACAAAATGAAAATGAAGATTGTTTGGCAAAATCTTATAAATAATTGATTATGAATATGTTTTATGGTTCGCTTTTTTAACTTTTTTCATCTTCACTTATTTTCTTCAACAACCTTCTATACAGTTTCCTCACCCTTCACCCAAAACGCGACTGCCATTTTGTCGCTCCAACAAAAGTGGCAGGCTTTTTGTTGCTTAACAAGACGATAAATTTCTTAAGCCATGAAGGAAAAACATAAAGAAGAGAAAAAGAAAGATAATCAGCGTATTAACGATGAAAATCAAAGCGTTGACGAAAGCCTTGATACTGCTGCAACTGTTTCGGACAATGAAACTGTGACATCGGAGCCGAGTATGGAGGAAAAAATGACAGCGCTTGAAGATAAATATCTGCGCTTGGTGGCCGAATTTGATAATTATCGCAAACGCACTGTACGTGAACGCATTGAATTTCTGGCCTTGGCTAACGAGGAGCTGTTGGCAGGCATTCTGCCTGTGCTCGACGATATGGAGCGCGCAGCGCAGGCCATGCAGCGTACCGACGATATTGCTGCCATGCGGGAAGGAGTACTCCTTATTCAGGATAAATTAATTAAATATCTTGAAAACAGAGGTCTAAAGATGTTTGACGCCACCGGGAAGGAACTGAATACCGATGAGCATGAAGCAGTTACCAAAATTCCGGCGCCCTCGGACGAGCAAAAGGGTAAGGTCGTGGACGTGATTCAGCATGGTTATACCCTTAACGGCAAGGTCATTCGCTATGCCAAAGTAGTAGTGGGTGAATAATTTAATGAAAAGACTACAATGAGCAGCAAACGCGATTATTATGATATTCTGGGTGTAAGCAAAAACGCTACGGCAGAGGAAATCAAAAAGGCTTACCGTAAGAAAGCCATTGAATACCACCCCGATAAAAACCCCGGCGATAAGCAGGCGGAAGAACACTTTAAGGAAGCAGCCGAAGCCTATGACGTGCTGAGCAATTCCGAAAAAAAGACCCGCTACGACCAATTTGGCCATGCGGGTATGCACGCAGGTGGCTTTGGCGGACACGCTGGAGAATGGAGCATGGACGACATCTTCAGCAATTTCGGCGATATCTTCGAAGGCATGGGCTTCAGCGGATTCTCAAGTTTTGGCAGCCGCAGCGGCCGCTCTCGTCATGTAGCGCGCGGCTCCGATATCCGCATCAGGGTGAAATTAAACCTGAAAGAAATAGCCTCAGGCGCAGATAAGAAATTCAAAATAAGTAAACAGGTAGGCTGTACGGCCTGTAAGGGAACAGGCGCTAAGGACGGCACTGCTATACAGGCTTGCAACACTTGTAAGGGTTCGGGTATGGTTACGCAGGTCATCAATACTATGTTGGGCCGCATGCAAAGCACAAGTCCCTGCAATGCTTGTCGAGGAACCGGTAAAACCATTACGACGCCTTGTCCTGCTTGTCATGGCGATGGTGCAGTGAGCAAACAGGAAGAAGTGTCTTTCAGGATTCCTCCCGGAATGGTGCACGGCATGCAACTTTCCATATCGGGCAAGGGCAATGCGCCCAAGCAAGGCGGCATTAACGGCGATTTGCTGGTCTTGATAGAAGAGGAACCGCATGAAGAACTGCAACGCGACGGTACCGACCTTATCTACACGCTGTTTATCAGTATCAGTCAAGCCGCTCTCGGCACGATGGCCGAAATACCTACTGTTGACGGCAAGGTGAAAATTAAAATCGAAGCAGGCACCCAGCCGGGGCGTGTGCTGCGCTTGCGCGGCAAAGGAATACCTGAACCGAACAGCCGTCATTCCGGCGACTTGCTCGTTCACATCAACGTTTGGATACCTACAAAGTTGGACAAAGAAGAACAAAAAACATTAGAAAAATTAGGCGGCGGCGAAAACTTCAAACCGAAGCCTTCTAAAGAGGATAAGAACTTCTTTGAACGTATGCGTAAAATGTTCGGACAATAGTTTCTATTGCTCTGCCCACTTTCCTTTTAATTTTTTGATTTGAATTTTTAACACCTCGACGCATTGTACCACTGCCGACTCGAAAGTCTTGGCGTGGCGTTCGGCCCGCAAATCGTGCCCCGGCGTATCCAATTGTATGCTTACCTGTTTATTGGCATGGTCGGGAGTAAGACTTAAGGTTACATTAGCGGCAATAATCCTGCCTTCCAAATAGCGGCTCAGTTTTTCTACTTTTCTGTTAATGTAGTTAGTTAGTTTTACATCGGCATCGAATTTCACCGATTGAATCCTGATTTCCATGATAAATTCATTTAAAGGTTACTGAATTATATTTACTTTCTCGGATGAGCTTTTTTATACACTTTTTTCAATTGCTCGAATGAGTTGTGGGTATATATTTGTGTTGCGGCTAAGTTTGCATGTCCTAATACTTCTTTTATACTGTTCAAATCTGCGCCGTTGTTGAGCAGGTGTGTAGCCAATGAATGACGTAGGGTGTGCGGACTCCTTTTTCCGCTGATGCCTTCTTCCGTCAACACGCTCGTTACAATCCTATTCACCGCTGCAGGGTATAAAGGTACGCCTTTTTTTGATAAAAACAAAAATTTTGCGGCAGGAAATTGCTCTTTCAAGAGAACAGTGTAGGCTTGTAGCTTTTGTATCAGTTCTATAGGAATAGGAATTTCCCGCTCCTTATCGCCCTTGCCGGTAACTCGTAGAACCTTTTCATCTAAAAACACATTCGCTATTTTCAGGGAAATTAATTCGGCGCGGCGAATACCTGTAGTGTATAATACTTCTGTAATGAGTCGATTGCGCAAAATTCCAAATTCATCGCTATCAATAGTGTGGTCTAAAGCGCGGTTAAGGGCTGTGGATTCGAAAAATTCAGGCAATCGTTTGCTCGTCTTGGGCCGAGCAACATTTTGGGCGGGATTGGCACTGATGTGCTTTTCGCGCAGCAAAAACTTAAAATAGCTGTTGAGTGCACTGAGTTTCAGGTTAGCCGTGCGGGCAGACTGGCCGTCTTTCAGCATATCGGCAATCCAACTGCGAATATCGGCCGACCGCACCGATGCACTGTCAGTGTCGGGCTCTTTGAACCCGACATGGTCGAAAAACTGCTGTATGCAAGCAAGATACGACTCCACTGTGCGGGCCGAATAATGTTTTTCGAACTGTAGGTAATTAGTGTATGCTGTTAACAAAAAGGCGACTTATCTTTAGAGTTATAAAGATTCTTCCATTCGTTGCATTTCTTGGCGGTAAATAGCCCTTTTACGTTCGTCGCGGCGTTTTACCGATTTTTTGACAAATGTCTTACGTGCACGCATTTCGCGTACAGCGCCGGTTTTCTCGAATTTACGTTTAAATTTCTTTAAAGCCCGTTCGATGTTTTCGCCTTCTTTGATAGGTACTATAATCATAATGCAACCACCTCCTTTTATTTGGGCGGCAAAGGTACAAAAAAATGAATAATGAACAATGAATAATAAATAATTTTTAAGTTTTTTATGATTTTCAAAATGATTACCCGCAATTGAGAATTTTCTAATTCACAGATACACTGATATATGAGTACAAATATAATAAAAATACCCCAACCCTAAAAAGCTCGAATTACTCGAACAGTTGATTGACCTTTGGGAACATTTCATATTTTTTTTCTGCACACATACGAGATCTATCGGAATTTACCAAATCCATTGAAATTATCGGAAGCCGAAAATGGTAGTTCCGAGGCGCACTAAGGTTGCGCCTTCTTCAATGGCTATAGGGTAATCGCCCGACATGCCCATCGACAATTCCCGAAAATTATTGTCGAAAGGGAAATAGTCGCTTTTTACTTGGTCGAATAGTTGTTTGAGAAAACGAAACTCCCTGCGCACCTGCTCAAGGTCTTCCGTAAAAGTAGCCATGCCCATTAGACCGACAACCCTGACATGAGAAATGGCGGAAAGAACGCCCGAATGTAGAAAGTCCGCCAGTTCATCAGGTGAAAAACCGAATTTGGCCTCTTCCTGTGCAATGTGGACTTGCAGCAGGCAACGGACGGCGATATGCTGCTTCGCAGCTTCTTTCTCAATGGCTCTCAATAAGCGTTCACTATCCACCGCATGGATAAGTTGAGCCTTTCCTGCGACCATATTCACCTTATTGGTTTGCAGGTGGCCTATAAAATGCCATTCAATATCGTTCGGAAGTTGGCCGACTTTTTGCGCTAATTCCTGCGGCCGATTCTCTCCAAATAAGCGCTGTCCTGCATTATAAGCCTCCATAATCACTTCCATCGGCTGTGTCTTGGAAACGGCAATAAGCCGTACTCCTTTCGGCAAGGCCGATAAAACACTGCGTATTTGAAGGGCAATAGACATTAATTAATCAAGGTAAAGGGTAAAGATTGCTTCGTCGTCATTGCGAGGTACGAAGCAATCTTCATCAAATAAGCAAAATAACAAATAACCACCTCATATCTCACTATCTTCGTTTTTGACGTTGCTGCTGTTGTTGCCGCTGCATATCTTCCAAGCGTTGCTGGAATTTCGATTTCTTTTGCGGTTGTGCAGCGCGTTCTTTCATCTTTCGTAATAATTCGTCTTCATCTACAAACCATTTGCGGATAACCCAAGTTTGTCCGATAGTAATAAAGTTCGATAGCATGAAGTAATAGCTTAATCCACTGGAATAGCTGTTAAATATCAGTAGCATGAAGATAGGCATAAAGTAGAGTTGCATGAATTTCATGCCCGGCATTTGGTTACTTGTAGCTGTTTGTGCAAGCGTAACACGGGAATAGAAAAACATAGATATGGCCATGAGCAGCACAAATAAACTTACATGATTGCCGTACATAGGGATATCGAAAGGCAGAGAAAGAACAGAGTCGTAGGTACTCAGGTCATCGGCCCAAAGGAAGCCCTTTTGCCGTAATTCGAAAGAGGCGGGGAAGAAATTGAACATAGCGATGAGAATGGGCATCTGTAGCAACATAGGAATACAGCCGCCCAGCATGCTTACGCCGGTTCTTTTGTACAAGGCCATGACTTCCTGTTGCTTTTTCATGGCGTCTTCTTTCTTTGGATATTTTTCGTTGATTTTGTCCACCTCAGGTTTCAGCACCTTCATCTTGGCCATTGACACATGCGATTTATGGGTCAAGGGTAAAAGCACCAATTTGATGAATATGGTGAGCAAGAGAATAATAATACCGTAGTTGCTGATAAATTTATTAAGGAGATTGAATACAGGGATAATTACCAATCGGTTGATGTAACCCATAATCCACCAACCCAAATAGACTAATTTCTCGAAACTGCGCTCTTCAGCTTTAAGTGTGCGGTATTGGTTGGGCATGAAATAGAAAGCTAAGGGGATAGTTTGCATCTCGCTGTTATTATATGCCAATTGCAAGGTAGATTCGCACTGCATTAATAGCTTGTTGGGGTTTAAGTCGGGTCTTTTTTGAAAATCAGGGTAATTTTGAAAAGCTACCTCTCCCTGAACAAAGTTGTCGCGCGCCGCTAATATTGCCGAGAAGAACTGAAGTTTAAAGGCTACCCATTCTATTCTTGTAGTAAGTTTTGCATTTCCCGCGTCTGAACGCATCGCCAAGGTCTCTATTTCGTCTGTACCGGGGTATTTATAAGCAACGGTAGAGTAATTGCTTTCGTTGCTGAAATTCTTTTCCTGAGTGCGGAGGTTGGCCAGCCAATGCAGGTCAATGCCGCTTACATTGCGCGGAATTTCATTATTCATTCCTACTAAATTGATGTCGAAATTCAACTTGTAGCTATTGCGTGGCAATGTGTAAACATATTCAATGTAAGCCGCTTCCGATACCGTTAGTCGCAGCGTTAAACAAGCAAGCGAGTCGGCAGGATCGGGAAGCGTTACCGCTTCAAAGAAAAAATTGCCTGTGGAAATTTGTTGTTTGGTAAAGAGGTGAAGGGAAAAATCATTACCCGCTCCGTCAAACAAAAGTATAGGTAAACTGTCGTGCGTGTGAAAATTTTTTATTTGGGCTGCATATATCCGTCCGCCCTTATTGGTAAAGCTGAGGTTTATTAACTCATTTTCGAGGGAATAAAATTCTTCTTCCTTATCCATAGCCGCAGCTAATTCACTGCCCATTTGTTGAGCAAGAACTTCTTGTTGTTGTTCAGGAGTAACAACTATCGGAGCGGGGGCTGAAAGCGCGGCAATACTGTCGCGCAAATACTGTTCACGCAGTAAGGCCATTCGTTCCACATGGGCGATAGAGTCGCGTTGATGTTGCTGTTTTCGTTGTTCTTCAGCTTGCTTTCCATTATACCAGGTGAACCCGATAATAATGATGCCAATTAAAACAAAGCCGGTAATATTATTTTTATTCATAGCTTAGTTGTACTGTTTTTCGATGAGTTGAATCTTATCTTCAATTAATCTGATTTCTTCTTTAGCTTTACTGATTTTACTGTTGACCTCGGCTATCATGCTGTCGGCGTTCTTCGATTTGGCAAAGAAACCAATGTTGTTTTCCCACAAAGCAATGTCGGCCTCTAATTGACGGAGTTTGAGGACTAACTTATCGCGTTCCGAGCGCATGGCGCGATTGCCCCTATCGGAGGCGTTCTGCATCTCCGTTACGCGGTTTTTGAAACGTATTAATTTCTTTTCGCTATCGGAAATCTTAAAGCTTTGGAATTGCTTATCCAAGGCTGTACGGTAGGCTGTTTGAAGTTTATCTTTTTCTTTAAAAGGAACAAAACCTATTTCTGTCCAGCGCCGCTGAAAATTTTGAAGAGCGGTCAGGTTCTCAGCAGGGTCTTCGGAGGAAACAAAGGCTTCTATTTCGGCAATAATCGCTTGTTTTTGTTTCAGATTTTCGTTATGCTCATTTTCTATGCCTGAGAAATGCTGAGTCTTGCGGTTAAAAAACGTGTCGCAGGCAGTACGGAAACGCTTCCACACAGCATTAGAATGTTTGCGGGATACAGCGCCGATTTCTTTCCACTGTTTTTGCAGATTGATCAGCTTATCGGTACTTTTCTTCCACTCCTCGCTGTTAGCAACGCTTTCGGCTTGTTCACACAAGGCTATTTTCTTATTCAAGTTTTCCTGCATGTCCGACTTAAACTGTCCGTAAAAGTCGCGCTTAGTGGTATAAAATTTATCGCAGGCAGCACGAAAACGCTCGAATATGCGGGTATTTTCTTTCTTGGTGGCGAAGCCCACGGTACGCCATAGTTTCTGGAGTTCTTCCATTTCTTTAGAACGTTTGCTCCAGTCTTTGTTTTCCTTGAGTTCGGCCTTGGCTATTTCCTCTGCTTGTTCGCACAAGGCTTTTTTAGTTTCTAAATTTTTCCTCTGTTCTTCTTTTTGCTGCTCGAAAAATTCCTGATGTTTCTTATTAATGGCGGCAGTGGCGTTTTTAAAGCGGTCCCATATTTGATCGCGGTATTCGCTTGCTACAGGGCCTAATTCGCGCCATTCTTCATGGTATTTTTGTAATTTATTAAAGGCGGTTATAATGCTTGATTCCAATAACAATCTTTCTGCTTTCTCACATAAAATAGTTTTGGCCTCCAAGTTTTTCTTGAAATCCAAATCACGCAATTCATTGTTGATTTTCACATAATCGTAAAATAATTCAACGTAATGATGATAAGTACTCCATAAATCCTTAGTATGGTTTAACGGAACAGGGCCCGACTCGCGCCAGCGTTGTTGAATGTCGCGAAAAGCAGGGAAGGTATGTTGCAGGTCTTCCTGTTTTTCGAGCAGCGCCTTAAGTTCTTCTATAAGGCCTTGCTTGACTACAAGGTTTTGTTCTTTTTGACTTTCCAAATGTTGAGAATATTCAGTCCTGCGCCGCCGATACTCATTATACAGGGCTTTGAATTTTTCTTCCAACAAGTCAACTTCCGTCTCCTTTTCGGCTGCGGTATTTTCTTCCGATGCTTCTTCAACTTGCTTTTCCTGATTGACGAATTTGTAGAAGGCCGATTTAATCGCCTCGGCTTCTCGGCGCAGTACCTCCAAAGGCTGGCTTTCTAACAGTTTAATGAACACATCTAATAATTCTTCTTTTTCAAGATGAATGTACTTCAGGGCGCTGTGCTCTTCATTCATTTCTTCTTCATGCTGAGCAGCTTCCACTAAGGTTTCAACCTCTTCAGTTGTTCCAACTTTTTCAATTTTCTCAATTGTTTCAACTTCTTCAGCTACTAAGGTTTCCACTGTTTCAGCAGCTTCAGTTGCTCCAACTTCCTCAACTTTTTCAATTTCCTCAATTTCTTCCACTTTTTCCACTTCTTCAACTACTAAGGTTTCCACTGTTTCAGCAGCTTCAGTTGTTCCAACTTCCTCAACTTCCTCAATTTCCTCAATTTCTTCCACTTTTTCCACTTCTTCAACTACTAAGGTTTCAACTGTTTCAACCTCTTCAGTTGTTCCAACTTCTTCAATTTCTTCCACTTTCTCAGTGTCTTCATGATGAGTAATTGCTTCCGTTGCCTCATTCATGGTAGTTTCATCTACGGGTGTTTCGTTGATGAATTGCTCCTCCGGAGCAGGGGGTTGTAGTTCTTTTTTCATAGCTACAGGTTCAAAATTAGTTAATACAAACTACAAAGATAAAAAAAATGTATAACTTTGTTGCATTATGCGGATAGATATTTTAACATTATTGCCCGAATTGTTGGATAGCCCCCTTGGTTTTTCTATAGTAAAAAGAGCGCAAACCAAAGGTTTTGTGGACATTTGCCTGCATAATATCCGCGACTGCGGGAAGGGAACTTACCGACAGGTCGATGATTATGCCTTTGGCGGAAGCGCAGGTATGGTAATGATGATTGAACCTATTTTTACCCTTATGGAAAAATTGAAGGCCGAGCGGGACTACGACGAAATTATTTTTCTTACGCCCGACGGAGAGCGCTTAAATCAGCCGATGGTAAATCGTATGTCGAATTATACAAATTTGATGGTTTTATGTGGTCATTATAAGGGAATTGACCACCGTATCAGAGAGCATTTGATAACCAAGGAAATATCCATAGGCGATTATGTGTTGAGCGGAGGGGAGTTGGCTGCGGCCGTATTGGTCGATGCCATTGTGCGGGTGATGCCGGGCGTGATTTCCGATGAAACTTCGGCCCTCACCGATTCTTTTCAAGATGGACTGCTAAGCCCGCCCGTATATTCGCGTCCCGAAGAATTTAACAACTGGCGGGTGCCAGAAGTCTTATTGTCAGGTAATCACAAACTTATAGCACAATGGGAAGAGGAGCAAGCGCTGGAACGTACTAAATTATTACGCCCCGATTTACTAAAAGAATAGACTTATGAAACGGCAAAATGCGGTCAAACTGAAAGAGCTCATAGAGGAGCTTATCCGAACAGAGGGCTTGGAAGAAGGCTTCTTGCGCAGCCGTTTATACGACTTATGGGGGGAGATGCTGGGGACTACGGTGGCTAAAAATACCCGTAATAAATATCTTTCAGGCCGTAAACTGATTGTAGAACTCGACTCCTCAGTGGTTCGCAATCAGCTGTTTATGATGCGGCAGGAAATTGTTGCCCAACTCAACAAACAATTAGGCAAAAACCTTATTGATGAATTGGTGTTGAAATAGTTAAAAATGAATAATAGCTTGCTTCGCTGTTAACGCAGCTTGCAATGACGATGAACAATATGAATTATGAAAAAAAATAAAATTATGGGCGCGAGTAACAGTGGTTTAGGAACTGCGCCTATCTACTTTACCGCCATTTCGACCATATTGGGTGCGATTTTATTCCTTCGGTTCGGCTTTGCCACCGGTATGCTGGGCTTCTGGGGTGTGCTGCTGCTCATTGTCATCGGCCACCTTATTACCATTCCTACGGCTTTGGCCATTTCGGAAATAGCCACCAACACGCGCGTTGAGGGAGGGGGCGAGTATTTCATCATCTCCCGTTCGTTCGGATTGAAAATCGGTTCCACTATCGGCATTGCGCTGTTTTTCTCGCAGGCTATCAGTGTGGCCTTTTACATCATTGCCTTTGCCGAAGCCTTTGCTCCACTGTTCAATTGGTGCGCTTCCTATGGCCTCGACCTGCCCCGACAGGTAATCAGCGTTCCCGCCTTAGGCGTTTTGGCTTACATTATGCTGAAAAAAGGGACAGGTTCGGGGCTGAAAACCCTGTACATCGTAAATGCCATATTAGCCGTATCGCTTCTCCTTTTCTTTCTGGGAGGCATAATGGGTACGGGTGAAAGCGCTCAAACGTCCCTGACCGAAAATTTCTTCTTCAACGGCGACAGTTTCTTTATCGTATTTGCTATATGTTTCCCTGCATTTACCGGCATGACCGCAGGTGTTGGTCTTAGCGGCGACCTTAAAAATCCGGGCAAATCTATCCCGCTGGGAACAATGGCTGCTACCCTTACCGGGCTTGTCATCTATATACTTATTATTTGGAAACTCTCGGTATCGGCATCGCAGGCCGACTTGCTGTCCGACCAGTTTGCGATGGCGCGGATAGCGCTTTGGGGCGCTATTGCTATCCCTGTGGGTTTGGCGGCATCGACATTTACCTCTGCTATGGGCTCCATCATGGTGGCTCCGCGCACCTTGCAGGCCTTAGCTTATGATAAAAGTTTCCCCTTCAAGTGGCTTAATCATTTTCTGATGAAAGGAAAGGGCAAAACGAAAGAGCCCTACAATGCCATGTTGGTAGCCTTTGCCATTGCGCTGTTCTTTGTGTTTATGGGCGACATTAACACTGTAGCTGGTATCATATCTATGTTTTTCCTTATTACCTACGGTTCGCTGTGCTTGATTTCCTTCCTTAACCATTTTGGCGCTCCGCCTTCTTATCGGCCGCGTTTCAGATCGAAATGGTACTTCTCGCTTGGCGGTTTTATCCTTTCGGTATGGGTCATGTTTATGATTAATGCGCTGTATTCCATTATCTCCTACATCATTATTGTGCTGCTCTACTTGGCGCTTGAAAGTTATAACAAAGACCAGAAGGGATTGGTAAATATTTTCAAAGGAGCCTTGTTCCAACTTAACCGAAGGTTGCAGGTATTTATGCAGAAGCGTCAAACGAATATGGAAACGGAAGAATGGCGTCCTGCAGTTGTCTGCCTGTCGCCTAACTCGCTCGACCGTTATAAGGTACTCGACCTGATGCAGTGGCTTAGCCACAGGCACGGCTTTGGTACTTACTTTCATTACATAGAGGGCTATTTCGGTAAACATACCCATATAGAAGCGCATAAAATACTGAAAGAGCTTATCGGTAATCAGCAGGACAACGGAAGCACCCTGTATATCGATACCATGATTTCCCCTTCCTACACTTCGGCTATTGCGCAGGCCATACAGACCCCCTCTATATCGGGAATGGAGAACAATATGGTAGTTCTTGAGTTTGATAAGGGGCGACCTGAAGAGTTGGAACGAATATTGGAGAATGTCGGCATGATTAAGGCAGGTAATTTCGACGTGTGTATTTTTGCAGGATCAAATGCTGCTATTAACTATAAAAACGGCATACATGTGTGGATTCGGACTACAGATGAAGAAAATACCAATCTGATGATTCTACTGGGTTATATTATTATGTCGCACCCCGACTGGCATAAGTCTTACGTGAAAATATTCAATGTTTGCGATGAAGGGCGGAAAGAAGAAATCAAAGAGGAACTTCAGGAGCGTATTGCCGAGGGCAGGCTGCCGATAACCATGGCCAACATTGAAATCATAGTTTTAAAAGAAGGGGAGCGTTTCAGCGATGCGGTTAACGAGCATTCCAAACATGCAGGCTTGACCCTGATAGGCTTCCGCGAAGAAGCGATACGCCACGATACCGTTAAGCTGTTTACCGATTTGCACGCCATCGGCGACATTCTGTTTGTCAACACCTCGCAGTCAAAGAACATCGGGTGAGTTTTGCTGTCTATATTACCTTGTATGTAAGTACCCCTAAAATCTTACAGCAACAAATAATTTTTTCTTCTTGTTTTTATGTTTTAAAGAAAAATATTGCGTACATTTGTAACCATTATTTTGTTTAATGCAATAAAACCATGCAAAGATTATTCTTTTTCTTCCTATTTTTGTTTGTACATCTGAACCTGTTTTCTCAAACTACAGAATATTATCTGCAAATAAAAATTAATGACCGCTCTGATTTAAACTACCTTACCCGAATTGTATCTATTGATAAGGTTGACGGACTTGATGTTATAGCCTATGCCAGTGAAAGAGAGTTTGATAAATTGAAAACTGCAAAATTTCAATTTATCGAACTGGAACATCCTTCCGTAAAAGCAGGCAGGGCAATTACCATGGCAACAACAGTAGCTCAGATGGCTAACTGGGACAGGTACCCTACTTATGATGTTTATAATCAGTTAATGAAAAATTTCACCCTTAACTATCCCGACCTCTGTAAACTCGATACGGTGGGAACAAGTGTCAGAGGTAAAAACATGCTTGTTTTAAATGTTACGAGCGATATTAATCTTGGCAAGGCGAAACCCGAAGTATTGATGTCCAGCACTATGCACGGTGATGAAACTACCGGTTGGATCTTATGTATGCGATTGGCCGAGTACCTGATGTCGAACTATGGAACAAATAATCGGATTACTACAATGCTGGATTCTGTTTCGATTTTCATTGCTCCCAATACAAACCCTGATGGCACTTATTATGGAAGCGACAATAACGTTGCAGGCGCAAGAAGAAATAATTACAATAATTATGACCTTAACCGAAATTTTCCCGACCCTTGGGCAGGCCAGACTCCGGGTGGACCAACCCAAAAAGAAACAACCGTAATGATGGATTATGCGGGTACTCGAAACTTCGTTCTGGCTGCTAATTATCACGGTGGGGCCGAGGTAGCCAATTACCCATGGGACGGTTTTACTACTGCGCAGAGAAAACACCCCGACAACGATTGGTACATGCAAATCTGTCGGCAATATGCTACGTTTGCCCAAACATACGGGCCTTACAGTTATTTTAACGACCTTAACAATGGTATTACCAACGGTGGCGACTGGTATGTAGTGTATGGCGGACGACAAGATTATATGGGCTATTGGCATAATTGCAGGGAAATTACTTTGGAGGTTTCCAATGCTAAAATGGTGCAGACCGAACAACTACCCTCATTTTGGAACTACAACCGCGAAGCAATGCTGGCCTTTATTGAGAACGCTTACTATGGGGTCAAGGGAAAAGTAACCAATAATCAAGGAAATCCGCTTTCGGCAACCATTACGGCGGTAGGGCACGACCAGTACAACACGCATGTAGCAACCAATCCCGAATATGGTAATTATTACCGGATGCTCTCCCCGGGTACTTATACGCTTAAATTTGAATCACACGGTTATATTACGCAAACAATTCCCAATGTAGTAGTGGCTAACCAAACCTCTACCGTCTATTTGAATGTGGTTATGCAGCAGGCGCAAATATTTACCGTATCGGGTACTGTTCTCGACGTACACAGCGGATTACCCTTGAGCGGCGTAACCGTATCCCTTCTCAATTCGCTTAATCCTCCTGTTAGCACCGATGCATCGGGGAATTTTACCATTCCGAATGTAACCGAAGGCGAAAATCAATTTTCATTTGAAAAAGCAGGCTACCAAAAGAAAATAATGACAATAACGGTCAACGACAATATGAGTATATGTGTCGCATTAAATGTGCCGGACGGCATATCCTTTGAAGACGGCGTTCTTCCGCCCGGATTTACCACCTCCGGAAATCAGTCATGGTTTATTACTAATACCGAAGCCTATCATGGAGCGAGATCTATCCGTTCGGGCGCTATTTCAGACAACCAATCCTCGACCTTGCAATATACATTGAATTGCGAAACCGCCGGTGAAATTACCTATTATGCCAAAATATCTACGGAAACAGGCGGACTGTATGACTATCTGGAGTTTTTCATCGACAATGTATCCAAGGGAACATGGTATGGCGAAATTCCATGGAAAGAATATACTTTTGCTGTCGGAGCCGGAACTCATACCCTCAAATGGGTCTTTTCGCGCGACCCGTATATGGGTGGAGGGCAAAATGCAGTTTTTGTTGATTTTATCCTTACTCCTAAAGCATATCATAATCCACCCATTGATCCGGTAGCGGAAATACAGGAAAACAATGCTGTTATCACATGGGAAGCGCCCTGTAGCTCCGGATCGCTTGAAGCTTATGTGCTTTATCGGTTAATGGAAGGACAGGCTGATACTGAATGGACAGAATTAGCCAATAATATTACAGCAACTGCTTATACTGATAATAATTGGCCGGTATTGCCCGCAGGTAGCTATCAATATGCCGTAAAATCTAAATATTCAGGCAATAATTTATCCGCAGCTCAATTAACCAATACATTAGTTAAAACGGTTAACCCTGCACTTAACGAAATAAAGATAAACGGAAGTACATTTACTGTTGAAGATAACATGTTCTATATGGCCGATTGCGGCGTAAACGATGTAACATTACATCTTACTTCCGACGGAGCTATCGAAGTAAACGACAGTGCCTACACCGATGGAATGAGTGTTGCTTTTATTAACGATAAGGCGGTTATTACTATCAAAGTTACTACGCATAGCACTATAACTTATATCTTAACCGTATCGAAAGCCTTAGGAAGTCCTTCTATGCCGGTATATGTACAACGATGGGACAAAACCTTAGCCGTAGTGAATAATCCGGCTAATAACGGCGGACATACCTTCGAGAATTACCGCTGGTATCTCCATGGTGCTTTATTGCCGGGCAGCACCGGTGGTTATATCCTGCTGAACGACTATCAGGCAAATGAATATGCTGCCGAGGCACACAGTACAAGAACAGGCGAATGGCATAAATTATGCCCTAATGTAAGAAGTCAAGTCCAAACCGCAATTACGGTATATCCCAACCCTGTGAATGCAGGCGGAATCTTAAACCTTAGTTTACCGGAAGAACTAAACAATCTTACTGTAAACATATACGACCTTAACGGAAACTTAGTACGGCAGCAAAAAGCGATATATAATGCAGTAATCATGCCGCATCAATCAGGTATGTATATCATAGAAATACAACTGCCCGACGGCATGAAGCATGTGCAGCAGGTTGTTGTGCTGTAGCGTTTAATGCGATGCACTAAACAAGTCGAAGTGTTCAAAGTTCAAGGTTATACTTAGGGTACCGGCTCTGTATGATGTGCGGCTACTTCCACGAACAGGTTGCAGCCTAAACTGTCAATAGCTATGGCTAATTTTCTGGCGCCGCGAAATTCGGTTAAAATACCGCTTAAGCCTTTTAAATTTCCTGAGATGATATGTACCCGTTGCCCGGTAACGAAATGCTCATGATTGTTGACAACCGTAATATCCTCTTTTCCTGCAACAATTTGACGAATAGCTTCTATTTCTTCTTCCCGCACAATGGCCGGTTTATTTTCAAATTTGACGACACCAATGATATGAGGACACTGAACAGCTGTATGTATTTCTTTTTCAAAACAATTAATAAAAAGATAAGATTTAAAAACAGGCTCTATTACTTTCTTTTTCCGATCGGTCCATTGCCTGACTACCGTTGTGCAAGGAAGATATACATGATAATCCTGACATTCAAGTAGCTCAAATGCACGTTTTTCAGACCGTGGCTTGGTATATAATACCCTCCAGCGTTTCGCCTCTTTAACAATAATGTTCATCATAACTTAATAATAACAAGCTACAAAGGTACTAAAAAGAGGCGTATCTGCAAAAATGATTAATGCTGAATGACTAATATGTGTATAATTCGCAAATATCTAAGCAGTACGCTGAACATCTTTCTTCCACTTATAATACCCGACAACCGAGGCCGCAGCATAGCAGCAGAACAGGATAGCGGTAGGATACAGCCCTTGCTGCAGGGCTAAAGCCATGGTCAGCAGGTTGACAAAGAGCCAAACCCACCATTGTTCCAGAATTTTCTTCGCCAACATCCAGGTTGCCACAATGCTGAGCGCAGTGGCTAATGCTTCGCCAACAGGTGCGGACGAGTCGGTATATGCGCGGAGAATGAAAGTGAACAAGGCGAAGAGGAGGGCGGATATTAGCAGTAAAAAGGTTATTAGTTTATGATTTATGAATGATGATTTATGAGTGATTTGCTGATTTGTTGATTTGTTGAAAAACAAACTGCTTACTGTCAACTGCCCGTCATTGCGACTGCGAGTTTGCGAAGCAGGAAGCAATCTCTGCTTGCTCCAAAGAACCCAGCCATACACTGAGGCGAGTATATAATAGCTATATAAACCCATATAGGCGTAAAACTTTGCTTGAAAAAAAATGTAAACGTAAAAAGCCGATGAAATAAAGCCCACTACCCACATCATACGCTTTTGCTTGATTTCCAAAAACAGGTAAAACAGTGCGAAGATTGCGCCTATAATTTCGATGGTAAGTTCGCTAAGCATAATTTATAGTTTAATGCCTAATTTTAATGCAATGTTGGTTGTGGCTTGCGGGAAGAACCTTCTATCCTGAAAATCGGGCGAACCATCGGCAAAAACAGCGCGGTAATTCACAAAGGCCGAAGAGGAATAATAGAGATTGAAAATATTGTTGACGGCTAATTGTATAAAGCAGTTAACATTATTAAAAGTAAAATTATAGTCGGCATTGAAATTGAAAGGAAAATAGGCATCAATCTTGCGCTCCTCAGAGGCTGTATTGTCGTAATACTGGTCGCTGACATACTTGCCGGTAACGCTTAGTCTGAGGCCGCTGAAAGGTTTTAGGCGAAGGGTAACAGCTCCGATGATGTTGGGCGAATAGGCAATATCCACATCAGAAAAATGCTCTTCCCGCTGCCCTAACCAAGTGCTTTGCGTGTCGTCGGCGTATTCGTCCACATAGTTGGTGTAATCCTTGAGTTTGTTACGGCTTAGGGTAAGATTACCTTCCAATTCAATGGCAGACGACAGGCGCGCCGTTGCAAAAAGCTCAATGCCCATGCGGTAACTTTCAGGGATATTGGTCATGATTGCGCGGTAGGCATCATTCACCTGCCCCGTAGCCACAATTTGATTACGGTAATTCATGTAGTACAAGTTGAGGCCTATGGAAGCGAACTCGCCATAGTTGGCGTAACCGACCTCCCAATCATAGAGCCTTTCGGCCTGCGGAGGTATGCGGATACCGTTTTTGTCGGCGTCCTTCAAATCGCTGCGGTTAGGCTCACGGTTGACCAAAGCAAAAGATGCGTATGCGCGATGATTGTCGGAAGTAAATTGTAAGCCAAGCTGAGGGTTCAGAAAATGCCAGTGAAAAGTAGTGTCGAGGAAGCCTGCCAAAGGCCTTTCATAATGGTCGTCATCTTCGCCGTAAAGTTTGAAATTAATATATTTGTACTGCAAATTACCGTATATCGAAAAATTTTTGTTGATATTATAGGCTATTTTTGCATAACTGTTTAGCTCGCTTTTTGTGCCGGTATTTTCATACCAATGGCGGTTGTATTCAATTCCGCCTGCGTTATGTTTTACCCACAGTATTTTGCCGATATGGTCGCCGATGTAGCGGCTGGCGCCTGCCGAAAGATTAAACTGCCATTTGCTGTTGTTATAATCGGTTGACAAGTTGATACCGTAGTAATCATTGTCAAGCCCCTTGCGGCGAATAATATCGCTTCTTCTGTAGTTTGTTCCGTTGATTACTTGATCAGGAATGCCGTACCTCGACAAGCTTGCGTTGCCTTTATATTGCTCGTAATAGCCTAAACCTTTGGTATAGAAAATAGCGCTGTTCAGGTTCCAATAATTCCCCAATTCCTGTAAATAATGTAAATGCAGGTGGGTCTGCGTGTAGTTATCGGTTTCGTTATCGTAAAACTGCTCGCGGCCATCGCTGTCGTAGTACAATCCCGAAGCATTATAGCGGCGGTTAGTAGCTAAGGAATCGTAAGGTACGCCCTCGAAAGTGAGCATGGTATGCTGTTCTCCGTAGAGCAGGGTGGCTTTCAGTGCCTGTGTTTTTCCTCTCCACGAAGCGGCTAAACGAGCGCTTTGCTGATTGGCGCTGCTGCGCTCAAGGTAGCCATCGCTGCCTGTGCGACTATAGTCGGCTTCCATGCTCAGACCATGAAAAATATCGCCGCTACCCAGACTTACAGCGGTATTCCACGAATTGAAAGAGCCGTAATAGCCGTTAAACGCTACAAATGGTTTTGCACTCGCAAGGCCTGTGCCTATATCCATAGCTCCTCCGAAAGCGGCGGTGCCAAAAGCTGCGCTGCCTGCTCCGCGCTGTATGGTGATGCGTTTCGCCATAGCGCCCAGGCTCGGAATATTCACCCAAAATACCGTTTGGCTTTCCGCATCATTAAGAGGAATACCGTCGATGCTGATGTTGGTGCGGCTCGGGTCGGTGCCGCGGATACGGAAACTGCTGCTGCCCATGCCGGTGCCGTTATCGGAGTAGGACACAATGGAGGGCATAAGTTCCAGCAGGTATGGGATTTCCTTGGCGGGTTGCCTATCCTCTTCTGTAGGATAAATAAGGTTGATAGACAAGTCTTGTTTGGCTGCCGGAAGGTTTGCCTTAATCAGCACGCTGTCTAATTGTCGTTGCGCCAACAGGCTTTGCCCCGCGATGCACAGCGTAAGTAATAAGAAAGTTCGTTTTTTCATATCAAAAGGTTTTCACTTTAAAACAACTATATACAAACAATACGGTTGGGGAAAATATAAGGACAATCACTCTTTTCCTACGCCGGCATTATCCGGTTCAGGTTCAAGGGTATAACTCTCAGCTCGCCATAGCGGGCACCCCTAAGTACGTTTATAGTACAAAGGTAGAAATAAAAAATGGTTTAAGAAACTGTTTAAAATTTATTTATACTTTTTGTAGAAAAAGTTATTAACAATCAACACGCATAGCTCATTTCCTCGCCGCCTTAAATTCAACGCCGTCGTACCATTGGGGAAAATAGCCGTCATTGGCCAAGCGTAAGCCGATGCCGTAAAAGAGGTAGATGTCTTCAAGCGTACCCGACAAATCCCACCATTCATTATATTCGTCGGAAGGCTGATGATAGGTATATTTTCCTTTGTGGTATTTTTCGTGGTAGGCGCGGGCGGCCTCGGGGTCAAGGTAGTCTCTTCCGCCCTTGGCTATTACGACGGGGACGCCTGCTTTTGCAAAATTATAATGGTCGGAGCGGTAATACCATCCGTTTGAATTGTCGTTGTTAATGACCACTGTACGTCCTTGAACGGCTGCAGCTTCCATCACGTAGTTGTCGGTTTCGGAGTGTCCGGCCGCCGAGAGAATCAGGTCGCCGGTACGCATATAATCGGCATAGCAGTCCATATTGAGGCATATTACGGTCTTCTCAAAAGGAACAAGAGGATTCTCAGCGTAATATTGAGAGCCTAACAAACCGGATTCCTCGGCAGTAGGAGCAAAGAAAAGGATAGAGCGCTTGGGCGGTTCGGGCAAGTTGGCAAAGCGCCTGCCAATCAGTGTTAAGGCAGCAACACCTGTGGCGTTGTCGCTTGCTCCGTTGTAAATAGAATCGCCATTCACCGCTTGGCCAATGCCCAAATGGTCCCAATGTGCGGAATAGACAATATATTCATCTTTAAGCGTTGTTCCGGGAATTATGCCGACCACATTAGCCGATTCGCCAAATTCTATCTCGTTGGTTGATGCTATCGTGGTTTTTAATTTTAGAGGAAAACTTTTGAACCCTTTCTTTTTGGCGGCGGCCATTGATTCATCAAATGGAACTCCCGCAGCGTTAAACAACTTTTTAGCCGATTCGCCTGTTACCCACCCTTGATATGGGAGCAGCTTTTTGTTCTCCTCTTCGGAATAAAGCGTGAGGCAGGCGCTGGAACGACTGTTCTGTACCACGCTCCAGTCGTAGGAGGCAGGGGCTGTGTCGTGAATAATCAAAGCGGCAGCGGCTCCTTGCCGCGCAGCCTCTTCAAATTTATATATCCATCGGCCGTAATAGGTCATATTCTTGCCTCTGAAGAGATTATCGTCATAATATCCGGGGTCGTTTACCAATATGACTACCACCTTTCCTTTTACATCAATACCGGCATAGTCGTCCCAGCCATACTCCGGCGCATGAATGCCGAAGCCCACAAATACAAAATCGGCCTTATTAATCTTTAATTGTTTTTCTGCACGCAGGGTCCAAATAACAATGTCGTCCCAATAGCGTAATTTTACGATGCCCTTAGCTCCGCTCATCACCACCTCATTACTCGTGAGGTGCGTTGTTACTCCCAACAACGGTACTTTTTGCAGGTAACTGCCATTCAACGGCTCCATGCCTGCCTCTTTAAATCGGGCAGAAATATACTCTACTGTGGGCGCCTCATAAGGCGTTAGGGGCTTTCTTCCGCCAAAGGCATCGTCCGACAGTTCGCGGGTAATGACGCGGAAAAGGGCTTCGTCGTTCAACTCTTGCAGGGAAGCGTAATCTATGCCTGTAGAGGCGGGCAGCATTTGTGCGCTTGTCGGTAAAGATAGTACCAACACAAATGTCAGGGTAGTAAGGATTTGTTTCATGTTTTTTATTATTAGAATTCAGCATTATCCTTCGCAACCATAATTGCGAATATAATCTACAAATTTAATATGATTTTTTTAAAATTTCAAAAAAATATCATTTATATGAATTCTTAAGGCGCTCTTGGCACTTTCCGTGCAGGAAGGCAGATCCCGCCTTTTTTGCAGGGCTTATCTGCTCCTTTAGGCTTTATTCTATAGGTTAATACCAATTCAATAGTACCGACAGGATTGAAAATGTCTGTCCTTACCCTCCAATTATACTGATAAATTAATGAGGCGCTGAAATTGTACACTATATCTAATCCTAATATAAAACCTAAGTCTGATTTAGTGCTGTACAATAAGCCTGTGGTGAAAATATAATCCTCGTAATTCCAATGAACATTAACGTTGGCTATACCTTGCAAAAAGTTAGGCTTCTGCGGCAAAGAGGTATGAATGCCGATTAAAGCAACAGAGTAATCGAAGTTGTATATATTACGACTTTGTCGCAGGGCGTTCCTGTTGTCAGAATTGAACCGTCCGTATAAGTAGTTAGTATTAGGGAATATGTCAAGATCGCTGGAAAATACGCTCGAAGGAATAAAGTTTTTGGATACAGCGCCTAATAATACTGTACCATACCCTGAACTGTTCCAACTATATTCTATGCCGAAGTCGGAATTAATTCTTCCCTGCTTCCACCAATTATCACTATAGAGGTCTATGATGTATGGATCGTGCTCATCTTCTGTTATAATTTGCGATTTATCATAAAATAAATTTTGCCAGTGCAGACTCGTACCGAGATTTAACTGCGCATTACCCATGAAAATGATGTAAGCGTAAGAGAGCGCTATGTCCATAGAGTAGGTGTAGCCTATCTTATCGGTTATTATACTGAAGCCTGTTTGCAGATTATAGGCTTCATTACAGTACATAGCCGCGAGTTGTCCGGTAATGGGAGCACCGGGCATTAACAGCCACTGCGTTCTGCTGCCTAATCCTAATCTCCAGTCGGATCCCAAAGGGTCAATAGAGGCCGGATTAATCAAGTATGTTTCTTGCCAGTAATTATTGAAATACAGGTTTGACTGTGCTTTTGTTGTAAGGCCGACGCTTATACCGAGTAATATGAGGATAAATCTCTTCATTTAACGTAGAAGTGTTACATAGCCTTTATGTTTTACGTTGCCTGTTTCAACTTCGTCATATAAAATATAGAAATAGGTGTCTTTTGCCGCCGGTTTTCCGCCGTAAGTGCCGTCCCAGCCGTCCAATCCCTTATAAAGCAATTTTCCATTACGGTTATATACTTCAATTGCCCAGCCCTGCTTGAACACATCGTTTTTGCCATCGCCATTAGGCGTGAATGTATTAATGAGTACTACATTGGCATGTATAATCATTTCGTCTTCTTCTAAACAGCCATGGGGGTTAATGACCGATAAATTTATTTTATGTGTTCGGTCTTGAGTAACATTATAAGTATGCCGTACGTTAAAGAATTGCTCACTACTTGTCTGGTCGTCAAAAATCCATGTGTATTGAGAACCGAAAATATCGCTCGTCCAAAAGTTGATAGAAGGGGCTAAGCGGGTTACTTCTTTCTTATCACTTTGAATGCGATAATCATAGAAGGGGAAGTGGCCGACTTCTACTTCCATTTCTCTATAGCAACCGTAAATAGAGTAGCCTACTACGCTGTAGGTACCTATGCTGTAAACAGTTAAATTCTGCTCCTCTATGCCGTTATTCCATACATACCTATGGGCGCCCGCAGCGGTTAATTCAAGCGACTCGCCTTCGCAGAAGCGCGGATCCTCCGGAAGAATATTGACATTGGGAGGGCCGTGTACGAGTAATTGCCGAGTATGGGTAACCACACACCCGGGTACGATTTGTTCCAGTGTAACAGTATATACTCCGGGGTGATCATATTGGTGTGTCTGACTTTGCCCCGTGTTTGTTTGGCCATCTCCGAAATCCCAATGGTAACCGCCGATAAACAAATCTTCTCCATCAACAGTAACATCAAAATCATACGTTCGGCTTTGGCAGTCTCTCATGGTCATCACTATTTCGTATTGAGGAATAGTTACCTCAAATGTTTGTTGAGCGCTGCAGCCGCGCGAGTCGGTAACGGTGAGTATCACCCCTCCGTTCTGGCCTATAACTATGGAATCGCCTTGAGCGTTTATAACCGTTCCTGCCGACCAGTTGTAGGTGTAGGGTAAAGTGCCGCCGGAAACACTGGCAATAATTGCTTGTGCAGGCGCATTATCAAAGCAATCGACGCTTGCACGCGCTGTTAGTTCTATGGTTATGCTTGGCGGTCGGGTAACGACATAGCTTCCCCTTGCTGTGCAACCGTGGGAATCAACCACATCAACCCAGTAATTGCCGGCATTGAGGTCAGTCAGGTTTTGGGTAGTAGCTCCGTTCGACCATGTATAGCTGTAAGGGGCCGTTCCGCCGTTTACGGAAAGGGTTATGTAGCCGCTGTTATCTACTATGCAATCAATAGCATTCTCAACAATTGCAGAAACAGAGAGGGGCATTGGCTCCTGTATTTCAAAATCAGCCTGTATGGAGCAGAGGCGGCTGTCGGTGAGGGTAACCGAGTAGGTGCCCGGAGCAAGGTCAATTCTGTTAGCGCCCGCTGTGGCGTCATCATTCCATACGCAACTGATAGGAGCAGTGCCTCCTGCATAATTGAGATAGATTCCCGCATCGTTTTCGCCATAACAACTTATGGGTACAATTTGCGGACTAATGTCGAATAGGGGAGGCGAGACCATGTTTACGCTTATTGTTTTGGAACAATCATTGAAGTCAACTATAGTAACGGTATAACTTCCCGGAATAACATTATCCTTGTACGCGCTCGTTGTCAGGTCACACCAATAAACTGTCAGGTCGCTCCAGTAAACTGTGTACGGCGCTACGCCACCGCTTATTGTAATATCGACTATGCCGTCGTTGGCATTATAACAGCTGATAGGAGTTATGCCTGCCGAAATATTAATATCGGTAGGTTGCGTTATGGTATAAAGATCGGTATAGGTACAGCCCTCGCTGCTGCGTATCAAGAGTTCATAGGTGCCTGCATATAGGCTGTTGATGTTTTGTTGGTTGCTGGCGTAGTCGTTGTGGCCTGTCCACGTATAAGTATGGGCAGGGTTGTTTTGTAGCGCTATGGCTCCTGTGGCGTATCCATAGCACAAGACATCGGTTATATGTATGTCAGTATTGGCAGGGGTGGGGTGGACCGTAACATAAGCTATATCAGATGTTATGTCCCCGCAATTTCCATCGGGGAAACTTACCACGCAATAGTAATAGGTAGTTCCGGGTTCGGCTACGGGCGGCTCATACGTGCCGGACTCAGCTCCCGAAATAGCTGTTCCGCTATGGAAATTAATGCTGTTTTCGTACCACTGAATATTGGGCGTACCTGTGCCGTCTTGATAAGCTATTGATAAGGTCGGCGCTGCTTCTCCTTCGCATAACTCCTGAGACTGCGGTTGCAGGCTGAATGAGGGCAAGGCCGCCACCTCTACGCTTGCCGTATCTGAGGAAATGGAGCACACAGGATATAATTCGTTTACAATGTAATAGTAATATTGCGTACCTACCACATTAGTCGGCGGGTGATAAGTAGCGCCTGTGCCGACCAAGGTGCCGTATCCATCGTACCATGTGTATGTAAAGCTTAGATTTCCGCTATTATCAATCACTTCTAATGTTTCGGCCGCTGTGTTGTGGCATACCGCTTGTGATTGCGGCCTCAGGTCGATAGGCGGCATCTCAATCACTTCCACTTCCGCCACATCACTGATGAGCGACTCATGGCAATTGCCGTATTGAAAGGTGAGGACTACATAATAATAATAGAATCCTATGGATAAAAAATCGCTGCTCGGCGGAACATAATTGGCTGTGTTGCTGCTCGGAATAGGAGTTCCTCCGATATTACTGTTAATCGTGTTTTTATACCATTGATAAGTAGGAGTTCCCGGTCCGCTGTAACTTACTCTTAAGGTGTCAGCATGCCTTCCGGCGCATATTTTTTGGTGAACTAAAGGGTGAACTGTAATAGCATGGGTAACTACTAACACTGTTGCCGTATCATTCATCAGATTGACACAGCCGTTGACACTGAGGTCGGCTATACTGTCCAAGGCATAAATAAAGGTGCCGGGGACGGTAGTGGGAACGGTTAAGGTAGCGGTATTACCGATGCCTGAAGAGATACTTTGCGGACTACCGCCGTTGAAGGTATAGTAAAATGTATAGGGAGGCGTTCCGTTGCTGCCGGTAAAAGTGATTACCACAGGAGGAGCGTTCATACACACCGTATCGGCACCGCTAACTGTTCCTTTGGGCGCAGGAAGAACGGTAATGGTAAAACTGAAGGTAGATCCGGTACAAAAGTTAATTCTGGGGGTTACGGTAACAGTACCGCTAATGGGAGCAGCGCTTGTGTTGGTAGCCGTAAATCCCGGTATGCCATTTAACCCTGCGGCGCCTAAACCAATGGCTGTGTTAGAGTTATACCAGCTATAGATAGGTGTGTCGGGTGCCAAACTTTCGCTGATGATAGCCGCCACATCGTCCCCATTGCACAATACCATATCCGGTATGGAAAAGGTGGAAGGCGTAGGATTAATGGTCATAGTTCCAACGCTTGATGCTGAGCCGCAAGTATTTTCTACTGTCAGGTTTACAGGATAAACGCCTATAGTGCTATATTCTACAGTGGGCGAAACGACGGTAGAAGAACTGAGCAGCCCGCCGGGAGCAATCCATGTATAGCTTATGCTTCCTGCACAGTTCAGTACTGTTGCATTTAACGAAACACTGGTAGCGGGGTAGGTTTGGCAAGTTGTAACAGGCGTAATGCTTACTGTAGGCTTATCGACTACGGTTATTGTTTGAATACCGCTGGTGTCCATACAAACATTGTCGGTAGCTAAGCGGATATGATAACTGCCGGGTGTGAAAAATTGTATGGTAGGCTCCTTGCTGTTTTGATTAGAGCCAAGGTAGGTGTAAGAACTTCCTGTGCCGCACTCCCCTGCCGTATAGCTGATAAGCCATGTATAAGCTTCCGTTGTGCATAATGAGGTGTAGGCAGTATTATTTTCAGGGCTGATGGTCATTGGGGCGCAGCCTATGGCATGAGGACTCGGAGTAAACAAAAGCGTGTTGTGAGGCTCTATGCATATAACGCGGCTTGAAGTATCTGCTCCGCAATCGTTGCCAACGACGAGCGTTACCTCATAAGTTCCGGGCGAGGTGTAGGTATGGGTCCCGGGCGGTGGTGTGGCTGCCAGTGTGGAAACCGTTGTGCCGTCGCCAAAATTCCATGTGTAATGAGCTGCACGGTTACAGTCGGGCGCATATCCCGGATTGGCGTCATTAATAAAGGTTACAAGCGTATTTATACAGGCCGCATCGGGGCCTGTAAACTCGCTTACGGGCCTAATGGCCACTTTGACCCCCATTGATAAATGAATATCGCCGCAGATATTGCTGAGGGTCAATCTTATGATGTACTCGTTGGGGCAACTTGGTTCGGTATAGATGTGAGGTACAGGATAATATGCGCCGCTGTCCGGCTGGACAAGCAGCATTTGCGCCTGAGTAAGAGTGACAACAGTTCCGTCGCCATAATCAATCGTATATGTAGTCGCTATATGATTCCCAAACCATGCCGGAGTAATCCTGAAATCCAGTATGTCGGCAGGAATGCATAAACCCATCGCATTTTCAGGGATATCTATTCCGCCTGAAGCATTGGTCATGTGTACGACTTGGTATTCTTTTGTAACCCTGCAGCCATTGCTTCCTACAATAGTAATAGTTAAGGTATATATTCCTCTATTGGCATAGGTATGTGGGATTCCGTTATCGCCTGCGATTACAGGCATAGTTGCCACAGTCTCGATAGGAGTGGCGTCGCCCCAATCAATTTCATAATAATCTATACAGGCAGGGGGAGCATTAATGAGCGCTAAACCTACAGTAAAAGTACTGCTGAAAGAATTACAATTATTAAAAGGGTTAAACATACGTTTGGTATCCGTAAATTCCACCTCAAGCGGACGCCCTATATAGACAGGGTTGGTAACGGTAACGGATTGGCTTGTTTGGTCGGTAACAGTTAAACTTACGTTAAAGGTTTGATCTCCGCAGCCGGTGCCGGTTGTGGTAAAAACAAAAAAAGGATTTTGAGAGACAGAGGTTCCTTGTCCATCAAAATTCCATTGATACGAATAAGGTGGTGTTCCGCCTGTTGGGGTAGAGCTAAAGCTAACAAGCCCACCTGTGCAAAGGTCGCCGGAAACAGTAAAATCAACTGAAAGTGGAGGTTGGCTGTGTGCCTTAATCGCCGAACAGACAAATAAGAGCACTAAGAAATAACATAAACCGCGTCTCAGCATGATGAAATTATGTTAACAAATTCCTAACCGCAAAGGTATTAATCTTTTATATATTTCAACACTTTATTAACATTTATTTAACACATTTTAACAATTTACCGACAATTTTAACAATTCTTAACAGTTTTTGATGATTTTTAACAGTTTTTTAACAATCTATTCGGTGATTTTTAACAGGTTTTCAACCAATTTTCAACTCAATTTTCGACAAGTTTTCCCTATTTTAACCAACTTTCAACAAATTTCCACAAGCTTTGTAACAACTTTTTGACATTTTATTGATATTTTATCGACATTTTTTTGACAATCCCCACAATTATAAACTTTATAACTTTATACTTTATAAACTTTATACTTTATAACTTTATAACTTCAAAACCCAAACCCCTCCACCTTAATATCCGTCCTTTCTTCCTCTTGATACAAGGCTGCAGTTTCGTGTACGGTATTGGCTACCACAAAAATAGCCTTTTTGGGTCTTGCCGGACAAATATATTCGCAGCCCCCGCAGCCAATGCAAAGCTCACGATTTATTTGAGGAAGCATTAAACCATTTCGAATTTTTACCATCTTAATAGCATGAGCGGGGCAATGTTCCTGACAGGCGCCGCAGTCGGTTTCATCGGTAATCACAACGCAGCGCTTAGGTACAAATCTTACCTTGCCGATTTGTATGGCGGCCTTTTCTTCTTTAGTAATGGGCTTAATGGCATTATTGGGGCAAATTTCCGAACAACGCGTACATGCGTAGCTGCAATACGAGCGGTTAAAATCAAGTACGGGCAGCAGGAAGCCGTCAAGTCCGTATTCGGTTACGGCTGGTCGAAGCACGCGCGAAGGACAGTTGGCAATGCAGGCATGGCAGGCAGTACAATGGGCTTTGAAATGTTCCAGGCCTAATGATCCCGCTGGGCAAAGGGCTTTCTCATTGTCGGCGACACTGCGAAGGGGAAGCGCTTTATGGGCAACTCCGGAGAAGGCTATGCCGCCCATAGCGCCCAGAAAGAGCCGTCGATTGGTATTTACGCCCTTGATCTCTGTGCTTTGTTTAGCTTTATAGCTGTTTTTGTAACTGATGCCCTTGAGTTTACAACTTAGGGTGCAATTTAAACACTGCACACAGCGGCTGTTGTCTATTGCTTGTTTTTCCACATCTATACATTGCGCTTTGCATTGGCTGGTGCAAAGGGAGCAGCGGGTGCAATGTTCCGCATTAATCTGTAGTTTAAACAATGCGTATTTGGCAATAAGTCCCAAAAGCGCTCCTACAGGACAAATTAAATTGCAGTATAACCTTCCACGCAAGGCCGCAAATACGGTAATGATGATAAAGACGGCCATAGCGGCAATAGTAGCGGAAAGGGTAAAAGTGTGGTAACCATGTGCCGGTATAGTGTCGATAATGTAGGATAAGTTGTTGCCGAGAAAGATGACTGCGGGATTGAAAAGATTAGCGGCTATACGGCCAAAATTGCTGTACGGGTCGAGCCATAACAACAGCAGGCTGCTGCCAAGGAGCGCTACCATCACCATAACAATTAATATTGCATAGCGTAGCATATTGCGGGGTTTGCTGTAATTTAATCGGCGCGCTTTTTTGCTTTTAAAGAGGTTGGCTATTCGGCGCACAATATCCTGATAGGTTCCCAACGGGCACAGCGTGGAGCAGTAGATACGTCCGAATAATAAGGTGAGCAGCAGCAGAACGATTATCACCGCAAAACTGCCGGCCAATATAGCCGGAATCAACTGCCAGCCCAAAGGCAAAGCCTGCCATTGTCCCGCAAACTGATAAACATTGATGAAACAAAAGAGAATAAGGAAAAAAAACAAGAGCGAAACTACCACTCTCAGGCGACGTAAGAATTTGTACATTTAGGAGTTATGAATTATGATTTATGTGTTGATTTGGTTATTTGTTTGTCATTGCGAGGTACGAAGCAATCAATGTTTAGCGTTTAACTGTTTATTTGATATGCGATTTGCGATTATTTGTTTAACTGTTGATTTGTTTGTCATTGTGGGTTGTTTCCTGCTTCGTTCCTCGCAATGACGAATAAAGGTTGATAAAAATTGCGAGCCACCTTAGCGGCGAAGCAAAACTCTCAATTCTCAACTCTCAATTCTCAATTCATCATTATCCTACTCACCCTCAACTTATCAATATCACTCGTGCCTATCTTCAGGCTGTTGGCGATGTTTATGTGCCCTACGTCGGCTAAGGATATGTCGGTGAATTGGTTGAAGAATTTTGCGGAGGCCGCGTCCACAGCTACTATATCGGCGGACATGAACAGTGCCTTTGGCGTTTGCACATCGGCCAAAGTGTGATTCTGAGGCCCGTTGGCCGTTACAATGCGGTAAGCGTCAACAATATTCAATATCGGCTTTTTACTGAACAGGGCGCTATCGGCAATACATTGCTGCAAATCGTTGGCATGAAAGAAACGGCGATCCCAAACAATACCCATATAATTTTTCAAAGCAATAGTCATTTTGGCGCCGCTATGATGTTTTAAGACAGGAACATTAATCCATACATCGCAATCAAGTATAGCTTCGTGTATCTTTGCGATATTCAGCCGTTTAGCTCCGGGTATTTTAACTTCGCGGTAATATTTTTCTTCATGGCCGAAAGCCATTTTTCCACCTGCCGCTTTTACCGCCTCTTCTATGCCGCTGTTTTTGTAGCAGTCCTGCCAATTGTTGCAGGTGTGGTCAAATACAACTACTTCCTTAGCGCCTGCTTTGAGACAATCTCTGATAATGGCTCCCACCAATATTGGATTGGTGTTGGCGGCCAATTCCGGCGTTTTATTCCAGCCTATGTTGGGTTTGACTACTACCTTCTGCCCCTGTTTTACAAATTTCTTTATACCGCCAAGCGCCTCAATAGCTTTGGCATACATGGCGTCGGGCTCGCCGCCCATTACCGCTGCCAAATCGTATTCATTGCCGAAATTTGAGCTTTTATCCTGTGCGGATAACAGGTTGTTTTTTAGTGAAAGACCGGCTGTTAAGCTGCCTAAAATAGCAGTTTTGAGAAAATTACGACGTTCCATACAATATTAAGTTTAAAGTTCAAAGTTTAAGGTTCAAAGGTAGAAATAATTTTAATTATTCTTGTTTAAATAAATTATTTTTTGTACTTTTGCGATGAAATCTTAATCCTGCACCTGTGAAAGATACTGTCTTATATCGCGTTTATCGTTTTTATTACGATGGTTTCCGCAGCATGACTGTCGGTAAAACGCTTTGGCGGATAATAGGGCTTAAAATTTTGTTTTTTCTGCTCATTATTCTTGTCTTTCACCTCATTAACCGCCCTTAAACTTTGAACCTTGAACTTTAAACTTTAAACTATATGTTTTTATCTGCTTTAGTTGAGTGGTCGCGGGCGCAGTTTGCTTTAACTGCCTTGTTCCATTGGACCTTTGTACCGTTGACCCTTGGGCTGGGCATCATGCTGGCCATTATGGAAACGATGTACGTGCGTACAGGCAACGAATTTTGGAAACGCACAGAGAAATTCTGGATGAAACTTTTCGGTATTAATTTCGCTATGGGCGTGGCTACCGGCTTGATTTTGGAGTTTCAGTTCGGAACGAACTGGAGTAATTACTCTTGGTTTGTAGGCGATATTTTCGGTGCGCCTTTAGCTATTGAAGGCATTGTTGCTTTCTTTTTAGAAACGACTTTTTTGGCCGTAATGTTTTTTGGATGGAATAAGGTAAGCAAGCGTTTTCACCTTACTTCCACGTGGTTAGTAGCTATTGGAGCCAATCTCTCGGCGCTATGGATTTTGGTAGCCAATGCCTGGATGCAATATCCTATAGGTGTAGCTTTCAATCCCGACACAGCCCGCAATGAAATGGTCAATTTCTGGGATATACTCTTTTCGCCTGTGGCAATAAATAAATTTTTCCATACTGTTACTTCGGGTTTTGTGTTGTCGGCCGCCTTTGTGATTGGCGTGAGTTGCTGGCTCCTCTTGCGTAAACGCGAAACGCAGATGGCTATGAAAAGCATTAAATTAGCCTCGGTCTTCGGCTTGATGGGACTTTGCGCATTGATTTGGACCGGCGATGGCTCGGCGCAGCAGGTGGCAAAAACACAACCTATGAAATTAGCCGCCATGGAAGGTTTGTACGAGGGGCAAACCAATGCTCCTTTAGTCTTGTTCGGCGTCTTAAATCATAATAAAAAGTATGACGATAACCAAGATCCTTACCTGTTTAAGATTTCAATGCCGGGAATGCTGTCGTGGTTGAGTTTCGGCTCCACCGACGCTTATGTCCCCGGTATAAAAAATATTATTGAAGGAGAATATATTCCTTACGCAAAGGAGGCAACAGCCTTGCCTGCCTTGTCCTTTGAAGAAAAAGCGCGCAGAGGCGAAACGGCAAGAGAAGCATTCGCCGGCTATATGATAGCCAAAGAAGCAGGCAATGATACGCTCATGGCGGTTCATAAATCTGTTTTGGAGCAGCATTTTCAATATTTCGGCTATGGCTACCTGAGCGATCCGAAAGAGTTGATACCCAATGTTCCCTTGGTATTTTACAGTTTTCATGTTATGGTGATGCTGGGCGGGTATTTTATATTGCTGTTCCTGTTAGCCTGGTGGTGGCAACATAGGAATCAATTGGAAAAACGCCGCTGGTTCCTGCATATCGGTATTTGGAGCATTTTCTTAGCCTACATAGCCACTTACGCAGGTTGGATTGTGGCAGAAGTAGGACGCCAACCATGGGCTATACAGGATTTGATGCCGGTGTCGGCAGCTATTTCCGGCGTGAAAACAGGCGCAGTGCAAACTACTTTCATTATGTTCTCCGTATTATTCGGAATACTTTTGATTGCCGAAATTAAAATTATGCTGACCCAAATCAAAAAAGGCCAGACAAACCAATGATTAGTGGGTAATGGTCGCATATCACAATGACGATTGGAGAAGAGTGAGATTACGGATAATATTTCAACACCTGCGCAGTTCTATTCGGGAGGTATAATTGCAGGTAATTTTTCTCCTTTTCGTTGATGGTAAAATGCGCTACATCGCTATCCAAGCGCGCAAGTCCGTTGAATGAGACAGCATCGCTGTCTAAAGCCGTAAGGTACTTTCCGGGCGCTGTTTCAACCCTGTAATCGGTATATGATTTTTCAGGGTGAAAGTTAAAAACAAATAACAAATCGCCCCGCTTGAAGGCCAGCACCTGATCGACAATGTGCTGTAAAAGCAGTTGCGGCCGCTGCGCAAGGAATTGTTCCCTTTGCGCCAAAGCAATCATCGCCTTGTCGAAAGCCCAAAGGTATTGATAACGCAGGGTTTTATCATCAAGCAAATGCCATTGGCGCCGCGCATATTGATAGCTCCAGTTGTTCCCTTCGCGCGGAAAGTCAATCCACTCGGGGTGGCCGAACTCATTGCCCATAAAGTTCAGGTAGCCGTCTCCGGACGTGCTGAGCGAAAGCAGGCGTATCATCTTATGCAGCGCCATGCCGCGTTCTACTATAAGATTAGGGCGCAACACGCTCATGTCGGCGTACATCTCCTTATCCATCAAACGGAAGATAATGGTTTTATCGCCCACCATCGCCTGATCGTGGCATTCTGCATAGCTAATGGTGCGCTCGTCGGCGCGTTTGTTGGTTAACTCGTGGAAAAGCTCGCCTACATTCCATTCCTCGTCTTTTTGTTCTTTAATAATTTTTATCCAATAATCAGCTACGCCCATGCTCATGCGAAAGTCGAAACCTGCGCCTCCGACAGCAAGAGGGGCGGCCAATCCGGGCATTCCGCTCACCTCTTCGGCAATGCTTACCGCTTGGGGATTTATTTCATGAATAAGCGTATTGGCCAAGGATAGATAGGTGAGCGCGTCTTCATCTTGACCGCCGTCGAAATACATGCTGTAATCGGTAAAACTGCGTCCAAGTCCATGGTCGAAATAAATCATGCTGGTTACGCCGTCGAAGCGGAAGCCGTCGAAACGGTATTCTTCCGTCCAATACTTGCAATTCGACAAGAGGAAGTGCAGCACTTCGGAGCGGCCGTAGTTAAAACAGCGCGAATTCCACAGGCGATGTTCTCCCCGCTCTCCGTCGTGAAAGTATTGGTTATATGTACCGTCGAAACGGCTCAATCCTTCTTCCTCGTTACGCACGGCATGAGAATGCACAATGTCTAAAATTACAGCAATACCATAGCTGTGGGCCTCATCAATCAACTGCTTTAACTCGTCGGGAGTTCCGAAGCGCGAACTGGCAGCAAAAAAATTCGATACCTGATAGCCGAAAGAGCCGTAGTAAGGGTGCTCCTGAATAGCCATCAATTGAATCATGTTATAACCAAGGTCAACAATCCGCGGCAACACATTTTTACGAAATTCCGTATAAGTGGCCACCCGCTCTTCCTCTCCGCTCATTCCTATGTGCGCCTCATAAATAAGCGGGTTTTTCACCTTTAAAGGCGAAGCATTTTTCCATATATATTTTTTCTTCGGATTCCAAACCTGCGCCGAAAAAAGTTTTGTTGTTTCGTTTTGCACCACGCGGGTTGCGTAAGCCGGTATTCGCAGGCCGCTGCCTCCCTCCCACTCTATCAGCAATTTGTAGAACGACAAGTGGTGAAAAGTTTCTGTTGGCAAATGTATTTCCCAATTGCCGTTGCCTATAGCTTGCAGCGCATAGTCCGGCGATTTTTCCCAGTTGTTGCATTCTCCGACAATATAAATAGCCGCAGCATCAGGCGCCCACTCGCGGAACACCCACCCTTCGGCGGTAAGATGCAGGCCATAGTATAAATGTCCGTTAACAGCATCAGACAAGCGCTTATGGCCGTACATCAGCTCCTGTTTGCGAATCAGTGCTTGCTCATGACGGCGGAAAATCACCTGTTTAAAAGGTTCGAGCCATGGGTCGTTTTGCCAAAGAAGAAGATTGGTCATGCCGTTGCAGGTTTTATCTTGTTAATAATTTCATAGGCCCTAAGAAAGCCTGATTGTATCACCTTTGCATCACATAAACCATCGTAGTAGCCCGACAAATGCAATGTCTCATATACGCTATGAAAATATTTCAATAAAGATTTATCTAACTTTCCCAAATTCTCATAATAAAAATCTATGGATTTACGACCTTTTCTTTTTTCCACACCTTTCAGGTACAGATAACCATCAAGTGCTTTCAGCACACCGCTATAAGCCGTTCCACAAGCGACCTTCACGTACTTATCGTCCGCATAAAAATCGTTGCTTTTACCTGCTTTTTTCAAGCTTTCTTTGGCATTGTCCATATAACGAATAGCCTCGTTATAGTACTTTTTTTTCAGTTGTTCTTGTTCTGTTGTTGACATAAAATTAAGATTAAGTGGATACTTATTTTTAAGTAGCGAAGCAAAGATAGAAAAGATTTTTTGTAAAAACAAAAAAGGCGGAACAAAATTGCTCCGCCTCTCAAGTATATGCCATTGATTATTTAGCTACGCGCTCTAACCATTTCACCATGGCAAGCATGGTAAACATGGATATTAAGCAGGCTATAACAAAGACGCTCCATGTAGCCCAAATAGGAATATTTTCATAGAAAATGGCGCCGAATATCAGCAGTTGATTACCAATCGCAGTGGCTCCCAGCCAGCAGCCCTGCATAATACCCTGATGTTGCGGAGGCGCTACCTTTGACACAAATGATAAGCCCAACGGACTGATAAACAATTCGGCTACAGTAAGTATAAAGTAGGTGCCTATAAGCAAGAATGGAGTAACACGCATAACATCAGGCAATCCGCCAACCGCAGTTACTTCTTTCAAAGTAGGAAGACCCATAGAGCCGATTGACATAACGGCAAATGCAACAGTAGCAATACCCATACCAATAGCTATCTTTCTGGGCGTAGATGGTTCTTTACCGCGCGCCCTCAGCCAACCGAAAAATCCTATTATAATCGGAGTAAGGAATACCACAAAGAAAGGATTAAAGAACTGGAATATCTCGGCTCCTTTTATAGTGGTAAATCCAAGGTCGATGTTAATCATACTCAAGTTAGTGTAGTCTCTGGCAAAGTAGGTCAACGTAACCCCGTTTTGATGGAAAGAGAACCAGAAGAAAATAACCACTGCAAATACAGCGAACAAAGCGTAGAAACGTTGTTTTATTTCTTTAATATCCATTGTTACCGTACCGGCTTCAGCAGAAGCAGAACGTGTTTTTAATGCAGGATTGGGGAATTTTCTCTTGTTGAGCATAAATATTGTTATCGAAATAAGCATGGCAAGAATGGCTATTCCAAACGCATAATGAAATCCTGTGTTGAAAACATCAAGGTAGCTATTAGCAAAAGTAGTCATATCGGCAGGAAGGCTTCCGCTGACCTTAACAGCAAGTTCGTTCAAACGTTCTGCAGCCTCAGGCGTATTTGTTCCTTTCAGAAATCCGTGACAAAGCGAGGGAAGACCTGAGTCATACAAAAAACCGTTATGCTGTACCCACCAGTTACGAATACCTACCGCAAACAGAGGAGCAAACAAAGCGCCAACATTAATAAACATGTAAAACAACTGGAATCCGGTATCTCTTCTTTTCGAATACTCCGGATGGTCATACATTTGGCCAACTACAGCCTGAAGATTACCTTTGAACAAGCCATTACCAAAGGCAATAACAAACAGACCAACGCAAGTCATGGCTAAGTACAGGGGCAAATTAGGTACAGGTGTCGGCGTCGGTATGGCTATCAGGAAATAACCTATAGCCATTAAAATCAAGCCAATAAAGATAGTACCTTTGTACTTCTTAGTTCTATCGGCAATAAATCCGCCGGCAAGAGCAAGCAGGTAGATTAAAGCGTAGAAGATAGAGTAAATAATTGTGGCCTGTGTTTCTCCTAATCCGAATTTTGACATTAAAAATAACGACAAAATAGCCATCATGATGTAAAAACCGAAACGCTCGCCCATGTTTGACAAAGCTGCTCCGAGTAGTCCTTTTGGGTGATTCTTGAACATATATTTAAAATTTAAGGTTAATGATAGAGCAAAGATAGTAATAAAAAAACGAAATTTTATATCTTTGCACAATTATTTATCAAGATTAATGATGAAAAATATAGCTTATTGGTTGTTACTGAGTATTATATATCCTTTAGCATGGCTGCCGAAAAGGGTATTGTTCCTCTTTGCCGATATCTCCTATTTTTTAATCTATTACCTGCTAAAGTACCGTAAATCGGTCGTATTCACTAATTTAAGTCGTTCTTTTCCCGAAAAAAGCTATGCCGAGATCAAGCAGTTAGTAAAACGGTATTATCGTTATTTTGCCGATTTATTTTTCGAAAATATCTACATGTTAGGCACTTCTACTAAAAAAACACTAAAAACCGTCAGCTTTAGTAATGTGGAGCTGTTAGAAAAATATGCCAAAGAGGGAAAAAGCGTGATCATATTAACGGGACATTATTGTAATTGGGAATATATTGCGCTAATTACTAAGTTTTTCAACTTCAAAATAGCTTATAAAGAACAAAAAGGAGCCTTCGACCGATTGATGAAACGCCTCCGCACCCGTTTTAGCGGCAGCGAGATCATTATTCCTATGCAGCACCTTATGCGTTATATACTAACTCATAAGGAAGAGCAGCATGTTTACGGTTTTATAGCCGATCAGTCGCCCTCCGACAAAGCAAAATGCTGGACTACTTTTCTACATCAAGACACCAATTTCTTCGGCGGAGCTGAAACTATGGCTACCCGTCTTAATTTACCCGTAGTTTATTTAGAGTTGACGCGCAAAAAGCGCGCAAGCTATCACTTTTCTTTTACTTCTATCTGCGAACACCCTAAGGAACTGCCTGAGCATGAAATCACCCTTAGGTTTGTTCGACTGTTGGAAGACGCCATTAAACGACAGCCGCAATATTGGCTGTGGTCGCATAAGCGGTGGAAACACAGAAAAACAATGATTAATGATTAATGATTGCTTCGTCCCTCGCAATGACAAACAAATAAGCAAATAAACAAATAAACATTAAATATAATTATGAAAAAAAACATTTTTATCATCGTAAATGCAGTATTGGCAGCAGCTGTCATCGGACTGTATGTTCTTTATTTTCTTAACGCCGACGGCAGTAAGCAGTCCTATCGCTCTATTGTCAAATCGGACGAAGCGGTAGCTGCCGACGGTAGCGTAGTATATATTCAAATCGATTCTCTGGTACAGGGATATGATATGTACATTGACCTTATGGGTGAGTTGGAAAAGAAATCCGATAAGATTAAAAAGGATATAGACAACAAGGGCAATGCTTTTGAATTTAAAGTTAAAGATTTTCAGGAAAAGGTACAGAAAGGGTTGATTACCCGTTCGCAGGCGGAACAGCAACAGGTACAGTTAGAGCGGGAACAAGTAGATTTGCAGCAATATGTCCAAAAGGTGCAAAACGACATGGCTGAAGAACAAGCCGTAATGTTTCGCCGTATTTTCGATGCCGTCCAAACCTTTCTGGTAAAATATAACCAAGAGTATAACTACTCACTTATTCTCAGCACCAGCGGAAGCACCAATCTCATACTGCAAGGCTCGCCATCGCTTGACATCACTAATGATGTGCTGCATGGCCTGAATGCGGAATATAAGAAATAATGAAAAGCGAAAGGCGGAGGTAAACTCCGCCTTTACTATTACTGCTCTTCTACTTTTTGTAAGAAACGGAAGCCGCAGGTTCCTACGCCTACTGTTTTTTGGTCAATTAAATTACCCTCAGCACTGAGTACCAACAAAGTACTGTTGCCATCAAATTTAGTATTGGCTGTATATACATTACCCGTAAAAGGGCTCACGCCTATGCTGTAGAAATAAGCGCCGGATACGCCGGTAAAAAACGTTTCGAAGGCTTTGGTATCTACATCAAGTTCAAAAATGCTATTATCTTTACAAGAATAAATTTTTGTTCCTGCATAATTACAGGCAATTGGTCCCATCCAATCAAGCGGCATATCATAAGCGCCCTGCACTGAATTATTTGTCAAATCAATCGCTACCAATTTCTGCGCATCGGGATAGGAGGCCCATAAGAGATTGTTTTTAGACTGCACGAACGATTTAGCGCCGCCGAACGTTCCTGCCGGAGGAATAATGAGATCTATTGCATCACCATTATTTACATCAATAACAGCAATACCTTCTTCGGTTGCAACATACAATTTATTGTTTATATTACGAATGTCTTCCGCACTGGTTCCGCAAGGAATTTTACGACCTGCAACCCAGTTGTTGTTATAATAACTGAGCGCCAAAACATAAGAATCGGGGAAAATTTGCCAGCCACTACCATTATCTACGCCTTCACCCCAATTGGTAATATACAAACTGTTGCCGCCGGCTATATAACGAGGCGACGACAAATCGGAGCCGGTAAAAGGCGAGGCCACTGCCCTGCCGGTAGATATGTCAAAAACCTCTATTTTATCCGCATAGTTGCATACTAAATAAAGCGCTCCGGTATTAGATACTTCCGCCGACTGAATACTGGCCCCAAGGGTAGTGCCGTTAGCTATATTCAAAACATTCTCTTTTACTTCTTTGGTGTCTTCATAATAGTAACTGATAGATCCGTTTTGGTCGGTAAAATTACCCTGGTTGATCACGATCACTATATTATCATAGCGATAAACAGGAGGATCTCCCAAGCATGCATTTAAAGTCACAGCCACAAAGGCTAATAAAAAAAATCTTTTAATTGTTTCCATAATTATAATTTTTAGAGTTGTTGTTTAAAAAGAATATCGCAGGGTTATAGCATAATTCCGTCCGGGCATTGCATAGTTTTTCATGTTTTGATAATCGGTACCTGTAACATTATTGGCTTGCAGTAAAAATAACAAAGATACGTTTTTTATTGAAAACACATAACCGACCGATATATCTAACAAGGCATAAGGCCTCATCACATCAAAGATGTCGGAACTATGCCGAGAGCCGACTAAATGAAAGCCCGCCTGTCCGATAAATTTCCTGTAGCCCGCTTCAAGCATAGCATTAACTACATGTTGGGGCTGATGAGGAACCTGTTTGCCCACTCCCGTATCCCACTCATGGGTTCCTTCGCGTTTAATTACAGGCGTGTAAGCATAATTAGCCGTTCCTTCCAATTTCCATTCTTCCCATTGTTTCGTAAGTTGCAGTAGGCACTCTATGCCGTATGCATCGACCAAATTCATGTTTTCCGGATATGACCTGTTGCCTCTGGGAGTCCAATGTATCCAGTCGGCAATACGGCTGTAGTAAGCCGTGAAATCGGCTTTCAAATTAATATCTGAAAACGCATAATTATAGTTAAAACCTGTTTCGCCCGACAGGCCAATTTCCGGTTTTAAATAAGTATTTTTCAAACCACCCCAATAACGGTCGTTCAAGGTAGGAATTTTTATATTTCGAGAAAAAGCCGCCCGCCATTTTAGGGTGTGCTCCGTATTGTTCCATAAAACACAGGAGACTCCCAGCGAGGGTGTTATCGGCACAGCCACATCGCTTACCCGAAGTTGCCGCAACCCGGCAGTGAACACCCATCGCTCCAAAGGCTTCCAAAGTGCAAACAGATATACTTCGGTTCGCCATTCATCAGTACCGACAGCGTAAGCATATACCTTCGGCTTTATATATTCGCTATTGATACCGGCTTTCAGCGACCATTGAGTTTGCTTAAACTCCATTTCCAACAATAGCGGTAATTTATCGGCAGCAATAATATCCGTTTGGAACAATTCATAATCATAGGCATAACCCATCTGTGCATTAATTTTAAAGGCGCCCTGTTCGCCCTGATAATTCAAGAGCGCCCGAAAATTACGGTCGGTAATATTTTCATATCTGCGTTGATCTTCATTCATAGATACCGGCGGTTGTATTTCACGATAGAAATCCATGTACCAAACACGGGCGGTAAGTTGAAAATAATCCTCCGGCTTGTAGTATAATTCCTGTAACACACCCCAATTTTTAAAGGCTGCATTTTTTAAGGTATCGCGCCGAAAGTCGTAGGTAGTATTATTAGTAAAGGTGTAATCATTAGCTGCCTGCGTGTAGAACACATTGGTACGGCTTTCCCAGTCTTTCCCCGCAATACGCAATAACAAGCCTGAAAAAGTATATCCGTAACTGCCTATACACTGATGTAGGCTGCCATGTACGCCCTGCTCAAACTTCGGCGAGGTAGTCAGCATAATGCTGCCGCCCATCGCTCCATTGCCGTAGAGGGCGCTTTCCCCACCCAAATGTACCGACACTTCATCGAAAAATGACAGGGGTAAATGGCTGAAATCCGTTTGTCCCATAGTTGGCATAGACAGGTCTAAACCGTTCCATTTCACTGCAGTATGCGCAGCAGCCGTTCCCCTGATAGAAACAGAAGATAACATGCCTCTGCCCCTTTCTTTAATAAGCAGAGCTGTTCGCTTTCCTAAGTAGCTGCCTAAATCAAGGTGCTGAACCGAGGATAATTGCTCTGCATTAAACCGTATAAAGCCGGAACCGGCGCTGTACATTTTATTCGCTGATGGTCCGGGCGATTTGTGTCCCAATACCCGCACTTCTTCTAATTGACGAAGGGTATCGGACGCAACAAAATCATCAACTGCTCTACCCATATATGGTTGAACACAAAACATCATTAATAAAAAAATAGTTGACTGTCCTCTTGTCATCGTACTTTTTCTCCCGAAAGTTTTCGATTAATATTTTACTTTATATAGCAGCAGGTTTTCTGACTTCTCTTTTTCGTTCAAAACCTTCCCATCCGCCGATTGACGGACAGTGGCTGTGGCGAACATCCGCCCACAGGCGGACAGAGTTACAGCAGCGGGTACTGTTCTCGATTTGCACGAGATTCCCTACACTGATATATAATGTTACAAAGGTAGGAAAAAAAGTTTAAAGTTCAAAATTTTAGGGGTAAAAAATTACAATCTTATTCTTTTTTTGTCGTATCAATACAAATAAGTTCAAATTGTGGTAATTCTACCGTTTCAAAATATTGACTTAATATTTTGTCAAAAAACGATTCGGTTACAATGTCTTGTTCTAAAAACAATTCAATATCGGGAACATCGGCAAAACGCTCCAAAATCTTTTCATCACTAACTTTTAAGCGATAACGAATATTTTTGAAAAACTTGAGTTCCGGATATTTAAGTTCTCCATCCGCCCAAATGGTCTGAATGGCAAAATCAAGAAGGGTTAATTTCTCCTCCTCCGGTAACGAAGTGTTTTTCAGCAATTCAAAATAATCAGTGATAAATTTTTTGCCTTCAACATTGATTTTACTAACAAGAAGATTTAATTCTGCTTGAATATCAATATTCTCGAACAAAGGTAATTTCTCACACATTGATTTGATTTTTGCAACTTCTCTGTTGTCAATATCGCCGTCAGAAGCCATACAGCAAAAGGCTGTCTGAAAAAGTAATTTATTTAAGTTTGGCACATCCATATCTTTTGAATTTTAAATGTTTATACTTTATGGTTTAAACCCGATTCTGCGTCGTTCTTCTTTTTTACCTTCCATTTCGTTTTTGATTTTTTCGTATTTTTGAAGAATATCAAGCGAAATAGTTGGACGTTGATTTTTAATGACAATTTCCAATGTTTCCATTGTAATTCGTTTTGTTTTTTCTCGAATGACTTTGCGAGAACATTCATCTACAATCAGTTTTATGTCGCCCGAAACATAGTTTTCGGTCAAAATTGCCAACTTTTCGTAGTCAATACCGAAGTCAAGCGGACGATTTTTTAGGTAAATTTCAAACATTGCTTGCCGTGCCTCAAAATCGGGTGGCGGAACGTAAAAATGCTTTTCTAATCGTCCTGCTCGTAAAATTGCTTTATCAATCAGTTGCGGTTTGTTGGTTGAGCCAATAACAAACACTCCCGAATCGCCGCTATTGTCTAATTGTGAAAGAAATTCGTTCACTTCCGAGCCGTAACTATGTTGTGCGTTTTCTCTGTCGGGTGTCATCGCGTCTAATTCATCAAAATACAAGATTGCAGGTGCGTTTTGTCTTGCTTCGTCAAAGATTTTTCCGATTTTTTCCTGTGTTCCGTGTACATAAATACTTGCAAGGTCGGAAGCAATTATTTTACGAAAATTATAATCTGTTTCTTCGGCAAATCGTTCGGCAAAAAATGTTTTTCCGCAACCCGGAGGACCATAAAGCAACATTCCATTAGGCAGCCCCAAACCGTGTTTTTTGTATTCTTCGGGGTGGCGAATAATGTCTATCACATCGGTCTGTAACATATTTTTCAACGCTTGCATTCCTGCAATGGCAGAAAAACCACCTCCACTTTTCTTTTGCATTTTTGGTTTGTCGGTTTTTTGTTCGAGGCGAACACGCAGGTTCGCCCCTACGGCATCGGCAATTTCTATTTCGCCGTTTAATGTTTGCAAAAATTCTTGTGCTGATTGGAAACGTTTTTCTGTGTCGGTTTGCAGTGCTTTTGTGATTATTTTTAAAACCAAATTGTCAAAATCAACAATTCTGTCTGCAACATTGGGAAATAGCAAGGGCTTTTCTCGCTGTTGCAATAATTTTTCGATTACGGCTGTGTCGCCCGACATTTGTGTTTCATAGTTTGAAATTGCAACATTCCACGCTTGGGTGCCAAACAACATTTGATACATTACAGCACCAACAGAAAATAAATCGCTTTGCGGCGAACATGTACCTGCCGTAATACATTCCGAGGATACAAAATGTAAATTCAACCCTTCACGATTGTATGTTTTAGACGACTGCAAAAATGAGCGGGCGTAGCCGAAATCAATAATTTTTGCTTTTGGCGTGCCGCCCGACAAATCAAGCATAATGTTTTGTGGCGTAATTTCGTTGTGAATAATCGGTTCGGGCAATGAATGTAAATATTGTAACCCATTCAACACTCCCGAAAGAATTTGTCGAATGTCGTAAACCGTAGAAATCGGCTCGCGTGTCATTCGCTCCGCCAATGTTTCGCCTGCAATGAAATTCAATACCAAATACAGAAACTTTTTACCTTCGACAATTACCTCGCCGCAGTCTTTATACGAAGCAATATTTTCGTGTTTCGTTTTTTTCAAAAATTCAATTTCGAGCAAATTGCCGTTTTTGTCAAATGCCGTGTGATGCAATTTGGCAGGATTGAACAGTTTTAGGAAATACAGTTTTCCGTCCGTGCCTTTCACTCGATAGGTTTCGGCATTGCCTCCTTTCTTTATGAAAAGTAGAACGGTGTATTTTTTTTCTAAAATTGTATTTTTTTGTAATGTTTGCATATTATCTCAAAGTATCACCCGCTTGTTCATCTCTCGGCAAAAGTTGCACAATCTCCACCAAAAGCGGACGGATATTTTTATTTCCATTTGCTACCTGTTGCATTGCTTGGTTGATAAGTTGGCGTGCTTTTGTCGGATTTATCCAATGGAATGAATTGAAATTTTGATTAAAATCTTGCAAAAATTGCAAGTCCATTGCATTTCCTGTAACGGCATTGCGAAGTTCAAAATCCAATCCGCCAATTTCCTTTATCAACTCCTTTGCCTCTTTTATACTTTTCTCGCGAATAATGACATCTACTTTTTGCTTCATATCAGCAAGCGTTGCTTCAACTTTGCCCATATTCAAATCCTTTGTGTCGCCGTTTCGCTTGATTTTTTCGACTAAATCTTCCAACTCGTAAAACGTTTCTTTCAATTCTTTCTCAATTTTCGGAAAAAGAGTTGCTTTGTCGGCTTCGTCCAATTTTAAAAGTTCTTTGCGCAAACTGTCTAAAATTTTCATTTTCCCGTCTGCACTTCCCTTTTCGTTTTCCAACTGATTTTCAAAATCTTTCAACTTCTCAAAAATTACCGTATCGTTTACTCGCTTTGCGGTTCGTTTAGCATCGGCAATATCTCGTTTTAATTTTTCCTCTGTTGGCGGCTCGGTTTGTTTGATTTGTATTTTCAATTCTTCGGTGTGGTCAATCAACGGGAAGTATGCTGAAAATTGCATTTGTCTTGAACTGTCAACCTTGATTGTAATGTCCACATCGCTGCCTGTGGGCAATAACGCTGGCAGACTTTCTCCTGAAATAATTACTTCGCCAACCCAATTGTTTAATAGGGGATTTGTACCTTCGGCGTTGTAATCGCCCTCGTAAATAGGTATGCTGATAATATCATTTGCCATTCCGGGACGAATTTCTGAACGAGTTTTCAATCCGTTACGAGCACCTCTTGCAGGCAATCTTTTATTTTTATCCAAACCTTTTACATAGGCAAAACGGTCTTCTTCATATTCATCAAACCATTTTACAATACCTATGTTATAAGATAATGTATCAATAGGAGGTTCAATACCTCCTATGATTGTAAATTGGTTAGGCTGACATTCTAATTTATTCCCTTGTTCGTCATATACATTCACTGTAAAAATATTAGAGCCATCAAGCAAATGTACATCAATCAAGTCTCCTTTTGGTTTTCCAATTTGTTTTTTGCCACTATTCCACGCACCATCGCCACGCAGCACATCGGCAAAAACTTTTTCGGGGATTGTTCCTTCTGTTTTGTCCCTCAATATTTTGATATTGACCATAGTATCCATTTCAACAGTTGCAGCCTCGTAACCAATTTCTAATTGCAACTTAGTTTTATCGCGACTTTCCTCTTTCACTTCCTCCGAAATAGAAATTGTGGAAGCGACCAACGCCGCGCCTTTGGCAACAACAGTCATTGGGTCAACCGAAGTATCCACATTTTCTGTAATTTGCTCTTTCAACATTTGGCGAAGAATAGGCGAGTGAGTAGGACCTCCGACTAAAATTAATGCACCTAAATCCGAGCCTTTTAGGTTGTTTCGCTTCAACAAATTTTTGGTTATATCAATCGCTTTTTGGAAAATTGGGCATAAGACGGCTGCAATATCTTTACCTGTAACTTCTATATCAATCTCTATTTCCTCATCATTATCATCATTGCGCAACATACCTAATTCAACTGAAATAGCCCATTTGTCTTTGAATGATATTTGGTTTTTTGCAGTTTCAGCATAGCGTTTTAATGCGTCTCGCCATATTTGTTTTTTCTTTTCATTTTTTAAATCAAGTGTGTAATTTTCTTGCAGATACGGAATAATGATTTGGTCAACAATTGCCTCGTCCAAATTTTTACCGCCAAGCCAATTATCGCCGTCAGTATCTTTTACGGTCAAAATTCCTTTTTCTGATTTGATAATAGCGGCATCGAAAGTACCACCACCAAAGTCGAACACGAGCCAATAACTGTCTTTGTCTTTTGCTGTTAATCCGTAGGCGGTAGCAGCGGCAACAGGCTCTTGCAACAATTTAATATGTTTGAACCCCGCTAATTTTGCCGCTTGTATAGTTGCCTCTGTTTGTTGATTGGTAAACTTGGCAGGAACAGTAATTACAATAGACGAAATATTTTCGTCTTGAACAAAGGATTTGAGCGTTTTTAATATTTCTGCCGAAAGTTCTTCCGAAGAAAACTCTCGACCCATATTTGTACTTTCGTATTTGTGGGTTGTTCCCATTGTACGCTTAAACTCAATAAATGAGTTCATTTTCTCATTATCAAAAGTGTTTAACGCTCTTGTTATTTCGGTTTGCATTGCGCTAACGGCAAGTTCTCCTACCATTACTGTTTTTTTAGGAGTAAACCTCACACAAGACGGAAGTATATCCTTTGAAGTATCTGCCTTAATAATTGTTGGAACACCGTTTTCCATTCTTGCAATGGCGGAATTAGTCGTTCCCAAGTCAATTCCGTAATCTATTTTATTTCGCATATTTTTATTTTTTTAATTTATTCCGACTGTAACTTCTACTTGTGCCATCTGAATTAATTTTTCGTTGAAATTAACTTGTGGCTTGATAATTTTAGTAATAACATCATTGCCTTTCTCTAAATTTTCATCGGGAATAGAAGTGATTATTGTTATTTTCATTCCTTCTACAAAAGGCTTTTCGAGCAATTCGGGCATTTCGTATCCTTTTGAAAACAAATTGTCTTTTAGCCTTTCAATAGCACGAATTAACGGTTTTAATCCTTTTGTTTCTTTATTCATATGGCTGATATTTCTTTCAATCAAAGTGATTTCATCTGCTACTTTTAATGCCAACGAATGGTCAGGCTCAACGCTCTGAGTTGGTTTCGAGATTTTAGATAATGCCTCTAACGCTTCTGTGTTTTTTGCAAATTCATTAACCAATTTTTCGTCTATCGCTTGTTTTGTTTGGCTTAACTGTGCGACAATATCCGTTTTGTCCGCTTGCTGTTTTTTGCGAAGTAGCAAATACACAATACCCGAAATGATAACGGCAAAAAGCAAACCGATAATTACCCAAAATGTGGTTTTGCTCAACGAATCGCCTACTTCCGAAATTTTTTGATTGGTAGAAGTTTCAGCCGTTGTTATTTTTACGTCTAACTCTTGTGTGGTTTGACTTATAGCATTGCTGTTATTTTGAACTTGTTTTTTCAAGCTGTCGATTTCGCTATTGGCAGCTGATATTTGTTTTGAAAAATCGGATTTTTGATTTCTCAACTCGGTTTGTAATTGTTCTACGTTTTGTTGCAGTTGCACAAAAGCGAGGCTGTCGGACGTTTGCGAAAATGCTATTAATGAAAAAAGCATTAGAATTGGAAAAATGATTGTCTTCTTCATTTTATTACTTTTATAAATTGATTTAACATATTGCGAATTGATTTATTTATGAATTGTTTGTCTTTAAGTGCTTCCACCAATTTGGGTGAATAATGATAATAGAATTTGATAAACCACCTTCCAAGTACAGACTTATCTAACACATCATCTCTGAATTGCCGTAAAATCATTACTTGTGGGTGTTCATAACTGCCATAAGCCATTGTTGCAATATAACAACCTCCACTACTAGTAGGTTGTGTTAGTGCATTTACTTGATTTGAAATTCCTTGTAAGGTACTTTTGTTTGAGTCATATCTCGCTCTTAAAGCACTATCCATATCAAAAGAACCTAAATAATTGATAACTTCCAATGCCTCTTGAATTATAGTTTTTAGCGAATTCAATGCAGTAGTACCATTAATATACATCTGTACTTTAAGATTTTCCTGTGCTGTATTTACGACAGACACCAACATCCCCTGCGTATTGCCGACAACGGCACTTGAAAGTTTCAAATATAAATCGTCATAAGCACCTAAAATAGTTTTTACATTATCTAATTTTGGTTTACAGGAAACTGCAAGGTCTTTGGCATTAAAAATAGTATCGGAAGAACTTTGAAACCTTTCAAGTTTGCTGGTGATAAATTGTAAATCAACCGCAATTCTATTCTCTCTTTCTCTTTTGGGTTTATCGTCTATCCATTCCTGTAAATTTTCAATATTTTCTTCTATTCTTTGTTTATGTAGATTTCCAACAACAATTAATTTTGCTTTTTTGAATAACGCCATAGAAACGGTACTTGGGTCGATATTTGTGTCACGATAATGCAAAAAATAATCTACTCCGCATTGCAAAATCTCGTTTGCCGCTTTATCCGCAATATTAGAAAATGTAAAATCCTGCACACCAACGATAGACTTCAATTGCTCCAAGTCATTTTTTGCCTGTTGATACAATTCTTCGCCTGTTTTTGCAGCGTTGGCTTTGTTGGTTGTGCGTTTCCTTTTTGAAGTTTCTATTTGTGCTGAAATATTATTTGCAAATTTTTGAGAAATGCTTTTGAAAAAATCGACTTTGGCAATAAAATCTATATTGTTGAGAATTGATACAAATTTGCTTAATGTTAGATTTGTATGTATTTGTACCGTTTCCTGTAAAATTTCACTCAAAAAATTGATTTGTAACTCTTTTGAATTTGTTCTGTATATCTTGTCCGCAATCGTTGATATAAATTTTTGGGAAAACTCGCTTTCTAAAAAATAAAGATTTGCTACAATCGCTGTGTGTTTGTTTCCGTTCTCTCGTAACATTTCAAGAACAAAACAGTTGTGAAAAGCCGAGCAATTTTTTTCTGTTACCTGTCGCCAAAATCGTTTGCCGTCTTCTTTGGTTTCCACAATTAATTTATCCCAAATTTGGTAGGCCTTATCAATATCGCCCTCTTTCAATGCCTCAAAAGCCACTTCGTCAGTTATGGGATTTCCGTTCCAAAACCAAAAAAGAGCGGCATTCATTTTGTCGCGGTCGAGGTTGAGTTTTGCAATGGTTTCTTCAATACTCTCTGTTGTTCGTTTCAAATTTCCAAGTGCAGGAAAACTAAAATCGTCTGTTGGTGGCTTTTGCCCGGTAGCAATAATTTTTTGCAGACGATTTGTTTGTCGGATGATTTCTTTTGCACTTGCCCCTGCAAGCAGTCCAAGTGTGCGGTAAGGATTATTTTTAATCGGGTTCATAAATCACTATTATAACATTTCTTCCGTTTTACCTATTCCTTTGGTTTAAAATTTGCAATTATCTTATATGATAACCAATAGCAAAGATAAAACCTTTTCTTTGTTATCACAAATGATAACATAAAAAATTGTGAAAAAGGAAGCGGCTCTTATAAAAATAGGGTTGAAAATCAAAGAAATAAGAGTGAATCAACACATTCCCCAACAGGATTTGGCCGCTGCTTGCAATTTCGAAAAATCCAATATGAGCAGGATTGAAGCCGGAAGAAGCAACCTAACCATTGACACTTTGCTAAAAATATGTACCGCATTAAATGTCAGACTTATAGATATTGTAGATGTAGAATAGTTTAAAGTTTAAGTACAGGGTGAAAATTTGTACGCAAACTTAGGCATCAAGATATTCAGGTAAATAGAAATTACATTTAAACAATTTCTTAATGTTTTTTTTGGTTTTTTCTTAAAAATTTCGTAAATTGCGCCTTAAATAAGTTATAAATCTTAATTTATGGAACAAAAATACAACAAAAATCTAAGCAAAATTCAAACTTCCAAGATTCGGCAGTTTGACGGCTATTGTAACCAATTTCCGGGGCATATTAAATTAACCTTGGGACAGCCAATGTCGCCCACGCCTACGCCTATCAAAGAAAAGGCCATAGAAGGCATTCATAAGAACATTACCACCTACACGCCTAACCGCGGCACAGCGGACACTGTGGAAGCTATCAGAAAATATTGTGCGCAGCACCTTGGCGTTGACTATAGCGCCGACGAAATTATTGTTGGCATAGGAACTACCGAGGTATTAGCCTCTTCCCTGCGTACTATTTTGAACGATGGCGATGAAGTGTTGATTCCTGCGCCGGCCTATCCGGGCTACGAGCCTTTAATTTTAATGAATAATTGTACGCCGAAATACGTGGACACTGCAGCCGACGGTTTTCAATTGACGGTTGAAAATTTGAAGAAACATATTACACCCAAAACAAGATGCATCATTATTACCGACCCCAGTAACCCCACAGGAATGGCGTTAAATCGCAAAAACCGCGATGAATTGGCTGCTTTCCTTGCCACTACGGACATCTACCTGATTGCCGACGAGGTCTATAACAGAATATTATATGCCGATGATTATCAATCGTTCGGAAAATATCCCGACCTGCGCAAACAGTTGATAGTAGTGAACTCCTTCTCCAAGTCGCATAGCATGACCGGCTGGCGCTTGGGCTGGGCTATGACTACCAAGGAATTTGCCAACGAAATGGCAAAGGTGCATCAATACTATGTTACGGCAGCCTGCTCGGTAGGGCAATACGGCTTGTTGGCCATTTTAGACCCGCAAACCGAAAAGGAAATAGCTGCAATGACAGATAATTACCGCGCAAATATGGAGTATGCTTATGATTTCCTGACGAAATTAGGATTTGTTTGCCACAAACCACAAGGTGCTTTTTATTTGTACCTCTCAACGGAACCCTTCGGTATGAACGGCGATACTTTTGCCTCGCGTTTAGTGGAAGAAAACGGCGTAGCGCTTATCCCCGGAAATGCTTTTGGCGAAGCCTACGATAATTATGTTCGCCTCTCATACCCCGTGGATATGCCTGTGTTGAAAGAAGCGCTGAACCGCATTAAACAATTTGTAGAAAAATTATAAAATGGACTTTGGTTTTGTCAAGTTAGCCATAGCCACTCCCACCGTACGGGTAGCTGATTGCGGGTGCAACGGTTTGCAAATAGAAAACCTGATTAAGGAAGCTGCCGAGCGGCAAGTGCAGATTATTTGTTTTCCGGAACTCTGTATTACCGCTTATACCTGTGGCGACCTCTTTTTTCAAAAAGTCTTGATAGATGAGGCAGAGCATACCTTGTCGCGTTTATTGGAAAGCACGAAAAAGTATAATCTGCTTGCAGTGGCAGGAATGCCGATAACTGATGGAACGCATATTTTCAATGCCGCAGTAGCTTTTCAAAGCGGCAAAATTTTGGCTGTAGCGCCTAAAACTGTTTTTACGGATTATAGTGAATATGACGAGAAGCGATGGTTTGCTCCGGCTTCCTCAGCGCTTGAAAACACTATCACACTATGCGAACAAACCGTACCCTTCGGATCCGATATTTTGTTGCAAAGCGGCGCTGCCTGCGTAGGCATTACTATTGGCGAAGATTTGAAGATACCTCAATCTCTGTCCATACAGCATGCTCAACATGGCGCTAATATTTTGTTAAACCTCTCGGCTGATAACGATGAGATGGGCAAAAATGCTTTGTGTCGCGAATTGGTGGCGCAGCAGTCCTTACGCTGTAAAGCCGCTTACCTTTATACCTCGGCGGGCTTCGGAGAATCAACTACCGATTTGGTGTTTGCGGGCAGCGGTTATATTGCCGAAATGGGCGAAATGCTGGCCGAGAATCGGCGTTTCACCTTAGAAAATCAACTCATTGTTGAAGATATTGACCTTGAGCTATTAGCTATGGAACGTAAACGGCATGCAGGTTTTACTGCAACATTAGCTGTAGGAGTAAATAATTACCGTCGGATTCCCTTTACTTTAGCGCCTTGCAAGAAATCGGTCCTGACGCGGAAGTTCAACCCTCACCCTTTTATCAATGAGGCTACCTTAAATGCCGACTGTGAAGAAATTCTATCCATTCAATCGGTCGGATTAGCCAAGCGCCTATTACATCTTGGAATAGAGAAAGTGCTTTTAGGCGTTTCCGGCGGCTTGGATTCTACCTTAGCCTTATTGGTTTGTGTTAAAACATTTGGAATATTAAACATTCCCTTGGCACAAATAGCGGGTATTTCCATGCCCGGCTTCGGCACCACCGATCGTACCCGCAAAAATGCGTTAATCTTGTGCAAATCCTTGGGTGTGGAGTTCCGCGAGATAGACATAAAAACGGCCTGTCTGCAACATTTTAAAGATATAGGCCACGATGCGGCAGTGCTTGATGCCTGCTATGAAAACTCGCAGGCGCGCGAACGCATGCAACTGCTCATGGACATAGCTAATAAAGAAAACGCTATAGTAATTGGCACCGGTGACTTGTCGGAATTGGCCTTGGGCTGGGCTACCTACAATGGCGACCATATATCCATGTACGGCCTGAATGCTTCTGTTCCCAAGACCCTTATTCCTCATCTTATCCGATGGGCGGCTAAGCAACAAGCACCCGAAGTGCAAGCGGTGTTGCAGGATATTTTAGCAACGCCGATAAGCCCCGAGTTGCTGCCTGCCAATGCAAAAGGCGAGACTATGCAGAAAACGGAAGATTTGGTAGGGCCTTATGAATTGCATGATTTCTTCCTCTATTATACCTTAGGTTTCGGCTTCCGTCCTGCAAAAATCTATTTTATGGCGCAACGCGCCTTTGTCGGTAAATATACCGAAACGGAAATAAAGAAATGGCTGCATTTATTCTTCCGCCGCTTCATTACGCAACAGTTTAAGCGCTCCTGCCTGCCCGATGGCCCCAAGACAGGCGCTCTCAGCCTCTCGCCCCGCGGCGCCTGGCGCATGCCCTCCGACGCCGTAGCCCATTTGTGGTTAGAGGAAATAGAAACGCTGTAGCAAGGTGTAATAGGTAATAGAGATAAATTTTTCAAAAAATATTTGGCGGTTTAAAATAAATGTCATATCTTTGTGATATTAAAATAATATTAAAACAAATTTTTAAAAGGAATAAGTATGAAAACTAAAGAAGAAAATTTTTCAGGCGTAAAATTACTGGGTATCCCGATGGTAATTTTTAATTTATTATTTACCATAGCTATTGCTTGGTTTTTGGTTTGGATTCTTCGCAACGGAGGCTCTCTTGGAGACAGGCTTCTGGCTGTGCTGTTAATTACTGATGTGGTACTATTCATCATTAATATAATTGTCTGGACCGGATTTACGAAAATTGATCCGAATGAGGCGCGAGTGATGGTCTTTTTCGGTAAATATGAGGGCACAATGAAAGAGAATGGCTTTTTTTGGGTAAATCCTTTTTATGCCAGAAAACCTTTGATATTACGTGCCCGTAACTTAGACGCAACACCCATCAAGGTAAACGATAAAAGCGGTAATCCCATTATGATTGGCCAGGTGGTGGTATGGCGTGTTAAAGACACCTATAAAGCCTCGTTTGATATTGATAATGACTCCAAATTAACAACAGGGGCGGTGCAGGTAGGGGCTAAGGCCATTGTACAGGATAAGATGAAGGCTTTCGAGCATTTTGTCAAGGTGCAAAGCGACGCAGCCTTGCGCTTTGTTGCCGGAATGTATGCATACGACAATATGGAGGGTATGGACGAAAAGCTAACCCTGCGTTCGGGCGGCGAAGAACTGAATGAAATATTGGAAAAACAATTGAATGAGCGTTTGGCTTTGGCAGGTATCGAAATAGTGGAAGCGCGCATCAATTATTTAGCTTATGCTCCCGAAATTGCCGCTGTGATGCTTCGCCGCCAACAGGCCGACGCTATTATTTCGGCCCGTGAAAAAATTGTAGAAGGAGCGGTGGGCATGGTGAAACATGCTTTGGAAAAACTTTCCGCAGAAAATATTATTGAGTTAGACGACGCCAAGAAAGCTGCTATGGTATCTAACTTGTTGGTGGTTCTTTGCAGCGAAGAAAATGCGCAGCCGATTATCAATTCGGGCACCTTATACAATTAAAGTCGTCATGTAGAGTGAAGCGAAGTCGAGACATCTTAGTTTTATTCAAGTTTAAAGTTTAAGAGCGACATAAATGCAGAAAGAGAGCAAAATAAAGAATTTTGTGCTTCGTATTGATACGGAAATGATGGAAGCCGTTGAACAATGGGCGGCAGACGAATTTCGAAGCGTAAATGGGCAGATACAATATATTCTGGATCAAGCATTGAAAAAGGCCGAGAGAGCTCCTAAAAGCAAGAAAACTAAATGTTTAAAAACATGAACGAAGATCCCAAAACAATTTAGGCCACCAAATTTTAATAACTCTACAACGGCTTACCGGTAACGACCTTGTGTCGCACTACCGCATCAATTACTAACAATACCGCACCGACCAAAAGCCCTTCGATGATGATAGGCGGACATTCAATCTGCGAAATTCGTGGAAGTATTCCCTTAAAGCTTGCAACGATATTGCTGAGCAGCGGCTGTACATACAGTTCTGTCCACCCGAAAAAATAGTCGCTAATCAACCAGGCGCCGACCATTAGCCCTATCAGTCCGATGCAGGCGCAAATGATGATAGGCTTGCTGAGTTGCTTCGGTTGGGGCGCAGGTAAGCTGGCGATGGAGGATATTAACTGTGCAGTGAAATTACTGTCGGTTTTTTCAATCGGTAACTGTTTTAATAAACCTTCTATGTCAATTTTTGTATTCATCATAGTTCTAATTTTTATTCGTTGAACGTTCTATTATCATTTTTAATTTAACCCGCACACGGTGTAGCTTTACTTTGACATTGGCCTTGCTTAATCCGGTAATTTGGGCTATTTCTTCTATGGTTTTTTCTTCAGTATAACATAAGGTTATCAGGGCGGCTTCTTCAGTGGACAACTGTGCAATAGCTTTTTCTAATAATGAAATTAATGCTTCTTTTTCTCCTTGATTATCCTCTTCAACATAGCTATGGCTTTCGTTGATGCTGTGTACAGATAGTTGATGTTTACGTAATGCCGAGATAGCCGTGTTATAAGCTATGCGGAAGAGCCAGGTAGAAAAGCGGGCCTTGTGTTTGAACTGCGCTAACTGTTGGTAAACTTTGATAAACACGTCCTGACACAGTTCCTCCGCCCATGCGCGTTGTCGTATCACACGAAACACTAAATTAAACACCCTGTCTTTGTGGGCATCGACTAAAAGGGCAAAGGCGCTGGTGTCGCCCTGCAGTACTTGTTGAATGAGTTCTTTTTCGCCTTGTGCTTTCATTTCGTTTCTTTTGACGCTAAAATTTAGAAAAGGTTACAGTCTGTATTTTTGTAACCTTTTTCGCTTAACTGCGTCAAAAGGGCAAAACAAAGTTAAACATTTAAAAAATATTTATTATGGAAGCTATTATTATTCTACCAGCGGTTTTGATTACCTTTTATTGTATTATTGAACTTTTCGTACATCGTCGTGAGCGTTTGATGCTTATTGATAAACTTTCACAAAATCAGTCATTTGACCTTAGTAAATTAAACTCATTCCAAGGGTCTGACGGAATTTTTTCGGGATTAAAAATAGGCTGCCTGCTTTGTGGTTTGGGATTGGGGTTTTTAACGACTTTTATACTGAATATAGCCTTCCAATACGCTATAGACAATTCGTTTCACCTGCGTGGAACCCTGTCTATTGCTTGTGTCCTTACTTTCGGCGGCATCGGGCTGATAGTTGCCTATCTTATTGAAAAACGAAAATAATAAAACCCGATAAATCATTAATTTAAAGGGTTGTTACAAATCGGAGGCTGAGGGTTGCTGCGGAGCTACCACCACCCCTTTAATGCGCAACATTATAGCAGAAGGCTGGGCGTTGGAACGTACGGTTATTGTTTTTTCGAAAGGCATTGCAGCGCCGGGACTATAAGTGGCCAATATTTCGCCTGTTCCTCCGGGAGCTACCGGTTCTCTGGTGTAGCTGGGAGATGTACAACCGCAAGAAGCCTGAACTGTCTGAATAACAATAGCCTCAGTTCCGGTATTAGTAAATTCAAATTTACAGGTTTGCGGACCGCTGCCCTGTACGATTTGACCGTAATCATGTACCAATGATGTGAATACAATAGTTGTGTCTGTCGATTGTGCCGAAGCAGAAAAGCTGAAAACTAAACACCCAAGAGCAAATAAAAAAAACTTTTTCATAATGAGTAATATTTTAATAATTAATTTAAAATTTCAGAATACAAAGGTAAGTCGCCAAGTTATGGATTTGCAAGTTTTTGACTACAAATAAATGTAGCTAAAATATCAAATTTTAATCGAAATGTCCAAAAAATGTCAAAAAAATGTCGTTTTTATGTCAAAAATTTTGATTGTATCATTGTTAGACTTATATTTGCACTATGCTTTTAAGAAAAAAAAATACCTCTCTTGCATGGTTTAACCTGCTTGCTATTGTAGCAACCGTTTCGCTTTTGGCGCTACAGGCGCTGTGGTTATATAATGCTTATAAACTAACATACAATCAGCTTATTATAGATATAGATAATGCTTTTGAGCATGCCTGCCGGAATGAGCAGGTATATAGAATGCCTTTGGGTAATTTGTTCAATGATGGTAATTTGACAATTCAAAGTTGTGGTAAAGAGAAAATTATGATTATCCGCGATTGCGAGCCCAGCGATACCTTAGTATATGATAATGTATATGGCCTATCAATGGAAGTCTTTATGAATAAAGCTTTCTATGAGTTACGGGAGCGAACCTTGCCGATGAATATCCATTGTTTGTCCGATTTATTTGCCGGCGCCTTACATGAAAAGGGAATACGGCTTTCTTTTGTAATAGAGCGTTTTAACCCAACTACTAATGAAGTTTTGGAAAGTTCTCTTCCGGGAGATGAGTTTTTTTCCTCTTTGGAAACCCATGTTACAATGATGAATGTCTCTGAAACCGACGGCGTCAGGGCGAGGCTACAATTTAGCCGTTCAGAAGTCTTCCGTCAGATGGGCGGCCTGCTAATAGGTTCTTTATTTTTGCTGCTCCTAATATTCCTTTGTCTCATTTTGCGGCAACAATTACTACGCAGGCAGGCAGCTAAGTACAGACTTGCTAAGTTGGCGCCTTATCCGGTAGTAGAAGGCATACATCATCATAAGATATATACTATAGGTAAGTATAGTTTTAATGTAGATAAAAATGAACTGGCCGGCTTCGGACAGTGTATCAATCTGAATAAGAAAGAACAAGCCATTCTCGAAGCGCTATGCATAGGGCATGGTAATGTGGTGGAAAGAGTTAAGCTGCTGGAAGATAACTGGGGTAGCACCGGCTTTATTTACTCTCGCAGCCTTGATACTTACATTACCACTTTAAGAAAATACCTGAAAGACGACCCTACAGTGCAGATTATTACCATTAAAGGACTTGGCTATAAGTTGAGTATCGGCTAATTAACAATAGTACTGAAATCTTTCTAAGGCGTTTAACCCGATAAAGTTTGCTCTAGGGCATTTAAGTTGTAATTTCAAATTATTAGTTGCAAATTGAAGTTTTAAAACGAAAAATGATAAAATATTGCTCGTTTTTTTGATTTTATGATAATAAATTCGTATTTTTGAGGCGAAATTAATTGTACAATATTCAAAAACATTATAAATCTTACTTATCATGAAAATCGTACACAATTTTAATGCAGGTCCCTGCGTACTTCCGAAAGATGCTATTAATGCAGGCATTGAAGCTTTGAAAGATTTTAAAGGCAGCGGCATGTCCGTAATCGAAATCTCTCACCGTACTAAAGACTGGGAGTCAACTATGGCTGAAACAGTAGCCTTATTCCGTGAATTGTTGAATATCCCCGACAATTACAAAGTTCTCTTTGTGGGCGGCGGCGCCAGCACACAGTTTATGGCCGTGCCTTTCAACTTGCTTGAAAACAAAGCCGCTTACTTGGAAACCGGTGTGTGGGCTAAGAAAGCTTTCGCCGAAGCCAAATTACTTTATGGCGACAAGGCGGTAAAAGTAGCTTCTTCTGCCGACCTGAATTTCACCTATATCCCCAAAGGATATGAAATTCCTAAAGATGCCGATTATTTCCATATTACTACCAATAATACCATCTATGGCACAGAAATTCACACAGATATGGATTCTCCGGTAACCCTGGTAGCCGACATGTCGTCCGACATTATGAGCCGCCCGATAGATGTTAGCAAGTACGGCCTGATTTACGGCGGTGCGCAAAAGAACGTTGGTACAGCTGGCGTTACCTTTATTATAGTTCGCGAAGATATACTGGGTAAGGTAAGCCGCGTTATTCCTACTATGGTTGACTATCGTACGCACATCAAAGAAGACTCTATGTTTAATACGCCTCCCGTATTTCCTATTTTAATAATGAATGAAACCCTGAAGTGGGTGAAAGCGCAAGGCGGCGTAGCAAGCATGTATAAGAAGAATGTAGAAAAAGCTGCTTTATTGTACAATGAAATCGACCGCAATCCTTTGTTTGTAGGAACTGCCGCTAAGGAAGACCGTTCGTTGATGAACATCTGTTTCGTAATGAACAAAGGCCACGAAGATAAGGAAGAAGCCTTTATGGCTTTCGCTAAAGAACGCGGCATGGTGGGTATTAAGGGACACCGTTCCGTAGGCGGGTTCCGTGCTTCTACTTACAATGCCTGCCCAATCGAAAGTGTTCAGGCTTTGGTAGCTTGTATGCAGGAATTTGAAAAAGCAGTTTAACTGTTTAATTGTTTAACTGTTTAGTTGTTGATTTGTGTTTAATTAAGCATGGTGCATATTTTTGCTTTCGAGAGATTAGACGTATGGCAAAAGGCTCGTTCGTTTGTAAGGGAAATTTATAACATTACTACTAATTTTTTCCCTCAACAAGAACGTTATGCGTTGGCACAACAATTGCAAAGAGCTGCGATATCCATTGTGTCAAACATCGCCGAGGGAACATCTCGTTCCTCACTGAAAGAACAATGCCGATTCACTGAAGTTGCTTATGGCTCGTTAATGGAAGTCTATTGTCAACTCATCATAGCGAAAGATCTAAATTATATCAACGAAGAACAATTAGAAACAGTTAAACAATATATAAGTCTAATTTCTAATCAATTAAATGCTTTACGCAATTCTCAATTAAAACGCTTACAACAATTAAACAACTAAACGAATAAACAATTAAACATCATGAAAATATTAGTAGCAACCGACAAACCGTTCGCCAAAGTGGCTGTTGACGGAATACGTAAAATCGTAGAAGCAGCAGGCTACGAATTAGCCCTGCTCGAAAAATACACTGACGTTAATGACTTCTATATAGCCGTTGCCGATGCAGATGCGCTGATTGTGCGCTCCGACAAGGTAACCAAAGAAGTGGTTGATGCGGCTAAGAACCTGAAAATCGTTGTGCGCGCAGGCGCAGGCTACGACAACCTTGATTTGGCTGCCTGCACTGCCCGCGGAATCGTGGCCATGAACACCCCCGGACAAAACTCCAACGCCGTAGCCGAATTGGCCTTAGGCATGATGGTGTATATGGCGCGTAACACCTTCCAATCCGGCACAGGTGCCGAGTTGAAAGGTAAAAAAGTAGGTATTCACGCTTATGGCAACGTAGGTCGTTTAGTAGCCGGTATTGCCAAAGGTTTCGGCATGGAAGTCTATGCTTTCGACCCCTTCGTAACTAAGGAAGCCATCGAAAAAGACGGCGTAAAAGTATGCGCTACCGTTGAGGAACTGTACAGTACCTGCCATTATGTGTCGCTGCATATTCCCGCCAATGACAAAACGAAAAAGTCTATCGGCTACGACCTCTTGTCAAAGATGCCGAAGGGCGGCTGCTTGGTGAATACTGCCCGTAAGGAAGTAATTCACGAAGAAGAACTGTTGAAAGTTTTGGAAGAACGCACCGACCTGAAATATGTTACCGATATTGCCGCTGACAATCAGGCCGTATTAAATGAAAAATTCGGCACGCGAGTATTCGCTACGCCTAAGAAAATGGGCGCCGAAACCGCCGAAGCCAACATCAACGCCGGCCTCGCCTCTGCCAATCAAATTGTAAAATTCCTGCAAGCAGGCGATAAGACGTTTCAGGTGAACTAAGTAATGAGCCAATGAGTCAATGAGTCAATGAGCCAATGAGTAATATGCTTTAAGGTGGTAATTTTATGGAAAAGCGTAAACAAGCCGACAATGTAATTGTTCGTTTATCATTTCAATTTGCATTGGACATTATTGAGTTTACAGACATATTGACCAGCATAAATAAATTTGTCATAGCCAATCAGCTTTTAAAGTCGGGGACGTCAATCGGAGCAAATATCAAAGAGGCTCAAAACAGTGAAAGTAAAGCAGATTTTATTCATAAAATGAAAATTGCCGCCAAGGAAGCTGAAGAAACAGAATATTGGCTGCTGCTGTGTAAGTTTGCTCCCAGTTATCCAACAAGTGATGCATTATTGGGAAAAGTTATAGAATTGGAGAAAATATTAAATAAGATTATCTCATCGGCAAAGAAAAATTAATCAACTCAACTCATTATCACATTATCACATTATCACATTATCACATTATCACATTAACACATTAACACATTAACACATTAACACATTAACACATTAACAATATGGTAAAAATCAAACCCTTCGCGGCGATACGTCCGCCTAAAGAAATAGCTAAAGAAGTGGCTTCGCGCCCTTACGATGTGCTCAATTCGCAGGAAGCCCAAAATGAGGCAGGCGAAAAATCATTGCTGCACATTATCAAACCCGAAATCGACTTTCAACCCATCATTGATGAGCACTCGCAGCAGGCTTACGATAAGGCCGTGGAAAACCTGAAACTGTGGCAGGAGCGGGGGTGGTTGAAACAAGACGCCAAAGAGATGTACTACATTTATGCGCAAACTATGGACGGCCGTACACAATACGGTTTAGTGGCCTGCGCTAATGTGGACGACTATCTTGAAGGCCGCATCAAAAAACACGAACTTACCCGTAAGGATAAGGAAGAAGACCGCATGATTCATGTGCGTATTCAAAACGCTAACGTAGAACCCGTATTCTTTGCCTATCCCGATGTAAAAGAAATGAACGATATTGTAGAAAATATCGTAAAAAGCAAGTCGGCCGAATACGATTTTGTAGCTGAAGACGGCTTCGGACACCATTTCTGGGTAATTGAAGATGAGGCGGTAAACCAACGCATCACTGAAATTTTCGCAAACATTCCGGCCATGTACGTAGCCGACGGCCACCACCGCTCCGCCGCCGCTGCCTTGGTAGGATTAGAAAAACGCAAGCAAAACCCGAACCACAGCGGCAACGAAGAATATAATTATTTTATGGCGGTGATTTTCCCTGAAAGCCATTTGAAAATTATAGACTACAACCGCGTGGTAAAAGATTTGAACGGCCTTACGTCCGAACAGTTTATTGAGAAATTGAAAATATCATTTGAGGTAGAAGAAAAGGGTGCGGAAATTTACCACCCTGTCGGCTTGCATAATTTTGCGATGTACATTGTCGGCAAGTGGTATTCCTTAACCGCCAAGCAAGGTACTTATAATGATAATGACCCTATCGGCGTATTGGACGTAACCGTGTTGTCGAATTTAGTGTTTGACCAAATCCTGAACTTGGGCGATTTGCGCGTATCGAAACGCATTGATTTTGTGGGCGGCATTCGGGGTTTAAACGAGTTGAAGAAGCGGGTTGACAGCGGCGAGATGGCGGCTGCCTTTGCGCTCTACCCTGTGTCAATGAAGCAACTGATTGACATTGCCGACACGGGCAATATCATGCCTCCGAAAACTACCTGGTTTGAACCTAAGCTCCGCAGCGGACTGACGATTCATAAGTTGAGTTAAGCACGAGGCGAATTATTGTCTATCCTTAAACTCAATACTGTATTCAACCGATTCGGCGCTGCGTTGCCACTTACCGCCTTCCTTAATCAGGCGAATGGCTTCGTTGTCGTAGGATTCGCACAGGCTTTGCACAACCTCAATGTCATAAGGGTAGCCTGATTTATCGACAGAAAATTTCAATATTACACGCCCGGTCAGTTCGGAACCACAAGTGGAATCGGCGGGGTAACGGAGATTTTTTTCAATGTATTTAAGGTAAGCTGCATTGCCTTTTTTCGGCTTGGCGGAAGGATAGCTAATTCTAACTACGGACGCTGAAGCGCTAATAGATTGTCTATTTTTTGTAGTATAAGCAGTTATTACAACTTCATTTAAAATAATAGCATCTTCCTTAGCTGCTTCCGAATGTGCTGCTATCTTATCGGCGACAGTTGCTGCGCTTGGCTCTGTCGTCAATGTTGCTTCAACCTCAACTTCGGCGAGTATTTCATCTACAAGCGTTGGTAATGGAGCAACTTGTGTCCTTGTTGCAACTTCGGCTTTTGGTGGTTGTTTTTGTTGTTGGACAGGTTTCCGCTCCTCTGTAACCGCAAGAAGCGTAGGGGTCTGAACAGTATCCACTATTTTCATCGTACTGTCAACGCTTTCGGCTATTATCGGTGTAGGGAATAGCTTTTCGCCTGTGGGACGTAAAAAGAAAAAGGTACTAAGGCCAAGCAGTGTAATAACACAAGCAGCCGCTGCCCACCATAAGGTATTCCTGTGTCGCTGCGCCGACAAGGCTACTTCATGTTGTAGTCGGAGAATATCCTCGGCATGCTCTCCCTCATGCTTGTCGTAGCCTTCTAACGCTTCGGACAAAAAGTGGTTTCGCATGGCTTCCCGCTCCACACGATTAGCCCTGCGCCCCCTCCTATTTCCCTTCAAATAATCAATAATATACCTGTAATTACTCATTGTTCCATGCATATTTTCAAGTTCCGTTTACCATTTTGGATATAACTTTTTACGCTCTTAAGGTGATAACCGGTAGCCGTCGCAATGTCGACATACGATTGGTCATTCATAAAAAAGAGCCTTATACTTTTCTGTTGCGGTTCGGGCAGTTGTTCCAAACAATGTTGCAGCAAACGGAAATTTTCTTCCTTATTGTTTTCATTGTATAGAGTCGGAAAATCGGCAAATTCCATAAAATTCGGATTAATTTCTACGGAATTTATAGCTTGATTGTTACGTAAAATTTTCAAACAATGATTTTTAGCTACACTATACACCCAAGTGCGAAAGGTTTTTATTTCATACTTCAATATCTTTTCCTGTATATCAGCAAAAAGCTCCATTACTGCGTCCTGCGCCTCTTCTTTCGTTTTTAAGTAATTCAAACAAAGTCCATATATCAGAGGTATATATCTGCTGTAAAGAGCGGTATAATAATCCTGCTTCCCTTTCTTGCAGAACAGGGATAACAACTCCTCGTCGCTATGCTGCGTTATTTTGTTTGTGAAAAACAAATTGGTTATCTGATATTTATGCAAATATACGCATTTTTTTTAAATTATTTTATGGAATCAGGCTTTTGTTGCGCTCTATACTGTAAAACGATAACAATTTTAAAATAATTTGATATGAAAAAGTTTATTTCCCTTATGATGTGCATGGTATTATCCATGAGTATGTTATGTTCGCAAACCATTCAAATTTCCGGACATGTAACCGATGAATCTTCTACTCCTCTATCGGGAGTTTCAGTACTTGTAAAAGGTGGTAAAACAGCTACTATCACAGATGTTAACGGTAATTATACGATTACTGCTAAACCTTCGGCAACCCTTGTCTTTTCTTTCTTAGGAATGAAGAGTAGAGAAGTAGCCGTGAATAACCGTACAACTATAGATGTAGTTATGGAATCAGAGGTTACAATATTAGAAGATGTGGTGATAGTAGCTTATAGGACACAAAGTAAACAAGTTTTTACTGGTGCAGTCAGCCTTGTCAGTGCAGAATATTCCCATTCTCCGACTCCCGCCTATGCGATGGTAGCCGATTATAATACGGAAGAATACGAATCAGTGCAAGATAATCGGTTTAAATTGGTGAGAGATGAGCCATTATCCACCTTTTCGGCCGATGTTGATTGTGCGGCTTACGGCAATATGCGGCGCTTTATCAATCAGGGACAAATGCCGCCTAAAGATGCTATCCGTGTAGAAGAATTGGTGAATTATTTTTCTTACAACTATCCGAAACCCAAAAACGGTCGTCCTGTTTCCATTACGGCCGAGGTGAGTGCCTGTCCATGGAATGAGCAACATCGCTTGGTGCGCATAGGCTTAAAAGCGAAAGAAATAGCAGATGAAAAATTGCCTGCCTCTAATTTAGTGTTTCTGATTGATGTGTCAGGCTCTATGTATGGCCCTACCAGACTTGACTTGGTGAAAGCTTCGTTGAAACTCTTAGTGAATAATCTGCGGGATAAAGACCGTGTAGCGATTGTAGTGTATGCCGGTAGCGCAGGCGAGGTATTGCCCTCAACTTCGGGCAGCGACAAACAGAAAATCAAAGAAGCATTGGATAAACTGACGGCAGGCGGTTCTACTGCAGGCGGCGCAGGCATTCAATTGGCGTATAAAATAGCCAAAAAGAATTTTATTGAAAAAGGAAATAACCGCGTTATTCTTTGCACCGACGGCGATTTTAACGTAGGCGTTTCGAACGAAAAAGAATTGGAAAATTTAATCGAACAGGAGCGTAAAAGCGGCATTTTCCTCACAGTTTTAGGTTATGGCATGGGCAACTATAAAGATAAAAAATTACAGGTCTTAGCCCAAAAAGGTAACGGTAATCATGCTTATATTGATAATTTACAGGAAGCTAATAAAGTATTGGTAGAAGAATTTGGCGGTACGATGTACACAGTAGCCAAAGATGTGAAACTGCAGGTAGAATTTAATCCGACAAAGGTACAGGCTTATCGTTTGGTAGGTTACGAAACCCGCTTGCTGAATAAGGAAGACTTTAACGACGACACCAAAGACGCAGGCGAGATGGGCGCAGGGCATACGGTAACCGCTTTATATGAGGTAGCGCCGATAGGGGTACAAGGTTCTTTTGGCAGTGTCGATGATTTGAAGTACCAGAAAACCGAAGCGCCAAAAACCATACTGAACTTTTCTCCCGAACTGTTAACGGTGAAAGTGCGCTATAAAAATCCGAATGAAGATACCAGTCAAAGAATTGAAGTACCCTTGGTGGACAATAATAGCGCCAAGGCATCTGACGATTTCCGCTTTGCCGCTGCCGTGGCCATGTTCGGACAATTATTGCGCGATTCCGATTATAAGGGCAATGCTTCTTACAAAAAGGTAATCACTCTGGCGGAGTCAGGCTTGGGCAATGACAAGTTAGGCTACCGACACGAATTTGTACGCTTGGTCAAAACAGCCGAAGGAATGGCGAAATAATTAGAAAAATAACAAAATAGTCAAAAAAATATAGTATATTTGTTGAAAAATTATATGATTATGAAAAAAATTATAACCCTCAGTTTAATCCTTTTAATTGGTATATTTATGGAACTTCAAGCACAGGATAAGCCTACTTCGGTAACCTCCTCAATTAGTAATGTTACGGTATTTCTTTCCGGAGCGGAGGTGCAACGCGAAGGCCGCGTTGCCGTGAAAGTCGGAGCGCAACAGGTAATTTTTGAAAATTTGCCCGTACGGCTGAACCCGCAAAGCATTCAAGTCAGCGGTGCAGGCAATTTTACGATATTGGGCGTAAGCCATCGAACGAATTATTTAAAACCTGCCGAAAAGACAAAAGAGGCGGAGCGGTTGGAGCAATTAGTTAAATCCTTGAATGAGAAAATTAACCAACAAACAGCTGCGCAAGAGGTGTTAAAGTCCGAAGAAGAAATGTTGAAGAAAAATCAATATATCGGCGGCGCGCAAACTGGCGTTAAAGTTGCGGAATTAAAGGAGTTTGCCGATTATTTCCGCTCGCGCCTGCAAGCGCTGAATCAAGAGTCTCTAAAAATTACAAAGGAACTTACCGAATGGAAGGAAGAATTGCGGCAAGCGAAAGAACAATTGTCGATTATACAAAATAAACCGCAGCAACCTACAAGTGAAGTGCTGGTAGAAGTTACGGCTCCGGCAGTCGGAGAGGCGAAGTTGTCGCTAACCTACATGGTATATGATGCGGACTGGTCGCCTTCTTACGATTTGCGTTCTTCTGATATTAACAATCCGGTGGAATTGACCTACAAAGCCAATGTTCGTCAATCAACCGGCGAAGAATGGAAAAATGTGAAACCGATATTTTCCACAGCCAATCCAACGATAAACAGTACCCGCCCGGTGTTGAATCCTTGGTACTTGTCGTTTTATCAGCCGCCGTTGTCCCGTTCTCAATTTCAATTTAATGCAATGCCTATGGCAGAAAGTAGAGTAGCAGCAGATTATCTTGAATATGCGAGTGAAATGATTGTGGAAGATGCCAAATTAGAAGCGCCTGCGCCAAGCGCCAGTGTTTATACTACCGTTCAGGAAAGCCAAACCAGCGTTGAGTTTGTAGTGGACGTGCCTTATACTGTTCCAAGCGATGGGCAATCGCATGTGGTAGAATTAGCCAAGCATTCGCTGCCGGCCGTGTATGAATATTATGCTGTGCGTAAATTAGAAAAAGATGTATTCTTAATAGCCAAGGTTGCCGGTTGGGAAAAATTGAATTTGCTTTCGGGCGCTGCCAACTTATTCTTCGAAGGTAAATATGTGGGCGAATCCTATATTGAAACGCGGCAAACCGATGAGGAATTAACCCTCTCCTTAGGCCGCGATAAGAACATTACCGTAACCCGTATCCGCAAGAAAGATTTTGCCGAAAAACAATTCTTAGGCGCTTCCATTACCGAGACCCGCGAATGGGATTTGACGGTACACAATAAGAAAAATCAAGCGATTACCATTACTGTGGAAGACCAAATTCCCGTATCAACGGAAAAAGAAATAAAGATAGAGGCGGTCAACATATCCAAGGCGCAATTAGACAAAGATACGGGAAAGTTGTCGTGGAAATTAGCGTTAAAGCCCTCTGAATCGCAATCAATGAATGTGAAATATACCGTAAAATATCCGAAGGATAGGAAGGTAGTGCTGGAATAGGAAGGAAGTTTTATCAATGTAGAATAAATAAAAAGCCCTCGTATTTTTCAACACGAGGGCTTAAAAGACAGGCGGCGACCTACTCTCCCACTTGGTATAGCAGTACCATCGGCGCGGTTGGGTTTAACTTCTCTGTTCGGGATGGGAAGAGGTGGA